>Ga0209526_10001091_pt1 | contig 17924 bp, 15 predicted proteins | sample JacPinW_OM2H0_M1_FD_188566 | JGI IMG/M metagenome (GOLD analysis project Ga0209526, IMG submission 188566) | Forest soil microbial communities from Algoma, Ontario, Canada - Jack Pine, Ontario site 1_JW_OM2H0_M1 (SPAdes) (version 2) | ecosystem: Environmental > Terrestrial > Soil > Boreal... | reverse complement strand
TCTGCGTCCCAGCGAGATCATCCGCCAGGTGCTGGGAGAGCGCGACGTCGTCACATTGTGCGGCCCCAGCCATGCCGAAGAATTCTCGCGCCGGCTGCCGATGGTGCGGAAGTTTGCGTCGAACGTTGCGCGGCCTGCTGCCCAAAGCACGCGCCCGCCCCCAAACAGAGCAGGGCACTAGCCAAGAAGCGTTTCTCAATCCAACTCGGTCGCAATCGCACTCGTGGATTGTAGTGGACTTTGCCCCTTCTCAGAAACCCGCCTCACCCGCGTCCTCTCCGCTTGCCCCACACACCCATAGCCGTCGGCACTGGGTCAGTTGCCGATTATCCGATTACCACAGAAGTTGGACCGCTCGCTTGCCGTCGAGATTGACCACGCCGGAGTTGGCCACAAGTGGGCTTGTCTAGTGGTGGCCGCCATCATTTGTCCTTTCCCCTGACACGCTAGGCCGCCAACGCTATACTCGTTCGTATTGGGCAGGACGGAAGGCTATCCACGACCTCCCGGTGCTGGAGTCTGCAAGGTGCTTCTTGATCTCAGCAGAGCGGTTTCTTTGGCGCTTAGCATTATTTCCCTTTATGCCTTGATGGACTCCGCCTTTTTCATTCCGGGCACTCGCTGGGAAGAGCGCCTGGTTGCTTCGTTTGCGCGCATCGCTTTCGCTGCCTGCGTCTGTTTCGCCAGCGGCATACTTTTTCGTCACTCGACCGATCCTGCGGTGCCGCTCACGCGCACTCTGCCCGTTCGCCTGTTTCTCTGGACGCTTTTGGGGATCTCGCTCCTATTTTTCATCTCTTGGTATCTCGATGTCTATTACATGCCGCTACTCTGGCGCAATCAACCGCACTAGTCGAAGAGGACTGGCATGATTTCCGAATCGGTGACTCCAGCAAGGAACCAGGACCTCAGAGAATATTCACAGCTCGCGCGGCGAGCAACGCAACAATCGTCAACGAAATCAATGACTGCAACATCATCCCCACTTTTGCCCAGCGCGATAACACCGCCGTGTCCGTCGGTGAGAACGCCGTACTCGTGTTAAAGGCAAGAAAGAGGTAGTCCATGAAGTGAGGCGACCAGGACGAATTCCGGCCTTCCTGGGTCAACATCTGCGGGAAAAGAAACGAGCTTTCTAAACGCCCACGCGTACGATCGCGTTGCAGCGGGCCGCCTGCATCGAGCTTCCAGTACCACAGCGCAAACACCAAAATGTTGGTGATCCATAGTGCGACCGCTGAACGCAGCAGGGCCTTCGGTGCTTCGCGATGTTGTGGCAATCCTTGAATCAGAAAAAATAAGGAAACAATCATGGCGATGGTGATCACGCCATTGGCGCTGAATGTCAGAATCCGGGTCACGCTGTAACGGCCGCGGTGATAAGACACCACCATTGGGACCAGCAAAACAACAATTATTGCAAGCAAGAGCCAACTCGGACCTACAGAGAGCGGTTCTGGCAAGGCCCAGTACACCCCTGCAGCAGCCAACATCGCCACGAAAGCAGGCCATCGAGGTTCTCGGACAATTTTGCTACTCATAAGGTTGTTATTGCGGCCCCGGTGTGGCCCAAAATGTACACGAACCCAAGCAAATTCACGGCTCCAAGAACGTAACGCAAGAGCGCGGCACTCGTCTGGCACCGAAGAGCCACTCACTCCTGCAGAACGGCTTGTTCAACCACGGAGAATCGCACCCTGGAAATGTATTATCCGGACACTCGATGTGGTCGAAGGATACACGACATAGCTCCGGCCGCTTGCGCTAAGACCAGACGCGGGAATCTATCTCACAGACCAGGCACGGCAAACGATGCGATTCTGCTGAGTTCTCAATCAGCGGCGGCATCCGCGGAGCTTTTTGCCGGCGCCTCCGTTGTCGTGCCGACTGACTTGGCCGTAATTTCGAGTCCATTCTTGTTCATATCGAATTTCTGTTTCCGGTCCAAGCCTTTGACAAACTCACGCGCCGCTTTAGCAACAGCTCCAGGAAGACTCGACGCATCTACTTTGACTGTCGATTCCACCGTTTCTTCGTTTCGATCTCGATAGCGAAATTGCACCTCAAACGTTTTCATGCTCCTAACCTCCCTTTTCTACTATGAAAACAGAAACCGGTTCGCGCACGCCAATAGACGCGGAGGGTCTTAAAACTGCCGAGGCTTTCGGCTCCGGCGATGCTTTCGACTGGCAGCCTTCGTACCGGAGTGGTTCGTTTTCCGGGTTTTTATCTGTGCCTTCAGCGCCTCGTTCTCTTTCGTCAACGCATCGCGGTCAGCTGTCATTGTTTCCAGATTGTTTCCCAATTCGCCGTTCACTTTCTGAAGTTCCGCCACCTGGGCCTTCAATTGTTCGTTCTCTTGCAGAGTTTTTGTGTCCTTACAGGCAGTCAAGGGCAGACTCAGCGCAGCAGCCACAGCAAGTCTCGCCCAAGTGTTTTTGCGCATCATACGCCATCCTTATTTCACAAGAATTTGAATCCCAACTGGAACAACCCATAGCGGGTGAGGGGGAAGACACCGCTGGCAACTGGGCCAGCGTAATGGAGTTTCTTAGCTGGCGCAAGCCTGATAAACACCATCTCGGAATACTAGCCGCTCCCTCCGGAGCAGCACACAATACCGCTCTCTTGATGAGTAAAGCCAACTGAGGTCCCAGTCGGCACATGATTGCGCGAGGAAGGTGGCAAAATAAACCACCATGAGACGCTTGCCTAAACTCCTGTGGCTTGTGCTTGTGCTCGCGCTCTTCGCTCTTGTGAATGCGTTGGGGGCTCTTCGTTACCTGCTGCCGCACGTGCCCATTCCCGCCTTGGGTGGCGCGATCGCCTTTCTAGCCTAGCGCTGCACAGCGATTGGATGATTCGAGCCTTTTCGGTTGGCCTTGCCGTAGCTACCATCCGTCCCGTCGTCAGAGTGTTCTTTGCTACCAATCGTTTTTCACGTTTGGCGCCACAGGAATTTTTCGCCGTCGCATTCTGGAGTGGCTTTGTGCTGCACCTCATCGCCGCAGAACTTTGCATTCATGCGGCGACGCTGCCTCGGCAGGCGCCGGTCAGCTTTCAAGAGTAGTTCAAAAATTTCCTTTGCGGCCGCCACGCTGCCGCTGCCAGGCGCTCGCGGCAACAGCGCAATCGATTATTTCTCATGGCTTGGATTGTCGCTAGGATTGACATAATTGAACAGTAAAGGCGACGTGCCGTGGACTTGGACCACAACCTCACCGCTAGCCATCGCGTAGTGGTGCATGTCTGGGTCGAGATAAGCGAAACTGCCAGCCGGGAAAGTGGCCATCTTGCTCTCTTCAAAACGATCTCCCATCCCGACCTTGAAAGTTCCAGAGACGATGGTCACATTCTCTCGTTGAGGATGCCAATGGGGTGCGATGCGGTATCCGTCAGGCATCTTCAAGCGCACAGTGTAATCCCCACTGGAGGCGCCAGGGTTGCCCTCGAGCACTGCGAGTTGCGCCCCTGCGGGCACGAATCCCGGTGCCGGACCGTATGGAATGGCATCGGGCGTAAATGCATGTTTTTCAGAAGAAGAAGAGGTCTGGGCGCCATTCGTGAAGACCCGACCCACCCCGCATAACAATCCGACCAGTATAAGAGTGAGATACACATTCCGTTTCATAGTCGTGCCTCCGTCGTGGAATATCGAATCGGCCAGAATATTCCTCTAACTATAGACCTGGTTTCAATTGAGACCAGATAACCTTTCCATATCTTCCGTATATCGTCGTAAATTGCTCAATCATAGAGGATAATTCCTGCAAGAGAGCCCTATGCGGGGTGCCGAACCGACAGTAAGTGAAATTGAGCTGGACCTCGGGCGCTACGAACTTCGCCGCCGTGGACGACGGGTGAAGCTAGAGAAAAAGCCCATGGAGCTGCTGATTTTTCTTGTTAGCCGGAGAGAACAGCTGGTTTCGCGCAAGGACATTGTTACGAAACTTTGGCTTTCCGATCTTTTTATCGATACCGAGCCAAACATCAACAATATTGTGCGAAAAATCCGGGTAGCTTTGGGCGATAACTCAGCTAAGCCGCGATTCCTAGAGACCGTAGTCGGTAAAGGGTATCGATTCATCGGTCCAGTGCGCGTGATTGACGCTCGCTTCCCGCAGTCCGATTTCGAACAAAGTTCGGCACGAAAGGCTAACCGCGAGCGTGCCTCGGTGCGGGGTGAACCGCCGTCGCTCGCCGTACTGCCACTGTTTCTCCTTGGGAACATTCCCGATGACCAGGGTGTGGCTCTGGGCTTTGCAGACGCATTGGTATCGCGCCTCGGAAATCTGCAGGGCGTGGATGTTTTACCGACCTCAGCAATGCTGAACGTACCGGCCGAAATGACAGCTTCGGAGGTTGGCTCACACCTTGGTGTCCGCTTTGTGGTCCACGGCGGCATCCGGGAATCGAAGGGGCATCGGAGTCTTTCGTTGCAGATGTTGGACACCCATTCGCAGGGCGCGGCCTTCAGCCGGAAGTGCGACTTGGACGTCAATCGCCTGTCCGACCTTGAAGATGAGATTGCCAAACAGATCGCGAACGCATTGAACAGGCCATTGCGTCCACCGACGGCCCAACGCCACCCGCGGTATAGTAAGGATCCACTTGCTTATGCGGAATTCATACGCGGCTACCGGCTTAGCTCATCCGGCGATCCTGCGCTGCTGGATGAAGCAGCACAGCGCTTGAGCAATGCGGTCATACGAGATCCAGGTTTCTCCCTTGCTCATGCGACCCTTTCGCTTGTTTGTGCGACTCGTCATTTCGAATTCGATCCTGCCAGCATATGGTTGGACAAGGCAGAGTTTCACTGCCGTCGGGCGCTTGAAGTGGATCCGGATTTGCCCGAAGGACACGTCGCCAATGCTTTTCTGCTTTGGGGACCATCGAAAAACTTCCAGCATCTCGAAGCGATAGCCGAACTGCGGCGGGCACTCGCCCTGCAGAAGAATCTGCCTCATGCTTACAACCGTTTGGGCACAATTCTGGCGCACATCGGGCTACTCGATCATGCTCGCGAAATGTATGAGAGAGGGCGACCGTTCCATCCGAGAAAGGAAGTCAATCACAGTATTGTTCAAGTCTATATCTGGAGTCGAGAATATGACCTGGCGCGGGAAGAGATCCGAGCATGGCGGACCGAGAACCCAGGCAACAAGTATCCCGTCTATTTTGCTCCGCAGCCGGCCATGATGACGGGGAATTGGAGAGAGGCGAAATCTCTGCTCGATGAAGCGGTCCAACTCTTGCCGGAAGAACCGCTAATTGTCAGTCTGCTAGGTCTCTACTACGCTCTGACGGGAAAAGCTGGACCGGCGCTGGAGTGCCTGACACGGGCCTGCGGCAGCGCAAAATCTTTTGGACATGCCCACCATACCTACTATCAGATCGCATGCATCCTTGCGGTGTTGGAGCGGCATGAAGCGGCTTTTGCATGGCTTGAGCGGAGCGTCAGCAGCGGATTTGCATGCTGGCCATTTTTTCTAAAAGACTTTTGTCTCCAGAATCTGCTTCGTCTTCCTGAATTTGAAGTTTTGGTGAGCTCTTTGCAAGCCAAGTATCCGGACCATCTGGGATTGCTTTAGCTCGGCGCACCCTTAACAAATAATTCCAAAAAAGCTACCGTACCTGTCGATCTCAGTGCCCGCCGTTCGACGTTAGAGCAGAGGTCAGGTTCACCCGGTCGAGGCCGTCCGGAACCCAGCTCTCAACACAAACTCAAAAGGAGATACAACAATGCGATGCATGGTGATCGTCAAGGCTGACAAGAACTCGGAAGCAGGGATTCTGCCGACCAAGGAAACGAGGGAAACCTTTGCTTCCATGGGGAAGTTCAACGAGGAGTTGGTGAAGGCCGGCGTGATGCTCGCGGGGGAGGCATTGCAACCTAGCTCCAAGGGCAAGCGGGTCAGGTTTTCGGGACAACAGCGCACGGTGATCGACGGCCCTTTCACAGAGACCAAAGAACTCATCGCCGGTTTCTGGCTGTGGCAGGTGAAGTCCATGGAAGAGGCCGTAGAATGGCTCAAGCGCGCTCCGTTCGACGGGGGCACTGAGGTCGAGATCCGCCAGGTATACGAAGTGTGTGACTTCCCTGCCGAAGTCCTTCCTCCCGAAGACGCTGCGCGAGAGCAGGCGCTGCGCGACGAACTGCAAAGGAAAGCCGCAAAGCCATAGTCGGGGCAGCCCTCTGCCTTGCACCGGCCGAAGAGAGTTAAAGAAACTGTCGATTTCGAAGAGCTTTGTTCGACGTATGAGTAGAGCCAGGTTTCCGATCCGGTCGAGGCCGTGCGGAGACCCAGCTCCCAACCAAAAATAAAGGAGCCCCGTAGGGTGTGCGATGTCGGTCTCGCCGAAGAGCTGGCGCAGGACGCTCTCGTCGCTGCCCTCGAACAGTGGCCGCAGTCAGGCATTCCAGACAACCCAGGTGCCTGGCTCATGGCCGCACCGAAGCATCGTGCGATCGATCTCTGGCGGCGAAACAAGCGGCTCGAGCTAAAGCAACAGGAGCTTGGTCGCGAGCTCGAAGCTCGGCAGGAGATGGCCGTATCCGATCTCGATGCTGCTATCGACGATGACGTCGGCGACGACCTCCTTCGCCTCGTGCTTATATCCTGTCATCCGGAATCGTGCGGTCGCGCTCGCCATGGCATTTGGCCCAGCGGCGGGCCTGGAGCTCGTCGATGCGCTGACGTCGGAGCCGTCGCTTAAGGCTTATCACCTCCTGCCGAGCGTGCGCAGGCAGCTCAGCGCGGCCGGAACAACGCTGACGAAGGCGACACGATTCGCGTTTGCAAATGTTTCAGGCGAGCCCCTCCCAATTAAGTCCAGATTCTCGCGGTCACTGGGTTGTCTGAGAGCTACGGACCTTGGCATAGCCCGGCTTGATTACGGAGTAGATGAAATCGCAACGCTGGTCATATGGCAAGAACGCGCTCTTCATCGCGTTGATAGATATCTTTTCGAAGTCGTCCAGGGACAGACCAAAGGTTTCCGCAGCAGATTCGAACTCTTTGCTCATGGTCGTGTCGCTCATCAACCGGTTGTCGGTGTTTAGTGTGACGCGAAACTTCTCCTGATAAAGAATCTTAAAGGGATGTTCGGACAGACTGCGTGCGGCTCCAGTATGAACGTTGCTGAGCAGGCAAATCTCCAACGGTATCCTTTTGTCGAGAACGTATTGCGCAAGGTCGCCTAATTTCACTACCTTGCCGTCCGCAATGGCAATGTCATCGATTAATCGTGTTCCGTGTCCGATGCGGTGCGCTCCGCAGTATTGAATGGCCTGCCAAATCGATTCTTTCCCAAACCCCTCGCCAGCGTGAACCGTGATATTGAAATTCTGCCGCTGAATATAGTGAAAAGCTTCCACATGCTTTTTGGGAGGATGACCACCCTCCTCACCCGCCAGATCGAATCCCACAACTCCTCGCCCACGAAAATCGACGGCGAGTTCAGCCATTTCCAGGGACACGTCCATGTTGCGCATCGCGCAGATGATCAAGCCCGAAGCAATTCCAAAGTCCTTTCGCCCCTGCTCCAGGCCCTTCAGCACGGCGGAAACCACCTGCTGGTGGCTTAGTCCCTTCCGAGTATGAAAAATCGGAGCAAAGCGAGTCTCAAAATAGACCACGCCATCGCGGCTCAGGTCTTCCGCTTGTTCATGAGCAACTCGCTCGAGCGCCTCTTCGGTTTGCATCACAGCAATTGTGTGTGCAAAGCCTTCCAGGTACTTTGGCAGACTTCCCTGGTTTGCCCCTTGGTGGAACCAGCGCGCCAGCTCGTCCGGATGTTCCGTGGGAAGTTGGTCGTAATTTCCGCTTCTTGCCAACTCAATTACCGTTTTCGGTCTTAGCACTCCGTCCAGATGTTCATGTAACAGAACCTTGGGGAGACTCTTCAATACTCCGCGATCCAGCTTCATGGAGGCCTCCGGTTTCTTCATTCGCCGCAGTCACTGCCACTGGATAAGACAGTGTCGACCCAGGAAGGACTGGTCGTGCGACGGTGTGGCTCCCGAATTCAGATTTTGGCGAGAATAGCAGCTTGCGTTACCTTGTGCTTGGAATAATGTCCGGGACAATGCCCGATGAGAATTTGGGGCCTGGAAATCAAGATTCTGACGAGCGATTATTCAACTTTGTCCCGGTGCCTTCTCAAGCCTCGTTCGCGAGGGTTTTACGGCTAAGATTAACAAGACAAAAGCACGTCCGCATAAACCTTGAAGCTATTCACACCGCAGGTTTGGACGACACCTTTTCACTGGACGAACCAGGCCCTTATCGGACGGTCTGCGCCCCAGCCATCCGGAACTTTGCTTCCCCAGGTCCTACTTCGGGTATCCTTTTCGTTCGGCCAATCCGCCCTATAGCCCAGGCCTCCTTTCCCGGCCGTGCCATGTGGCTAATTGGCGAGTAATCACTTGGACGCAAAGCCTTCCGCAGCAGGGGGGGCCTCTGCTAGCGTGGATAGTACGTATTATCTCGGAATGCCTGCGCAAGGAGAGCCCGCCGTGCTCGCGGATCGCGTGGAAGGAGAGCTCGTGCAAATCGCCAGCAGTGGCCTGACGGACGTTGGTCGTGTGCGCACCAACAATGAAGATTCCTTCCGCGTCGTCGAACCCCTCTCGCTATTTATTCTCTCTGACGGCATGGGCGGCGAAGCCCACGGCGAAATCGCCAGTGCCATGGCCGTCGAAACCATTGCCGAATACGCTACTCAACCTGAGCATGACTCCGGCGCAACCCTCCATGGCGACGAACCGAACAACAACTGGTCTCCGAAGACCAAGCGTTTAAAGAATGCCATCCATCTCGCCAATCTCAAGATTTATCAGTCCGCGCAAAAGAATCCAGAACAACGCGGTATGGGTGCCACCATCACCGTCGTCTGGGTGGATTCCGAGAAGCTCAGCATCGCTCACGTTGGCGATAGCCGCGCCTACCTTCTCCGCAGCGGAACTTTGCAGCAATTAACAAACGATCACTCTCTGGTCGCCGAACAGGTGCGCCGCGGGCTCATCACTCCGCAGCAAGCCGAAGAAAGCGAAATGCAAAGCGTCCTCTTGCGCGCCCTGGGTGCCCATCCCGACGTCGAAGTGGACGTGGACGAGATCGCGGTCCTTCCGAACGACGTCCTGCTCCTTTGTTCCGACGGCCTCACCCGCATGGTTACCGAGCCCGAAATCGCTGGCTCCTTGCAGGCAGAAACAAACCCCGCTTCCGCGGCTCAAAAACTTATCGAACTCGCAAATGAACGTGGTGGCTTGGACAACATTACGGTGATCGTCGCCCGCTTCCTGGATGAATCTCCTAAAGGATGGCTCTCCTGGTTGCGTCGCGGCCCCAGTAAGTAAAGAGTAAGTAAGGGTAAGGAACGGCCAAGTAATAAGAATCCCTCCGCAGGAGGAGGAACGTATGGCGAAGCTCAGCCTGATGTTCGAAGAAAAACTGGTGAAAGAAGTGCCCGTCGGCGCGCGTCCCGTCACCATCGGCCGCTCACCCGACAACGATTTGCCAGTGGACAATCTGGCCATATCTAATTACCACGCACGCGTCTATTTTGAGGCTGGCCGCCTCGTCGTCGAAGATCTCGAAAGTCTTAATGGCACTTTCGTCAACGACCTACGCATCGAACGCGCCACCCTTCACGACGGCGATTCCATCTGGATCGGCAAGCACCACATCAAAGTCGACGCCACCGGCGACACCGCCATCCCCGTCAACGCTGGCCGCAAAGCCGCCGCTCCCAAGCTCAACGAAACGATGGTCCTCGATACCAAGGTCCGCCGCGACATGCTCCAGCAAGCCGCTGCCATGGGCGAACGCTCTCAATTCTCGCCGAGCCGCATCAAGATGCCTACCCTCGTCGTCCTCAGCGGAAAAGTAGATCAGAAGGAATACGTCCTCATCAACAAAATCACCGTTATCGGCAAGTCTCCCATGGCCACCATCCGCCTTCGCGGCTGGTTCAAGCCCAATATGGCCGCGCAAATCAATCAGCGCGATGATGGCTACTACCTCGGCACCGGAGACGTGCAGCCTTCCATCAACGGTGCGCGCATCTCCGGTCCTGTTCGCCTCAACGATGGCGACCTCATTGAAGTCTGCGGTGTCCGCATGAACTTCATCATCCGCGATTAGCGCATCGATTCCGATGCCCACTCCCGCCGCAGGGGATCTTCAAGAGCGCTCCGGATTCCGCCTCCGAAACCTCTTCTCCTTGTGGTGGCAGCATCGAGCTTCATTCCTCATCAGCGTAGCTATTACCCTTTTCGCTTTCGCGATTTATTTCTTCACCTTTCTCGGCGACCGCAACACCCCGCTTTTCGATTTCCTGAAGCGTTTCGAATACAGCACACTCGATACCCGGTTCCGCTATCGACCCACGCGCCTCACACCGCCCGATCCTCGCATCGTCGTCGTCTCCGTTGACCAGCGCTCCCAGGAAGTCCTCGGCAAATGGCCCTTCTCTCGAAAATATTTCGGACAGATGCTGGACGCTCTTCGGCAAGACGGCGCCAAAGTCGTCTCCTTCGACATCACTTTCGACAAACCCGACCAGACTGCCGCACCCGTGCGCGCCCTTTGGGCTAAACTCGAACGAGACGCAAAATCTGGCCACCCTCCCGATCCAACACTCGAAGCGCAAGTCCGCGACATCGCGCGTGAATTCGACGCGGACTCCCAGTTCGCCGGCGCGCTCCGTCGCTTCGGCCCTGTGGTTCTCGGCAATTTTTATCTTCCGTCCCCGGAAGTGCAGGGAATTGATAACGACGTTCTCGATAAATATGCGGGCATGGTCCAGTGGTACGCTCTCAATCGCACCGCGATAAATCCGGCCACCGGCAAAGCCGATTTCGCCGCGCTGCTGAACAGCTACCAATTTGAAGGCACTCTCTATTCCGCCACTATCGCCAACATTCCAGAGCTCGCTCCTCCGGATAACGATGAAAGAACAGCCATCGGGTTCTTCAATATCTCCTCCGACGCCGATGGCGTCCTTCGCCGTGGGCTCCTCGTCCTTCCGTTTGGTCGCACCGGCAATGCGGAAGACTACGATCTTTATGGCTCGCTCGAAGTCCAAACCCTTCGCCTTTATCTCGGCCTGAAAACCGAACAAGTCACCATCAACTATGGCCCCGCTGGAATCGCCAACCTCCAATTCGCGGACAAACTCACCGTCAAGCCCGATTGGCTCGGCCGCGTCATCATCAATTATCGCGGGCCCGCCGGCACTTACCCATATCATTCCATCGCCGACGTCGTGCAACATCGCTTTCCGCCCGGCACTTTCAAAGACAAGATCGTCCTCGCTGGCGCTTCGGCCACCGGCATAGGCGACTTGCGCACTCCTCCTTACGGCGGCATCAGCTATCCCGGTTTGGAAGTTCACGCCAACGTCATCGACAACATGCTGAACGGCAATTTTATGATTCGTGGCGTCCACCAGGAACTCTGGGATCTTTTCTTCATCTTTCTCTTTGGCATTCCGCTAGGCACGGCCCTGGCCCTCGTCTCCCCGCGCTGGATGTGGTTCGGCCTCGGGTTACTTATTCCCTTCGGCGCGCTTCTCTACTTCGCCTTTCTCCGTGGCTGGTGGCTCAATTTCACTTTGCCTGCCGGTGTGCTCACTGCCAATGTCATGCTTGTCTCTCTCTATCGCGCCCTGGTCGAAGAAAAAGAAAAGCGCAAAGTCCGCACCGCCTTCGGCCAATATCTCAGTCCGGAAGTGATCCGCCGCCTGCTTCTCAATCCAAAACTTGTCGATCCTCGCAAAACCGAAATCACCGTTCTGTTCAGCGACATTCGTGGTTTCACCACCATCTCGGAAGAACTCGACGCCCAGGAACTCGCCCTCTTTCTGAATTCCTACCTCTCGGATATGACCAAAATCGTCTTCGCTACCCACGGCACTCTCGACAAATACATCGGCGACGCCGTGATGGCCTTCTGGGGCGCGCCGTATGAAGATCGTCGCCACGCTTTCGATGCCTGCAATGCCGCGCTCACCATGATGACTCGCGTCCGCGAACTTCAGAAGAAATGGGAATCCGAAGGCAAGCCCAAGCTCGACATCGGCATCGGTCTGAACTCCGGTGTCGCCAGCGTCGGCAACATGGGCTCCGCGCTTCGCTACGGCTACACTGCCCTCGGCGATACCGTAAATCTCTCTTCTCGCCTGGAAAGTCTTAACAAGGATTACGGCACGCACATCCTCGTCAACGAATCCACTTATGCCGCCGCTCAAAACGCGGGTTTCCTGTTTCGCGAACTCGACCTCATCCGCGTAAAAGGCAAGCTCCAGCCGGTCACTATCTACGAGCTTTACGGTCGCATCGCCGAACTGCGGCAAGATGCAACGCTATCCGATGTCGAGCAGCGCTTCCGCCTATTTGCCGAAGGCCGCGAATTCTACCGTCAACGCCATTGGTCAGACGCCCAGCAATCCTTCGAGACGGTTCTCAAGCGCTGGCCCGACGATGGCCCTTCTCGGACGTACTGGAAGCGTTGTCAGGAATATCTTTTCGACGAACCGCCCGCCGCCTGGAATGGCGTCTTTACCATGGAACACAAGTAGCCACTGCGTCCTTTGGTTTTACCTTTCCCTTCCTGCTTCCTCTATGGCTATCCCAATCCATCCCCTTTGGAAAACACGCCCCTCCAAAATACCAATTTGGTCTCCCGCGATTGCTCTCTCATTTTCTCGTAACCAAAACCCCTCCCCCGGCAGTCTAATTAGAGGAAACAGAATGAATTACCGACATCTTTCTTTCCGCCGCGCCTCGCGAGTATCGCGTTTTCCGGCTTAGGGTTTACACTCACTTTATATGTGGATTGTTCGATTAGCGCTCTCCAGGCCCTACACGTTTATCGTGATGGCTCTCGTCATCATCCTTCTGACGCCGATCGTACTCCTGCGCACGCCCACGGACATCTTTCCGGATATCAACATCCCGGTCATCAGCCTGGTCTGGACCTACAACGGCCTTCAGCCTCAGGAAATGGAGCGTCGCATCACCTCCACCGTCGAGCGGGGCATCATGGTTCTCGTAAGTGACGTCGAGCACGTCGAATCTCAATCCTTGAACGGCCAAGCGATCATCAAGATTTACTTCCAGCCCAGCGCCAACGTCCAGACCGCTCTTGCGCAAACCACCGCTATTTCGCAAACCTTTCTCCGTTTCCTTCCGCCCGGCACCACTCCTCCGCTCGTCATCATTTATTCCGCATCCACCGTACCCGTTATTCAAATCGGTCTCACCAGTGACAGTCTCAGCGAACAAGAGATCTTCGACTACGGTAACAACTTCATCCGCACCCAAATCTCAACCGTACCGGGTGCATCCATGCCTTTTCCCTATGGCGGTAAATCGCGCCTGATCTCCGTGGACATCAATTCCGTAGCTCTGCAAGCCAAGGGTCTTTCTCCCGTTGACATCGTCAACGCCGTCAACGCCCAGAATCTGATTCTCCCGACCGGTACCGCCAAACTTGGCACCCTGGAATACAACGTTGAAATGAACGGTAGCCCAAACTCGGTCGTCCAGCTCAATGACCTGCCGGTCAAGACCGTCAACGGCTCCACCATTTACCTACGTGACGTTGCTCACGTTCGCGACGGCTATTCGCCTCAAACCAACGTGGTCCTCACCAACGGCAAACGCGGCGTCCTGATGAGCGTCTACAAAACAGGTAACGCCTCCACTCTCTCCATCGTCGACCGCGTCAAGCAAGTCCTGAAGGACTACCAGCCCTCGCTTCCCGAAAGTCTTAAACTCACCATATTCTTTGACCAATCTGTCTTTGTTCGCGCGGCCATCCAGGGAGTCCTCCGCGAAGCGCTGATCGCCGCATGTCTCACCGCCACTATGATTCTTCTCTTCCTCGGCAACTGGAAGAGCACCCTCATCATCGCCATCTCCATTCCACTTTCTATCCTCGTCAGCGTCCTCTGCCTCAGCGCCTTGGGCGAAACCATAAACATCATGACCCTCGGAGGTCTGGCCCTGGCCGTTGGCATCCTTGTTGACGACGCCACCGTAGAAATCGAAAACATCAATCGCAATCTCGCCATGGGCAAGGATACTGTTCAGGCCATTCTTGATGGCGCTCAGCAGATTGCCGTGCCGGCCTTTGTTTCCACGCTCTGCATCTGCATCGTGTTCATTCCGATGTTTTTTCTCTCCGGTGTTGCGAAATATCTTTTCGTCCCTCTTGCCGAAGCTGTCATCTTTGCGATGTTGGCATCCTATATGTGGTCGCGCACCATCGTTCCGACCATGGCCATGTATCTACTGAGTGCGGAGGATGAATATAATTCTGAGCTCCATCGCGGCGAGAAGATGGGGTTGTTCCGGCGCTACCAGCAACGCTTCGAACATGCCTTCGAGCGCTTCCGCTCTGGCTACCGGAGCGCACTCTCCTCGGTTCTCGAACACGCCTGGCTGTTCGCCGTGTGTTTCCTGATTTTCTGCTTGCTCTCTGCCGGGATCAGCGTGTTCCTTGGCCGCGACTTTTTCCCCAGCGTGGACGCCGGTCAGATTCGCCTTCACATGCGCGCGCGCACTGGCCTCCGCATCGAAGAAACCTCGCGTCTCGCCGATGAGGTCAATGCCGAGATTCGCCGTACGATTCCTGAGAGAGATCTCATCACGGTTCTCGACAACATCGGCTTGCCCTATTCTGGCATCAACCTGACGTACAGCAACTCCGGCACCATCGGTACTTCCGACGCCGAAATTCTCGTCCAGCTCAAGCAGGAGCGCGGCAAGCCCACCTCGCTCTACATCAACGATCTGCGCGAGCGCCTTCCGCGTGAATTTCCCGGCGTTCAGTTCTTCTTTCAGCCTGCGGACATCGTCACGCAAATTCTCAATTTCGGCACACCTGCTCCGCTCGACATTCAAATCATGGGCATGAACCAGCCAGCAAATTACGAGCTTGGTGTGAAGCTCGCGAACCAGATTCGCCACGTCCCGGGTGCCGTCGACGTCCACGTCCAGCAAGCCTTCGATGCTCCCACACTCTACATGGACATTGACCGCACCCGTGCCCAGTATGTCGGCCTGCAAACGCGAGACATCGCCCAAAACGTTCTGGTCTCCCTCTCTTCCAGTTTCCAGACTGCTCCGAGTTTTTGGCTCGATCCGAAAAACGGCGTCAGCTACAGCGTCGCCGTGCAAACACCGCAGTATCGCGTGGACAGCCTTCAAGCCCTTCAAAACACTCCGATCACGGGCAGCGCCGCGGGCATTACCCCGCAAATCCTCGGCAATCTCGTCACCACCTCGACGGTTGCTCGCCCCGCTTCCATCTCCCACTACAACGTCCAGCCGATGATCAATGTTTATGCGGCTGTCAGCGGCCGCGATCTGGGTGCGGTCGCCAATGACATCACAAAACTCACGCACGAAGCGGAAAAGCAGCTTCCCCGCGGAAGTCACCTCACGATTCGCGGTCAAGTTCAGACCATGAACAGTTCCTTTTTCGGTTTGGCGGTCGGCCTGGTCGGCGCTATCGTTCTTGCCTACTTGCTTATCGTCGTCAATTTCCAATCTTGGCTCGATCCCTTCATCATCATCACCGCCCTGCCGGGCGCTCTCGCGGGCATCTGCTGGATGCTCCTCTTCACGCACACCACGTTGAACGTCCCCTCTCTAACCGGGGCCATCATGTGTATGGGTGTCGCCACCGCCAACAGTATTTTGATGGTCTCGTTCGCACGCGAACAAATGACGGAAGGCAAGAACGCGCGTGAATCCGCGCTGGAAGCCGGTTTCGTCCGCATTCGCCCCGTCATCATGACCGCCCTCGCCATGATGATCGGCATGGTGCCTATGGCCATCGGCCTCGGCGAAGGCGGCGAACAGAACGCCCCTCTCGGCCGCGCCGTTATCGGCGGATTGCTCTTCGCCACCATCGCCACACTATTTTTCGTTCCGTGCGTTTTTTCGATAATTCACGGGGGGATCGAGCGCAGACGTCATCGCGCCGCCACACCCGCCGAGCAGGGCGTATGATTCTAGGTAGCGCGAGACAGGTGAGTTAACAACCATGAGCGACATTTCTTCCAATCCAATGCACGCAGAGGCCGGTGCGCCGAAGCGGCGTAGCTCAATTTTTCTTTTCTTTCTGATGATCGCTGTCCTTCTTGCCCTTGTCGGCATCTTCCTGATGTTCCAGCGGCGCTCGCAATACGAGGCCCTTGCGAAGAATACCGAGACTCTTTCCGTCCCTACCGTGGCCATTATTCATCCCATCACCGAACCCGGCGATGAAAATCTGGTTCTTCCCGGCACGCTTCAGGCCTACGTCGAATCGCCCATATACGCCCGCACCAATGGTTATGTGAAAAAGTGGTATCGGGACATTGGCAGCCGCGTCAACAAGGGCGAGCTCCTGGCGGAAATTGACACCCCGGAAGTCGATCAGCAACTCGGCCAGGCGCGCGCCGATCTCGCCACTTCCCAGGCCAATGCGCATCTTTCCGATATCACCGCGACCCGGTACTCCGAACTCCTGAAAACCGACGGCGTCTCCAAGCAGGAAGTGGATAACGCCACTGGCGATCTTGCTGCCAAGCGCGCCACCGTCCAGTCCTCCGAAGCCAACGTTCGACGTCTTCAGGAACTCGAATCCTTCAAGCGCGTTGAAGCTCCCTTCAGCGGTGTCATCACCAAGCGCAACGTGGACATCGGCAACCTCATCAACGCCGGAAATGGTGGTGCTTCGCAATTGCTCTTCACCCTCGCGCAAACCGACCCCATCCGCGTATACGTCAACGTTCCTGAGACTTACGCGCCCTCGATCCATACTGGTCTCGGCGCTTATCTCGAACTCGCCCAATATCCCGGAGAGAAATTTTATGGCAAGGTCGTTCGCACCGCAGAATCCATTGACCTCTCCTCTCGCACGCTACTCACGGAAGTGGATGTACCCAATAAATCAAGCCAGCTTCTCCCCGGTGGTTATACCCAAGTCCATCTGCTGGTAAAAGCTACTGGTCAACGTCTCCGTGTCCCTGTAAATTCACTGCTGTTCCGGTCCGAAGGTCTTCGCGCCGTGGTCGTGGACGCCAATCACAAGACCCGCCTTCAAAGCATCATCATCGGCCGCGATTACGGCACAACTCTGGAAGTTCTCAACGGCCTGCAACCAGGCGATTGGATCATTCTCAATCCCCCCGATTCGCTCGACGACGGCCAGCAGGTCAACGTAAAAGAAGTTGCAAACCCGATCCCTCCTGATTCTCCCGCGGCCGCGCCGTCAAATTCCGGCGCTCCAGCGACACCCCAACAAAAGGCCCCAACAACATCTCCGGAGAAAAAGCCCTGATGCGTTTTCTCTCTCCCGAGTGTGGATCCTCGCCGGTGCGCGGACGCCGCACAAAAACTTTGCCACCGACACTCCCGTTTACCCTGGGCTTCGAAGTGCCCGTGCTGTTGGCCATTTTTCTTCCAGCACTATTCTTTCTCTCCGGTTGCACGGTCGGCCCGAACTATAAGCGCCCCACCGCAGCCGTCCCCGCAAAATGGGACGTCGCCGAGCCTTTCCGCGAAGCCGCGCCGAAAGACGCTGTACCCAAAACCTCCTGGTGGGCCGTTTTCCACGATGACGATCTCAACGCGCTAGAAATCGATCTCCTGGCCGCGAACCAGACCCTGAAACTCTCTCTCGCCCACTACGATCAGGCCCGCGCTTCCGCCGCGGTCCAGAACGCCACGCTCTTTCCAACAGTTGGCGTCGGTCCCACCGCCGAACGCCTGCGCTATTCCCAAACGCGCTCCACGGGCTCAACTTTTCCGATTTCCGCGCCCCTCACCCAAAATAGCTATGCGATTCCGTTCAGCGTTAGTTACGAAGTCGATCTCGTCGGCAAGCGCCGCCGCACGATTGAAGCCGCACAAGCCACTTTTC
>Ga0209526_10001089_pt1 | contig 17933 bp, 15 predicted proteins | sample JacPinW_OM2H0_M1_FD_188566 | JGI IMG/M metagenome (GOLD analysis project Ga0209526, IMG submission 188566) | Forest soil microbial communities from Algoma, Ontario, Canada - Jack Pine, Ontario site 1_JW_OM2H0_M1 (SPAdes) (version 2) | ecosystem: Environmental > Terrestrial > Soil > Boreal... | reverse complement strand
TGGTTCGGGATCAGCCACGCGTAAAACGTCGGCCGCTCCCATTCGTTCCTGTCTCCGCCCGTATCCCAACTCGGCAGTGAGACGATCTTGACATAAGCCTCCTGGGCCGGGGCGAGTTCGAAATTGGCCGTTTGATTGGTGTCTATGCCGACGGTCTGCACGGTCACGAGGTAATGTCCGGGGGGAACATCGCGATAGAACGCGCCTCCCAATTCGGCCGCCCCGACATATCCCCCGTTGGCGGCGATCGCCGGAAGGCCCTTGCCGGCATAGGGCTCGTAATCGCGATAGAACCAGATCCGAGCCTCCCCTGCCGGGATCGGCGGAATGCTGACCGCGGCAGTCACCGCCTGCTGGGCGCAGCCTGCCATCGCGAGGAGCAGCAGGCCCTGCATAGCGCCCCTCAACCAGCACGCTGCCGAATTTTTGTTCTCCCTCATGCGAAACTCCAATCACGATCGTCCGTTGTACACTGATCAGCGCGGCCGCAGGGTGGGGAAAGCAATGACGTCACGGATCGAGGGGCTGTCGGTCAGCAGCATGACAAGCCGGTCGATGCCGATGCCGAGACCGCCGCAGGGCGGCAGCCCGTATTCGAGCGCGGTCACGTAATCCTCGTCGAGGAGCTGCGCTTCTTCGTCCCCCGCCGCGCGCGCCCGCATCTGCGCCTCGAACCGCTCGCGCTGGTCCTGCGGATCATTGAGCTCGGAGAAGGCGTTCGCGATCTCCCAACCGTAGATGTAGGTCTCGAACCGCTCGACGAGACGCGGGTCGTTGCGGTCGGCCTTGGCCAGGGGTGAGATGTCGCGAGGGAATCCGGTGACGTGGATCGGCTGGATCAGCGTGTCCTCGACGCGCGCGGCAAAGGCCGCCTCAAGCGCCTGCCCCCAATTCTCGCCGCCGTTCAGCGCCGCGCCGACGCGCGCCGACGCCTTGCGAGCCGCTTCGGCGCTGTCGAGAGCGAGGAAATCGACCCCGGTGGCTGTTTGAACGAGCTCGGCCATGCTGCGCCGCGGCCACGGCGCCGACAGATCTAACTCTGTCCCGCCATAGCCGATCTGCAATGTCCCGAGCACCGTCTCGGCCGCGGTGGTGATGAGCTCCTCGGTCAACTTCATCATTGCGGTGTAATCGACATAGGCCTCGTAGAGCTCGAGTGTGGTGAATTCCGGATTATGCCTGGGCGATAGGCCCTCGTTGCGGAAGCACCGGTTGATCTCGAACAATTTGTCGGTAAGGCCGCCGACCAACAGGCGTTTCAAATGCAGCTCGGGCGCAATCCGCAGATAGAGGTCGATGTCGAGCGCGTTGTGATGCGTCACGAACGGCTTCGCCGAAGCGCCCCCGGGGATCGTGTGAAGCATCGGCGTCTCGACCTCGACATAGCCGCGCGCCGCGAGATGGCTACGCATCGCCGCCACGACCCGGCTGCGCCGAAGCAGCGTGTCACGGCTCTGCGGGTTCATGATCAGGTCGAGATAGCGCTGGCGATAGCGCAGCTCGATATCGGCGAGGCCATGATATTTCTCGGGGAGAGGGCGCAGCGCTTTCGCGAGAACCGTAACTGCGGTCGCGTTGACGGTAAGCTCGCCGCGCGGGGTTCGCCGAATGAGGCCCTCGACTCCGATCAGATCACCGATGTCGAGCAACCGCACCATTCCGAGCGCTTCGGAACCGAGAAAATCCTTGTGGCAAAAGATCTGGATCTTGCCGGAGGCATCGTGCAGGTCGATGAACATGCCGCTGTTGCGCATCGCCCTGATGCGGCCGGCGACCCGCACCCGATCGGCGGTTTCGGCGCCCGCGGCGAGCCCGGTGTAACGCCGCTCGAGCTGGCTTGCCTCATGCGTCCGCTCAAAGTTGTAGGGGTACGGATCGATCCCGAGCGCCTCGAGGCTGTCGCACTTGCCTATCCGGACAGAGCGCAGCGGGTCCTCCGCGTCTCGCGGCTGGCGCTCGCTGTCGGTCATCGCTCGGCTCCTCCACTCTATAGGATGGCTGATCCGGTAGATTAGCCGACGGCTGCCCGCGAAACCGGGCTGCGCGCGAGATCGACGACCGCATCATGGAAACGCCGCAAGGTGCCGTGATGGCCGACGCTGACGATCGTCGGCTTCCACGGCGCTTCCCGCAACAGCCGGTATAACGACACCTCCGCGGCCTCGTCGAGCGCCGAGGTCGCCTCGTCCAGAAAGACGATCTCGGGGCGGGCCAGCAGAACCCGGGCGAAGGCGAGCCGCTGCTGCTCGCCGATCGAAAGCCGCTGTGCCCAATTGGCTTCCTCTTCCAACCGGTCAACGAGCTCGGGGAGGCCAACGGTGCGCAGCGCCTCGGCAAGATTGTCACGCGGCAGTTCCGCGGCTGACCGCGGATAGACGAGAGCGTCCGCCAAGGTGCCGAGAGGCAGATAGGGCCGCTGCGGCAGAAACAGGCAGCGCCCGTCGCCCACCCGGATGCGCCCCCGCCCAAACGGCCAAAGACCGGCGATGGCGCGCAGCAGCGTGCTCTTGCCCGCCCCGGAGGCGCCGGTGATCAGCAACGACTTGCCTGGGGTCGCCGCGAGGGTGATGCCCGGCCGCAGCGACCGTCCGTCCGGTAGGTTGAGATCGAGTGCATCAACCGCGACGCCGGTACCGTCGCGTACGATTTCGATCGCCTGCGGCCGCTGCTGCTCCGCCGCGATCTCGTTCATCTTCTCGCGAAATCCGGCGAGCCGTTGCACCACCGACTGATATTCGGCAATTTCTGTATACGAGCTGATGATGAACGACAGCGACTCCTGCACTTGCCGGAAGGCGGAGGCGATCTGCATCAAGCCGCCAAGCTGGATCACTTTGTCGAAATAGCGCGGGGCCGCCACCAGAAACGGAAAGACGATCGCGACCTGGTCATAACCGTACGTGAACCAGGTCAGCTTCTTGCGGCGCTTTATGATCCCCCACCAATTCGCGACGACCCGCACGAATCGGGTTTGGAACGTGTCGAACTCGCGGGCTTCGCCTCCGTAAAACGCGACGTTCTCCGCATTCTCGCGCAACCGGACCATGCTGAAACGAAAATCAGCCTCGTAGCGCTGCTGATCGAAATTGAGCCGGATCAGCGGGTAGCCGATCCATCGGGTCAGCATCGTGCCGGCAACGGCATAGATCAGCGCCGCGAAAACCATGTAGCCGGGGATATCGATCGATGCCCCACCGCCGAGGGGGATCGTCAGAGCTCCGGACAGCGTCCACAGGATCGACAAAAACGAGACGAGAGTGACGAAGGAACTCAGCAGACCGAGCGACAAGGTAAGGCTGATCGAGGCGAACCGGTTGAGATCGTCCGAAATACGCTGATCAGGGTTGTCGGTCGTCGCTTGGTTCAACTGCATCCGGTAATAGGCCTGGTCTTCGAGCCAGTTGCGCAAGAAGCGCTCCGTCAACCAGCGGCGCCAGCGAATATGCAATATTCCCCGCAAATAGGAGGAATAGACACCAACGACGATAAAAGCCAGGGCGAGAGCCCCGAAGATCGCGAACTGTCGCCAGAATTCCGGCCAGTCGTATTGCTGAAGCGCGTTATAGAAATCATTGTTCCAATAATTGAACCGAACATTGAGCCACACGGTGATTAGGTTGAGCGCGATGACGGCGGCGAGCAGCCCAATTGCCGACCATTTCTCATCCGACTTCCAGTATGGCCACGCAAGGTCCCAGGCCTGACGCAGGAATCCCTGTTTAGTCGTGACCGCCATTATTTCTCTCCACTCGATCTCGCGCTTTCGGATAATACGACCTATGATCCGGGCTCGTCATGTCCGCCTCCGCTGTAGAGCTGATCAGCGCCGCACTTCTGACGCGCGGCACATGCCGCGCCCTGGAGCAGCTCGGTTATGCGAGCCTGGTGGAATTCCCGCTCGCCAATGGCCGGCGCGCCGATATTCTCGCTCTCGGCAGGACGGGCGACCTCGTGATCGTCGAGATCAAGAGTTCCGTGGCCGATTTTCGTGCCGACCGCAAATGGAGCGCCTACCGTGACTTCTCGGATCGCCTTTACTTTGCCGTACCAAACGATTTTCCGCGCCCGCTGATCCCCGATGAAGTTGGCCTGATGGTGGCGGATTCGTTCAGCGCGGCCGTGCTTCGCGACGGCAGCACAACGAGGCTCGATGCCGGCCGCCGCCGCGCCCTGACGATGCGCTTTGCCCGCATCGCGGCGACGCGGCTGCGACGCCTTCTCGACCCCGAAGCGGGACGATTAGGCGGATTGTGATGTCCGCAGCGGCGCTATCGCTGCCGAACCAAAAAGAGTAGGAGCGAACGCCCATAAATCGACAGCACCCCTGAACCACGCTCACAGCCTTCATATGCTCAGGCTATTGCCGCAAACCAGGGGTATCCCGAGATTGCCATCGCCACATCCGACGAGGCGCTTGGTTCGCCTAATCACCCCGCGATCGGACACGGTTATTGCCGCGCTCGCGAGCGGTTTACGGAATGGCTCGCGCAGACGGGCCTGGGCTGGTAGCGCCTCTCAGCTGGCCAGGCGCGCGATCGTTGCCGTCGTGCTGTAACCCGGCACGACTTTGGCGAGAAGCACCTCGCCACCGGCGTGCTTGACGAAGTCGGCTCCGACGACCTCATCGAGCCGGTAGTCGTCGCCTTTGACGAGAAGCTGGGGGCGGATGTCGCGGATCAGCTCCATCGGCGTATCCTCCTCGAAGACAACGATCAGGTCGACCGCCGAGAGCGAGGCCAACACAGCGGCTCGCTCGGCTTCGCTCTGGATCGGACGCCGCTGCCCTTTGAGCCGCGCGGTTGACGCATCACTGTTGAGCCCGACGACGAGCCGATCGCATGCCGCCTTGGCTTGCCCGAGCAATGCCACATGCCCGGGATGCAGCAAGTCGAAGCAGCCGTTAGTAAACCCGATCTTGAGCCCGTGGCGGCGCCAGCGCGCCACCAAATCGAGCGCGTGCGAGCGCGGCACGACCTTGTCTGCGGCGTGGAGGTCCCGGCCATTCAGAGCGGCGGTGAGCTCGCTCGCATATACCACCGCGGTGCCGATTTTGCCGACGACAATGCCGGCCGCGACATTTCCGAGGCGGGCCGCATCGGTCAAGCCGACGCCGACCGCGAGCGCCGCAGCGACCGCCGCCACCACGGTATCGCCGGCGCCGGAAACATCGAAGACCTCGCGGACTTCGGCGCGTTGAATATGGGCCGTGCCGTCGGCTGAAATCAGCACAGAGCCTTCCGCGCCGAGCGACGCCAGAACCGCGTTGAAGCCGCAGCGCTCGATCAGCGAGCGGGCGGCCGCAATGATCTCGCTGTCTGTAGCCACGGGCATTCCGGTGGCGTGGGCGAGTTCGCGCCGGTTCGGCTTTACCAGATCAGCATTGCGATATCGTATGGGATCGCCGCCCTTCGGATCGACGATCACACGGGCGCCGGCCTCGTGCGCCGCCCGGATGATCTCGAGCGCCACCCCTTCGGTCAGCACGCCCTTGGCGTAATCCGAGATGACGACGACCGAATGGTCGGCCACAAGCTCGCGCGCCAACCGCAACATGTCTTCGCGGATATACGGATCGAGCGGGATCGAGCTTTCGCGGTCGGCCCGCAGGAGCTGCTGATTGCCTGCGATATACCGCGTCTTGACAGTGGTCGTGCGCTGCGGCTGGACGAGGACATGCGCCTCGGCGCCGTCCTGCGCTTCTACCAGACGCCCGATCTCGCGGCCGGCTTCGTCATTGCCAACAACGGAGATGAACGATGCGGCGGCTCCCAGCGCCCGCAGATTGCGCAGCACGTTTCCCGCGCCACCCAACGTCTTCATTTCGCGTTCGATCCACAGCACCGGGATCGGTGCTTCGGGCGACACTCGCTCGACTTGGCCATAAACGTAGTGATCGAGCATCACGTCGCCGATGCACAACACGCGCGCTGTTTTCAGCCGATCGACGTGGGGTAGGAGCTCGCTGTTGTCGGCCATTGGCAATTCGTGAGATGGAAGCTAGTTCGTCTTTTGACGGTACCGACTGATCCCCGCAAGAGAAATGCCGCGGCATTCTTGCCATTGTCGCGTGAAATGCGACTATTCGTCTCGTTTTGCTTTTAGCGACGTCGCAGCAGCAGATAGGTGGCTCCAGGACCCCCGTGCTGCGGCTGGGCCGGCGCGATCGCGAGGATGTGCCGTCGCAGCTCCGGTTCCTCCAACCAGCGTGGAACCGAACTCTTGAGGACGCCAAGCCCGCTCTGGCCAAGTCCCCGCCCGGTGATCACGAGCACGCAACGCCGTCCCGCCGCGCGCGACGCGGCGATGAAGGCGGAAAGTGCCGCATGCGCCTCGGCTTGTGTCATTCCGTGAAGATCGAGGCGTGCCTCGATCCTGTGCAGACCGCGCTTCAGTCGCTCAGCGTTGGCGCGGTCGATCCCGGCAAAACGATCGAGCGGCGGCATGTGCGAGGGGGGCGCACGGCCTCGCTCAACTCGCGCCGGAGCGGCATCCGCCTCGCGGCGCGACCCTTCCGATCCGGCCGGCCCAGCGCCGCGCAACCGCCGAACGTCGCGAACCGCCTCTTGCCAAAGTCCGTGATCACCTCGCGGGCCCGCGATGTCCCTGGTTCCCTTCACCTCTCGCCGCCCCACCGTCCTCGACGAGAACGATATGGAGACGCCTGGGCCCGTGCGCACCCAGTTCGATGTGCTGCTCGATATCCGCCGTGCGCGACGGACCGGTGACGAAGTTGACGGTCCGCGGCAACACTTCCGTCTTTGCTGCGGCCCTCAGGCGGTCCCAGCCATCCTCGTACGTCGCGACCACCTGGTCCCGGCGGACCAGCACGATATGGGTCTCCGGCAAAAAATTGAGCGTCGTTGGGGTGTGCGCTCCGGAAACCAGCATCAAAGTGCCGGTCTCGGCAATTGCCGCATGACAAGGAGTGACACTGACCCGGTCTTCCGGCTCGGCCCGGCCCCGGCGTATTCGCAGCAAGGGCCGCGAATTCCACGGTATCTCGTCGAGAGTCGGGTCGGGAGCCATGACGAGTTCAGCAGGAAGGTTCTCCGCGGCGAGATAGCGCGCGATCGCCTCGGGCACCCCCGCGGGTGAGCCCACTCTTGTTACCGTTGCCTGCACCTCCTCGGCCATTGCAACGAACAACTCGACCCGCGCCCGCTCGTCGAGCGCGGTCGCCCGGGCGGGAACTGGATTTCGCCGGTGCGCCGCGACGCGGGCGCGCAACTCCGCTTCCCCACGGGCATCGAGCCGACCGCGGCCGAGCGAGTTCCGAATGGTGGCAAGAATTCTTTCGCGGGCCTCGCTCACCTCGCAGCTCCACTCTTTTGCTGCTGCGCCCAAAGGCTGTGAAAGCTGCGGCCCTCCGGGGCCGGCATATCGCGCACCCTAGTCCAGCCGCTGGCCAGCGGCAAAGTGCGGAACCGGCCGCGCCGGCCACCGGCCCAGCCGAGAGCCCGGCTGGCTAACCCGGCAAACGCGTGATAGAGCGCCGGGCGCCGCGCCATCCATGCCCACGCCGCAAGGCCGCTGCGGTAGGCCGGCGGGCTCAGCTTTTTGGCGTATTCGCGCTCACGCCAATGGCGCATCATCTTGGGCAGCGGGATCTTGACCGGGCATACGCTCTCGCAGCGCCCGCAGAACGTCGATGCGTTCGGCAGATGTCCGGCTTCCTCGATGCCGATCAGGCTCGGCGTCAATACCGCCCCCATCGGCCCGGGATAGACCCAGCCATAGGCATGGCCGCCGACCGCCGCGAAGACCGGACAGTGATTGATGCAGGCCGAACAACGGATGCAGCGCAGCATGTCCTGGAATTCCGTGCCGATCATCGCGCTGCGGCCATTGTCGAGCAGAATCACATGGTACTGCTCGGGACCGTCGAGATCCCCCGCCCGGCGCGGTCCGGTCGAGATCGTCGTATAGCTCGAGAATTCCTGACCCGTTGCCGAGCGCGCCAGCAGCCGCAGCAACGTCGCGGCATCCTCGAATGTCGGGACCAGCTTTTCGATACTAGTCATGACGATATGGATCCCCGGCAGGGTCTGGGTCAGATCGCCGTTGCCCTCATTGGTCACGATGATGCTCGAGCCGGTCTCCGCGATGAGAAAATTGGCGCCGGTGATGCCGACTTCGGCAGCGAGGAATCGCGGTCGCAGCACCGAACGCGCCTCGTCACACATCTGGCGCGGCTCGACCAACAACCGGTCCGGGTCGAGCGAGCGATGCTCGGCCCGGAACGTCTCGGCGACCTGTTCCTTAACCAGATGGATCGCCGGTGCGATGATGTGGCTAGGCGGCTCATGCCGCAGCTGGATGATGTATTCGCCGAGATCGGTTTCGACGGGAGTAATGCCGTTCGCCTCGAGGAAATCGTTGAGCCCCACCTCCTCGGCGACCATCGACTTGCCCTTCGCGACGAGCTTGGCGCCCGCCGAGCGGCAAATCTGCAGCACCGCGGCGCAGGCTTCCTCGGAGGTGCGCGCCCAATGCACCTTGCCGCCGGAAGCCTCGACCTTGCCTTCGTACAGCTCGAGGTAGAAGTCGAGGTGCTGGAGAGTGTGATCCTTGATCGAGCGGCCGGTTTCGCGCAGCGCCTCGAACTCCGGCAGACGCTCGACAGCCAAACGACGCCGCAGTGGAAACCCGGTTCGCGCCAGACCCAGCGCGCGCTGCAAATTTTGGTTAGCCAAACCAGCCTGGGCTGCGGCCTCGAAATTGCGGCTGGTCGCGAGCATCCCCGTTACCGCGGCGCGCCGATGGGCGGGACACCGTCAGTCATGCCGGCGAGAACCTCGGCGATGTGGCGTACTTCGACGTGCCGGCCTTGCCGGTAGAGTTTGCCCGCCATATTGAGCAGACAGCCGAGATCTCCGGCCAAGACCGCTTCGACGCCGGTTGCGGCGATATCGGTGGCCTTGTCGCTCACCATCTTGTCTGAAATTTCCGGGTATTTGATGCAGAAGGTGCCGCCAAAGCCGCAGCACACTTCCGCCCCCGGCAATTCCGCGATGCTTAGACCGGCAACGGATGCGAGAAGCTGGCGCGGCTGGAGCTTGACCCCGAGTTCGCGAAGACCCGAGCAGGCGTCGTGGTAGGTGATTGTACGTTGCCAATTCGCGACAACCGCTTGCATTCCGCACACATCGACGAGGAAGGAAACGAGCTCCCAACTCCGCTCGGCCAGTTCCCGCGCGCGCGGCAGGTTCTCAGAATCATCGGCGAAGAGCTCGGGGTAGTGTACCCGCAGCATCCCGGCGCAAGACCCCGAAGGGGCAACGACATAGTCGTAACCGGCAAAGGCATCGAATACCTGCAAGGCAATTGCCTTGGAATCGGCCCGGTCGCCGGAGTTGTAAGCGGGCTGTCCGCAACAGGTCTGTCGACGCGGGACCTCGACCGTGCACCCCGCGTCTTCGAGCAGTTTGACGGCGGCAAAGCCCACCGTCGGTCGGAACAAATCCACAAGACACGTGACGAACAGCGCTACACGCATCCAACTCGGCCCACTCTCATCGGCTGATAGCAAGTGTAGCGAAAGTTAGGCTCGATCCGGCCGGCAAATCAATCCGGCCGCAGCAACCTGCCAGGAACGAGACGGCGTGCTACCGCGCGCGGCAGCAGCAGGTAATATCTGCCGCTGGCGTTCATAATGCCGGCGCGGCTGCCCGCCGCATCTCCGGTACCCCAGAAGACATCGCCGCGCACCGGGCCCTTGATAGCACCCCCGGTATCCTGGGCGACCATCAGCCGACGCACACTGTCCGCCGCCGCGAACCGCTCATCCGCTTCGAGCCAGACCGGGATGCCGAGGGCTACGAATGCGCGATCGACCGCAATGCTGCGCTCTGCGCTCAACGCCACCCCTTCAGCCCCGATTGGTCCATCGCCCTTGATTTCCCGAAAGAAAACATAGGACGGGTTCTCGCGCCGCAGGGCGGCTCCAGCTTCCGGAGTCTGCTTCATCCACGACCTGATCGCCGCCATCGTCAGCTTGTCTCGCGGGATCACCCCACGTTCGATCAGCAGTCGCCCGACCGGCACGTAGGGACGGCCGTTCTGCCCGTCGTAGCCGACCCGGACGGTGCCTCCGCCCTTCAGCCGAACGCGCCCCGACCCTTGGATCTGCAGAAAGAATGCGTCAATCGGATCGTCGACCCAGAGGAGTTCCAGCCCGCGCCCGGCGAGCGCCCCATCCTCGATTTCGCCGCGCGTCGGAGGCTCGGGGCCGAGATCTGGAGGCTTGCGGTAAAGCGGGGTCTGATAGCGGCCATGACGTTGCCGCGAGCCGTTGAGCTCGATCTCGTAATATCCGGTGAACAGTCCTTCCGCCTTGCCGTAGTCCGCTACGGCAAACGGAATGAACCCCTTCTCGAAAAATTCCCGGGCAGCCGCGTCGTCCTCGGGCGGCAACGCCTCCGCCGCCTCACATATTGGCCGCCAGTCTCCCACCCGCCCGAAATCAACGCTCGCCGCAACCGCGTCGAGCGGAGCCACATCTGCCCGGTTCTTGAACCGGGCACAGGATTTCAGGAAAACCGGAACCGCCGCCGAGATGTGATCTCGCGTCCAGCCCGATAACCGGGCAAAGCCAACCGGCCCGAGGCCAAATCGCCGCGGTCCGCTGTCATGCGCGAGGGCAATCGCCAAGATGGCGAGGAGTATGGCCGCCGCCGCAGGGCCGGCGCAACTCGCCCGCGGTCGACGCTCAGCCGCTGCTCGTCGCGACGAGAACCCAGTTTGGATCGGCGGATCGGGTATCGCGCGCAAAGGTCCAGTAATCGGTCTTCTCGGTCGGGTGCTCCGGGTCGCCGTCGACGATGCTGCCGTCCATCGCGCGCGTCACGTTGTTTTGCTGCGAGGTCAGCTTAACCGTGACCTGCGCGTTGCGCCCCAACAGCTCGGCTTCGACGATATCTGCGCTGTCCAAACGCAGAATCCGCGTCTCCAGCGTCTCCTTGGCCGCGACACGCTCGTCAATTGCTGTGACAAATTGCTGGAAGACCTCATCGCTCAGCAATGGCCGCAATTCCGCCTTGCCCGCGTTCGCAAACGCGGTGACGATCATCTCGAATGCGGCGCGGGCACCCTCGAGGAATTGAGAGGGGTCGAAGCTCGGGTCGGCGTGGTGGATCTGGTTCAATCCTTCCGCGACCGCATCGGCCGGCGGGACGGCTGTCGCAGGAGCAGCGGCGCCTGGGCTGGGTTCGATCAGAGGCGGCCCCTTTTCCGGCGCAGGCCGCGCGCGCCGCACAAACAATTCGCGCCGCCGCTCGTTTCCGGTCCGCCGCCCAAGAACGCTGCGCAGGCGCAGCACCAAAAAGCCGGCGACCATCGCGAACAGGATGATATCGAAATATTGCTGAAAGTCGCCCATCTCCCTTCCGCGCCCTGCCGCCGTAGAGAAATACCGGGCTCCGGGCCTCGGCTGGATGTTTGACTACATGGGGCGCTTGTAGCACCTCGGCAAGCGCATTGGTACGCGGATCCGTGGTTACCCCAGGCAGAGGAAACGAGGAGTTGATCTGGCGTCGATCCCCGAGCTTCCGGGGCCGACCGTTGATGCGCCTTCCCGATCCGTGTTAGGCCAGGAGGCTCCGGTCCAGGGGAGGCGGTGATGGCGGAAGAGGCGAGAGGCAACGGCCAAGGCGACATGCCGCCGGCGTTGCCCGACGGGGCGCAGCAGCTGATCGTCAACGCCCAATACATCAAGGATTTGTCGTTCGAAAATCCGCGTGCGCCGCAGAGCCTGATCCAGCAAACGACGCAGCCCTCGGTCGACATCAACGTCGATGTCAAAGCACAGAATCTGGGACCGGAAGTTTTCGAGGTCGTCCTGACGATCAACGCGACGGCCCGCATCCAGAACGACCCTGTTTTCCTCGTCGAGCTTGCTTACGGGACTGTGGTAACGGTCAAGAACGCGCCGCAGGAGATGCTGGCTGCTCTGGTTCTGGTCGAGACACCGCGGATCGTCTTTCCATTTGCCCGCGCAATCATCGCAAATGCGACCCGTGACGGCGGTTTTCCACCTCTGATGATCAATCCGATCGATTTTGCCGAGCTGTTGCGCCGCCAGCAGGCCGACGTCCAAATCGCTGCTCCACCCGGCAACCCGGTGGTGTGAGGCTCACCCTTCCATAAGCCAGATGGGGTTGGCGATGATTCGCAGCATCGCCTGATGAGCGATCACCTCCTCTGCCGAGGGTGAGTGCGGACGCGGCGGACGCATGACTTTCTCCGTCATGGCCACCTCATCGGCAGGCATTGCGAAATCGAGACCGGGTTGCCGGCCACCGAGCAATTCGAGATAGACCGCAGAGAGCAATCTGCAATCGACCTCGGCCCCATGCTCGACACGGTCCGACAGGTCGATCTCGAAACGCCGGCACAGGGCGTCGAGGCTTGCCGGCGCTCCGGGAAACCTCACCCGCGCCAGCCCGAGAGTATCGACAAAGGCGCAACCGATCGGATCTCGTTGCAAACGGGCCAGTTCAGCGTTCAGAAACGAGAGGTCGAACTCGGAGTTGTGAATGACCAGCCGGTCCGAGCCAATGAAGGCCAGCAACTCGTCTGCGATCGCGGCAAAGGGCGCTTGGTTCGCCAGAAATTCTGCGGTGATGCCATGGACTGCGAGCGCCTCTTCGGGCATGTCGCGTTCGGGATTGACATAACGGTGAAATTTCCGGCCGGTCGGGACGTGATGGAGAAGCTCGATGCAGGCGACCTCGACGATGCGATGGCCTTCGGCTGGATCCAGACCGGTCGTTTCGGTGTCGAGCACGATTTCGCGCAATTACCGTCTCCCCCGTTTCCGGAGGAGTCTGACGATCGCCTTCAAACGCCGCAAGGTCACGCCGCGACCCGCCCCAGTCGGCACCACGAAATCAGCGCGTTGCCGCTTCCGATGATCCGGAACCTGTTTTCGCAGAATGGCGGCTAGGCGAATCTCGGTCATCCCGGGCCGCCGCATGACACGCTGCCGCTGTACGAGGGCGGGCGCCGAAACGACGAGCACATAATCGCACCGGCGCTCGGCGCCGGTTTCAAACAATAAGGGTATGTCGAGCACGACGAGCGCTACCCGACGGGCACGTGACCGAGCAAGAAACCGCTTTTCCTCGGCAGCCACCATCGGGTGAAGAATTTCTTCAAGCCGCCTCAGAGCTGCGGGATTGGTGAACACCCGTTGCCCGAGCAACACTCGATCGATCCCGCCGGCCTCCGTCTCGAAACCGGGAAACGCGGCAGAAACGGCCGGAACAGCGGCCCCGGCCGGCGCCAGCAAACAGTGAACCACCAGATCCGCATCGAACAGTGGTACTCCGAGGCGCCGCAGCATCGCTGCCGCGGTGCTCTTACCCATACCGATCGAGCCGGTAAGGCCGAGAACAATCAAGGAGGCGCCAGGGTCGCTACGATCGTCGCACGCAGCTCCGGCGTCACCCGCACCGCCGCGCCGAACCAAGCTTCGAAGCCGGGGCGGCCCTGATGCAACAACATGCCGAGGCCATCGACGACGGGGTTTCCCCGCCGACGAGCGGCGCTCAGCAGATCCGTTTCGAGCGGCACGTACACGATATCGACCACCGGGGCAGTAAGCGGCAACAACAGATCAAGAACTAGAGGCGGTTCACCGGTCATGCCGAGGCTCGTCGTATTGACGAGCAGCCCGGCATGCCGCTGGGCTTTGCTCACCTCGCTCCAGGGATGGACCGTGATCCGCGTCGCCGGTGTCTCGAGATCGCGCGCCAGGATCTCGGCGCGCACGAGCGTGCGGTTGACGATCCTGATCTCGGTGACCCCGGCGTTGGTCAACGCCGCCACCACCGCCCTCGCCGATCCGCCCGCCCCGAGGATTACCGCCGGACCCGCCGCCGGCCGCCATTCCGGCACCGCTTCTCGGAGGTTCTCGCGAAACCCGAAGACGTCCGTATTGCGAGCTTCGAGAGTGCCGTCGGGCGCGACTATAATGGTGTTAACCGCACCAATGCGACGCGCCGAGGGCTCGACCCGGTCGGCAACATGGAGCGCGGTCTGTTTGTGCGGTATCGTCAGATTGCAGCCGCGAAAGCCCAGGATCGGCAGCGCGCGCAGTGCCTGCTCAATATGCTCCGGCCGCACCGGCAACGGGACATAGGCGCCATCGGTCCCGGTCTGGTCCAGCCAGAAGCCATGCAGCAACGGTGATCGGGAATGGGCGACGGGCCAGCCCATGATACCCGCCAGCCGGGTCGTCCCGGCGATTCTCATCGGCACTATGTCACGCAAGGTGCTCCTCACCCGAACGGTAATTCCCGGTTACGACAGAATCATGCCCTTGGTTCGGAGAAAGCCGAGCAGCTCCAAAAGCGGCAGCCCAAGGATCGTGAAATAATCTCCTTCGATACGGTCAAATAGCTGTACCCCTCTGCCCTCGAGCCGGTAAGCGCCGACCGATCGGAGAATGTCGGCTCTCTCGGCGGGAATATAGTCATCGAGGAAGGCATCGGTGAAATGTCGCATAGTCAGTCGCGGGCTGCTCGCGGCATGCCATAATCGCGATCCGTCCTGAACCGCGCAGATTGCCGTGACAAGCTCGTGGGTCCGGCCGCGCAGAGCCTGAAGTTGGGTGCGGGCCTGTTCGAGATCCGAGGGCTTGTCGAACCACACCTCGCCGCACACCAGAAGCTGGTCGGCGCCGATGACGACAGCTCGACCACAGCGCGCTGCAACCTCGCGCGCCTTCGCCTCGGCAAGAGCGAGCGCGCAGTCGGCCGCATCGCGCCCCTCTGCCCGGCAGGTCCGTTTGAGGAAGCTTTCGTCGAGCTCCGCCGATTCGATCCGAAAAACGACGCCGGCAGAGGCGAGCAGCTCCGCCCGTATGGTACTGGCGGAGGCGAGAACCAAATCCTCAGTCATTCATGCCGTGACGGCGGGCGAGCAATTTCATTACTGACGCCGCTGTCTCCTCGATCGAGCGGCGAGTCACATCGATCACCGGCCAATGCATTTGAGCGAAGATCCGCCGTGCCTCACGCACCTCGGCTCGGACTGCCTCGAGATCCGTGTACTCGCTCGCGCCGTCATGATGCAGAAGATCCAGACGGTTACGGCGCAGCTGGATCAGCCGCTCGGGATCGTTGGTCAATCCGACGATCAACGGGTGCTCGGCCGTGGTCAGCTCCGGCGGCAACGGCACACTCGGTACATAGGGCACATTGGCTGCCTTGATGCCTCGGTTGGCGAGATAGAGACAAGTCGGCGTCTTCGAGGTCCGAGACACGCCGACGAGACAGACATCTGCGTCGTTGAGACCCCAACTCGATTGGCCGTCATCATGATTGAGGGCAAACGTAATAGCATCGATGCGCGCAAAATACTCGCTGTCGAGCAGATGCTGTTTGCCCGGCACCCCACGGCTCTTCCGATGGAGGTAGGAAGCCAGCGCGCCGATGACCGGATCGAGAACCGGGATGGCCGGCACCTGTAGCCGGCGACAGCCCTCCTGCAGCAGTTGACGAAGAGTGTCGTTGACCATCGTGAACAGAACAACCCCGGGATTGGCTTCAACTCCGGCTACCACCCGGTCGATTTGGCTGCGGGTGCGCACCATGCTCCAGACATGCTCGACCGCTTGAGCGTCGTCGAACTGCACGAGGCAGGCCCGGGCCACCGAATGCACGGTTTCTCCGGTGGAATCGGAAACGAGGTGAAGATGAAAGCGGGTCACGGCAACCTCGCCCGAATTATCCCGGCGCGGTGTGAGTCATTTGAGACTAATCTGGGAAAACTCGGTCGGACGGCGCTCCATCTTCGGATTTTCCCCGGCTTGCCATCGCGCACTCGATCTGTTGTGCCATGCGCGATCGAGTTATCCCAGCCTGGGGAAATCGGGGATAGCGCGGAGGTGTTGTGGCGGTCTTCCCCGACTCTCTTTCCAACCACAGCCCCAGCTTCCTGCCTTGACGCAAAGAACGGCCACAATCTCATACACATTCCTCCCGGTAGGCGTTCGAGTGCTCGCAGCCCCCGTCACGCTCCGAGGACAACATTCAATCCTCGGTATCCACAGGGATCCTCAATTCACCACTATTTTACCTATACCTAACTGTAGGGGAAGAAAGGCGGCGCATCATGCTGACTGAGCCAGCAAAACCTCTGCTGCGCGCGCTGGCGGGCGAAGCGCTTTCGCCACCTCCGTGGTGGCTGATGCGGCAGGCCGGACGCTACTTGCCCGAGTACCGAAAGGTTCGCGCCAGAGCACACGACTTTGTCGAGCTGTGCCTGACCCCGGAGCTGGCCGCCGAGTTGACCCTACAGCCGATCCGACGATATGCCATGGATGGTGCCATCCTGTTCTCGGACATTTTGATGCTGCCCTACGCCCTCGGGCAGAAGCTGGCGTTCCACGAGGGAGAAGGGCCGGTGCTGGAACGCATCGAGGACCCTGCCGGGGTTGCAAGGCTCGACCCCGGCCGCATCGCCTCGGCTCTCGACCCGGTGTTCGAAACGGCTCGGCGGGTCAGAGGCGCGCTGGATCCTCGGACGACGCTGATCGGTTTTGCCGGTGCGCCCTGGACGGTTGCGACCTACATGGTCGAAGGCGGCGGAAGCCGGGATTTTCGCCGGGTCAAGAGCTGGGCCTATCGCGATCCACAGGCGTTTGACGCGCTGGTCGACTTGCTTGCCGAAGCCACGATCGAGTACCTGACCGGCCAAATCGAGGCTGGCGTAGAGGTCGTGCAGCTGTTCGACAGCTGGGCCGGAATCCTGCCCGAACCGGCTTTCGTGCGCTGGGTGATCGAGCCGACGAGGCGCATCGTAGCAGCATTGAAACGTCGCTTTGCCAATTACCCGGTGATCGGTTTTCCGCGCGGCGCCGGCGCGCTGCATGAGCGCTATCTTCACGAGACCGGAGTTGACGGGATCGGCATCGATACAGCGGTGCCGCCTGGCTATGCGCAGCGAACCCTGCAGCCGCATGGGACGGTTCAGGGCAATCTCGATCCTGTCTTGCTGATCGTCGGAGGTCCGGCGCTCGAAGAAGCGATGCGGGGGCTTCGCCGGACGCTCGGCCGGGGACCTTACATTTTCAATCTCGGCCACGGGGTGCTGCCGGAAACACCGCCGGAAAACGTGCAGACGCTCGCTTGCCTCCTGGCCGAACCGACGGACGATGCGTGACGTGGCGCGCATCGCGGTCGTGCTGATGAACCTGGGAGGTCCCGATCGGTTGGAAGCGGTGCGGCCCTTTCTGTTCAACCTGTTCAGCGATCCCGCCATCCTGCGGTTGCCCGCGCTCGCTCGGCTGCCGCTGGCGCGTATCATCGCGTGGCGTCGCGGCCGGGTAGCGCAGGAGATCTATCGTAAGCTCGGCGGCAGGTCGCCGCTGCTCGCCAACACCGAGGCGCAGGCACGCGCGCTCGAAGCAGTTTTGGGGCCGCAGCACCGGTGCTTTGTCGCGATGCGCTATTGGGACCCCACCAGCGAGCAGACCGCGCGAGAGGTCGCCGATTGGGCTGCGGACGAAGTCGTTTGCCTGCCGCTCTATCCGCAATTCTCGACGACGACGACGGCTTCGTCGCTTGCTGCCTGGGGCGCCTCGATTACACGCCTTGGGATCGCATACCCAACGCGGGTCGTCTGCTGCTATCCCGCCGATCCGGGGTTTGTCGAGGCAGTGGCCGGGATGATCCGGCCGGCGCTCGAGGCGGCTGTCGGTTACGAAAATCCGCCTCGCCTGCTGCTCACCGCCCACGGCTTGCCGAAAAGGATCGTCCGGGCTGGTGACCCCTACCCTAACCAGGTGGAGACAACCGCCGCGGCCGTGATTGCCGCGCTGAACCGGCCGGACCTCGATTGGACGGTCTGCTATCAGAGTCGCGTTGGGCCGCTCGAATGGATTGGTCCGGGAACCGACGACGAAATTCGCCGCGCGGGGCAGGACAAGG
>Ga0209526_10001088_pt1 | contig 17942 bp, 12 predicted proteins | sample JacPinW_OM2H0_M1_FD_188566 | JGI IMG/M metagenome (GOLD analysis project Ga0209526, IMG submission 188566) | Forest soil microbial communities from Algoma, Ontario, Canada - Jack Pine, Ontario site 1_JW_OM2H0_M1 (SPAdes) (version 2) | ecosystem: Environmental > Terrestrial > Soil > Boreal... | reverse complement strand
AGTTGTCACGCCCGTGGCATAGCTCGGTAGCGAAGTCCGGAAGAGATAATCGCTGAAAGCATCTAAGCGAGAAGCTCGCCTCGAGATAAGGTTTCCCAAGGTGGCTGCGGCCACCTAAGAAGGCCAGTCGAAGACTACGACTTTGATAGGCGGGGGGTGGAAGCGCAGTAATGCGTGTAGCTTACCCGTACTAATCGGCCGTTCGGCTTGACCATAAAACTTTCCCATCGCGTTGCAAACGAGCGAAAACCAGAGGCTCGAAGCTGGGTATTTTTTCTCCAGTTCGGGACCTACCCCTGGTTCTTGCGGTTTTAGCCGCTTCCTTCGGACTTAGATCAACCCAGTTATTTGATTCTGGAGCCTCCGGGTCGGGGCCGACAAGCCTTGCGCCTTGAGCCTCCAGCATCTAACAGCTTCCTGGTGGTCTTACCGCGAGGGTCACACCCGTTCCCATCCCGAACACGGAAGTTAAGCCTCGCAGGGCCGATGATACTGCGTTGGCAACGACGTGGGAACGTAGGTCACCGCCAGGGTTACATCCAGAAGGCCGCATTCGCGAAAGCGACGTGCGGCCTTTTTTTATGTGTGCCGAGCATGCTTGCTTCCACCAGTCGATTGCATCCTGAACGGGGGCAAGCGAGGTAGGTTTGCGGGCCGACCCTGCAGCGGCCGGTACGGATTTTCACGGTCGAGGTGCTTGTTCAGACAGGCTCGCAAGGCGGGACCAAACCCGCATAACTTTGCCGAGCTTCTATGATCGGGCGAGGTAGTATTTCCTCATGAAAACGCACTACATCGTTGTTGTCTCGTTGCTGTTGTCGCCGGCCGCCCTCGCTCAGGGTGGGAGCAGCCACCGAGGGGCGGCGGTTCCCTGCGCGAAGATCCTGCAGATGCCTTCGACCGATTGGATTGCCTCCGGCAATGAGATGACCAACAAGAATCGAGGGCCGGAGGACTTTCTGCCCGCCATCGCCACCTACGCACGTTGTTACGACGCGCGAACCGACCGGCTTGCTCTATCGCTTGCGCGAGCCGGGAAGGGACCACCCAGGGGAGTGCGCGGGAATTTCCGCGATTTCGAGCAGGCCCTCGAAGATTTCAGGTCCAAAGCGCTGGCGGCTGCTGAACCGCCTGCCGACGATTTAAAAACCGCCTACGCAGCACTCTATGAAAAGCAGTTCCGCTACGAATTCTATCAGAGCTACCAGAACCAGACGGTGAAATCGCCCTCGGCGCCGAAGCCTCAGGCCGCAGCGGTGCCCTCCACGCAGGCGCCCGACGATTCCGATCCGCTCGGGAAGGCCAAGAATCATTTCGGAGAACTCCTCGGATCGCTGCCGGAGGACAAGATGCACGAGCTGCACCGAGCGTTCGGCGAGATCCTGGGTCGCCATGTCGTCGATCAGTCGACGCAACTCGAAGTCTATCGCTACGCCATTTTCCTTCTTGAGCCGACATCGGCGGCCCCGTTTTCCCCGCCGCCTTTCTGAGCGGAAAGGGAACCCTTACCCTAGCGCGGGGCGCTCGCACCCGGCCCGGTTCGCTCGGGTTGTAGTCGGCGGTCGTACTATTTTCTGCAGGGCTGCTCGGCCTCGAGGGCCTTGCCGGATCTGCGACCGTAAAGGGTGACCAAAGCATCCTGCGAGCGGTTTGGCAACCGTGATTGAGTGCGAAGCCATGAATTTGATAGGCTCCTCGGTTCTTCGCCTCAGGAGGCGTAAATGAAATCTTGGCTCTTCGGGATGGGCGCGATTTTTCTTGGCTTCGCAATCGGCGCCGGCGCCGCGCGGGCAGAGCTCAACCAAGCGACCAAGCAGCTTGCGCGCGACATTTTCAAGCAGTTGATCGAGATCAATACCACCGATTCGGTCGGCAGCACGACCGTAGCTGCCCAAGCGATGGCCCAACGCCTTCGCGACGCCGGATTCTCCGCCAGCCAAGTGCAAGTCCTCGGCCCGAACGACCGCAAAGGGAATCTCGTCGCGCGGCTGCGCGGCACCGGCGCCCACCGGCCGATTCTGCTGATCTGCCATCTCGACGTGGTCGAAGCTCGGCGCGAAGACTGGTCGATCGATCCTTTTCAATTCACCGAAAAGAGCGGCTACTTCTACGGGCGCGGCACGCAGGATGTCAAGGATGGCGACGCGATCCTGGTGACCACCCTGATTCGACTCCAGCAAGAAGGGTACACGCCCAATCGCGACATCATCGTCGCGCTCACCGCCGACGAAGAAGGTGGAAAATCAAACGGCGTCGACTGGCTGCTGCGGAATCATCGCGATTTGATCGACGCCGAGTACGTCCTCAACCCGGACGGAGGCGGTGTTTACACCCGGAACGGCAAACCCGCGATCGTCGAGGTGGATGCCAGCGAGAAGCTCTATGCGGACTATCAGCTCGAGGCCAAGAACGCCGGAGGGCACAGCTCGTTGCCCGTGCCAGACAACGCCATCTACCATCTTGCCGGCGGCCTCGCGCGGCTTGAGCGCTACCAGTTCCCGTTCGAGCTCAACGAAGTGACTCGGGTTTTCTTCGCGCGCATGGCTTCGGTCGAAAAGGGTCAGACGGCGGCGGACATGCGAGCGATTCTCGGTGACCCGCCGCGTGCCGAAGCGATCGCCCGCCTCTCTGCGGATCCGCTCTACAACGCAACCATGCGCACGACCTGCGTCGCGACCCGCCTCGACGCCGGCCATGCGAATAACGCGCTTCCGGAAACAGCGCGGGCCGTCGTGAATTGCCGGATCTTGCCGGGCCATGGGCGCGAAGAAGTCCGGCTGAATTTGATTCGAATCCTCGCCGATCCAAAAATCGCGGTGCACTTCGTGAGCGATCAGGGCGAACTTCTCGATACCGCGCGCGACCGACATGTCGGTCCGCCGCTCGTGCTGCGCTCCGAACTGATGCAGCCCCTCGAGCAGATCGCCCAACAGATGTGGCCGGGCGCTCCTGTCATACCCGCAATGGGCACCGGAGCAACCGATGGTGTTTACTCGAACGCTGCGGGGATGCCTACCTACGGCATCTCCGGCATAGCGATCGAATTCGGCGATGTGCGTGCGCATGGCCGCGACGAGCGGGTGGGCGTGGGGTCGTTCGACGACGGAGCTGAGTTCTACTATCGGTACGTCAAGGCGCTCACGTCGGTGCGATAATTGCTCTTGGCGAGAGTCCATCCGATGAACCTGATGCGGAGCGCGATCTTGATGGCTTCTAGAAGCCCATGGTTGCGCGAACGTGCTCCCCGCTACCGATTCATTCGCCGCACCGTCGAGCGGTTCCTGTCGGGCGAACGTGTCGAAGACGCGCTCGCGGCCGCACGCCGGCTCGCCGACAATCGTATCGGCAGTCTCCTGACACATCTCGGCGAAAATGTCGAAGACCGCTTCGAGGCCGAACGAGCCACCCTCCATTATCTCGACGTGCTCGAACGCATCCGCACCGCGGGTCTGCCGTCTGAGGTTTCCGTAAAGCTCACGCAGCTCGGCCTCGATCTCGATTGCGAATTCTGCTTCGCCAACCTCGCGAAGCTGATCGAACATTTGCCGGCTGAGAAAACTCTTTGGATCGATATGGAACAGAGTTCGTACGTGGACGTCACGCTCGAGCTGTATCGCCGCGCGAGGAGGACGCATCGAAACCTCGGGGTCTGTGTTCAGGCCTATCTGTACCGCACCGAGAAAGATGTCGAGTCCCTGCTTTCGATCGGCGCTTCGCTGCGCCTGGTGAAGGGCGCCTACAACGAACCGCCTGAAATCGCATTTCGGAAAAAAGCAGACGTAGACGAAAACTACTTTCGGCTGGCTCAGAGGCTGCTCGGCCCGGAAGCGCTCCGAGCAGGCATCCGCGCGGCGCTGGCAACGCACGATCGAAAACTCATCGCCCGTGTGACCGGATGGGCCGCAGCCCAGGGAATCGCCAAAGACCAACTCGAGTTCGAGATGCTCTACGGGATCCAGCGCGCCGAACAGCTGCGGCTGGCGCGCGAAGGTTACCGGTGCGCTGTGCTGGTTTCCTACGGCTCGTTCTGGTTTCCGTGGTTTATGCGGCGCCTGGCCGAGCGCCCTGCGAATATCTTATTCCTCGCCCGCAATGTCTTCTCCGGCTAGCGTCGGCGCCACTTATCGCGTGCGTTCGTCCTTTTCGACTTTGCCATCGCGCACACGGATGATGCGACGGGCATGTGCGGCGACGTCGGACTCGTGCGTGACAACGATGATGGTATTGCCGGCTTCGTGCAGTCGGGCGATCAGCGTCAGGATCTCGTTGCCGGTGGCCGAGTCGAGATTTCCGGTGGGTTCATCGGCCAGCAAAATCGAGGGATTGTTCACCAGAGCTCGAGCGATGGCCACCCGCTGGCGCTGGCCACCGGAAAGTTCGTTCGGCTTGTGCATCATGCGTTCGGCAAGGTCGACCTGCACAAGCGCTCTTTTTGCGCGCTCGAGGCGCTCATCAGCAGGCGTGCCATTGTAAATCATGGGCAGCTCGACATTGTGCAACGCGGTTGCGCGCGGCAGCAGATTGAACGTCTGAAAGACGAAACCGATCTCCTGGTTGCGGATGTAGGCGAGCTCGTCGTCGTCGAGCTGGCTCGCGAGTTGCCCGGCGAGCCAGTAGTTTCCTCGGGTCGGCGTATCGAGGCAGCCGATCAGGTTCATCAGCGTGGATTTTCCGGAGCCGGATGGGCCCATGATGGCCACGTACTCGCCCTTGTGAATTTCGATGCTGATGCCCCGCAGAGCATGCAAATGCTCACTCCCCATTTCATAGGTCTTCCAGAGATCGTCGGTCTTGATGACGATGCCCGCCGCGACAAGGTCCTCGCGATAGCTCAGTATGGGCACAACTTCATCGACCGCCATTTGGTTAGGCTCCTTGCGGTTCGCTTCGCTAGCCGGACGACTCGTCGTGCTTCGGAACCGAGCCGTCAATCTTGATGGCTGCGCCCGGGCGCAGCGTGCGGAGCGCCTTATAGCTGCCGATCACGATCTGATCGCCCTCTTGCAAGCCGCTGCTCACTTCAATGTCGGTCACGCCCGAGATCCCGGTCTCGACGGGAACGAATGCGACCCTTTTGCCGCGCACGACGAAAACACCCTGAACATCCGGCTTCTGCGGGCCCCTCGACGCGTTCGGGCTCGAGGCCGCGAGCGTCACGCTGCTGCCGCTGGCTTGCTGCGCCCGTTCGAGGTCTTTCTGCGACCGAACGGCGAGAGCCTGGATGGGAATCGCCAGGACGTCTTTCTTCTGCGCTGTCTGAATCTTGGCTGTAGCGGAAAGGCCGGGTCGTACAGCGGTCGGCGGATTATCGAGCGTGACGACCACTTTGAAATCTCTGGCTTCCTGGGTGTTGGCGGTGCTCTCTGTCATAGCGGCCTGGCCGGAGCTGCGAAGGATGGCAAGCTCACCGACTTCCGAGACGTGTCCTTTGAAGATCTTGCCCGGTACGGCGTCAATCGTCACATCGGCCGCCTGGCCGTTTGCGATGCCGCTGATATCGGTCTCGTCCACTTTGACTTCCGCGGTGACGATGCTCATGTCGGAAATGGTCATCAGAAAACTGCCTTCCGCATTCTGGATTCCGGGAACAACGTTTTCCCCGACCCGCACCGAGATATAGCTGACGATCCCGGATATCGGCGCCGTGTAGGTGGTCTTGCGCAGCACGTCTTTTGTGTGCATCAGCTGGGCGCGGCTCTGTTCCGTGTTCGACCCCATCTGTTCCCCTGCAGCACGGGTCTGTTCCACCAGGGCCTGGCTCGCCTTCGATGCGGCAGCCGCGGCATCGTAGGCAGCCTTGCTCGCGTCGTAATCCCGCTTGGAGATGAGCTCCTGGTTGTAGAGCTGCTGCGAGCGCTGAAAATCTAGCTTCGCCTTGTCGAGATCGGCTTGGCGCTCGGCAAGCGTAGCAATGGCTGCCTCATAGCTGGCGGCAGCGGCTTTCATGCCCGATTCGGCTGCCTGTACCCCAGCGGTCTGCGCCTGCACATCGGCGCCCGGTTGTATGTTCTCGAGATGCAGCAGGACGTCCCCCTTCTGAACATGATCGCCTTCTTTGACTACAATGTTGGTGATCTTTCCGATACCTTCCCCGAGGACGTTCGTATAATTTTTCGGGCGAATTTCGCCCGAGGCGGTCACGATCGACGTCACATCCTGCCTGACCACCTGTCCGGTCTGAACCGTGACTGCGTCCTTGTTGGACCAGTAGACGCCAAACCAGGCTGCACCGCCGATGACGACGGCCAGTCCGGCAGCCATCGCGACTTTCTGCCACGCCTTCATTGCACGAACCTTGGCATGCAGTTCCTCGATTGACAGCACTCCCCGCACAAGTTGAATACGCCCGGAGGGAACAGAATGTTTCTTGGCCTAGATGCGGGATTGACGAGTCAGCAAAGGCAGGACCACGCCTAACTCCCGTGCTCCGGGCGGCTACGGCCGCGCTCAGGAACTCTTCCAAGCTAGAGCGAAGCAATCATTGTAGTTCGGTTCGGCGGGAACGGCAATCCGCAAAGCCTGTGCGGGTGCCCGGGCGAGCAAGGCCGAGCATCGGCAGAACCCGTGGCGGGCCAGATTGCCAAACCAAGCCCCTGCTCTCAGGCAACCCCGCGAGGCTCGCGCGATTCGAACCAGACCAGAGACAGGCTAGTGCCGGAGGGTGCCGGAGGGTGCCGGAAACTATTGTTGACCTGTACCTTAGAGCAGGATAAGATTTCTAGCTACGCTGGGCAAAGGTGCGATTATGGGGCGCTCTTCTAGCAAGGTCTCTTTCTCCCTTCTTCTGCTGGGGGGATTCGCGTTCGCCGGGATTGCCTACACCAGAACTCCGCAACAAGAACAGCAGGACGAAAAACCGCAGCAAGAGCAGTCGGCCAAGCAAGCAGCCAAGGCCCAGAAGAAGAAGAACAAAGACCTGTTCAACGAACTCGACTCACAGTACAAGAAGTGGCTAAACGAAGATGTGATTTACATCATTTCCCCCGAAGAGCGCAGCGCGTTCCTGCATCTTTCGACCAACGAAGAGCGGGAACAATTCATCGAGCAATTCTGGCAGAGGCGCAATCCCGACCCCGATTCTCCCGAGAACACCTTCAAGGAAGAGCATTACCGTCGCATCGCCTATGCCAACGAGCATTTTGCCTCCGGGATCCCAGGCTGGAAAACCGACCGCGGCAGAATCTACATCATGTGGGGCAAGCCTGATGAGATCCAATCGCACCCGACCGGCGGGACCTATGAACGCCCCTCTGGCGAAGGTGGCGGAGAGACGTCTACCTATCCGTTTGAGGACTGGCGCTACCGGTATCTGGAAGGAATCGGAGAAAACGTCGAACTCGAATTCGTCGATCCAACCTCGACCGGCGAATATCATCTGACCATGGACCCAAGCGAAAAGGACGCCCTGCTGCGCATCCCGGGTGCCGGCTTGACCATGATGGAACAGATGGGTATGGCGAGCAAGGTAGATCGCTTCACAAGAACCGACGGAACCCACAATGGGAAGTCCATGGGGATGCAGCCGGAAAGCCAGGAAGAATTCACGCGGCTCGAACTCTATGCCAAGATTCAAACTGCGCCGCCGGTGAAATTCAAGGACCTCGAAGCGGTGGTGACCTCGCGGCTGGTACGCGACCAGATCAAGTTTGACTATCACTTCGATTTCCTGCGAATCACCTCCGACACCGTGCTCGTGCCCATCACCGTGCAGATTTCCCGGCGCCAGATGAGTTTCCAGGAAAAGGATGGCGTCGATTCCTCTACCGTCAATCTGTTCGCGCGGATTACGACCCTGAGCGGACGGATCGTACAGACGATTGAGGACACGCTCCATACCGATGTTCCGGCTGCGCTGCTGCAACAATCGCTACCGGGCGCTTCGATCTACCAGAAAGCCGTGCCGCTGAGCCCGGGCCTTTACCGGCTCGACATCGTGCTCAAGGACCTAAACAGCAATAACGTGGGCGTGGTCAACACGCGGCTTGCGGTCCCGCGTTTCCAGGACGACCAGCTCAGCTCGAGCTCGCTGATCCTCGCCGATGAAATTCAGCGCGTTTCGATGAAGGACATTGGCCTCGGACAGTTCGTGCTCGGCGACGTAAAAGTGCGGCCCAAGCTCGACCAGGCCTTCCTGGCCAGCGACAACATGGGAGTATTTCTGCAGATCTATAACCTGAAGGTGGACGACAAGACGCACAAGGCCGATGCCTCGGTGCAGTATCGGGTGAAGAAGGTCGGTGAGGCGGCGGCCTCCGAGGCCCCGCCGGTGCTCAAGTTTGACCTCGCCTCGGACAAGCTTCCGGAGCACGGCGAGGAGCTTACGCTTGAAAACATGATCACGCTCGGCTCGCTTGCGCCCGGAAGGTACAAGCTGGAAGTCGCGGTCACTGACAATCTCGCGAAGCAGACCATCACACCCGCAACCGACTTTACCGTAAAGCCCTTGGCTGCGAAGGCGACCCAGGGGAGGTGAGGCATTTGAATTTGCGAGCGATTGGTTTTCTGGGCTTCGGATGCTGTGTGGGGCTGATCGCGCTGCCGCTCTCCGCCGCTCCGAAGGCCGGGCGAATTTCCGGTGTCGTCATCGATCCGGCCGGCACGCCGCAGATGGGCGCGTCCGTGCTTGTCTCCTCCGAGGAACTGCTCAGCCCGGCTGCGACTCAGCTGCTGACAAACGACCGCGGGCATTTTGCCACGGCTGGTTTGTCCGCCGGCGTCTATTCGGTCAAGGTGACCCTCGCGGGGTTCCTGCCCGCCATCGAACAGCACGTCGAGGTCAACGACCAGCACATAACTTTGCTTGAGATCGTGCTCGGCTCGGTCTTCTCCTCGCTGGAAAAACTGCGCCGCCAGCAAGACCAGCACGTCGGTTCCGATGACTGGACCTGGGTGCTGCGGACTTCTGCCTCCTCGCGGTCGGTGCTGCAATGGCAGGATAGCCAAGCGAGCCTGGTCGAATCGAGCAAGGGGGAAGCCGCCCAATCGGAGGCAAACCACGGCCGCCTGGTACTCAGCTCGGGCAAGGACCACCCTGGTTCGATCGGAAACTCGGCCGATTTGCCCGCCACAGCATTCGTGTACGACATGGGAATTGGGCCCCAGGCGCAACTCTTGATGGCGGGTCAGTTTAGCTATGGAAGCGTAGCCTCGACCAGCGCTCTCGCCGGCCAGTGGCTGCCTTCGGGCAAGGCAGGTGTCGGGCCGGTTACCACGCTCGTGGTTCGCGAGTCTCGCATGGGATCGACCGACCACATATTTCGCGGCTTGCGGATTTCTCACGATGACCAATTTGCCCTCAGCGATCGCGTTAGCGTCCGCTACGGAGGCGAGTACGTTTTGGCCGAGTTTGCTCGCACTACAGCTGCGCTGCGGCCGCGCGGAGAACTAGCCGTCCAGCTGGGCCACAACTGGCGGGCTTCGGCTGCCGTGGCAACTCGCCCCTGGGAGGACGCCGGTTCGTCGAGTGCACTCGATGCGACGCTCAATGCTCTGGACACGTTCCCGACTCTGATGATCCGCAATGGCCGCCCCGTACTCGAAAACAACCGGCACGAGGAGATCGCCCTGGAGCACGCCTGGAGCGAGCGTGCGAGTATCGGCGCGGCGGTCTTCCATGACGGCTCGACCCACACCGCCGTGATCGGACGCGGCGCCTCTTCTGCCCCGGATTTCCTCCAGGATTACTTCTCGCAGGCCTTTGCCTACGATGGAGGCCGTTCGAGTTCGGCTGGGGTTCGGGCGGCCTACAAGCAAACATTGGGGGCCCATGTCGACACGACTGTTGTCTACGCCTACGCCGGAGCGCTCGCTCCGAATCGACGCGCGGAGCAAGCGCCGCTCCGCGAGGAACTCAGCACGCAATATCGTCACAGTCTGGCAGCGCGTATCTCGGCCAAAGTGCCCCGGGTCGGCACAAAATTCAGCGCCGGGTACAAATGGCTAAGCGGACCCACGGTTTCCTCGCAGGATCCTTACGGCGAGTCCCTGTACCGGATCGATCCGTATCTGAGCATGCAGATCTGTCAGCCCTTGCCAAGCGTCTTCCCCGGTCATATGGAAGTCCACGCCGACACCGCGAACCTGCTCGCCCAGGGATATGTCTCGCTTGCGACCACCCACGGCGGCATGTTGCTCGTTCCCTCGTACCGTTTCTTCCGTGGTGGGCTAAGCTTTCAGTTCTGACGTCTCTCGCTGCTACTGGAATTGGAAAATCACCTTCCACAAACGGTATACGGTTCGAAAAATCCTGTCGACAGACGTGTTGTAAGCATCGGCAAATACATGGTTTGTGCCTTTCAGAATCGTTCCTTCGCTGGAAGCTAACGTGCTACCATTCTTGCATCAGCGCAGGGCCTCAATTATCCTTCGATGAACGAAAGTCTGCGAATGCGACTGGGGGCGGTCACGCTAGCCCTGTTGACGGTGGCGGCGATAGTCTTCGCCGTGCTGAACTTCGAGCAGCGCTCCCGGTTCGTTGTCCCCGAAGACGGCGTGACCTGGATGGAAACAGCCCAGGGTGTCGTGGCCTGGCACGTGGTCCCGGGATCGCCCGCCGAGCGGGCCGGGCTCCGGCGTGGAGACTATGTCGAGTCGGTGCGCGGAGTCAGGATCGAACGGGCGACAGACGTAACCCGCGTGCTCTGGCGTGTGGGCCCCTGGTCGGAAGTTCGCTATCAGCTCCGCCGGGACGGCGAGTCGTTTGCGGTCCCGCTGGTCACGGCGCCCGAGCAAAACCCTTCTTCGATTGAGAGCTACCTGCGGGTCACGGCGCTGCTCTATCTCTTCATCGGCTTGTTCATTTTCGTTCGCCGCTGGAACGCACCGCGAGCCATTCATTTCTACGTGTTTTGCCTGGTCTCGTTTGTGCTCTACAGCTTCCATTACAGCGGCAAGCTGAATTCGTTTGACTGGACCATCTATTGGGGCAACGTCGTTGCGCTGCTGCTGCAACCCGCTCTGCTGGTGCACTTCGCGCTCGTGTTTCCAGAGCGCCGCGGCGCGCTCTGGCCGAAACTCGTCGCGGTGTACAGCGTACCTGCGGCGCTGCTCACCTTGCATTGCTTCGTGGCCACCGGGACACTGGATTTCCTGCCCTCGATCAGCAGCCGGGAATTCCTAGACACCATCGAGTTGCTTTACCTGGGCGTCTATTTCCTGGTCGCTGCGGTGATTTTTCTCGCCAGCTATTTCCGGGCGCCGAGCGGCGTGCTGCGGCAGCAGCTGAAGTGGGTGACCGGCGGAACATTCGCAGGGATTGTTCCCTTCTTCTTGTTCTACGTCCTGCCGCATCTGGTGAGCGCCAACCCCCATTCGTGGATGAAGCTCTCGGTTTTCTCGCTCGCCTTGATCCCGCTCTGCTTCGGATACGCCATCATTCGCTACCGGCTCATGGACGTCGATATCATCTTCAAGCGCGGCTTGGCTTACACGTTTGCAACCGCCGGGGTGGTCGCCGTCTACTTCTCCGGTATCGCGCTGGTCGGCGAACTCTCCCACGCGGCATGGCCGAGGGGCCCGGCTGGAGCCGTGATCGCGATCGTGGTCGCCGCGTTTCTGTTCCAGCCGCTGCGCGATTGGGTGCAGGCTCGACTGGATCATTTTTTCTATCGCGACCGGCTCGACTATCGCCGCACGCTGATCGAATTCGGCCGCACCCTGACAAATGAAGTGCGTCTTGAGCCGCTGCTGGTGTCGGTGCTCGACCGGATTTCGCAGACACTTCTGGTCGACCGCCTGGCTGTTTTTCTCGAGAGCGCCACTTTGTCGGGACAGTTCGTGCTTTCCCGGTCGATGGGGCTCGGACCCCAGGGCCCGCTCGATTTGAGTTTTCTCGATCCGGCGCGCTCGGCGATCGACCGTGGCTGCCTGTTCTTTGAGTCCGCGCGGGCGGCGACCGAGGTGAGCGACTCGGTCCGTCGCACCCTGGACGAGCTCGAATTGAACTATTTCATCCCCTGCCGCTTTCGAGGCCGGACGGTCGCCAGCATCGGACTCGGCAAGACCGTCGACGGTGACTACCTGTCGAGCGACGATCTGGAACTTCTCTCGACGATCGGCGGCTACGTTGCCATCGCCATCGAAAATGCGCGCCTCTATGAATCGCTCGAGCAGAAAGCCCTGCAGATCGAGCGGCTGAAGGACTTCAGCGAGAACATCGTCGAGTCGCTCCGGATCGGCGTCCTGACCGCGGATCTCGAAGATCGCATCGAGTCCTGGAACCCGCAGCTCGAGGATTTGCTCGAGATTCCGCGTGGCCATGCGCTGGGCCGCACGCTCGAGGAAGTCCTTCCTGGCGAACTGGCCGCCGAAATTGCAGCCCATGCAACGAGCGAGCATGCGTCCGGCATCTACAAACTCCGGCTGAACACGCCGAGCGGGCGCCACGTGGTGATCAATGCTTCGATTGCGCCGCTCGTCGGAAAGGGCGGCGCCCATCTGGGACGCCTGATTCTGCTTGACGACATCACGCAGCGCGTGGGCATGGAAGAGCAGATGGTGCAGAACGAAAAGCTGACTTCGCTCGGGCTGCTCGCGGCGGGCGTGGCGCACGAGGTGAATACGCCGCTCGCGGTCATTTCGAATTACATCCAGATGCTCGCGAAGCAGCTTCCCGCCGACGACCCGAAGCAGGGAACGATCGAGCGGATCGTGAAGCAGACGTTTCGCGCGAGCCAGATCGTCAACAACTTGCTGAATTTTTCGCGCACCGGCGCCGCAGAACCGGGCGAAGTGGATCTGAACTCCGTGCTCGAGGAAACGCTGACACTGGTGCAGCATCCGTTCCAAACCGCGCAGGTGAGCGTGGTCAGGAACTACAGAGAGAAACTGCCGCCCGTGCTCGGCTCGACCACGCGCCTCCAGCAGGTGTTCCTCAACCTTTTCATGAACGCGCGCGACGCCATGCCGGGCGGCGGGATGCTCGAGGTGCGCACCACGACGCACAACGGCTCGGTCGAAATTGAGGTCACCGACACGGGAATGGGCATTTCGGCCGAGCACATCCATCGCATTTTCGATCCGTTCTTCACCACCAAGGCGAGCGGCAGGGGCACCGGGCTCGGCCTTTCGGTGAGCTACGGCATCATCAAAGAGCACGCGGGCAAGGTTGACGTGCGCTCAACGCCCGGCAAGGGTACATCGTTCCGGCTGGAATTTCCCATCGCCAAAAAGCCTGTCCATGCCTAGAGGATCCATTCTCGTCGTCGACGACGAAATCGAAATCCGCGAAGGACTCGAAGCGCTTCTCACTTCCGAGAGCTTCGACGTCACGCTGGCGGCAACCGCTGAGGCGGGACTCCAGAAGCTCGAGGACCATCCGTTTGATCTGATGCTTCTCGACGTGAGTCTGCCGGACCGGAGCGGCCTCGATATGCTTCCAGAAATCCGCCGGCGCGACCCGCAACTTTCCATCATCCTGATCACGGCCTATGGCTCGATCGATATGGCGCGCGCGGCCTTCAAGAGCGGCGCGCACGACTACATCACGAAGCCATGGTCAAACGATGAGCTGATCGCGCAGATTTCGCTCGCCATCGAAGGCCGCCGGCTGCGCGAAGAAAACGTGCAGCTGAAGCGCGCGCTCAAGCAGCGCTACAATTTCCCGAACATCGTCGGCAAGAGCGAGAAGATGCTCGCCGTGCTCGACCTGGTCACGCAGGTTGCACCGTCGCGCTCGACCGTGCTGATCTCGGGTGAAAGCGGCACGGGCAAGGAAGTGATCGCGAAGGCCATTCATTCGGCTTCGACGCGCGTCGAGAGGGCCTTCATCCCCATCAATACGGGCTCGATTCCGGTGGACCTGCTCGAATCGCAGCTCTTCGGCCACGTCAAAGGCGCCTTCACCAGCGCGATCGCATCCAAGAAAGGTCTGTTCGAAGTGGCCGACCAGGGCACGATTTTCTTCGACGAAATTTCAACGATCAACCACGAGACGCAGGCCAAGCTCCTGCGCGTGATTCAGGAGCGCGAATTCATGCGCCTGGGCGGTACCGAGACCATCAAGGTCGATGTCCGAATCCTTGCCGCTTCGAACGAAGACCTGAAAAGGCTTGTTCGCGAGGGCCGCTTCCGCGAGGATTTGTTCCACCGGCTGAACGTCATCTCCATCCACCTCCCCCCGCTGCGCGACCGCAAGCAAGACATTCCCCTGCTGGTCGACCGCTTCCTCGACCAATTCTGCCGGGAAAATGGCAAGCCGCCGCGAGCCTTCACGCACGGCGCGATGAAACTGCTGATGGATTACGAATGGCCGGGCAACGTCCGGGAGCTTGAGAACGTGGTCGAGCGCGCCGTCGTGCTTTCGACGCACGAATCGCTCGATGCCGACCTTCTGCCCGAAAATGTCCGCACGCGCGAAATCGTCAAAGGAGTGCGGCTGCAGCTTGCCGAATTCTTGCCGCCGCTGCCGGGTGAGATCGGGTCTCGCAGCACGGCGCCCGCTCCTTCGCTGTTTGAAATCCTCGAAGAAGTCGAGCGGCGGATCATCGTGGACATGCTCGAGCGCACCAGTTGGAACCAGACCGAGGCCGCCGAGCGTTTCCAGATTCCGCTCTCGACACTGAATCAGAAAATCAAGCGCCTCGGCATCGAAACTCGCCGCCGTGCAGGATCCTCGCGCGGCCTGGCCATGGGTTTTGGCGACGATCCCACGGAATTCTCCGCCGGGAAATAAGCCGCCCGGCGCCCCCGTCAATTAACTGTTAACTAGCAGATGAGCGGGCGGCCGGCGATGACCCCCAGGATGCGGTAGGGGGCCGATTCCCGGGCGACAAGCGCCTCGGGCGGGATCAGCAGCGTTTGTTCGAGGGCGTACTGTCCCGACAGGGCGGCGTGGGCGACGCCGTCGGTATAGACGATCCAAGTCGCTAGCGGAGGAAATTCGAGCCGAGCCTTCGAGCACGTTCTCTGGAACGCTGCATTTTCCTTCAGATAGTCATGGAAGCGGAGCATGAAGATGTCGTAGGGTGTTCGGCCCACTCCCGGAAATCCGAGTTTCTGACCCCAGTTCTGAAGCGTCCGGACGAGCGGGGAACGGTTCCGGGCGATCTGGCGAAGACCCGCTGGTAGGGCGTGCTCTCGCGCGAGCGATTCGAATGGTCCGGTCGTCTCCCAAACGCGCGCTTTGGTGGGATTCAGATTTGTGAACACGCGGAGAATGCGCGCGCCGCGCGTCGGGCGGCTCGGAAACGCGTCCACGTGCAGCAGGTCGTTTCGCTTGTGCAGCGGGAGGTTGCGCCCCTGCTCTTCGATCGGGCGAAAGCTCGAAAAATCGACGATCCATTGGCCGGCGTAGGGCGAGAGAAATTTGGTCAGAAATTCGATCACCTGAGCCGAGTAATCTCGCATGATCGAATGCAGTCGGCGAACGGTCGCGGCATCGCCGGAAACACCCCGCAGGATATCGGCGCTCGAGCGGTAGGAAATGTTTTTGTGCATCCGCAGCTCGCCCCATTTCTGCGCCAGCAAAAAATCCCGGTCCTTTGCCGGCAGACCGAAGGGTGGCTCAGCAAACAGCAGGATCTGGCCGCGCTCGAGCATCTCGCAATAGCTGCGAGCCTGTGCCTCCGGCGCGCCTGGCCGAATCCAGCCAGCCGGCAACTTGTAATCTTCAACCGTGGTGCAGGGCGAGTTTGGCATTGGTCGCTTACTCGAATCTGCCTGGATCGGCTTGACGGCAAGCCGAGGCTTCGGCACCGCGGCGGAATCGCAAGTGCCGCTCAAAATACCGCGGCGCCCCGGGCGGGCACGCCAGAAACGTTGCTCGCGAAGGCGCTAGCTCTTGGCCACGCTCGGCGCTTTGTAGTCTCGAGGGAGAAGTGCGGTCGAGAGATCCACGCCGGACAGGTCTGCGCCTTCCAGATTCGTTTCCCGCAGAATGGCCGTCCGCATGCCCGCGCCCTCGAAATCGGCGCCCCCAATTTCGGCGGCTCTGAAATTCGCCGCACCGAAGTCGGCTCGGCGCAGGACGGCGAGGCGCAGGTCTGCACGGAAAAGCTCGGCTCCACCCACTTGCGCTTCGGTCAGGTCGGCGCCCCGCAGATTTGCCTCGGTCAGATCGGCCCGCCGCAGATCGGCCCGGCACAGGCGGGCATTGCTCAGGTCGGCGGAGGCGAGCTTGGCATCCCGCAGATTCGCGCCTTCCAGATTGACGCCCTGAAAATTCACGTAGGCGAGATTTGCTCCGCGCAGGTCGGCGCGCGACAGATCGGCGCCCGCAAGATCGGCGCGCGAACCGGTTTCCTTGCCGCGGGCGAATTGTTCATGCGCCGCCAGGATATCGGAGAGTCGTTTTCCGTTGCATCGAATGCCGTGGGGGCTTCGCAGACCCCTTCGTTTCAAAACATCGAAAATTCCCATATTCCCCACAGACGGAAACGCTAATTCTGCTATGCCATTTTACTAGAGATCGGCCGACTCTGCACGGAATGCGCTTCGGGTTACCCCAGCAGGCGTCGGAGAACGAGTTTTACTCCTTTCTTTGCTTGATTCGCTTCCACTCCAAATCGGAGAGTTCTTCGATCAACTTTCCCATCTCCCGGTGGTTCTCGACGGCTTGCCGCACGCGCTCTTCCCATTGCCGAGGCACGAACATCTGGCGCAACTTCCCTTTTTGCCGTCGGACCAGGTACAGACAGGCATGCAGCTCCCCCTGGGCGCAATGGCAACTGGGTTTGCCACAGCGAACGTTCCGCAGCGTGAGGGTGCCGCGCAGAAAGCGCGCGGCGCGGACGACCTGGGCCAGGCGGGACCGCTGCCGGCGTTCCTGGGCGGTGAACTCTGAACGATGCAAGCAGCCTCCTTTTACTTATATACTATAGTATACAAGCTCCGCTTGCTGTCAGGCGTAAAAGCGTGAATGCGAATTTGCTTCCGTGGACACAGAAAGGGTTCCTTCTGGTGGGAAGCCCGATTTACGCTGTACCAATTTCTCCGTTGCGGAATCGCTGCCTCGGGTTAGGTTGTGGTAAGGTGAACCGATATGCGGGCCCTCAAACGGTCGCGGCTCGATACGATGGTCAAAAGACGAAAGCTTGGGTCGAGAACCTGGATCGGTGCTCTGGTCACCGTGCTCGGTCTCTCGGCACCGCGAACCTTCGCTCAGCAACCTCCGGAAGCGCCGGCCCAGGAAATTGTCGCCAACCTTGCTGCCGGGCGCGTCGTCATCGCGGTGGTCAAGGACGCGATCCTGATCGCGACGGTGGAAAATCCGATCGAAGCAGGAACGAGCCCTCCGACGCCCGTTCCGCTCGGCAGCGTACGCGCAGGGGTGATTCTTGGTTCGGTCGACTGGTTTTCGCCCTCCTCGCAGCAGGACCTCGCGCGGCTCGGCGCGGAACTCCCGCATCTACGAACCCGCCTGGTCGCCGATTCGCCGCACCTCGCGGGAAACCAGGGCGGAGCCGAGGCCACCGACATCGAGGCCACGGGCCAGGGATTGTTCGAACGCTTGAATGCGGTCGCAAAGGGACTTCATGGCAAGGTGGATGTTCCGCCCGATGAGCCCCTTGCGGAATTGATCATCGCGGATTATCTGCCAGGCTACGGTCCGGAGGTTTGGCAGGTCAAGTATGAGATGAAGCAGGTGCAACAGCGGCGCGACTACTGGGATACGCGTGTCCTGCGGCCGACCTACCTGCAATTCTGGCCTCCCGAGAAGGGACAGCCTCGCACGCTTCTCGAATTCGACTACCCACCTGAGAACCAGTCCACCACCCTGCTCGCACTCCTGCGGAACAAAGATCCGCGCCTCGAGCGAATCCGCTCCTCCGACGCCAAGATCGCACAGCTGGCGGACCTTTTCCTAGCGGGCGACAGCAACAAAGTGCTCGCTGCCGATGCCACACAATTGCTCCGCGCGGCGCTCGACGCTACGGCACCACCTCGGGCGCGCGAGACGATGGCCGTGATCAGGCAGGAGTCCGGGTTCGAGTGGCTTGTTCCCA
>Ga0209526_10001087_pt1 | contig 17951 bp, 11 predicted proteins | sample JacPinW_OM2H0_M1_FD_188566 | JGI IMG/M metagenome (GOLD analysis project Ga0209526, IMG submission 188566) | Forest soil microbial communities from Algoma, Ontario, Canada - Jack Pine, Ontario site 1_JW_OM2H0_M1 (SPAdes) (version 2) | ecosystem: Environmental > Terrestrial > Soil > Boreal... | reverse complement strand
TCAACGTCTCGCCCGCCGCCGCCTGATTGTCGGTTTTCACGCAGCTGTTCCGTCTTGCAAAGCTCGCCGCCATTTCATATCGAGCGCCTAGGAAACACCAGCACCCGATCCAGCGAGGCGGGCGGCGGGTCATCGGCAGGGTTTATCGCGAGGAGATATCGCGTGAGGTTTTTAGGTCGCCTAAGCGCGACGCGTGCAGGGCTGATGACGCTGCTTCTCATGGTAGCGACGTCGAGCCGTGCGGACGCGCCGCAGGAGACGCCATTTGCGGAAGTTTTCGCGCAGCTGGCGGCAAAACTGGTCGGAGGTGTTGTCAACATTTCGACCACTCAAGTCCCTGCAGCACCGATCCCGAAGGGCGGTCCGGAAGCGCAGCTACCTGGCCCCGGAGCGCCGCTCGACGAGTTCTTTCGCGACTTCTTCGGCGAGAAGGGTGCGCCGGGAGCACCTAATCCGCCGCCATCCCGGGTCGCCTCGCTCGGCTCGGGGTTCATCATCGATCCCTCCGGTCTCATAGTCACCAACAACCACGTCATCGCCAATGCCGAGCAGATAGCCGTGACCTTGTCGGACGACACGACCTTGCAGGCCGAAGTCGTCGGTCGCGACGCATTGAGCGATCTCGCCCTTCTCAAAGTCGAAGCAAAGGCACCGCTGCCGGCGGCAATCTGGGGAGATTCGAATAAGGCGAAGGTGGGCGACTGGGTGCTCGCGATCGGTAACCCTTTCGGTCTCGGCGGCACGGTGACCTCAGGCATCATCTCCGCCACGGCGCGGGATATCCATTCCAGCCCGTATGACGATTTTCTCCAGACCGACGCGTCGATCAACCGCGGCAATTCCGGCGGGCCGATGTTCAACCTTGCCGGCGAGGTGATCGGCATCAACACCGCGATCTTCTCGCCTTCGGGCGGTTCGATCGGCATCGGTTTCGCCATCCCATCATCTTTCGCCCGGCCCATCATCGAGCAGTTGAGGATTAGCGGCAAAGTAGAGCGCGGTTGGATCGGCGCGCGCATCCAGCCGGTCACCGACGATATCGCGGAGGCTGTCGGGCTTGACAAGGGTCGCGGCGCCATGATCGCGGCGATCGATCCAGCAAGCCCGGCGGCGCACGCGAAATTGCAACCCGGTGATGTAATTCTCGCCTACGACGGCAAGCCGATCGACCGCAGCCGGCAACTGCCTCGGCTAGTAGCCGAAACGCCCCCCGAGAAACCGGTCAAGCTGACGGTGTGGCGAGACGGCAAGGATCAAGAGGTCGAGCTCAAGGTTACGGCGTTAAACCCCAACCGGCCCGCACCTCCCACGCCCGAGCCGGAGAAGCCGAAGCCGCCGCCAAGCATCGATGCGCTGGGCCTCAAGTTCGCCAAGCCGACCGCTGAGCTGCGTAAGCAGTTTTCACTGCCCGATACGACAAAAGGCGCCGTCATCACCGAAGTCCCGCAGAACGGCCCGGGAGCTACACAGGGGCTCCGCCCGGGCGATATCGTCGTGGCGGTAGGTCACGAGGCGGTCGGCTCGCTGGAGGAGTTGCAGCAAAAGGTCGCTGCAGCCCGAAAAAATGGACGCAAGAACGTTATTCTTCGCGTCGAGCGCGAGGGGAACACTCGCTTCATCGCACTCCCCTTCGAAGCTGGATGAAGCGGGCTGGGTTGAGCCGCCCCGCGCCAAATCGGCGGTTATTCAGCGGCGAGGACGTGCGGCGACGGCGCCAGGCGGAAGCGAGCGAGGAGCGCTTCCTCTTTCGCTTTCACACGGAGGATACTTGCTTGCTTGATATGACCGAAACCGCGGATCTCAAGGGGCAAGGCGGCGAGTTCAACCGCGGTTGCATGATTGGCGGGCGTTAGGTGGGCCAGGATTTCCTCGATCACGTCTTGGTACTCACCGATCAGCTGGCGTTCGGTCCGCCGCTCCTCGCTGCGGCCAAAGATGTCGAAACGCGTGCCACGGAGGCCACGCAGCCGCGCCAGAACGCGAAAGACCCACAGCATCCTCGGACCAAAGCTGCGCTTGCGTAGGTGCCCCGTCTCGGGGTCGCGGTCGCCGAGCACCGGCGGTGCCAAGTGAAAATTGAGCTCGTATGCTCCCTCGAAACGGTCGGCAACGCGTTTCAAGAAATCGCTTTCGGTAAAGAGCCGGGCGACTTCGTATTCGTCCTTGTAGGCCATGAGCTTGAAGAGCGCCCGGGCAGCGGTTTGGGTGAGCTCGGTCCGGCCGGGGAAGCGCGCAGTTTCGATCTCGCCTAAACGGCGAATCCAGCTGGCATAGCGCGCGGCATACGCGGCGTTTTGGTATTCCGTCAGGAACGAGATCCGGCGCTTGATAATCTGATCAAGCGTTTCGGAGAGCCGGTGGCTGTCCGGCACCGTAGCGGAAGCGGTAGCTCGGCCTTCGACGAGAGCAGGATCGACAGCCGCGCGCCGTCCCCAGCGGAACGCATCGAGGTTCAATTCCACTGCGACGCCATTCAAGGCGATCGCTTGCTCGATCGCGCCAGCCGAGACCGGCACTAATCCACGCTGATACGCATAACCCAACATGAAGAGATTGCTCGCGATCGAATCACCGAGAAGGCCGGTCGCGAGATGGGTCGCATCGAGGAATTCCGCGTTGTCTGGGCCGGTCGCTTCGGAGATGCTCCGCTGCATCTCTCGTGCTGGAAACTTAAGGTCGGGGTCGCGGGTAAACTCGCCGATGATCGCCTCGTGGCTATTAACGATCGCCCGGCTGTGACCGTACTGCAGCTTCGAGAGAGCATCGGCGCTCGCCGAAACAACGAGATCGCACCCCAAGAGCAAGCTTGCACCACCGGAGGCAATGCGCACCGCGTGGATCTCGTTGGGCTCCCGAGCGATGCGGACGTGGCTGTAGACCGCGCCGCCCTTTTGAGCGAGGCCCGTCATGTCGAGCACGGTGCAGCCCTTCTGTTCGAGGTGCGCTGCCATGCCAAGAAGGGCCCCAATGGTTACGACACCAGTCCCGCCGACGCCGGTGACAAGAATGCCGTAGGGCTGATCGAGAAGCGGCAGAATGGGCTCGGGCAGCGCCGGCAGTCCGTGCTCGCCATGATCACCGGTGCTTGGCTTCTTGAGCCGCCCGCCATGGACGGTGACAAAGCTCGGGCAAAAACCTTCGACACAAGAGAAATCCTTGTTACAGCTCGACTGATCGATAGCCCGCTTGCGCCCAAACTCAGTCTCGATCGGTACCACCGAAAGGCAATTCGACGTTCGCGAGCAATCGCCGCAGCCCTCGCAGACGAGGTCGTTGATCACAACGCGTTTGGCGGGATCGGGAAACCGCCCGCGGCGCCGACGGCGGCGCTTCTCGGCGGCACAAGTTTGATCGTAGACGATTGCGGTAACCCCTGCGATTTCCCGTAGCTCGCGCTGGGCCGCGTCGAGGCCGTCGCGGTGGCGCACTGTCGTTTGAGGAGCAAAACCCGCGTCAACAGCATATTTATCGGGTTCGTCAGTCACCACAATTATGCGCCCGACCCCTTCCGCGGCGAGCTGCCGAGTAAGCGTCGGCACAGTCAATCCACCATCAATCGGTTGGCCGCCGGTCATCGCGACGGCATCGTTAAACAGCAGTTTATAGGTTATGTTGACCTTGGCGGCGACCGCCGCACGGACCGCCAACACGCCCGAATGGGTGTAGGTGCCGTCGCCAAGATTGGCGAAAACATGTGGGGTTTCGGTAAATGGCGCCTGACCGATCCACGGCGCGCCTTCGCCGCCCATCTGCGTGAAGGTCGCGGTTGACCGATCCATAAACTGGGCCAGGTAATGGCAGCCGATGCCGGCGAGCGCACGGCTGCCGTCCGGGACCTTTGTCGAGGTATTGTGCGGGCAGCCCGAGCAAAAATAGGGCGTCCGGGAGAATGGCACCACGTTGCTGCCGAGCTGACGTTCCTTGGCATCCAGGAAAGCGACGCGCTCGGCAATCTGGGGCGAGGTGTGAAAGCGGGCGATGCGGTCGGCAATAACCCGCGCTATCTGGGCTGGTGTTAGCTCGCCGTTCGACGGCAAAATCCAATTGCGATTCTCATCAAACTTGCCGACGACTCTAGGGCGCACGTCCTCGCGCCAATTGTAGAGTTGCTCTTTGAATTGGTTCTCGATGGTTGCGCGCTTTTCCTCCACGACGAGAATCTCTTCAAGTCCCTCGGCAAAGCGCCGGATCCCCTCGCGTTCGAGGGGCCAGGACATCGCGACTTTGTACACGCGTATACCGAGGTCCGCGGCATGCGCGTCGTCGATCCCGAGATCGTCGAGGGCTTGGCGCACGTCGAGATAGGATTTGCCGGTGGTCACAATGCCGAAACGCGGCCGCGGGCTGTCGATGACCATACGGTCGAGGCGGTTTGCGCGAGCAAAGGCGAGTGCCGCGTAGAGCTTGTATCGGTGCAGTCGATATTCCTGGTCGAGCGGTTGATCCGGCCAGCGGATATTGAGCCCCCCTGGCGGCATCTCAAAATCGTCGGGCTGTACGATCTCGAACCGCTCCGGGCCGACTTCGACCGAAGCGGAGCTGTCGACGGTCTCGGCGATGGTCTTGAAAGCTATCCAGCAACCCGAATAGCGCGACATCGCCCAGCCATAGAGTCCGAGATCGAGCAGCTCCTGTACTCCGGACGGGTTCAACACCGGGATGCACGCATCCATGAAGGCATATTCGGACTGGTGCGGCAGGGTTGAGGATTTGCAGGTGTGATCATCACCCGCGAGCAGCAGTACTCCGCCATGCAGCGCCGATCCGGCGGCGTTGCCGTGCTTCAGTGCGTCGCCGCTGCGGTCGACCCCAGGTCCCTTGGCGTACCACAAGGCAAATACGCCGTCGTATTTGGAGCCAGGAAACAGATTGATCTGCTGGCTTCCCCAAATTGCCGTTGCTCCGAGTTCCTCGTTGATCGCCGGCTGAAAGTGGATGTGGCTCCGCTCGAGAAAGCGGCGGGCGCCCCACAGAGCCTGATCGAAGCCACCCAAGGGTGAGCCGCGGTAACCAGAAATGAAGCACCCCGTATTGAGCCCAGCAAGAACATCGCGCTGCCGCTGCATCATTGGCAAGCGCACTAATGCCTGAGTACCGGTTAAGTAAATCCGGCCCTTTTCAAGGCTGTACTTGTCGTCGAGCGTGACCGCTCTCAGAGCCATCGTCAATCTCCAACCTGTGCCCGCAGCAAACGTAGTGTCTCTGCCGAGCTTGCTCAATGCTGAGCCTCAGCTGACCGAGAACCGCCAAAGCCGCGGCCGACGTTTTGGCCGTCTTGCTCGACGAGGAGCCTGCGATGCCCCTGCTTATCAGCCTGGCCGGGACTAATCCGATTGCCGCAGCTCCACGCCAGGAGTAATGCTTTAGATCCCATAAAGGCTTTGATCTCTTGGCCGCCGCTATGCCCGCACCTACGCTTCATCGTGAGCCTATCGACCAGTCTCTGCTGGCCTCGCTGCGCCGGCTGCTCGGCGATCGCCTCTCCACCTCAGCAGCGATCTGCGCACAGCACGGCAAGGATGAGTCCTATCATGCGCCGCATGCTCCGGACGCGGTCGCCTTTGCTCGCGATACCGAAGAGGTCTCGGCAATTGTCAGCCTCTGCGCCGAATATCGCACACCGGTCGTCGCCTTCGGTGCAGGGACCTCGCTGGAGGGGCACGTCGCCGCCCTTGCCGGCGGCATTTGTCTCGACTTGTCGCAGATGAAAAGAATCCTGCGGGTCAACGCCGAAGATCTCGATGCTACGGTCGAGGCCGGGGTTACCCGCAAGCAGCTCAATGAGCATTTGCGTGACACCGGCCTATTCTTCCCAATTGACCCTGGGGCTGACGCATCGCTCGGGGGCATGGCAGCGACACGTGCCTCGGGGACCAACGCGGTACGTTACGGCACGATGCGTGAAAACGTACTCTCGCTTACAGTTGTGCTCGCTGACGGCCGCGTAATCCGAACTGCGCGTCGCGCTCGCAAATCGGCCGCCGGTTACGACCTGACCCGCCTTTTCGTCGGTTCGGAAGGCACCCTGGGCATCATTACTGAACTGAGCGTCAGACTTTATGGAATCCCCGAAGCGATTTCAGCAGCAGTCTGCGGCTTCCCGACAATTGAGGATGCCGTAAATACAGTTATTTTAACGATTCAGAGCGGGGTACCGGTGGCCCGGATCGAACTGCTCGACGAAGCGCAGATCGCAGCGATTAACAAGTACTCGAAACTTGATTATAGAATTGCCCCCACTCTTTTTTTCGAGTTCCACGGGACGGCGGCTGGAGTAGCCGAGCAGGCCGAAGCCGTGGAGGCGATCGCCGACGAGCACGGCGGCGCTGATTTCCGGTGGGCGACGACACCCGAGGATCGTTCAAAGCTCTGGCAGGCGCGTCACGACGCCTATTATGCGGCGCTGGCGCTGCGACCTGGGTCGAAGGGCTGGGCGACGGACGTTTGCGTGCCGATTTCGCGTCTCGCCGAGTGCATTAGCGAAACGAAGCGGGATCTTGCTACTTCACTGCTTCCATCTGCGCTTGTCGGCCATGTTGGTGACGGCAACTTCCATCTAGTCTTTATGATCGACCCAAATCGCCCGGAAGAGATCGCCGAAGCGAGCCGTCTTAACGACAGGATGGTCGCCCGCGCGCTCGCCATGGAGGGGACGTGCACGGGTGAACACGGCGTCGGGTATGGGAAGATGGAGTTTTTAGTCAGCGAGCTTGGAGAAGGCGTCAGCGTCATGCGCGCGATCAAGCGGGCTCTTGATCCAGCCAACATCCTGAACCCCGGCAAAATCGTGCACATCTGATCAGCCTGCGCCGGTATCGCTGGCTAGTTGCGACTACTTAAGACGAATAAATCCCTTCACTGGTAACTCGTCGACCTGCTATTATCAACGCGAAGATCGGGCTCGGGTTGCGGTACTCTCGTTGGGCCTCGCCGAATCGCTTGGCCGAATCGTCGCTCTAGCCGTCAAGCTTTATCTCGTGTGTTTTGACGGGAGATCCTCTCGGCCTCGCGAAGATTCGCGAGACGGGGGGCGAAGACCGGCACACCAAGGTTGCAGCCGAAGGGCCGTGAAATGGAGCGTTCAAGTAAGAGGGGGAAAATACCCCAGCAGGACTGGCCATCGATTATGGCTCGGTATGAGGCCGGCGAGACGCTGGCAAACATTGCCCGGACATATGACTGTTCCCCTCCGGCGATTAGTTACATTGTTAGCCGCAGCCGCGCGCGAGGGGCGGCTGCGACCCCGAGCGCTCCGACGCCGCCAGAACCGCAATTGGTAAAGAGCCACACAACCGAACTCTTTCCCCGTCAGCCGCAGCGGGAAGAGGCAATAACGAATGAGCCGCTGGCGAGCAATTCCGCGCCGGACCTGCCGCGGCTCGATACAGCAAGAGGGCCCCATCGGCTGGAAAGCGCGGGGCTGGACCCTTCAGTTCAGAATGACAAAGAAGAGAGAGCGAACGGCAACCTGTCACGCCCGCCTGACCCCGCTTTCGTATCGCCCAAAAATAGCGAGCCAGCGCGTACACTGCATCTGCCGCTGCCTCACCCTCATGACCCGGGATCCGAATCTGGGCCGCAATCTCATGGGAGGAATGCAGCCGGCACCTCGGGCGAGCGCATTGCGCCGCCTCCCCTGCCGGCTGTGCAGGGGTTTGGGCAGCCTGCTCGGCAGGGAGCAAACGGCCCACCTCTCCAGCCGATTTCCGAGCCGCGAATCTCCGGCGACAGCGGGACATTCATCGATAGAGCGCTGCGTGAGCGGGTAGAGGCTGATATCGGGGTGTTTCTTACTGCCTTCGATGCCGCTCTTGCCCAGGATACGCCCGAGAGCCGAGCCGGATTACGTGAGGCAACCGACCGCCTATTGCGGGCTGGCGCAAGGACGCGGATCGAGCTTGAGCGTCTAGAGGCCCGCGCGCCATTGCCGCCGCGCAACGGTGGCAAGCCGCACGAGCCAGCGCGGTGGCAGCGCTGAGCGATTCGGCTTGCGAGGCTCCCTGGCCCTTCAGGGCCAGGGAGCCGTTCTGCCTGCGAGCTACCCGCGATAGTCGCCGAGGCTCACGCCGACATATTGCGTAACGCCGTGACGGTTCAGTAGCAAGAGTGCGTTCTTCTTCGACGAAGCCGCAATCTCCTTCAGTTTCCCTGTCGCTTCCTCCGGTGTATTGACAGGGTGCTGGTTCACCGCGACCAAAACGTCACCACCGCTTAGCCCCGCATCATCGGCCGGGCTGCCGCTATCGACCCGCTCGACGACCACACCATGCACATCTTTGCCAAGTTGCAGGTTGCGCCGAAGCTCGCTCGTCAGCTGAGAGAAGTGCATGCCTAATGCCTCCGCCCGCGCCGGTTGCTCCTCCTCTGCGGCGGCGACCCGATCGTTATCCGCGAGCTCTCCAACGGTCGTCTGCAACTGGATCATCTGGCCGTTTCGCCATACGGTCATTGCCGCGTGGCTGTCAGGAGCGGCCGCTGCAACCAGTCGCGGCAGGTCGCGCAGGTGAGCGACGTTCTCCCCATTAAAGGACAAAATGACGTCGCCCTGCTTAAGGCCGGCTTTCGCGCCAGGGCTGTCCGGTGTAACGACGGCCACGAGAGCGCCCTGCTCGCTGTGCAAGCCGAGGCTCGCCGCGATCGGCGGTGTCACCTCTTGAATCTGTACTCCAAGCCAGCCGCGGCTGATCTTGCCGTGCTCCTTGAGTTGGATCGCGACTGCCTTCGTAACGTTGGACGGTACGGCAAAGCCAATGCCGACGCTTCCCCCGTTTGGGGAATAGATCGCAGTGTTGACGCCAATCACTTCGCCTTCGAGATTGAAGGTTGGCCCGCCGGAATTGCCGCGATTGATCGGCGCGTCGATCTGCAGAAAGTCGTCGAACGGACCCGAGTGGATATCGCGCCCACGGGCTGAAATAATCCCGGTGGTCACCGTCCCGCCAAGGCCGAACGGGTTTCCGACCGCCATTACCCAATCGCCGACTTGAGCCGCGCTGCTGTCGCCGAAGGTTACGTAGGGCAGCGGCTTGTCCGATGTGATCTTCAGAACTGCGATGTCAGTCTTAGGGTCCCGGCCGACGATCTTCGCCGTGTATTTGCTATTGTCCGGGAGAGTTACTTCCACTTTGCCGGCGTCACCGACTACGTGACTATTGGTCACCACGTAACCGGTCGGATCAATAATGAAGCCGGAACCGAGTGCAATACGCTGGGCGCGGCTTCCCGGAGCTTGTGGAAACATGTGCCGCTGGCCGCCCGGCCCTTGTTGCTCGAAAAAGCGGCGCAGAAACTGGTCAAACGGCGAGTTGGGAAATCCAGGGGCGGGGGCCAATTCCGGCTCTTCAGCTGCCGAGTCCGCATCGGCACTGCGCGACACCGATATATTTACAACCGCGGGCGAGACCTTCTTGACCAGTGGCGCAAGGCTCTGGTGCTGGATCAGTGCAATCGGCGACGTCATCGTCGGAGGCGTCGTTTGCGTTGCTTGCGGCGGGCTCCCCGCAGCGGGCGGGTCTTCGGCCCAGACGAAGGGCGATAGAGCAAGGGTGGCCCCAAGGCCGAAACCGATCGCCGCTAAGCGCTTTCGGTTCCGCCAGGGGGAGCTGGCGCGCTCACTCTCAAATTCTCTCATTTGTTTCTCCTCCAAGACGAAGCTTGTGCCGCCGAAGCGCTGCCGAGCTAAAGCGGATCGCGGTACAATTGATGCCACGAGCTAACAGACGGCTTTCACGCGGATTAATTCGGCGTAACTTTGGTGCGGCAAGCAGCCTATACGCCTCGAGCGAAGCGATCACGCTCAACCCGTGCGTAACTGCATTCAGGCCGGTTTGCGGCCTTTACCGCTCTGTATCCCAAGGCTACGGCGGGGTTCGGCGTGCTAACGCCAGGCTGCGAGAGGTGGCCGCAAGTAAATGGTGACGCCCGCTGCTAGACGAGAGGCGCCTCTCACCTCCGGCGGGTCTACGGTTCTTGGCATCGGCGGGCAGATGGCATTGAAATCCGCGGCCGACGGTGCGATTGCCATCATCGCGCAGATCTTCAACCCACTAACTATTTCCGGAATAGCTGAGGCGCGTTGTTCGGTCCCCTCGGTCTCATGCTGCTGCGGGCAAGCCCCGCTCTAGCAAGGTCGCAAGACGACGCGCGAAAGCCGGAGGGTCGGGCAGCTGCTCACCTTCTACGATCCGCGCTTGGTCGAGAAAAAGCCAAGCAAATTCAGAAAGCTGCTCCGAAGCACCGGCTTCGCCGACAATCGCGGCAAGCCGCTCGATGAGCCGATGACGCGGATTCAGCTCAAGGATCCGTTTGGACATGGTGTCAAGCTGGCGGTGCTGTTTCAACAGCCGCTCGAGATGCATATCCATGTCGCCTTCGTCTGCAACAAGGCAGACAGCGCTGTCGGTTAGACGATCGGAGCTGCGGACGTCCTTCACCGCGTCGCCCAGCGCGAGCTTGAAAATCGCAATCAAACTGGCGAGCTTGGCGGACGGCTCGGGCCTTTCGTCTTTGCTGTCATCCGGCGGTGTGATTCTATTGAGATCAGCTCCACCGCGCGTCGCCGATTTGAACGGTTTGTCTTTATAAGAGCCGATCGCCGGCACCCAGAACTCGTCGATCGGGTCCGTCATAAGCAACACCTCCACGCCACGCGCGCGAAAGCCTTCGAGCTGCGGGCTCCGCGTGGTCACGTCGAAATTGTCGCCCATGATCGTGTAGATCGCCTCTTGTCCCGGCCGCATTGTCGCGACGTAGTCGTCCAGCGAGACCAAACCGTCGCGTGCCGTCGAGCGGAAACGTACCAACCCCAGCAACTCGTCGCGGTGCTCGCGATCCTCGTAGAGACCCTCCTTCAAGACCGCTCCAAAGTTATCCCAGAATTTGGAATATTCTTCCGGCACCTCGGTCGCTTTCTTCCCTAGTTCCGTTAATACTCGCTTGGTCAGCTGCTGCCGGATGCGCGATGCCATCGGGTTCGATTGCAGCATCTCGCGGCTAATGTTGAGCGGGAGGTCCTCGCTGTCGACGACGCCTCGCAGGAAGCGTAAATATGGCGGCAGCAAATTGGTCCCTTCGTCAGTGATGAACACTCGCCGAACGTAAAGCTTCACCCGGCTTTTTCGCTCTGGATCAAACAAGTCGAACGGCTTCGCCGAGGGCACGAAGAGGAGGCTTGTGTATTCCAGCACCCCCTCCGCCTTGGCATGCAAGGTCAGCCACGGATCGTCGAAGCTGTGCCCTACGTGGTGATAGAACTCATTATACTGTTCTTGAGTAATATCCGATTTCTGGCGAGTCCATAGAGCCGAGGCGGAATTAATGGTCTCTTCCTTGCCCGCATCTCGGAGAGTAATCGGCAACCCGATGTGGTCCGAATAAGTGGTGACGATCCTGCGTAACCGTGCCGGATCGAGATATTCGTCCTCTCCTTCGCGCAAATGAACGACGATCGCCGTCCCCCGTGTTGCCTCGGGGCAAGGCTCGATCGCGAACTCGCCCTTGCCATCCGAGATCCAACGCCAGCCTTGGCTCTCGCCAGCCTTGCGGCTCTTCACCTCCACCGTCTCGGCGACCATGAATGCCGAATAGAAGCCCACGCCGAATTGGCCGATCAGGCCCATATCTTTGCGGGCGTCGCCCGACAACTGATTGACGAAAGCGGCGGTCCCGGACCGAGCGATCGTACCCAGATTTTCAATGAGCTCCTCTCGATTCATGCCGATGCCGTTATCGATGACCGTCAAGGTCCGGGCAGACTTGTCGGGAACGAGGATCACCGAAAAATTGGATTCGCCCTCGGTTAGTTCCGGCTCGGTCAGCGCGGCGTAGCGCAGCCGGTCGCAAGCGTCCGAGGCATTCGAAATCAGTTCGCGGAGAAAGATCTCTTTTTCGCTGTAGAGCGAGTGCGCGACAATCTCAAGTAGGCGGCTGACTTCCGCCTGGAAGGCTCTGGTTTCCTGGGTCATGGTCTGCCGTCGCGGGTTGGCTGGAATGCGCCGAGGATATGTGACGGAAGCCTTGCGGGCGCAAGATGCATGTCGCCCGGTGCCCATCCAAGTTGCCGACCGTTCGCCCAGAGTCTGCGCGGAGACGGGCCCGGCCTTCTGCCGCGCTCCGTCGAATGAGACGCTACCCGGAAGCGGGCCGCATGCCCCGCTGCCAACGCTCGACCGTCCGCTCTATGTGCGTGCCGTCGCTGTCCGTCGACCATGCGGTGGTGAATGACGTCGTCGCGCTTGGCCGCCTAAATCCCGGCTCTTTTGTCGCGCGGCGCATAGCGGTGCGCTCTTTACAAACTATCGTAATCGGGATCGGGGTCTCGCTCCACAAGGCGAAATCGAAAAGCGAGGCGACAAAGGACCGAGACCACGGCGTTAAGAACTTCCGAAAGGCTCCAGACACGTCGAGTATGGTAATCGGGTCTTTCCGTCCCGGATCACAATCATTGCGTGTATAGCCTCATGACATGGTATATTTCCCCCAAAGGCGCGGAGAATCGGTTAAATGGGGGCTGGCGCAACCCGAGCTGCTTTTCGTCTCGACGATCGCTTCGCCAGTTTGCTCTTGCTCTCCTGCCGCTCCAGCCCGATACCTTGATGTCCATGGCTATGCTGAGCTCCGCTCCGCGACTCGTCGCGGTCCTCGGACCGACCAACACCGGCAAGACTCACCTCGCCATCGAACGCATGCTCGGCTACCGCAGCGGAGTTATCGGATTTCCCCTACGGCTGCTGGCGAGAGAGATTTATGACAGGATCGTCAAGCTAAGGGGGGCGCGGTCGGTCGCTCTGATCACCGGCGAGGAGAAGATTTCACCGCCCAGCGCGTCCTATTTCGTATGCACCGTTGAATCGATGCCGCTTGATAGGCCAGTCGACTTCCTGGCGGTCGATGAGATCCAGCTCTGTGCCGATCCTGAACGAGGCCACGTGTTCACCGCACGGCTTTTACACGCCCGCGGTCTCCAGGAGACAATGTTCCTAGGCGCAGATACGATAAAACCACTGATGAGGCGGCTCGTGCGCGAAGTCGAGCACGTGAGCCGGCCGCGTTTTTCGACGCTCTCCTACACTGGCTATAAGAAGGTGGCACGGCTGCCGCCGCGCAGCGCCGTCGTAGCATTCACCGTGGCTGATGTATTTTCCCTTGCTGAGGTCATCCGGCGCCAGCGCGGCGGCACCGCGGTTGTTCTCGGGGCGCTAAGCCCCCGCGCACGCAATGCGCAGGTCGGCATGTTTCAGGCCGGCGAGGTCGATTACCTTGTTGCGACGGACGCGATCGGCATGGGGCTCAACATGGATCTCGACCATGTCGCCTTTGCCAGAATCGACAAATTTGATGGCCGAGGCCCCCGCCGACTGAATGCCGCCGAGATCGCACAGATTGCCGGGCGCGCGGGTCGACATATGAGCAACGGAACCTTTGGCACCACCGCGGAGCAGAGTTCGCTTGATCCGCAAATCGTCGAGGCGGTCGAGTCCCACCGCTTTGATCCGCTGACGCGGCTGAATTGGCGCAACACGCGGCTCCGCTTCGAATCGGTTGCTGCATTGCTGAAGAGCCTCGACGAGAGGCCTCCCGTTTCCGGACTGGTTCGGGCGCGTGAGGCTGACGATCACCGCGCTTTGCAGGTACTCGCGCGCAAACCGGAAATTGCAGCGCTGGCCGTTCATCCCGGCGCGGTCCGCCTGCTGTGGGAAGTGTGTCAGATACCCGATTTCCGCAAGATTCTGAGCGACAGCCACACGCGTCTGCTCGGCCAATGCTTCATCCATCTCACCGGCCGCACCCAACAGCTCCCGTCGGCATGGATCGCTGGCCAAATGGCGAATCTCGATAGCGTCGGCGGCGATATCGACGCACTGATGGCGCGCATCGCGCACATCCGCACCTGGACATATATAACTCATCGGAGTGACTGGGTGGCGGATGCGGGCACGTGGCAGAATCGCGCTCGCGGGATTGAAGATAGGCTCTCGGATGCGCTGCACGATCGGATAACGCAGCGCTTTGTCGATCGGCGCTCAGCCTTCCTTGTGCGCCAGCTCGCGGGCGACGGTGAATTGCCATGCGAGGTCTCGGGAGCAGGCGAATTCCACGTGGCGGGGACCTATGTCGGCAGCCTTAACGGGTTGCGCTTTGTACCGGATGCACGCGACGGCGCTGAGGAGGGGATGCTGATCGCAGCGGCAGGGCGCGTATTGCGCCACGAAGTAGCTGCCCGCGCTCATCGCCTCCTAGCAGATCCCGACGACGCCTTTGCCATCGATTCGATCGGCAACTTGATGTGGGGCGGAGCTTCTATTGGTCGTCTCGCAGCCGGAGAGCGGACGCTCGCCCCGCGCGCAGCGCCGATCACCGTGGACTTTGTCGAGGGCGAGCTACGTGAAAGGATACGCCAGCGGCTGCAAGACTTTCTGCGCGCTGAGATCGAACGGCGGTTAGCGCCGCTGTTTGCGGTGCAAGGTTTGTCGCTTGGCAGTAGTGCGCGCGGGCTCGTCTTTCAGCTGGTCGGTGCGCTCGGTCTGTTGCCCACTGCCGAGGTCGGACCGCAGATCAAGGCGCTCGGTCCCCAGGATCGAAGTGCGCTGGGTCGGCAGGGCCTCCGCTTCGGCATTGAGAGCGTCTATTTCGAGCCGCTCCTTCGAGCCGATACCATGCGATTTCGTGCGTTGCTCTGGGCGGTGCGACACAATCGCCCGGTGCCACGGCTACCTGCAAGCCACCGCCTGGCCAAGGTGATAGAAATCGATCCAGCATTGCCTCCCTCGTTCTACGCCACTATCGGGATGCGCTTGTGTGGCAGCCTTGCGATGCGTCCAGATCGACTGGAGAAGCTCGCTGTTGCAGCGCGCCGCCTCGCCCGGCGAGGCCCCGTCGCGATGGGTGAGCTTGCGGCGATCTCTGGCATCAGCCGGCAAGAGTTGGGTCAGCTGCTGGTCGCGCTAGGGTATCGTGCAGTCGCTGAAGTAGGCGGCGAGAGCTTTGTTGCTCGGCCTCGCAGCCGGCGAAAAGGCGGCAATGGCCGTCCGCGATTGCGGGTGGACGAAGGTCACCCGTTCGCCAAGCTACGAGAGCTGACTCTCGCTTGAGCGGCGTCCCCTCACCAAAGCCGTCGAGCCTGCGCCTGGACCAATGGCTTTGGTACGCGCGATTCGTCAAGAGCCGCTCGCGCGCCGCCCGCCTTTGCGCGGCTGGGGTGGTGACGGTCAATGGGCTAGCCGTCAAGAAGGCCCACTACGCAATTCGTGTTGGTGATATAGTTGTCGTGCCCCACGGCGTTCTGGCGCGGACGGTCGTGGTGAAGGCGCTTGGTGAGCGCCGCGGTCCATCCTCTGAAGCCCAGTCGTTGTATGTTGACGCGGCCGCACCGGTACGCGTATCGAAGCTCTCTCCGGCGTGGACGCCATTGCTCGCAGATCACCCCACGAAGGGGCCGGCGATCCGGAATAGTCCATGAACTAAAGCGTTCTTAGCATAACCCTTGCGCCGTGGCACAACACCATTCCGCGGCCGGTCCCGAAACTGAAGGGAGCAGGGTGGGGTCAACGGTCAGGGACAGAAGCTGATGGCGGGACATCCCTCTGCAGTTCTTAGGCGCGAAAAATGCTGAGATCCTGTTCCGATCCTCGCCTTGAGGTCTTTTCTGGTGCGGGGGTGGTTATTACCGGTGGTATGGGTTTTATCGGTTCCGCGCTGGCACGCCGCCTCCTCGGGCTGGGCGCGAGGGTGCTTATAATCGACAGCATGATCCCCGAATATGGTGGCAATCCGGCGAATATTATCGATATCTGCGATCGGGTGGAGGTCAATATAGCCGATATCCGCGGTGGCTACATTATGGGGCACCTCCTCAAAGGTCGGGATTTCCTGTTCAACCTCGCAGCCCAGACTAGCCATTTGGACTCGATGTCGGCCCCTGCGGACGATCTTGCGATCAATTGCACAGCGCAACTCCAACTCTTAGAGGCATGCCGCGCGGTCAATCCTGATATTGCCATCGTCCATGCCGGAACACGCCAGATCTACGGGCGACCGCACTATCTGCCGGTCGACGAACGCCATCCCCTGAGGCCAGTGGATGTGAACGGGGTCAATAAAATGGCTGGTGAGGCCTATCATCTGCTGTTTCGGGACGTCTATGGGATCAAGACCCGCTCGCTGCGGTTGACTAACGTCTACGGACCGGGGATGCGCATCAAGGATGCCCGCCAGACTTTCCTCGGCATCTGGTTGCGCCGGGTGATCGAGGGCGAGCCGTTCGAGGTCTGGGGGGGCGAGCAGCGTCGGGACCTCCTCTATGTCGAAGACGCGGCTGAGGCCTTCCTCTTAGCTGCTGTCACAGAGGAGGTTGTGGGATTGGCCCTTAATGTGGGGGGAGACGAACCCTGTAGTTTGATGGACTTGGCCGAGGCCATCGTTGAAGCTAACGGCGGCGGCACGTACGAAATCCGCGCATTTCCGCCGGAACGCAAGAGAATTGATATCGGAGATTTTCTGACTGACGACCACCGCTTCCGAATGCTCTCAGGTTGGCATCCGCGCATTTCGCTTGCCGAAGGGCTACGAAGGTCTCTCGATTATTATCGCTGCCGTTTAACAAACTATTTATAGTGCTGCTTAAAACTTGGGTTCCTCCTTTCTCCACATTCCCCAAACCAATCCTCGCGCCGGTTATCTCGCGCAGCAGCCCGAGATAGACGCTGCGGTAAGCCGCGTCTTAGAGGGCGGCAGCTATATCCTCGGCCGAGAGGTCGAGATCTTTGAGGCAGCGTTTGCAGATTTCATCGGTGTCGCTCACGCCGTTGCCTGTGCGAGCGGGACGGATGCAATCGAGCTCGCGTTGCGCGCTTGCGGCATCGGCACTGGCGATCTCGTGTTTACTGTGTCACATACTGCAGTAGCCACCGTTGCGGCTATCGAACGCGCCGGTGCGATCGCAGTGTTCATCGATGTAGAGCCTGGGACATATACGATGGCTCCGTATGAACTCTCGCGGGCCCTGCAGACGCCGCTTTCGGGGCGCCCGGCAGCGGTATTGCCCGTGCACCTCTATGGCCAGCCCGCTGAACTCTGCGCACTCGGTGACATCGCCCGTGCGCACGGCTTGCGTTTGATCGAGGATTGCGCGCAGAGCCATGGAGCGTCCTATCGCGGGCGAGCAACGGGCTCAGTCGGCGACGTTGGGTGTTTCAGCTTCTATCCGACTAAGAACCTCGGTGCAGCCGGCGATGGGGGCATGGCCATTACCAACGATGCCGCTATCGCCGCGGCCTTGCGCGAAATTCGCGAATATGGTTGGAAGGAACGCTTTGTCAGCACCCGCATCGGTATAAATTCGCGCCTCGATCCTCTCCAGGCCGCGATTCTCGATGTCAAGCTCAGGAGGCTTGCGGGTGACAATGCGCGGCGGCAAGCCATTGCTTCACGTTATGATGCGGGACTGGCGGGATTGCCGTTAGTCGCTCCGGCGCGTCGTGCGGATGCGATCCATGTCTTTCACCAATATGTGATCCGCCTTGCCGAGCGCGATGCGTTGCGGGAGCGGCTCCGGGCCGCCGGAATCGGAACTGGGGTCCACTACCCTGTTCCCGTCCATTTGCAACCCGCCTATCGCGACCGCTGCGCGGCCGGGCCATCAGACCTTGGCTTAACCGAGCGCGCCGCCCGACAGATCTTAAGCCTACCGATGTACCCCCAACTCTCCGACGCGGAGGTCGACCAAGTTATCAGCGAAATCAGGGAGTTTTTCGCCAATTAGACTGCGGAATACCCCTGCTCAATGCTGATGAATAAGCACCACCCCGCTGCCGATGCCAAGAAGGATCGCCGCTACGAGGCAAACGTAGGAGAGGCCACGCCGTTCACGCGCTCTGGCTTAGCCATGCTGGCGACGCTCTCTCCACCGCATTGCTCGGTTGCCTGCGGCGCACTTCTTTCACCACGGATTGTGG
>Ga0209526_10001086_pt1 | contig 17954 bp, 16 predicted proteins | sample JacPinW_OM2H0_M1_FD_188566 | JGI IMG/M metagenome (GOLD analysis project Ga0209526, IMG submission 188566) | Forest soil microbial communities from Algoma, Ontario, Canada - Jack Pine, Ontario site 1_JW_OM2H0_M1 (SPAdes) (version 2) | ecosystem: Environmental > Terrestrial > Soil > Boreal... | reverse complement strand
CTCGACGATCCGCAGCGCATGAAGATTATGGTCGAAGCAGTCGCCCTGTTCGCGCATGCGGGCGTCGAGTTGCTTCTCGCCCGCATGTCCGAAGGGGGGGTGGCCGATGTCGTGCACCAGAGCGAGCGCTTCGGAAAGATCTGTGTTGAGCCCCAGAGCGCCCGCGACAGTGCGAGCGATCTGGGCGACCTCGAGCGTGTGCGTGAGTCGGTTGCGAAAATGGTCGGAGTAGCGCGTGGTGAAGACTTGCGTTTTCGCTTCGAGGCGGCGGAAGGCGCGCGAATGGATCACGCGGTCGCGGTCGCGGGCGTAGTCACTGCGGTAGGGGTGTTGCGGTTCCGGGAAGCGCCGCCCTCGCGAGCGATGCACGTGCATGGCGTAGGAGGCCAGCGACATGTTTCACATTCTAACCGATGCGTAGACTTCCAAGTCCATTCGATAGCCGGCTCGCGCACTCGGGTCTCCGTCTGGTCTGGAGCGACTACGCGACAACTCGCAACGAGAGCCCTCGGCGGCTGGAGCCACATTTGAATCTGAGCAAGAAGGGCAAATCTCGCTCATCGAATTCCGCCATCTGTGGGGCTAGGCCTGTGGCCACAGCGAAAACAGAACCCTCGGGGACCTGTGAAACGCCCGCAGAACCGAAGCGTCCTGCTACGACTTGCCGGGCAGAAGGGCGAGTTCCTGGTCGGCCTGTTGGGCAATCGGCGTGTCCGGATAGTCGGATTTGATTTGCCCGTAGAGCTTGGCCGCTTCCGACGGGTCTTTCTGGTGGTAGTGTTCGGCGAGGGCGAGCATGACAACCGGCTTCGGGACGAGCACCGTTGGCTTCGCGATCAGTTGCCGATACAGCTTGACGGCTTCGTCGGCTTCGCCGGTGCGGTCATCGAGTTGGGCGAGAGCAAACCGCGCCATCGCGGCGAGCTCTTCGTCGCCACCGCCGGCGAGTCCTCGAAGCAATTTTTTCGCGTCATCGTTCTTGTCAAGCTTTTCGAGACTCAGCGCCTCGAAGTAGCCTGCGAGACGGCCAGGTTGAGTCCTCGGAAACTTGGCCGCGCCATCGGCGAATTTCTTGGCCGATTCGGTGAACTTCATTCGCTCATCCTTGTAGGTGAGTTCGCCCGGCTGTGGAGTCTCCCCCGAGGTTAGGACGCGGGCCTGGAAAATCTTCATGGCATCATCAAAGGAAGCCGATGCTTTCACCGTTTGCCGCTGCACGTACGTTCTCCAACCGAACGCGCCGAGGGCGGCCAAAACGGCCGCAATCAGTAGGTATACCGTGAACTGCTGGTGCGAAAGAACGGCTTGCGCCCCGTGCGCGAGGGTTTCGCGCACCTCGTCTTTCTTCAACTCTTTGCGGGAAATATGCGCCAAAGCCTGCACCCCGAACGCTAGCGGAGAAGCCAGAATGCTATCACAAAATAGAGCATATCGGCGAATGGGGCAGACAAAGAGGATAGAGTTCAAATGGCACCGCGAAGCGAACCAACGGTGTGGTCTCCCGAACGCGTTGGGCAACCCAGGCTCTATGGGACTGAACCAGAAGGGCGGTACCGAGAGGGTAAAACCGTGTGGCACGCTAAGCTCGGGTGACGTTCTCAGCTTGAAAACCCTGGGGACCTGGCGATCCTCATACTCCACAGGCCGGCGATTGTCAGCGACGCAATGTTCCGATTCAGGTGCTGGTGGCGCCGTGGCACAAATGCCTGTCACGGCACTCTCGCTTCCCCATTCGAGAGCCCCAGCAGCGGCGGGATTCTTCGATGTCCAGAGTTTGGAGCGTGCGGAAGCGGCGCAAGGAAAATGAGATCCCGAGTGGCTCGGCCCGGTGGTTCAGGTAGTTCCGCGGAAGCTGTGCAGCGCGGCGGCTTCGTCCGACTGCACATCGAAGATGGTGAAAAGCCGCGTGATCTGAAGGATGTCGTGAACTCTTTTCGTGAGATGAACAATTTTCAGCTCGCCGCTGGCGCTGCGGACCGTTGTGTAGGCGGCGACAAGCTCGCCGATTCCGGAGCTGTCGATATAGTCCACGTCATAAAGATTGAGAAGAATCTTGCGGTGGCCGGTATCGATCAACTCCTTCACCATCCGGCGCAGGGTTGCGCTGCCTTCACCCAGGGTGATCTTGCCGCTGAAGTCCACGACGGCAACGTCGCCGCAGTCTCGGTATGTTCCTTGTAGGGTCACGAAAGCCTCGGAGCGCGATTTTACTCTGGTTGGGATCGGCCGTTACCGGAAACATAGCGGGGGAGTTTCTTGACCAAAACGAGTTCGGCTCCCCCAGTCGCCCCGCACCGTACCGAGAACTCATCCATGAACGCCCGCATCAGGAAAAGCCCGCGCCCCGATGTGCGCAGCAGGTTCTCCTCAGCAAGGCAATCGGGCACCTCGGTCGGCTCGAAGCCTTTTCCTTCGTCAACGACGCGGAATATCACTCTTTCGGGCTCAAATTCGACGGTCATACGAATCTTCTTCCGGCGGTCCTGCTGGTTGCCGTAATTGTACGCGTTGACCACACCTTCGCGCACGGCCATGCCGATCTTGTGAACATCCTCGTCGCTGAAACCGGCAGCTTGCGAGACACGCATGGCGATGCTTTCGGCAAGGTCCACGCTCTCGAGCAGTGTCTCGAGCGTCAGTTCGAGGCGTTGGGATGTGATCGCCATATGGATCCCGGGTCGAGGACGATACCTGCTAAAAGCCCAGTATCGTTATCATAAGGCCTGAACGCAAGTCAATCCACGATCCAGCCGATCCAGTACCAGGGGCGCAACAAACGTTCTGTGAAACGAAAATGTAACGGCTTTGCTTGCCTAGCGGCGCGAGCCTTCTGAGGCTCTGCCTTGCCGGAGGCGGGGAAGAAACGTTGGGACGCGGCGAGCGTAATCTGCGAACTTCGGACCGAAAGCTTCGCGGAGAAGTCTTTCTTCGCTGCGGATTCGGATCTCGTTGCCTACGAGGAATACAATAGTGGCGATGATCAGTGCCCCCCAGCGGCTGACGGCGAGCCCGGTCGCCAGGAGCATTCCGAACATCGCGAGATAGATGGGATTCCGCACCACCGCGTAGGGCCCGTGCATTATCAATTCATGGCCCTCGATGAGCCGAGCAGTCAACGCCCATTGTTTGCCGAGCGTTCGCGCAGCCACAAAGCAGAACCACTCCGAAACAACCGCGATGGCAATGGTGAGCGCCGCAAGCATCTCTTCAGCCGTTTTCGAAATCGGCAGGAATGGTGAGAAATACGCTCGATAAAAGCCGAAGCAAATGGCGTAGGCGATACACTGCAGCAAAAATCCTAAATGGGACTTCACATCCCGCTTTGCCTCGGATTTCGCCGCCCTTTTTTTTCCCAGTGCTAGGATGAGGCCGAAGCCCAGCCAGCAGACTGCTACCACGGCGAAAGCAAGCTCAGCCGGCGCATCTGCATTAAATGTCATACTTCAGATCTGCGACCAAGCCGTGTAACCACCGCCCCCGGGAGATGGCTTCTTGGGCAGCAGGCTGTGCGGGGGGCGAGGTCCCTTCACCCGAGAGCCTTCTTGAGTAAGGCGATTTGGCCAGCGTGATACAAGTCGTGCTGCACAATGCCATGCAGGGTTAGGTACCGAGAATATTTGTTCCCCGCCGGTTTTTCTTCCAACTGATCAACTTGCAACCCCTCGACAGATTTGCGCAGCCGGGAGTAGCTTTCAGCCAGGCTCTCGACAGCTCGTTTCCAGGCAACCTCACTTGCGTCCCAAACAGGAGGCCAGTCTGTTTCGCTTGTGACTTCCACCGGTTCGCCTCTCAATCTTTGGTGCACGATCTTATGCCATGCACCGAGGTGGTGCACGAGCTCCCAGATCGAGTGGGCCCCGCCAATTGGGTGCTTGGACGCGTTCTCGGCAACGAGGCCGTCCAACAGGAGCATGAGCGACGGTCCGTGCCAGGCATCGCCTGAAAACGCGCGGTCCATTTGGTCGAGGATCCTCTGAACCTCGGTCATGGGTTCACCTCCTCGGGAAGTCGCAGCATCCGCAAAGGCCCGCACCTCGCCCGTGAACCACGCATCAGAGATTACGCAGTCGACCGCGAAGGAGCGGCCCGGCGCCTAAAAAAGCTTTCCGGAATCGAGCAAGATGGTGACGGGCCCGTCATTTACGAGCTCGACCGACATGTGTGCCTGAAATACTCCGCTCTCCACGCGAACGCCGAGCGCCTGCGATGTCCGCACGAATTCCTCAAACAGCGCCTTGCCCTGCTCCGGCGGAGCGGCCTGAATAAAACTGGGACGTCGCTGGCCGCGCGCATCACCGTAAAGCGTGAATTGTGAAACGGCGAGCAGGGCGCCGGCCGTGTCGAGAAGCGAGCGGCTCATTTTGCCCTGGTCATCGTTGAAGATTCGCAGGTTCACGACCTTCTCCGCCATCGAGGCCGCTGTCGCCGCTGTGTCTCCGCGGCCCACCGCAACAAGGACCACGAGGCCCGCCTCGATTTCGCCTGTGACCCGGCCGCCCACGAGGACCCGGGCCCGGTCCACCCTTTGAAGTACCGCACGCATTGTTTTTTGTCCGCCCCGTGCCGGATTGTACTTCTTGCCGCGCCGTGCTGCGTGGTGTCGATGAGTTGCACGATTCTATGCCGCAAGTTCCGCGAACGCAACGGATCCTAGGATGGCCGTCGAGACATGCAGGTTGTAACCCGACAGTTGGGACATCTTGCGCCAGGGGTCAGCGAGATCAAATTGGCCTCGCATTTCCGGGAATTCGGGGGACGAAGAATTCGCCCTTTCCCTGAACCTCACTGACATCGGTAGCGGCTCGCCCGAATCACGCGCCCTGCCGGGGACGAGCCCACGTGGCGGTGCAGCAAGCGCCGGATGAGATCGAAGAGTATGCCACTCCGCCTTATTGGGTGTGGATCGGAGTTTATCCACAGCATCTGAAGAGTTGGTGTGAGCAGAATAAGATCCAGCTCAGGCGAGGACATCCCGCGCTGCGCATACCACGGAAAAAACACAACGCAGCCGTCGAATCGGCTCCGGAAAAGACGCTCGCTTGCGCGCGACCTTCGGCTTGCCAACACCGTTCACGCGGATCAGGGGAACAAAGGAAACGTCGTGGTTTGAGTTCTGCGCGCGGCCGCCAGAAGCTGAATACAACGTCGAATTCGTCACCGAAGTCGCGCTCGATACTCTCTATTTACTGCTACTGCTCCGACAACGCTCATAAGCCAACGATCTCCCTGACAAAGATCGCCGGCGGCGCCTGCGAAGGCGTGGAGCCGGCTGACAGCTGGGGCAAAAGTAGCTGCTCCGCCCGTTGACAATAGCCCGGTGTATGGGCTTGCCGCACCGGAAGCACCCCTTTCCCTCGCGCTGATAGACGCGATGCCGCTGTTGATACCCTCCGGGGCGCCCTGCAGAATCCACGTAGTCGGAAATCGATGATCCGCGGAGGCGAATCGCTTCGGTTAGCACATCGCGCACGGCGTGATAGAGCCGGCGGAGTTCCTGGTGCTTCAGGTTTGCGCCGAGCCGCGCCGGATGTATCCGCGCGCGCCACAGGCTTTCGTCGGTGTAGATGTTCCCGATTCCGCGCAGGACGTGCTGATCGAGAAGCAGCGCCTTGATCCGGGCGCGGCGGGCATGTAGCTTGGCTACAAATTCCTCCTGCGTTGCCTCGAGAGGGTCGACGCCGAGATTGCCGAGGACCACCTTTCGTGCAACGTCCGTCAAAATCCGGATGCTTCCAAACCGACGGATATCGGTGTACCGCAGCTCGCGGCCATCATCGAGCGCGAAAAACAGATGCGTGTGTAGCGGGCTAGGTACTTCCGGCGAACATGTCACTATCTGCCCCGTCATGCCCAGATGAATCAGGAGCGAGAGTTCAGATGGGTTTCGGTTCGCGGATTCGAGGTCGACGATGATAAATTTTCCGTAGCGCCGCACACAGGTGATCCGACTGCCTGGCAACTGCTGTGCGAGAGCGGCTGGGTCCTCGATAAAATCCGTTTTGCCCAGGCGCACATCGAGGATGCGCTTTCCGGGTAGCGCCGCTTGCAACCCGCGCACGACCGTTTCGACTTCGGGTAACTCCGGCATCGTGAATGTCCTGACGGCATTGGGCAATTCCGGCGGCTCAACGCGCGTAAGTGCCCGGGCGCCGTCTGGGATGGGGATATGCACAACCTCAAATGCAACGTCGGGAATCGCTTGAGCCATCACAGACGTCGAACGAATCTCTCGCACGGACTCAGCGATCGACTCCCCGTATCGATACGCTTCCGGAGCCAGCAGTAGCCTTCGTGCTCTAGACCCAAAGCTCGTGCTTCTGGTCCCCTCTAAGGTAACACTCAACGCTGGTCGTCTCGCCTGTTTCGAACTCTTTCAGGCCGGGCCGAAATTCTGGCCGGCCAGGCCGGATAGGACTCTCATCGAGTGCAGTCCCTCGCTCCCGTTTGCCGAGCCGATTGGAGCTCCGGCATCCAGGATGTCCTGGACCGCATTTGAGCAATTACGGTGACTCAACGCACATGAGTGCCCGAACTTAGACCTAGCTTTAGCTCAATACCTAGCTCAATGCTCGCAAATACAGTCACGCACGAGGAAGACTAGCTGTGACCTGATCTGAAAGGCCGGACCCCGTCCTCGATCTGTATCAAGGACTCTGGGAAGGCACGCCGCTCAAGGCCAAAGACGATCGAGAAGGAGATCTCTACTGGATTTGAGCCAACTGGCGTGAGCGGGGGTATGCACGGGGATAATCGTTGGTCACTTAGCTCGCGGGCACTGGACGGATCTGGCCCCACGATGCGTGGAACGGTTATCCAAATCGAGAAGACGCGAGTGGCCGGGCGATAATTTTCCTGACGCAGGAGGCTCAACGAGCCGGTCCCGGTAGGATCGCGAAGACGGGTGAGTCACTGACCCGCTTCAATGTCAATCGGTCCATAGAATTGGGAGTCTGCTTCGGACCCAAGGCGCGACTTAGGACTGCCTTCGCTTGGTTTTGAGGGGCTTCCTCTGCCGTGCGGCTCAGGCGGCTCAGGGTAAAGGGATGCCGGGGGATGCGACAACGCCGGCCATGCGCAGGATTTCAGCATATTCTTCGTCGGTCAACGGACAGATCGTAAGTCGAGTGTTTTTGAGGAACTTGATCTTGCGCAGCAGGCGATTCTCGCGCATCTCGGTGAGGGTCACCTGCCGCGGCAGGCGCTCGATCGCGCGCAGGTCCATGACCAGTTTCTTAGACTCGGTATCGTGCGGGTCGGGATAGGGGTCGCGACTCACTTCGGCGAGCGCATAGACCGAGTGCTCGGCTTTGCCATGGTAGCAAAGCGCTCGGTCACCCTTGTGAGCCTGCTTGATCTGTCGCAAGGCATCAGGCTTGGCCCCAGCGTGCCGCCACATCTCTTTGCCCTTCACAAACAGCGTGTCCCAGTGGTAGACCCGGGGGTCGACGGCCAGTAGCCAGCGTCTTGCAGTTGGGGGAGCTTGCGTCATCCCTTAGATAGAAGTGCCGCGCGCACTATACCTTGAAGGGGGAAAAAGTGGAAAAGATTTGTGCGGACATTTTTCCCGCCAGGAGTGCTGGAAGCTGCAAGAAGGCCACTTTTTCGAGTAAGTCATTACGATTCAGATGCTTACGAACGCAGACGACGATGGCCCAGAACTCGCGACACCGTCGATCGATAAGCTTGCGGTGAGGTCGTTGACTGATAGCAAATAACTTACCCAAGATGCTTGCCAGGTTTTACCCTGCCATGGGCTCGAACTTCGGGATGCGGCCCGTCGGTACTTCGCCCTTCTTCGCTGCACGCAGAACCGCTATCGAAATTTCTTACCCCGTCGAGTCTCACCTGTCTGCATGGACGTCGCCCGAGCAAACCTCGCAGTACCGTACATACTAGGCTGGGATTACTTATCGACTTTCGCGAGGAGTTGGGCGAATTTCTGCTCGCGGTCTTTTTGGTCGAAGCCCTGATAAATTTCGGCGATCTGCGTCGCGTTCATCGAACAGAACTTCGGCCCGCACATCGAGCAGAACTTCGCTTCCTTGTAGAAATCGTCCGGCAAAGTCTCGTCGTGCATTGCGCGGGCAGTCTCTGGATCGAGCGAGAGCTCGAATTGCTTGTTCCAATCGAACAGGAAGCGCGCATAACTGAGCGCATCGTCGCGATCGCGCGCCCCCGGACGGTGCCGCGCCACGTCGGCTGCGTGGGCAGCGATTTTGTACGCAATGACACCCTGGCGGACATCATCGGCGTTCGGTAGCCCGAGATGCTCCTTGGGCGTCACGTAGCAAAGCATTGAGGCGCCGTGCCAACCAATCATCGCCGCGCCGATGGCGCTCGTGATGTGATCGTAACCCGGCGCGATGTCGGTGACGAGAGGCCCGAGCGTATAGAACGGCGCCTCCGAGCAAAGTTCAGCTTCTTTTTTCACCTGCAGCTCGATCTGGTCCATCGGGATATGACCAGGGCCTTCGATCATGACCTGGACATCATATTCCCAAGCCTTTCTTGTCAACTCGCCGAGCACGCGCAACTCCGCGAATTGCGCCTCGTCGCTTGCGTCGGCGAGGCAGCCCGGGCGAAGTCCATCGCCAAGCGAGAAACTGACGTCATGCTTCTGAAAAATCTTGCAGATGGCGTCGAAGTTTTCGTAGAGGAAGTTTTGCGCTTTGTGAAAACTCATCCACTGCGCGAGCACGGCGCCGCCGCGGCTGACGATCCCGGTTATGCGGTTGCGCACCAGAGGCAGGAATTCGCGAAGCACACCCGCATGGATCGTCATGTAATCGACGCCCTGTTCGGCTTGCTCCTCGATGACCTCCAGCATGACCTGGATATTCAGATCCTCTGAGCGTCGAACACGCGAAATTGCTTCATAGATCGGCACTGTGCCGATCGGGACCGGCGAAGTCTCGATGATTGCCTTGCGAATTGCGGGGATATCGCCCCCGGTCGAAAGGTCCATCACCGTGTCGGAGCCGAAATGTACGGCGCGATGAAGCTTTTCGAGCTCTGCGCTGACGTCAGACGTCGTGGCCGAATTCCCGATGTTCGCGTTGATCTTGCAGCCGAACGCGACGCCGATGCCCATGGGTTCGAGATTGCGATGATGGATATTGGCGGGAATGATGGCCCGGCCGCATGCTACCTCGCTGCGTACGATGTCGGGCGCAAGTTTCTCACGTGTCGCCACGTACTCCATCTCTTCTGTGATGACGCCTTGGCGGGCGTAGTGCATCTGGGAGAAGTTCCGTGTGCTGCCGTTCATCGCCGCTGCGCGCTTTTCAATCCACGCATCCCGCATCGCCATAAGTACCCCCTTGCGCTCAAATCCGATTCGAACCGACCAGCGAGGAATTCATTATCGCACCCGCCGTCTTACCCGGCAACCTAATCGGGCCGGGCGAAGCTGTCTTGATCGGCACGAACCTTGCGCAAGGCCTCCGATGCGGGCGCCGCCTGGATACTCTCCCGAGTTTTATCTCCCATCGAGTTCGCACCTTGTCTTTGAGGTTGTTTCGACACACCGCACCGGCTCCTATAATCGCCGGGCGCAGTCCATTCCGGCGGCTGGCAGCTAGACTTGGGAGGTGCCGCCAACCGAGCACATGCCCTCGGGGCGCAAATGCCGTGCACTCATGCGCAGCGACTAAGGCGCAGTATAGAAGGGCGCCCGTTCGGGGACAACCCGAAAAAGCTACCCGTGCAGGGAATGGCCCAGGCCGTTGGTGTCGAGGGGGCCAGATGCGGCGGTTGGCGGGGGCTGATTGGCTGTCGATGGACGTCGATCGACGTGTCCATGATTCCGTTTTTTGCAAGCAGCGGGCTTATGACGAGGCAGCTGCTTCACCGACGGGCGGTGCTCTTGCCAACTTCCATGAGAAGCGAGACCAGTTGGGTACGATCTGTGACGGGCGGATAGCATGTGGTTTCAACGCAGACGAGAGCCTGCGGAATCGCGGCGTTCAAGTGAGGCAAGGTTTCGCGGAGGGCCTCCGGGAGAGCGTGAGAAGCCGAATCTTGCGGCGTGATTCTCAAGACCACCTTCGCAAAGCGATAGACTTGCTCAGCTGCTGTTGCAAGCTCCGCCGCCCTGGGATCTTTGCTCTCGCCGGTTACAACCAGTTGAAGCGGATGGCGCGTATGAAGCAGCGCCGCAAGACCATAGGTCGCGGCGAATAATCCGTACTTCGGAACCAAGCCCACGAAAGCTTCGAGAGTTCTTTCAGCCCATTCGCGATAAGCCTTTTTGCCCGTGAATGCGTAAAGCCGATCAAGGACAATTGCGGCGACCGAGTTCCCCGCAGGAGTCGGCGAATCCTGAAACGGTTTTCGACGCACCACCAGCCCGCCCATGGGCGCAGCATCCTTCGCGCGATCGTAGAAACCACCACCCTCGGCGTCGCCAAATCGCTCGATAGCGAGATTCATGGCCCGCTCGGCAATCGCGAAATAGCGGGGATCGAGCGTGGTCTCCCAGGCGTCGAGCAACGCCGAAACGGCCAAGACTTGATCGTCGAGCGAACCTTCGAGGCGCGGGCCGCCAATGCGGTGGAGAAAACCTTTCGACGCGTCCCAGGCGTCCGAGAGGATGCACGCAATCGTCTTCAGGGCGAAATCGCGGCAGTCTTCGCGGCCGAGTACGCGCGCGGCTTCGAGAAACGCCGAGACAAACATGGAGTTCCAGCCGACGTAGAGGGTTTGATCGACGGCAGGTGTGGGGCGGCGTTCGCGCCGAGCGGCGAGAAGTTTTCCTTTGGCGCGGGCAACGATGATGCGGGTACTCGCTATATCCAGGTGCATTTCTTTTGCGAGGTCTTCGTCGCTCGATGCGACCCAGAGGACATTTCTCTCAGGATCGTGGTGCATTTCGCCGCCCGCGGCGACGTCGTAGAGAATCTCGATCGCCCGCGATTCTTCGGGCGAAAGTATTTTGCGGATTTCGGCCCGCGTCCAGGTGAAATAGTCGCCGTCGTCGTCGAGCGTCTGGTCGGCGTCTTGGCTCGCGAAAAAGCCCCCATGCTCGGGGTCGGAGAGGACATCACCTACCCAGGCGATAATTCCTTCAGCCGTTTCGCGGAAGAGCGAGTTTCCCGTGACCTGATAGCCGTGCAAGAAATTCTTCAGCAACTCGGAATTGTCATAAGCCATTTTCTCGAAGTGAGGCACGCACCAACGCTCGTCGACCGAATACCGGTGAAACCCTCCCCCGATCTGGTCGTAAACACCCCCGCGCGCCATTCTTTCGAGCGTGCGCTCGGCGACATGGAGCAAATGTTGGTCGCGCGTTGCCTGGTAGCACTCGAGCAGCAAATCGACCGCGCTCGCGTGCGGGAACTTCGGCGCGCCCCCGAATCCCCCGTGACTTTCGTCGAATATGCCAACAGCCGACTCGATGACTGCGTCCACAACGCCCGCATTAAATTTACCGCGAGCGTCGGGAAAGAGTTCCGCCTTGGCGACGGCTTCTTCGAGCGCCAGGGCAGAGCTGTCCACTTCCGCGCGGCGCGTCTGGAAGGCCTCGGATATCGCGAGCAGAATGCGCTTCAGGCCGGGGCGCCCCATGGCATCGTCAGGAGGAAAGTAGGTGCCGCCGTAGAACGGCTTGCCGCTTGGGGTCAGGAACGCCGTAAGCGGCCAGCCGCCCTGGCCCGAAATCGCGCTGACGGCCGATTGGTAGCGAGCATCGACGTCGGGACGCTCGTCGCGGTCGACTTTTACTGGAACGAACAGCTGGTTGATCATCGCGGCGATTTCCGGGTTCTCGTAGCTCTCGCGGTCGATGACGTGGCACCAGTGGCACCAGACGGCGCCGATATCGAGCAGGACAGGTTTCCCTTCGGTGCGCGCTTTTTCGAAGGCTTGCGGCCCCCATTCGTGCCAGTCGACCGGCTGATGGGCGGCAGAACGGAGATACGGACTCACGGAATTCTTCAGCTGATTCTCAGTCGGTTCCGTCACAGACGGTCCTTTCGTGAAACCCAGGTGCGGGCAAGGATGGTTTCTTCCGGGGCCAAAGAATCTATGTGGCTAACCACGTCTCACAGCGGATAGAGTCGTATTCTTTCCAGAGCAGCTTTACGCCTGGCCAAAAGCCATGCGCCGACCGAAGATGCCTGCCGATGCATGCCGCCCACATTTTCGGCTTGGAGCAGCGAGTCAAGGTACCGACCGGCCCCACACCCCGAAAGCACCGGCCGGGCTGAGGTGCCCCCTAGGATCCGGGTTCGTGCCGGGGCTACTGAATCGGGTTGCCGTAGTCCGCGTCACGGGGATCGATCGGCTTGCGCCCCGAAAAACCCTCGTCCTGGCGATGATAGAAACGGATGCGGTCCTCGCCGAGCCGCCAGCAGAGATAAACTTCCTCGTTATTGATGCGCGACGGGAAATCGAGCAGCCCCACATCGAGGTCCTTGACGATGCAACCGGTTGCGTGAATCTGCTCGACGGTCCTCTGAACCGCCTCTTCGAAACGGTTACGTTCGAGGCGGAGCTTCGCGGTATTCTCGTAGGAAACCGCCAGTCCCCCTGAACGCTGAATGCGTTCGGCCAACAGGGCGAACTGCTCGTCGAGCTCGCCCATCTTTTGCCGGGAATTCATCGCCTCGATCAGCATGGGCTCGACCTGTGTACGAAGGCGCTCCGCCTCCGTCAGCGAGAAAAGCTTGGATTCCTCATCCGCCATCTTTCTCTAGCTCCCAAGTGACCAGAGCGATTGTCCCACAGCTATTGGTCGCGGCAGAAGAATCCTGCAGCAATGCGCTTCGGCTCCGACGGACAAGGAGTCATTTGTGCTAGCCGCCGATATAAACCATGGTACGCGAGGGCGGCACAAAACCAGGCTCGTTGATGCGATGGCCTTTCTCTTTCGTAGCGACGATCGAGAGGATCTGATCACCGATTTCCCGGTCGGTTGCGCCGCCTCGCAGCAGGAACTGCAAATCGTGATCATCCTTGCTAAAGAGGCAGGTTCGCAGTTTTCCGTCGGCCGTCAGCCGAATTCGCGAACAGTGGCCGCAGAATGGCTGCGAAACCGGCGCGATCAGTCCGATTTCTCCTCGCCCGTCGACGAATCGATATTTCCGCGCGGTCTCGCTGCGCTCGTGGACAACGGGCACGAGCGGCCAGCGCGCCGAAATCCGGCGATACACTTCGGCCGCGGAGACGACCATCTCCCGCGTCCATGCGCGGTCCGCGTCGAGGGGCATGAATTCGATGAAACGCATCGTCAAGTTGCGGTCGCGCGCGAATTCGGCGAACGCTTCGACCTCGTCGTCATTTAGTCCGCGAACGAGCACGGCATTCACCTTTACCGGGCGGAGCCGCGAAGCTTGCGCGGCGTCGATTCCCGCGATCACCTGATCGAAGGTCTTCGTGCGGGTCACTCGTTCGAACTTCTCGCGGTCCAGGGAGTCCAGGCTGATATTAATACGGTCCATGCCGGCGGCGACGAGACGGTGGCAGCGGTCGGCTAGCAGGTAGCCGTTGGTAGTCATCGAGAGATCTTGCACGCCGATCGCTTTCAGGCGCGCGATGAAGTCCTCGACACCCGGGCGAACCAGAGGTTCGCCGCCCGTCACGCGCACTTTGCGAATGCCCATGCCGACAAGAATGCGAACCAGCCGCTCGTATTCCTCCCACTCGAGCAGATTGCCGGCCGACACATGTTTCTCCGGATCCGCGGAGCGGCAATACACGCAGCGGAAGTTACAGCGGTCGGTCACCGACACGCGGAGGTCGATAATTTGCCGGCCGAATTTGTCGATCAGTGGCATGGTTACTCAAACGTCGGAGCCCGACAAAGCGTCCATCCTTCGGAGAGCGCCACGGAGACGAGAGATCCGTCGGTCGTCCCGAGCCGCCAAGGGCGGGCACGACGATGACGACTTCCATCAAGTTTCAAAAACGCGACTGCCCAATCCACGCTTGGAATTGGGCAGCTACGGCGACCGCCTGGGTCGCCTGGCGTACCCCTTTCCATAGCGCGGATCGCTCAGATCGAGTTCACCGCAAACGGGAGGCTCGGACGTTTCCGCCGAACCCTTTGCCCCCGGAAATCGAGGCATCGCCTCCGCACCGTCGGATTTCTCTCCATTAGGCGGTGGAGGTCGGAGTACTCGGTTCATTCTACGCTTGCGGGCTAAACGTGGCAATGATTCGTAATCGAGCCAATCGAGCCGGCAAATCGACCGGCACCTGAGGCGAAGCAGAACGAGCGCAAACGGCGTAACTCCGGGTGTTGTCACGACCTGCGTTCGTGGCTGAACCTGCATCGGCACTCGGTGAAGCGGGTGGGGTGGGATTGAAACTGCGACGAGCCTATGATGCAGGGCAAAGGCCATCGCCGGCTCAGCCAGAAAGAGATGCGGGAGGGTCTCGCTGCGCAGGCCACGGAAAAGCACAACGCAGCCGGCGAAATGGCTCTGGAAACGACGCTCCCTTGCGCGAGATTGGAAAGCGCTTCGCGATTCCCACAGCTACGACGGGCGAAGGGCCTTCGGTACATTTCAAATGTCTCGACGGGGTAACGCACGGTTACATTCTCAAATGGCTTGACGCGAGATTCTGAGAGATTGTGAAAGAGCAGGGGGGGCGACCCTGGATCGGGTCGAGCGCGTCCTACGGATACAGAGCAAATTTCGGTGCACGAGTTTATGCGCGGAACCGGCCGGCGTGGCGGATCTCTTTGCGATAATCGGGAGCGGAGATTTCGATGGTGCGGCACATCTCATAGAGGCGCGAGCGGATTCGCTTGCCGACGCGCTCGCTGAGAGAATCTTCGGTGATCTGCGGGCGCATCCCCGCAACTCTCGGGTTCGCGGCCGCAGAAGTGGTGTTGGCCGCCGCATCGGCATCGAGGAAATTGGTGGTGAGCAGCGTGACGCTCTTTTCGTTGTAACGCGTGTTCAGGATATGACCGACCGTTTCGAGCGCCCAAAGCGAAGGCTTGCTCGAGCCGATATCATCGAGGACGAGAATCTCGGCTTGGAGCACCGGCTCGAGAACGCTCATCTCGGTTGACTGATTTTGGGGATTAAAGCTGTCCTGAATCTGCTTGAGTAGTTCGCGGTAATCGTAAAAAAGGCCGTTGTGTTCGCGCAGGACGATTTCCTTGAGAGCGGCAACGGCGAGATGAGTCTTGCCCGTCCCGCACGGACCCATGAGGAGCAAGCCATGCTCATTGCCAAGAGGGAATTCCTGGGCAAAGCACTGGACGACGAGCTTTGCTTGCGCGAGACTGCGGTTCCACGCTTGGAGCTGTTCGCGAGAAACCTGCTCGATCTCGTTGTCGGTCTCGAAGTTTTCGAAATCGCAGTGTCGATACCGGTCTGGGACGCGGGCGTTTGCGAACATGCGCTCGGTGCGGTCGCCCATCGTACAATCGCACAGCATAGCCCAGACCATTTTGGGTTCGCCGCTAGCCGCGCCTGCCGGCGACGGAACTGGCTGAGCGCCTTTCGTCGTGCGCTCGACGACTTTCCAGCCGCTGCCCTGGCAGATGGGACAATCTGGTCGCGCCATTGGGCCAGGATATTCTCGCCGCTCGCAGAGTGCAAGCACACGCGTGCTGTGCATAGCGCGATGACATGTGGAAAGACGGAAACTGAGAGATCGTTCAGCCGACCGAACACGTCCCTCGCCCCCTTCCCGGGCCCCCGGGGCAAGCAGGATGTCGCTGTTCATCGCGTGGTGAACAGAGATCCCTCGGTTGCATAACCTCTTGCCGGGTCGTCACTTTTCGACGCGGACCGCGTGGCGAGGGCCGGCACGCACGATGGCGTTTCGGGCGTGGGGATCACCTGTAGCGGTAAAGCTGCGCGCGACTTCGTTGCGGACAAACTTGATGAATGCTTCCATCTGCGACTGCATCTCTGCCATTTTGTCGCGCATATTGAGGATGATTTCGATGCCGGCGAGGTTGACGCCCAACTCGCGCGTCAGGTTGAGGATCACTTCGAGCCGCTCGAGGTCCGAATCGGTGTAGAGCCGGGTATTGCCCTGCGAGCGCGAAGGCTTTAACAGCCCGACACGCTCGTAGAGCCGCAGAGTCTGCGGATGGAGTTGGTAAAGTTCGGCGACGGCGCTGATCATGTAGCCCGCTCTTGCCTTTTTCCTGGGCCGTTCTGCCATCGTCATCTCCTTGCGAATTGACTTGAAAAACCGTCAGGGCCGAAGGCCCGAAAGAAATTCCCATCCCGTCGCTGCGGAGGCCACGACCTGCGAACCCAAACCGGTCACAGCGTCGCGCGAGAAAAAATTTCGCGACGCGGGTCCTCGTGGTCGATTTTGGCTAGATCGCGCAGAAGGCTACGAACGCGTTCGTCTTCCGGTTTCGGCACGACAATCTGCACTTCGATGATTTGATCGCCCCGTTTCCCGGGATGACGCACCGACGGCGCGCCCTTCTCGCGCAGTCGCAGTTTCTTTCCACAGTTTGTCCCTGGCGGGATGCGAACCTGCGAACGGCCATCGATCGTGGGAACTTCAACCTTTGCGCCAAGCGAAGCTTCGGTCACGGTGATAGGCACCACGGTATAGAGATCGTCGCCGTGGCGATCGAAGAAAGGATGCGGCTCGACCTTCATGATGATGTAGAGATCGCCTGGCGAAGCTCCGTTCATTCCGGCGTTCCCTCTCCCGGCCACGCGCACGCGCGATCCGGTCTGCGCACCCGGAGGGATCCGGACCTCGAGCGAATCGACTCGCCGAACGCGACCTTCGCCGCCGCAATTGCTGCAGATCGAGCGGAGCTTTCCCTTGCCGCCGCAGCGCGAGCACGTCACTTGGAAGCGCATTTTGCCGCTTACCTGTGTCACCTGTCCCGAACCGCCACAGGTGGGGCAGACTTTTTGCTCGCCGGGCGCATCGCCCGTACCCTGGCACACGTTGCAGACGTCGAGCCGTGTGAAGCTGAGCTTCTTCACCGTACCGCGCATCGCCTCGGCAAATGTTATATCAATCTGGTATTCGAGATCGGTGCCCGGTTCGTGTTCAGTCTCTGTGTGGGCAGCGTTCGCGCCGCGGAAGAATTGGCTAAAGAGATCTCGGAAACTGGTGCCTCCGCTCTGGGCGCCGCCAAAATCGAAGCCGCCAAAATCGAAGTGGACGTCTTCGGGGCCTGCGCCGCCGTATCCCCCGCCCGGCGGTGCGCCGCCCGGACCGGGAACGTTGAATCCGAACTGATCGTACATCTGGCGCTTTTTGGCGTCCGAGAGGACTTCGTAGGCTTCCTGGATCTGTTTGAATTTTTCTTCCGCTGATTTGTCGCCGGGGTTCAGATCGGGATGATATTTGCGCGCAAGCTTGCGATAGGCCGCTCGAATCTCTTTTACCGATGCTTTGCGCGGGACGCCCAGCAGCTCGTAATAGTCTTGCTTGGTAGTGGTAGCCATTGGTGGTTCGTCTTTCGTGGCGCTACGCTTCCAGGCCGGCACACACCGTACCGAAGGCGAACGGCGCTTCAAATGCCAGCCCGGATGCTAGGGGCTCACGGTTGAAGGTTGGAGACACCAGATCGCAATCTTACGGTCAGACGTCCGGCAGCGCCGGCGTGAAGGCGCCGCTAAGAATCGGTCGCCATCAGTTCACAATCCTGCCCAACGCGCGTTCCATTCCGCCAACTCCTGCGCCTCGCGTGCCGACTCTTCCTTTTTCTGCCGCTGAACCTCGGAACGCCCGCCCATGGCCGCCTCCTTCTGGCTGGCCCGTTCCATCCAGCGGTCAAGGACGGCGACCTTTTGCTCGACGCTTCCGGGTTCCGTTTTGAATCGCAGAAACGTGCCGGTTATTTCGACAGAGCGGGGCGCAAAGTCCGGCGGCACGCCCTGCTGCGCGTCGTAGAAAAGACGGCGCCAATCGGCACTCGGGCTTTCGGAAATCGCGACCTGCACTAGGTAAACGCCGTCGCGGATTTTTTGCACGGCTTGTGGCGGGCTGGTGCGCCGGATGCTAAT
>Ga0209526_10001085_pt1 | contig 17968 bp, 20 predicted proteins | sample JacPinW_OM2H0_M1_FD_188566 | JGI IMG/M metagenome (GOLD analysis project Ga0209526, IMG submission 188566) | Forest soil microbial communities from Algoma, Ontario, Canada - Jack Pine, Ontario site 1_JW_OM2H0_M1 (SPAdes) (version 2) | ecosystem: Environmental > Terrestrial > Soil > Boreal... | reverse complement strand
CACCGATATCTTCGATTCAACGGGCGCGCCGACCGGGGCAGCGGGATTGCTGACTTCGACAACCACGACAGCCAGGGAGATCCAGTTCGCATTGAAGGTTATTTGGTAAGCTGCATGGTTTGAAGCCGGAAGCTGGTCCCATGGCCTTGCGAGGTTCAATGAAGCTGACATCTACTTTGCACTGACCGAAGATTCTCACCGTGCGTTGACAATACTCTCAAATATGGACATCTCGCTGACCTCATCCCATGCTGAGCGGCAAAGAACTAACACGTGACCCCTCGTTGAGGTCAGAGTCCTCGCGAGAATCAAGCGAAAGAAAAAGATCTGCATCCATGAAATTGTGCAATCTGGGAATGGTCGTGACCGGAGTTGCACTGTACTGAACTGCTCCGTTTAAACGCCATGAACCAGGGCTAAATCTCAACGAACGTGTGCGAAAAATTCTGGGCACTACCCTCCTTAATCGGAAGTTCCCCTGAAACACGGGACTCGAGTTTAGTGAAAGATTTATGACCTTATGGCAGTAACAACGTGTTGATCCGTTTCGGATCATCGTGGGTAGGGATGCGAGCCACCTCTTTAAATGTCTTCGCATCGATGGCCGACACCGTATTCTCCGTAGAATTGGAAACGTAGACCGTGTTGCCGTCCGGTGAGAAAGTGATCCACTCCAATCCTCTCCCAGCACGGGCACGCCCCAACAGCTTGAGATCAGGAAGCGAGTAGACGAAAACAGACCTGGTGAGCGCGCTGTTAACCCAAAGAGTCTTGCCGTCTGGGGCTATGGCGATGCCGTGGGAGGCGCCGCCAACCTCGCCCCCGGCTTCGTACCACCTGGGTTCGGAGGGAAGCTTAATTCTAGCCACTTCTTTTTTGCGTCGCGAAATCCACTACCTCGAAACCGTGGAAATCGGTAAGCTGTAAGAATATTCGGCGGGTCGAGCCATCGGGGTTGGCCTCGACCGTCATGGGACGCACTCCTCTATCGAACTTAACCACTCCAAGCGAGCTGTTCGCTCTGGAGGTCTATGACGTTTAAGACGTTCCCCCATACCGAGCCGGCGACGACATACTTACCATCCGGCGACAAAGCGTCGTTGTGCAGGCCGCCATTCACCGAGATACTCTTTTTCAACTTTAGGGAGTTTGCGTCGACAATATCGAGCGCACCCGGATTGTTTCGGCTCCAAACCAAAATCCGCCCGCCATCCTTGGTAACGGCTACATCGTTGGGGTGACCGCTGAGCGGCACCTTTTTGATAATCTCTCCGGTCTGTCGATCCACAACGTCGAGCGCTTCATCATCCTCACTGGTAACATAGATCCGACTTCCATCGGGCGAGAAGTTAACCCCATGGGGCAAGTCGACTTTGATCGTTTGCACGATCTTGTTAGCTGCAGGGTCGATGACGTCAATGGTGCTCGAGACCCAGTCCGCGCTGTAGATAAAACCCGTATGCGCCGTCAAGGGCATCGCCATTAGAAGCGACAGGCAGATCAGGCAGCCGTAATATTTCACAGTGGTTACGCTCATAATCGGTGGGCGCTACCCGCGTTGCAGGATAAACGTGCGCGGACGTGTTTCCTAAGTCAAGTCACCGAATCGCGCCAGCTAAAATGTAACCCTGGAACTTTTCCTCGTTGCCTGACCAAGGCAGACGCCCCACGCAAATTCAAGACGAATGCAGACCGACAATGCGCATACGACGTAATGAAGGAGTGGTATCGGAATTTTCTTGCTACTACTTGATCGCGATTGGATTCACCGGAGATCCAACCGCTTTCGTGATGGGCAATGGCGGCGCGCAGAAAAAAAATTCGTACACGCTGTCTCTGGCGCAGTCCGCCGCGAGATCCTTAAGGTAAAATATCTCGCCCATGCTGATTCCGATCATAGGAATGACGATCCAATGCCAAGGTTGACTCGCATCAACGGATTCGTTCGGGCGAACTTCGCAGCCCCAAGTGTCGGAACAAATCGCCGCGATCTCGGCAGAGCGGATCCAGTCAGCGGTCTCAAACCTCAGGCCGGGCGCGTCCCCCCCGGCATAATTCCCCCACACGCCAGACTTCAAGCAACGTTCCATCTGACCGGTGCGGACGATGACGAAATCGCCGCGCCGTATCTCGAGGCGTTGGGCAGCAGCACACTTTTCCAGGTCATCGATTCCAATGCCTTCGCCGTCTTCGAGGGACTCGACTCCTTTAAAGCGAGCAACATCGAGGAGCACGCCTCTACCGATCATTTTATCCTTTGTCTTTTCGATGCCGTTCTTGTGTGCGCCGTTCGAATCGACCAGCCGGGCGTCATAGCCGTTCCACATCTGCTCGCCGAAGAAGATATGGCCTAGCGCGTCCCATTGCGTACCGCATTGTAACGGCATGGTGACCATGTCATCCGCGTATCGCACACCGATTGAATCCTGGCGTCCGGCGGCGGCATCCACTCCGGTCGCCAGCATAGTGTGAATGGGGTTGAAACGGTTACCCCACAGACCACTCTGCGGGCCCTTACTGTCAAAATCTAGCGCTAGGGAGAAAACATGTCCTTTGCGGATCAGCCGTGCTGCGTTCACGATGTCTTGAGGAGAAATGTTGTTGAGCGTGCCAATTTCGTCGTCCGGCCCCCAGCGCCCCCAATTCTTCAGGCGTTCAGCCGCAGCATCTATGTCCTTGCGCGTTAGCTTTGCATGAACCTTCGTCATCCGCAGCAGTCCTTTTCGCCCAACGTTTCAATCGGGACGCCCAGGGAGTTTGTCAGTATATACCTGATCACATTCCAGACGAAGCAAGCCTAAAGCCCTGCAGTGAAGGGATCATGCCTCGATTCCTGCCAAGAAAGGGGCGAACAAGTATCTTTAGGGGTTCTGCGGGCTCGAGGGTCGATCCGAATGAAACGTCGCTCTCATCGCGTGTAGCGCGCAACAATCGGCGGTTTTGGAACCGGCCTCTAACCGAGAATGAGGCTTCGCAAAGACTGAGACGAAATGGCTTATGCATGCACGCTGATGCTCCGCGCGGAACGTGAGATGGTCGGCGCGGTTCATTGCTGCAGGTTAGGAACACCGTCTCCGGACCGCCACTGTGGACGCGGATATGCCCTATGCTTCGTTCACGCGGACGAGAAATACCGCCCATGCTCGCGGTCAAACATTGCCGCGATCGTTTGAGCCACCCCCCGATGGTGCAGGAAGACGACCGTGCGGCCTGGCGCAGCTCAAAACTCACACGGCAAGGCGGTTTCTTTTTTAGTGATGACATTCGGTTAGAATTAATCTGAGCAAGGAGCCTCCTAAACGCCGGAATTCACCAGCGGATAGAAACAGAGCGTTTGGGGCACACACTGTCTCGACGCGACGTCCAGTGATCACGCTAGAATTGCTGAGTGCGATCACTGAAGGAGTCCAGAATATGTTTCTGATGACAAACCTGGCTCAAGAAAGCTACGCTCAATTGATCGGCACGGTGAACTACGGTGCGCCCAGCATTTTACCCTGTGGGGAGTGGTCGACAAGCTAGCGCCAGTCCCTATGGACGAGAGTATCACTTCAATAAGGCAATTGACATCGCACTGAAGGCCGGCCCTCGGAACGGCGCGCGACGGACATCTGTGCTCTTCTGCGGACAGAACTCGGGCGAAAGAATCGCCAGCATAGTTCAACGGAGCGAAGGTCAAAACCACGTATCGCTGGCCAAGAGAAAAAGCAAATGAGATGTTCGACTGCGAGTGTCCGGTTTTTCTTAGTTCTCATTCTGGGTTTGATTTTACTTCCGAGCGCTCGCGCTTCGGCCGCGTCCATCCCACACGGCACGGTTGATCTCATCGCCGAGAATCAATGGATCGCACCGGGCCACCAGTCTGATCTCGGCTTGCATTTTCAACTTGAGCAAGGCTGGCACATCTATTGGGTGAATCCAGGCGATTCGGGCCAGCCGCCGCGCGCCGAGTGGCATTTGCCAACCGGGCTCACGGTCGGAGACATCGCATGGCCAGCGCCCCAGCGCCTCGGGACGCCTACCATCGTCGATTTCGGTTATGATGACGCGGTGATGTTACTCGTGCCGATGCGGGCGTCGGCCACCCTGTCGGCGAACCAGCCAGCCCAGCTCCGGGCGGAATTGAGAGTGCTGGTCTGCAGAGAAATCTGCATCTCCGGCAAGGCGCAAATTTCGCTCGTCCTTCCGGTCAGGTCGGTGCCGCCTACGCCGGATGCTCGGACGCGCGATTTGTTTGCTGCCGCGCGCAATTCTCTGCCGCGAGCAGCACCGGCTGATTGGAAGTTCAGCGTGAGCGACGCGAAAGAAGCGTTCGTCCTCACCGCGAACCTTGGCCGGAAGGTCCCGCAGGCGACCTTCTTTCCTCTCGAGGAGTCGCGGATAGATAACTCGGCGCCGCAGAAGTTTATCCCGTTGGCCACGGGATTCCGGCTCACACTGCTGAAATCGGATCAGCTTCTTACGCCGATCAGGAGGTTGAAGGGCGTGCTCGAACTCTCTACCAATCAGAACTACGTGATTGACGCGCCCGTCGGCAACCCCAGCGCAGCACGGCAAAAGGACGGGTTTCGTTTTTTGGCGAAATAATTCAGGCTAATAGGAGGGATCACAGAAATGAAGCGTTCTACCGTGTATTGGATGATTTTCGTTCTGGCGATGCTTGCAGCTGCGCTGCCGATGTCGGCGGTGAAGTTCGGGCAGCCCGCGCCGGACTTCACCGGCACGGCGAGCAACGGCAAGACCTATCACCTCGCGGACTATCGCGGAAAGATTGTGGTGCTTGAGTGGCACAACAACGGCTGCCCCTACACGCGGAAGCACTATACGAGCGGCAACATGCAGAAGCTCCAGAAGCAGTGGACCGCTCGAGGCGTCATTTGGTTCACGGTTCTCTCTTCGGCGCCGGGCAAGCAGGGATATATGAATGCGAGCGATGAGAACGGCTACATAGCCAAAATGGGAGCTGCGCCCACCGCCGCCCTGCTCGACCCAACAGGCGCGATCGGCCATTCGTATACCGCCAAGACGACTCCGCAGATGATCATCATCGACCCGCAGGGTATCGTGATCTACGATGGTGCGATTGACAATCGCCCGACCGAAGACGTCAAGGACATTCCCGGCGCTACCAACTACGTCAATCTGGCGCTCGAGCAAGCCTTGGCCGGCAAGCCCGTCGAGACTGCGGCAACGCGTCCCTACGGCTGCTCGGTGAAGTATCCGGGTAGTTGGTTCTAGGTGCGACACGCCACGGTCGCTTGTCGTGAGACGCACGCGTTACGCCACTGACATCGAACCATCAGAGGTCGACCGACAAGCGCACCTAACCCATGACAGAAAAAGGGGTGAGCGCGTACCGTGATTGTCATTTCTTCGGAAGTGCGAACACCGTGATGGTGGGGTCCCCGCCGGCGATTTCGGGCATGGCCATTTTGTTGATGACTCCGCCATCTCCGGAAACGATAGCAACGTGCTGGACGCCATGCGCTGAGTATGAAATGACGCCGCCCTGGATCGTGTCGCGTAAATTGAAGCGGAAAAGAACCTTTCCCGATTGGGCGTCGAGAGCATCAAAGTAGCCGCCGACTTCACCGGTAAAAACAAGATTGGTCGCCGTGAGAGCAACTCCAGCAACCATAGGAGTGGGCGATTCGTAACGCCAGCGCTCCTTGCCGGTGGAAGCATCAAATCCTGTAAGGCGACCGCGCGCCTCGGAATACGGGCCGTGGTCTATGGGCCCGCCGAAATACCGTTCTGCGCCGGCGTTCGCCCTTTCGAAACTTGGCGGCTGCGTGTCCTTCACAATCTGCGAACACCACTGATCATTGCTGGGAACCACGAGCAGACTGAGCTTGGGGCTATAGGATGCGCCATTCCACTCGTTCCCGCCAAGCGTTCCGGGGCAGACATGAATCGGTGTGATGCTGATGGGCGCCTCCGCATTGAGCCGCGTCGTGAAAGGAACGCTGTAGAGAGTCTTGTGCGTGTCGCGATCAACAACGCGGAGAATACCGTCTTTGCCAGTGGTGGCGACCGCGGCACGGGACTTTGCCTTAAAGATCGGGCTCACATGGGTGATGTCGTAGTCGTGCACGTCGTGGGGAATGAACTGGTTGTACCATGCTAAGCGGCCCGACTTTCCGTCGAGAGCGATAATGGAGTTTGTATACAGGTTCGCACCAGGTCTTGCGTCATCGAAAAAATCTGGTGCTGGATTGCCGCCGGAAACGTAGAGCAGATCCTTTTCCGTGTCGTACGACAACGGAGTCCAAAGGGCACCGCCGGCATGCTTGCGCGCCCCGGGGTCGGGTCCCCAGCTGGCAGCGCCTGGCTCGCCATCTGCCGGCACGATGTTGAATCGCCACACCTGCTCACCGTCGCTCAATCGGAAAGCCCCAACCCATCCGCTGCTGGCCCATTCCGATCCTGCAGGGCCGATATAGATCAAGTCGCCGTGCACGAGCGGCGGCATGCTGATGAAGTATCCTTCTTTGGGATTCGCGATCTGTTTTGCCCACTGGAGGCGGCCGGTCTCGGCGTCGAGAGAGATCAGATAATCGTCGCCCGTGCCGCGGATGATCTTTCCTCCGGCGATCGCCGCGCCACGGTGGGGATGCACGAGGTCGCGGTCCCGCGGCTCCCACTGATAGGTCCACATGACGCGGCAGTCCGCTCCGTCGAGTGCGATCGTGTAATGGTCACTTGTCGCGTATATGACGCCCGCTGAAACGATAGGCGCCGTTTCCGAAGGAACTTTCTCAGGAAACGTGTACGAGCAAACCTTTGCGAGCTGGTTAACATTCTGCGCGGTTATCTGATTAAGTGGGCTGTAACGTGTTCCGCTCACATCGTGATCTACGTAACTCCAGTCACCGTTGTCCGATTCTGCAGCGTTGGAGACGAAGAATGCACTGGCAAAGCCATGCGCGGATTCAAACGATAACGCCGCCACAAGGATCGCAAATGAGAATGCGGCGAGCAAGCTCGGGACTATCGCTCGTGCGCAGCACACGCCCTTCGTCATGTGATTCGCCTCCCTAGTAGTGGTAGCAGATATAGTGCAATTTCGATGTCGCAATGTCGAGTCGGATTCCTTCCGTAGAGCAGCGAAATCCACGCGAGACTCTATTGATGCAGTAGTAGGGTGGGTATGCCTGCTAGCCGGACCGGCACCCCAGGCTGCAGGAGCTTGTCCGGCGAGCGGAAGAATCCGGAGGCAGCTTCAGAACAAAGTCGCGCTCGCCAAAATCGAGAAGCGCGAGTGGTTTACATTCCGGTGATTTCCGACGAGCGCTATTGGTGTTCGTGGGCGCTCGCGGACAACTTTTCTCCAAACCTGTGCCGTCACAGCTTGCAGCTCTTCCTTGGTGCGGAACTCGACGCTGGCAACTTTACTGTTTCGCGTGTAGCCCACGACGACCTCCGTTGTCCCGTTGCGTCCAGAAAGCGAAACGTGGCGGAGTGCGATCCCGTGCGTCGGCAACGGGTACTCGGTCCACTTCTCCGTCTTCGGATCAAACTTGGCCACCGAGTCCCCGTTGGTGAGATTGACCCACACGTTGTGGTTCTTGTCGATCGCCGCATCTGGGCGCGGACTCGGGTGTCGGGTACGGATAGAAAGTGGGTGTTACGGTATGGATGTGAACTTTGCGAGATTCCCACCCCAGTAATCGCACACCCGCACCGCATCGCCATTCTTGTCCGCTCCCATGCGACGCGGCCCCCGCGACCAGAACCCGGAGAAGTCTGTGAGTTCCACGCCAGCGAGGGGCAGAGCTTGCGATCTTCTTCGGTGATTGCACCATCCGCCCTAGCCGCACGCGCGGGAACCTTGAATTCCCTCGATTCGCCGGTCCGGGCGTCAGCCTTATCGACACGGTCGATGTGGATCTGGGTCCACCATCCGTTGCCCTCTCGATCAACCGATATTCCGTTGTTTCTCCCGGCCCATTGTCAACGGGTGTCGTTGATTTGAATTCCTTGAATTCGTGACCTTCTGGATCGAAGCGAAGCACTCCCGTTCCGTGGTAACCCAAACATCGCCCTTCGGGTCGACGTCGACCGCACCGTTGATCACCGAAGCCATGCCTTTCGAAGGGGGTAGATATCCTATCTCATTGTGCCGGGATCGATCCTCCCGAGATCCCGCCACCCCCCTCATTACCGTCGAGACCGAGGAGAGTGAACCAAAGGACTCCCTTCTGGTCCATCGCCATGCCGTAAGTAAAAGCTGCCATCCCGTTTGAACCCGGCATTCGGATATCGGTGACCGTCCCCGTCTTGGTATCAATATCTTCCGAGGGAGCGAGCGTAACTTGCTTCCGCGTATGTGAACCATATGTTGCCGTTCAGATCGGCTTGAGCGTCATGTATTCCCCGCACATGATTCAGAGCCGAGGGGCCGGACTGCTGTGGAAGTGGAACGGGGAGCCCTCAAAGAAAGGGACCGGTTTTGGCCACCGCCGCAGCCGCACCAGCATTGGCATATCGATGTTTCCTACCTGAACGTTTGCGGCGAAGTTCTACTATCTGCGCAGCATCTTGGACGGCTACAGCCGTTTCCTGGTTCATTGAGATCTGCGGGAGTCGATGACCGAGGCCGACGTCGAGACCGTTCTGGAACGGGCCGAGAGCGGTACCCAGGAGTTAAATTGCGAGTCATTTCCGACAACGGGCCCCAATTCATCGCCAAGAACTTCAAGGAGTTCATCCGCATTTCGGGCATGACGCACGTCAGGACTTCACCGTTTGCCATTCATGCTGGGAATAGAGCGCCCACGCACTTGCCAAGTCTTGGACGACGTGGCCAAGGGACTTGTAAACCGTAATCTCCTCTGTCGAACGCCGCCCTTCGATCTCGCCCGCCAGAACTTGACCAATTTCAGCGACGATGTGCTCATCACCAACTAACCCAGCCGCTTTGGCTCGGAGAAACTCCGCGCCTTGGTTTAGAACGCCCTCGCGACTGTCGACAACGAAGCGCGAGCGGATGACGAGGTCGCTGTCCACTTCCGCGGGCCCCGCATAGCCTGAGCCGACTAAATTCAGGTGTGTACCCGGCCGCACCCACTCTCCCTTCAGGATCGGCTCGGCCGCCGAGGTAACGGTACAGACTATGTCGGCCTCGGCGACTGCTTCTCGGACGACTCCTGCTGTGGCGACCGGCACAGCGAGTTCCGCTTGCATCCGCTCCGCGAAGGCGTGGGCGCGTTCGGGCGACCGCCCCCAAACAACGATGGATTCAAGATCCCGAATCTTGTGAATCGCCCGCGCGTGGGTTTCAGCCTGTTCGCCGTAGCCGAGCAGAGCCAAGCGCCGGGCGTCTGTGCGCGCCAATACGTCAGTGGCGATCGCACTGGCCGCTGCTGTACGAATGGCCGTGATCTCGCCGGCATCGACTGCGCAAACGGGCGCGCCCGTTTCGGGATCGAAGAGTATGACGAGACCCTGGTGTGATTGTATTCCACGAGCGAAGTTCTCGTGGAACACGCTGATCAACTTCGCGCCAAATGGGGCATGTGCGCCCATCGCACCGGGCATAATGCCGAATAAGCGACCCTCGGACAGCGGGATGATCGAACGCAGCAGTTGCTTCGTTTCGCCCCTCGAAAACGCGATCATCGCATGGCGCACGATTGGGATGCACATTTCATACGTGAGCCGTCTGGCAACCTCTTCGCGGTCTATGAATCGCATCAGGTGATTCCTTGTTGTTTCGGGGCACGTCGAGCTTCGAATCTGAGCCCGCCAGTTCGACAAGTTTATCCTCTCAATTCAAATTGATTCAGGTGTCACGGTGAAACGCACCGCGTTGGGGTTATGTGCTTGTTTATGGGCGAACCGGACGTTTGACAATTGGCGACAAACGCCCGTTGGATTCCCCCCGAGTCGCCGACCATCCGGAGTATTTGGATCGGCCGCCATGTACTAGAACCTAGCGTCCGCCGTTCCCGGCCCGCTGTTGGTGCCGATCAACATCCAGTGGTACTTAGTGCGGTCGCCCTGCACAAGCACCTCGTCCATGACCACCCGCCTATAATCAGCAGGGTCGCGCCCGGGGATGCGAAGTTCTACAAATCGGCCGCCGCAGCCCGCACTTCCGGAGATGCAAGCGCCGCGTTGAGGTCAGCCAGTGAGTCGAACCGCAAGATCGCGACCAGCTGCGGCGAGATACCGGCGAGAGCCTGCACCGGACTGATGCTTAACGCGGCTGCGTCACCACGTCGACAAGCGACGGCTCTCCGCGTTTTACGACTTCGACGGCACGGCGGATCGCCAGACCCAGGTCTTTCGGATCGGTGATCGGGCCCTCGCTATAGACGCCCATGCCCTTTGCCAGGGTCGCGAAGTCGATATTGGGATCATCGATGGTCGTTCCGATATGGGCGCGCGTAACGCCGCGATTGTGCCGATTGGCCATCCGCTGTACGTGCATGAGTTCCTGATGGTAGGCCCGATTGTTGTGCATGACGCTTAGCAGGGGAATGCGGTGATGCGCCGCGGTCCACAGGACTCCGGGAGCGTACATGAGATCGCCGTCGTTTTGAATGTTGACCGTCAGCCGCCCGTATTTCTTGTTCGCCAGCGCGGCGCCCACCGCAGCAGGCGCTCCGTAGCCGACGCCATATCCACCCGGTCCGCCAATGTAGTGGTAATGCTTTTCAAAGGCCCAGAGCCGAAGCGGCCAGCGGTTCACCCACGGCGACACATCTGAAGCCAATGACCAGTCTTCGTTCTTGATCTGTGCCCAGAGTTCAGCCGACAAACGGGCGGTTGTGATCGGACTTGCATCCCAACCATAAGCCGCCTCGTCGCGCGCGCGTTCCAGGGCTTCCTGACTTGCTGCAGCGAGCTTGTGACCGCGATCCTCGAACGTTCGCTTGCGATCGTCAGTGATGAGGCGCTTGACCGCCTCGATCAGGGACGGCAGAGTCGCCTCGGCGTCGGCAGCCATCGCCAAATCAACTTCCGTATATCGCTGGAAGTCCTGGTAGTTGCTCTTAACAAAGAGATCTCCGGCCGTAATGCTGATCAGCTTCACGCCATTCCTGGTAAGGGAGCGAGACCTACGGTGCAACTGATCGCGATAGGAGTTAACTGCGCCAAAGAAGTCAGAAACCTCGAGGCCTAAAATCACGTCCGCTCCCGAAATGACTGCCTTGCTGCGCTCGGTGTGGTTCAACGGGTGACGCGTGGGGAAATTCATCCGGCCAGCTTGGTCGATCACAGGCGCCTGTAGAGTTTCGGCGAGCTCGACAAGACGCTTTAGCCCGGCAGAAGTACGCGCGGCGCGTTCGACAACGATGACCGGATTCTCGGCTGCGACCACGAGCCGCGCCGCTTCAGCAACCGAGGCTGAATCGCCCACAGGTGGCGCCGCGAGGGTGAGCTTCGGTCCATGGAAGGTGGTCTCCTCAGCGATTGGATTCTCCTGCAGTTCACCATCCGCGACCAGAAGCACCGGCGCCATCGGCGGGGTCATGGCAATCTTGTATGCGCGCGCGGAGGATTCCGCAAAGTGTTGCAGGGAAACCGGCAGGTCGTCCCACTTCAAACAGTCGCGAACAATTGCCGCCACGTCCTGAGCACTGTGGTCCCATTCGACCCCTGGGCGTCGCATCGTCTCGTCGAGCATATTGCCAACGATCAAATAAATCGGCACGCGGTCGCAGAAGGCGTTGAAGATCGCCATCGAGGCGTGCTGCAATCCGACCGGGCCGTGGGTCAACACCGCCATCGGTTTGCCCTCGATCTTCGCGTAACCATGGGCGATGGCGACCGCTGACTCTTCGTGGCAACAGGTGATGAATTCCGGACCATGATTCCCCCCGTAGTTGATCACCGATTCATGCAACCCGCGGAAGCTGGAACCCGGATTTGCAGACACGTACTCGAAGCCAAGTGATTTGAGAACATCCACCATGAAATCGGACCCGGAGCGATCGGCAGTCAGAACGTCGAGGCCTGAGGATGTGCCGGTCTCGGCTTCCTTCGGCATCGGTTGTGCCGTACCGGCGCGGGGGGGATCAGACTGTCGCGCAACCGCTATACGCGAACTTGCAGCCAGCGCAGTGGCTCCCGCCGCGGCGCTCTTCAAAAACCTGCGACGGCCAATTGATTCATTCTTGGGTTTTTCCATATGCGTTCGGCTGGCTCCTGAGCGAAGGGTTCAACCCCACCGGACCGCCATGACGAAATCTGAAATCAGATAAAGACGCTCCGCAGCAAGGGTGCGCTGTCGTCTCAAAAACTTCAAGAAATGGAAGCCTTCCCAGGGCCGTGACTCCGCCCGGCAGGCGCACGCTTTCCGCTGTCTGATGTCCAATCTAGGCATCCATCTTAGACTGGTTTGTTTGGCAGGTCACTTGATAAGACGTTTCACCATAGGTCCAGGCTCACCGGAGCTGCCCTCAGACCGGTGGCGTTCCATAGGTATGAAACGAGTCAACGGTCTTCAGTCCCCACGCCTGGCCCTTCTTGCGTTCCTCTTCGGACCAAGTGATCGGTTTCCAGTCCGGAGCCAAGATCAGGCGCGCACCCGCGTTTGCGACCTCCACGCGATTGCCACCCGGCTCGTAGACGTAGAGGAAGAATGTCTGCTGGACTGCGTGTTTGTGAGGTCCCGTCTCGATGTAGACGCCATTCTCCAAACAAATGTCGGCGGCGCGCAGCACGTCCTCTCGGCAGTCGACTGCGTAGGTGAAGTGGTGGAATCGGCCGTGCGTCCCCGTGTGGTCCAGCGTATAGGCCAAATCATAGCTCTTGTTGCTGACGGTGAGCCACACACCAGCTTCGGCGCCATCGTTCAGAACGATCTGCTCGGTCAGCCGGCAGCCGAGATAGTTTTCAAGGAAAATGCGGTTCGCTTTGATGTCGACAGCGAGACAGTTGAGGTGGTCTAGCCGACGAACATTGACGCCGCGCGCCGGGAATCGCTGTGCCTGATTCTTCAGTGCTGGCCGGAGCTCGGGAGGCGCGGTATACCACTCGGTTTCGTAATACAACTCGATCGCGTGGCCGTCGGGATCGCGGATGGCGAATGCGGGACCATGACCCAGATCTCCCTCCGTCCAGCCGATCTCGTAGCCAGAGCCCGTAAGAGCAGCGACGCGCCGATCAAGCCCTTGCTGGCTTCGCGTCCTAAATGCCATGTGGCGCATGCCGGAGGTGTTCGACGCCGTGAGCTTGAGCGTGTGGTGCTCGTAGTCGTCCCAGCCGCGAAGGTAAACCGACTCGCCCTTCCGCGCAGTCTCGGTCATGCCCAACACGTCGAGAAAGAACCGCAGGCTGTCGTCTGGCTTTGGCGTCAACAACTCCAGGTGGCCCAGGTGCGCCAGATCGAGGATCGGTTCAGTTGCCATCTAGGAACCTCCCATGTCTGTGGTCGGCGATGCCGCTTGAGACGTTCATCGAGACCGGTCGTGACTGAAAGCTCTTGGGTCCAGGTCAGACTCGAGCGCCCCAGGCGCAACACAACTGTGCTACGCGCGTTTTCCCAACCAACGAGAGAACCTGCTCTCGCTCGCCCGGCGCGAAGTTACCGACTCAGGATACTATCTGCCAGAGCGCGCCACGAGAAAGGCTCATCGGCTCGATAGGCAAGATCCCGCTGAGCCATTTCATTGACGAGCCAATCCTGACGCTCTGCTGTGGCGAGCGCCATCCACGGGTCGAACCCGACGCCCTTGAGCGTCAAATGCAACTTAAGACGTCCCCAAGTGCCACAGGCCGTAGATGACGCATGTAACGTAAGGAGATTAGCATCGATTGTTTGGCTCTATGTATCGCTGTTTGATGGTGCCGGGCGCGCGTGCCAGGAAGGCCTTTTCGAGTACGAGATTGGCAAGCGCATAGTCGTCAGTGATCCCATTCCGAAGCTCGCTCAAATAAGACAAGAGAATAGAAGACTCGAACCATAAGAATTCAGGTCAATGCTGCGCAAACAACCCCAGTAGACGTTGACCGCAGAATAGCTCAATTTGTCCGTGGCGTTGCAGCGTGGCCCGACGGAGTCCATGGTTTTCGGCGCACTCGTAGGGACTGATGATGTAAACGGTGTCGATCCACAGATCGGCGCCGAATTTTTTATTTCTGCCTTTCCACTTGCATTGATCCGCACTGCTGGCTGAGCGCCGGGAATAGGTTTGCGGGCTGTAGAGCTTTTAGACAGATTTGCAGCGCGCCGCGAGGAGACCTGTGGCCGCAGTGATGTCGATGTCCGCGATGAGCAACCCCTCTTTACCGTATGGCTGATAGCTGAGCAGCGTCCCGTCGGGCCGCACCACGGCTGAAGTGGTTGGCGATCCAGCGCTCGCGCAGTTTACAGTTGCGAAATAGCAGGTGTTCTCGGCGGCGCGACACAAGACTGCTTTCTCGTGGAATGAGTTCGCAGGATCGGCGAAAGTCGAAGGCACGTAACCGCCGGGTTCGGCTTCGTGGAAATGAGGGTGGAATACGATTTGTGCGCCGTGCCGCACGGCCCAGCGGACCGTTTCAGGATAGCGCCAGCCTTCATGGCAGATCGCGACACCAAATGTCAGCGAATCGATTTGGAAAATCCGCCTCCCAGAACCGAACGAATAGGTGCCTTCCTCGGAAGGGTCGAGTTGGACTTTGTCTTGAAAACCGGCGGTCGTTCCGTCTCGATTGACAACCAATGCGGTAATTAAAAGGGCGTCATCGACGACGCGTTCGGTGCCGAGAACAACCGCGAGCCTCGCCTTCGCTGCTGCTGCCGCAACGGCGGACCATGCGCCTCCAAGGAACACAGGGTCGGCTGGTGGCACCCGCTTCCCCTTTGCTCGGTACCCGGGAATAAAGCATTCCGGAAAGCAGACGAGGTCGGCACGCTCGATGGACGCTTGCGCGATGGCCTGTTCGGCCAGCTTGACCGACTCCTCGGGAGTGGTCGGGAACCGGATGTTGGCGAGTGCGATTCGAAACGAATTCATTTGCTAACCCGGCTCGAAATCCCCTTTGATTCGAATGCGAATTGTTTCCGGATCACTTATATCTCCAGCGAACTTCAGTACCCTATGGCTCGGCCTAGCCCCCCTGATTCCCCATGGCTTTTCAATGGTTCGGTCGACGCAGCGCTGTTCGACCGGCTTGCGGCCAGATACTCCTCGCGGCCATGGCGTAGTAGACAACTTCAGCATGATAATCGTAGGACATCTTGGCCTACTGCAAGCCTACTCGATCCATCACCCGACGAGAGACGACGTTGTCCGGCCACGCGACGCCCACAACGTGGTCAACACCGGATGCGACACTTGGCCGCTGTTTCTGGATCAGCTACTGAAAAATCGGGTACAACGGTGCTCTCGCATCGACTATCTCCGAATTGAGTCACCTTCAGGCGAATATGCACCCTATATCGTAATGCCGCGCGGAGCCGTGTACTTCGCGTCAGCTACGTTGCCAGTGTTCAATACACCAGATGGTTCGAAGCATAGAATCTCTGCCTCTTCGCGCGCGCACGTGCGGTGCTCTACTCCACATGGCACAACAACACACTCTCCCGGTCCCATCTCAACAATGTGATCGCGGAATTCAACGCGGAACGCTCCCTTCCACACCAAAAAGAACTCGTCTTCATTTTCGTGGTGGTGCCAAGGGAACTCGCCCTTTACCTTGATGACCTTGACGTCCTGCCCGTTCAGAGAGGCGATGATTTTTGGTCTCCACTGCTCGCGAAACAGACCAAACTTTTCGTCCAAGTTGATCTTGATCGACATGTCAAATGTTCTCCTCCGAACGCCACACGAAAACCCTTTGGGTTCTTGGCCAGGCTTGCAACGAGTAACGTTTCCTTGTTACCCCGGATTGGCCGCCATACAATCCTCCGCATGAGACTCCACGAAATAAAGAACGACCTTCTCCGGCATTTCCTTGCGACGCTTGCCTACCGGGAAAGGAAGGCCATCGTCGGCGCGCCTGCCGGATTTGCAGGTTTCGACGTCGGCCACGGTGTGCGCACACCAGTTGAGATTGTGTCACACATGTCGGGCGTACTCACTCATGCATATTCATTCTTCGGGCCCGGCGAGACCAGGAAGCCGCAGATTGGATCGTGGGAGCAGGAAGTGGAGAGATTTTTCCAAATCCTTTCGGCGCTGGATCGGTCGTTGGAGCTTCACATGGAAGTGAAGGGGCGCAACCAAGAGCAACTTCTTCAGGTCCCGTTGGCGGATACTATGACTCATGTCGGGCAATTGGCAATGCTGAGAAGGATGGCCTCTTCGCCAATCCCCAAGGAGAGTTTCGACAAGCTCCGATCCGAATCGGTGAAGTCTCTCTTCGTCGTGTGGAAGGATAGGGTTCGACTCGCGCACGAGACGCATGCGATCCGTTACTTGCAATATCCAAATCGGCAAAATTGAGATGGTCGCTGGCACCGGGACACATGTCGACGCCCCATTTCATCGGTTCGTTTCTGGAAAGGAACTTTCCGAATCGCGTTTGTCCTCGCTGGCGGAATTGGACGCCGTTGTCGTTCGGCCAACCATTGGCCGAGAGCGTGCCATCGACGCCCGTGCCCGCTCGCATTCCGACCTGAGGGGCAAGGCAGTGCTTATCCACACGGGGCGAAGCCAACACTGGGCAACAGTGCAGTATTTCGAAGGGCACCCTTTTCTAACAGAACATGCCGCGCAACCTCTCAGGGACGCGGGACGGTTCTCGTGGGCATCGACTCTCTCAAATATTGATGCAATCGAAGACGGACGCAGGCCCGTGCCCACCACTCTGCCTGGCGCCGACATCCCGATTGACGAGCATCTTTGTGATCTACATCCTCTACCCGAGGTCGGCTTTCGCTTCACCGCGGTCCCCGTCAAGGTGCGCGCTTTCGGCACGTTCCCTGTGCGCGCTCATAGGTCGGTTCCTCCCTTATAATCGAATCTCAAGGGGGAGAAAGTGGACCCTCAGGAAACGAAAAGGTTTACTGAAGCATGAAACACATCGGTATCGTCGGGTGCAGCTCGGAAGGCGCAGCGCTTTGTTATCGTACGATCTGCCTTGAAGCGGAAACACTCATGGGCAAACATGCGCACCCTGAAGTCACTCTGCACACCATTTCGCTTGCGGAGTACATGAAGCATATGTCTGACGGGAACTGGCATGCGGTGGGGGCGCTGATGGTCCGTTCCGCCCAGGCACTTCAGCGCACAGGAGCCGACTTTCTCATCTGCCCGGACAACACAATCCATCAAGCACTCCCTTATGTGCTGCCCAGTTCTCCGCTGCCGTGGCTTCACATCGCTGAGGAAGTAGGTAACGAAGCGAAGAGGAAGGATTTTCAAAAACTCGGGCTTACTGGAACGAAGTTTCTCATCCGCAGTTCTGTGTATCCCGAAAAGCTCGACGCTCTGGGCATCTGCTATTTGAAGCCGACGGAGGCTCAACAGGAAACCATCAACCAGATTATCTTCGACGAACTGGTCCGGGGCGAACACAAACCGGAGTCGCTGCTGTACTTCCTGCAAGTGATTCAGGAGTTCAAGAGTCACAACTGTGACGCGGTTGTGCTCGGTTGCACCGAGATCCCCTTGCTGGTCAACGATGAGAATTCCCCGTTGCCGACGCTCGATTCCACACGGCTGCTGGCACGTGCGGCTCTGCGACGTGCGATGGAATGATCCGAGATCCTAAAATGCCCACGCGGCGACCTGGATTTGAGTAATGGGTCCTTTCGAAATTTTCGATATACTCGACTGACGCCACCGAAAGTCATGGCTACCTAAGAGCCGTCACATGAATCTCGATAGCCAGCATAATTACTTTTGAGTTGCCAGCCTTTTGGCCGGAATGACGCAGCCCAAACGGTACGCGCAGTTCGCAGATAGGAAGATCTGATGGAGCGAAGCAAGCGGCACACTGCGGGATCCACGCGACGCAGCGTCCTATCGGGAACCGGCCTTTTGTTGACGGGGGCTTTTCTGGGCGTGTCACCGCGGGGCGAAGCGCA
>Ga0209526_10001084_pt1 | contig 17969 bp, 15 predicted proteins | sample JacPinW_OM2H0_M1_FD_188566 | JGI IMG/M metagenome (GOLD analysis project Ga0209526, IMG submission 188566) | Forest soil microbial communities from Algoma, Ontario, Canada - Jack Pine, Ontario site 1_JW_OM2H0_M1 (SPAdes) (version 2) | ecosystem: Environmental > Terrestrial > Soil > Boreal... | reverse complement strand
GCGTTCCCCTCGTTTCAGGCAAGAGAGAATCTCCTCCTCCTCTCCCTGGCGCTCTGGTGGAATGAGTCTCAAGATCGAGGTTCCGATCATCTCCTCGGCTGAGTAGCCAAAGATGCGTTTTGCTCCCTGGTTCCAGCTTGTAATGATGCTGTTTAGATCCTTGCCAATAATCGCATCGTCCGAGCTGTCTACAATTGCTGCTAAGCGGCGCGGCACCAAATCTGATTCATGACGCTGAGTCACATCTCGAAAACTCCACAGTCGACCGACGACCCTTTCCTCGACCGAAATGACATCGGAGTATCGCTCGATAAGCCGTTCGTCGACCAGTTCGAACAGATCATAGCTTTTCTCCTTCGAGGCCTCAATTTCCGCGATACGAGCCAGATAGCGCTCTGAATTCTTCAATTGTTGAGCTATGAACGCTCCGACTTTTTGAACATCTCGCAGAGCAACTAGCTCCTGCGGGGTTCCCCACATTTCTACAAACTTTGTGTTCCAGCTGGTAATCCGTCCTTGCTCATCTGTTGCCAGCATCCCGTCTGCCGTCGCTTCCAGTGTGGCTCGGATCAGAGCCAACGCGTACGGCAGAATCTCTTCGTTTTTTTTGGAATCGCTTTTTGGCATATAATCCTTCTTTGAAAGATCGCTGCCGCTGTGCCCGAGGAGCCTATTCGCGTTGGCTCCGTCCTCTCAAAAGAACTAGTATTCTACGCAAGAACGTGCGTTTCAACACGAATAAAAGAGGGTCGGCGTTGCTAAGGATCCGAGAAAAGCGATTACGCAAAATTTTGAGCACGCACCAGGTGCCGGACAAACGAACTGCTGATGGAGTATGGGGAGAACACTGGGGGATATTCCCGGCTTCAGGCACCAGGGCGCTAACGCGCGCGCCCGGTGCCACCTTATCATTCTCTCATCCATTCCGCGCCATGTGCCCTTACTGATGAATCACACGTTCGTTCTATAGCGCCGCCTTTGGAACCAACTGCGAACTACTGCGCGTGAACCCAGAAGAAGAAAGCATCAAACCGAAAGTTGCAGATGAGGATGAGGACGCTAGCAAGGACATCGATTCCGACAAGACTGAAGGTGACGAAACTGAAGTAGAAGAAGAGGGCGAGGAGCCCGGCGGTTAGGAATTATTCTGAGGTCACCAGACCAGCGTTTTGATGTGACTGGCCCGCCACGATTTTCGCGCCCGTTGCGCATTTTAGTCGTCGAAGCTGATGCCAGCACTCGACGATCGTTAAACAGGGTTCTGAGCTCGCTCGGGCATCGGGGACACGTCGCGCAAAATATGCGGGAAGCTATTGACCTCGCCATTTGAAAACGAAACGTTCGATCTGTTGTTGAACGACATTTCTCTGCCGGATGGTGATGGGTGGGAACTCGTAGAAAATCTAAGCGATGCCGGCCACCGTCCCTGGCGAGCTATTACGATAAGTGGGCGGTGCAGTGCGGAAGATTTAATGAGAAGCCAGGCAGCGGGTTGCTATCATTACTTGCTCAAACCCATTGAGCCGGCAGTCCTCGAAGCAATCTTGCCCGAAGCTGCAGAGGAAGCTCCACGATGATCCGCTTCACGAATTCTGCTCGCACCATTTTAGCGATTGCCAGATGACTTCGTTTCCGTCTGAGCCAGTGAATAACCACAGGAGTTGCTCGCTCGATCTCTGGTAGACAAACGTAGCGAACGTACAGCTCTCCGCGCTCCGCCAGGCGTGCGACTCGATTGAATACGGACCATGGTCGATGCTTTGCTGAAATGGCGAACTCCTCAACTTTTCCTCTGACAGACACACGTTAGACCCTCTTTGCTACGAACTAATAGTGAAGTCTGGGGGACTCCCGGCTTCTGGCATCAGGGCTCTGCCCCACGGGGCTCGGTGCCGCCTCTTCCAATGATCGGTTACGGCGAGGTAGCGGACTTTTTTTGCAATCGGCCAGAGTCAAAATAAACGCGCGGATTGAAATCAATAATGAGTACCAAAGATCCTAGGAAAATCTACGCGCAGCCTCCCTACCCGGAGAAAAAGCAACCTTCTCCAGGAAGTGATGAGGAAATGAGTCCCGAAGTCGACCACGGAGAGTCGAGCTATAAAGGCACCGGTCGGCTCACGGGTCGCCACGCACTCATAACCGGAGCCGACAGCGGCATCGGACGTGCGGTTGCCCTCGCTTTCGCACGAGAGGGAGCGGACGTTGCCATCTCCTATCTATCCGAAGAGACGGACGCTCGAGAGACCGAACGTCTTGTTACCGAAGCCGGTCGCAAAGCGGTCCTTCTCCCCGGCGACATTGGCGAGCATGCCGTATCCGAAGCTGTCGCCCGAAAAGCCATCGCTGCGTTCGGCTCCATTGATATCCTGGTGAACAATGCCGCCTTTCAACGGACCTACGAAAAATTCGAGGACATTCCCGATGAGGAGTTCGAGGAAACGTATCGCGTAAATGTCTTCGCCATGTTCCGCCTCTGCAAGGCGATCCTCTCGCAGATGAAAGAAAGCGGATCCATCATTAATACCGCCTCGATCCAGTCCTTCGATCCCAGTCCGAGTCTCATCGCCTACGCCTCGACCAAAGCCGCCATCGTCAGCTTCACCCGGTCGCTTGCCAGCCTTGCGATCAAGCAAGGCGTTCGCGTCAACGCCGTAGCCCCCGGTCCAGTCTGGACTCCCCTTATTCCCTCCACTATGCCCCAGGAGAAGGTGAAACAATTCGGTGCACAGACTGTCTTTGGGCGCGCCGCCCAGCCCACCGAGATCGCACCCATCTTCGTCTTCCTCGCCAGTAATCAAGCCTCCTACGTCACCGGGGAAGTTTACGGCGCCACCGGAGGCCAGATGCCCATGTAACAAGTTCTATCCGGCATTTTTGCTGCGCGCGCCGGTCACATTATAGTCGTTTATTCTTCATTGGATTGCGCTGTTTCGTCCGCTCCTCTTCGCGAGAGTTGGTTAGCCGCCCGCGATTACTACCGATCGCCACCGTTGCCGACTGCGCCTTCAAGCACGAAAAGCAAAAGGGCGCGATCGGTCACAATGTAGGTCTCGCCCGGTGTAAAAGTTTCCGCTTTCTCGCCGTCAGCGACATTTGTATCGATCAGCAGTGACCACCTTGTGCCCGCGGCGAAATCCGGAAGTTTAAAATGGACCGCCTCGTGGTGAGCGTTGAAAACCAAGAGCAAAGTCGCTTCCTGACCACGCTTGCGGATGCCTGTCTGCTGCGAAAGGCCGTTCAGCATCATGCCGAAACAGCGCGTCTCGTCATCTTCCCAGTGCTCGTCCTCCATCTCTGAGCCGTTCGCGTTAAGCCAGGTGACATCCTTGACGTTAAGCTCTTTGCTGTACGTGCCTTTAAGAAAGCGACCGTGTCGAAGCGTTGGGTACTTGTGGCGTAGATCGGTAAGCTTCCTGGTGAAGCTGATCAGTCGACGGCCCTTGTCCGCGATGTTCCAATCCATCCAACTGATTTCGTTGTCCTGGCAATAGGCATTGTTGTTGCCGCCCTGCGTCCGTCCGAACTCATCCCCGGCGAGCATCATAGGAGTGCCCTGCGACAGTAGGAGGGTTGCTAAGAAGCTGCGAATTTGGCGCTCCCGGAGTCGCTGAATCGCCGGATCGTCTGTAGGTCCCTCCACGCCGCAGTTCCAGGAACGATTGTCGGAACTTCCGTCCTTGTTGTCCTCGCCATTCGCCTCGTTGTGTTTCTGATTGTAGGTAACGAGGTCGTTCAAAGTCAAACCGTCGTGCGCCGTGACGAAGTTCACGCATGCCCATGGTCTCCGACCCTGGTGATCAAATTGTTGGGGCGAGGCGCAGAGTCGCGGCGCAAGATCCCTGACCGGTGAAGAGCTTTTCCAGAATTCGCGTACGGTGTCCCGGAATCGGTCGTTCCACTCGGCCCAGCCCGGTGGGAAAGCTCCGACTTGGTAGCCGCCCGGTCCACAGTCCCACGGCGCCGCGATCAGTTTGACCGTGCCCAGCACGGGGTCCTGGCTGCAGGCCTTGAGAAAGCCACTCTGGTTGTCGAAGCCGTGCTGGTTGGTTTTTTGTTCTCGCGCCTGCCGGCACGTTGCAAAGAAGTTTATCTGTGGGCAGATCCTCTTCCGGGAAAACCTTCGGGCGAAGTACATCTTCGTCCTGCGGAGAAGGATGAGTCACGCCCCATACAGAAGATTTGGTCTCTCATTAAACCCCTTATCAGCGCGTATTTTGGTAGGGAAGTTTACAACCGTGTGAAGGGACCAATCAAGCACCGGCGACAGAGGCGGAACTACCATGATCGAACCACCAAACAGTAGTTCAGAAGATCGCAACAACCGCGAGCTTGCCCTGCTCATGTGCTAGTCGTCGAGCTAGCGCAAATCCTAACCCTCCGGAACCCTTCACGGTTTTAATTCGGCATTCCCATAACTATACGCGGCTGGCAATCAAAAGTGACAACTCGTCGGCGTCAGTGGCACCTCGCAATAAAGAATCAGTCGACTATCTGGCTGCGCCGGAAACGGGGCTTTCTTGGTGTTAGCAGTGTCCGTTGCTTATTTCTGAGAGGAGTCCGGAAGACCGTGACTCTTTAAGAATTCGTCGAGCACCTCTTGAAGCCTCTTGAGAGAAGTGCCTTCCTCGATATCCACCCCCACCACAGAAACCGCTCCTGGCTCGAAATTGTCTTGCGGCTCAGGCGGTTCGGGAACCTTAATCCCCGAGTTTGCTAAGTGATCAAGAAATGACGGCAACAGATCTCCTTGCACATGGAAGCTTGGAAGGGATTCGTGGGTGGCCGGTAGGAGAATAATTTTTTCAGGCGGCATCAAGTAATTGGTTCTCAAATTGATCGACGGCGGGCAAGGCCTCGGATGGGTCCCTGGGAATTTTGTTTGGTACGATTCGAAATGTCGCATCTCCCCGGCGTAGCCGTCGCTGTTGACTTGAACGGTGCGACCGCTTTGAACTGCCGGAACGAAGTAAGGTATATGCTCATCCGGATTGGCTATGACATCGCCATTGGCCTTTCCAATCCGACCCCAATAGTATTCCTGCTCCGAGTGCATTCATCGCGTGAATCGACGCTTGTCGCGGCGGAGTTGAAATAGAATAAAGAAACACTAGTTTTAAATGTTTCGAACCTTGCATCGAGACGGCGATTAGGGCCGCGTCTGAACCCAGAGAATTGATTGGTAGGGCCTTGTGTCGGCCGCAAGTCCATGGCTCGGGTGGTTTCGAGCTTTCTCTGTCCCTACCTGCCGGTTTTCTGTTCCGTGGAACTCGGGTGATGAAGGCCGCAACGCCCAACTGGCCGATGTACGCTGCATCCTGGATACTACTTCGGACACAACCTTGCGACGACTGCGAGCCAGCCGGAAGAATGCTATACCCAACGGTGGTGGAATCCGGGTTTAATTAGGTTGGTTCGCGACGACATCAGGGCGTTTTTGCGTCCGTTGAGCGTCTTTTTGTGCGACTTGCTTTGCCAAGCGCTTTCTTGCGCTGAGTTTGCTGTGCCTTCCGCTTACGGGTAGCAGGATTGGCATGCTGTTGTGTTAGTTGCCTCTTCCCTTTCGCCTTCTTCACCTGGGTTTTCGAGGTGCTCGGCTCGTTACTGGTAACGTCGGCATTCTGTTGTAGATCAGCGTTCTGTAGTTCTAGCTGCGCCTTCTCTTCGCGTACTTTTTCTAGTTCAGTTTCCAGGGCGTTGCGCTTGCTGGTGGCAAGTTCGGCGCTCTGTTGCGCTATTTGCGCCTTCTCTTCGGCTTTCTTGAGTTCGGTCTCCAAAGCACTGCTCTGGTTGCTAAGGTTCGTATTCTGTAGTTCTAGCCGTGCCTTCTCTTCTTGTGCGTTTTGGAGCTCAGTTTCCAGAGCGCTGCGCTGACTAGTGGCAAGATCGGCGTTCTGTTGTGCTATTTGCACTTTCTCTTCGGCCTCCTTGAGTTGAATCTCCAGGGCGCTGCTCTGGCTGGTAAGATTCGCGTTCTGTTGTGCCAGTTGCGCTTTCTCTTCTTGCGCCTTTTCTAGTTCGGTTTCCAGAGCGTTGCGCTGGCTCGTAGCAAGATCGGTAGTCTGTTGCGCTATTTGCGCTTTCTCTTCGGCCTTCTTGAGTTGGGTCTCCAAAGCGCTGCTCTGGCCGGCAAGATTCACGTTCTGTTGTGCTAGTTGAGCTTTCTCTTCTCGTGCTTTTTTGAGCTCAGTTTCCAGGGCGCTGCGCTGGCTGGTGGCAAGCTCGGTATTCTGTTGCGCGAGTGGGACGCCTTGCTTTCCGTTCTTGCGCTTGCTCTCCATGCTGAATCGTCCAATGCCCGCAAATGCAGCGAAAACAGCCAAACCTGCGATAGCTGCTAACCCGATACCATCCCGCATCCAGCGGCGCCGTTTTTGCTTCGCAAGGCTCTTTCGAATGTACTCGATCTGTCCTTCGCTTAATGAGGACCCGAAATCTTTGAGCAAAGTCTCCGCTTCGCCCAGGCCGATCCCACGGTCGAGCAGGTCATCGTTTTGGCGGCCTCGACTAAGCCAAAGCTTCAGGCTTGCGTCCAGCCGGTCTCGCATCTGAAAAAAGTGTTGGTCCTCAGATAACCAGTGCCAGACCCCTGGCCATCTCCGAAGCATCACCTCCTGGGGAACGCTGATCAGCAGCCCTTGTTTCGGATCAGCATCGGCACTCAACAATCCCTCTTTGATCAAACGATCAAGCAGGCCTATAGCGCCTGCTCTCTGCCCCTCGTTAAGCTCAGGCGATAAAATGAGATCACGATATGCGACGTTCCGACGGATCAAGTGACCTTCTTCGCCCCGGCCGGGCGCTACCAGATGCCGGATCACGAATTTAAGCGCTCGCTGTTCGTCGCTTTTCAACGTCGAAAACACGGTCTTTTCGTGCTGAGCCAACGCATCCTGAAGTTCGCCCAATTCGGGATAATCGGAGCAGAGTAACAAACCATCTTTTCGATCCAGCTGTCTCTGGTATAACCGTGAAAGCAGGTGTTCGAGCAACGGAAGTGGTTCTGGGCTGGCGATCGCTGCCTCCTGTAGAGCTTCGTCCAAGCTGCGACCCGTATCAGGATCCCGCTCGAAGCGCAGACCGACTGCTTCTGCTGGGAACCGGATTATGTTCCCAATCCCGCGCGGCGTCGGAGGCTGAAGTTCGTACTTTCCGCTCAAGGCGGTTAGTTCGACGAATTGGGGAAACTGCTGGCAATCGGCATAGAAGCCGCTGCGCAATATCGCAATAACGAATACCCTTTCGCATTTAGCCAAAGCACCGAGAGCGGAGATATATTTGCGCTGGAGAACTGGGGAAACCCCGCCCGCGAACAACTCCTCCAACTGATCTACAACGAGCGCGAGCCGCATCATCGGTTTTACCCGTCCCAGACTCTTTGGTCCGACAACCTCAACTCCTTCGCTTCTCCTAGCCGGTGGTCCGCCGGTTTCTAGACGATCCAACTCCTGCCAGGTGAGTTGATCGAGCGCTACCGCGATCCGGTCCGCGGCAGCGTCCGGATCTTTTCTTAGTCGGGACGCTAGATTCATCCATTCGACGGTTGACTCTTCATCCTGAAGCTCTGGAAGAGCAAATTTGCCAAGCAGCGCGGCGGCAAGTGTATCAAAGGGATCCCCGCCGACCCCTCCGGTCCCTGGTCGGGTCACCGCACGCCGCCAAGGTCCATTGCCCAGGGGTGTCCTATCCTGGGTCAAAAGAGGAAGAACGCCGGCGCGAACCAGGGAACTCTTTCCAGAACCTGTGGGACCCAATACCAGGACGAAGGCTTTTTTGGCCGCCACCTGGTTCTTCAAAGCATCAAGCACTTCCCAGATGGCTTTCGTTCTGCCGTGATAGAGAGCCGCATGTTCGAAATCAAAGAAATTTAACCCCCGAAAAGGGTTCGATTCCAAGTAACGGACCTTTCGCAACGCTTTCCTCAAGCCAATTTGCCGATCCAACTGCCGCGCCAGAAAATCGCGAAAATGCTCGCGAAACAGATTTTCGAACTCTTCCAGGTCTCGATATTCATGGCAGCATTCGCGAAATCCTGTATCGCCATTCTTTTCCCATGCCGCGCAAAACTCTTGCACCGCATCCCAATGCCGGCTCAAGTTTTCCCGGTTTTCTTTCGGTTCAATCGGAGCAGCTGGAGTCGCTCGATTCCAGTAAACACGCAACTCCGGAAACCCGGGTGTTCGCTTCGACTGATCCAATGCCCAGGCAATTTCGTATTCGGTTGCGGATCCCGGCTGGCTACCGTCCGGCATAACGAACATCGGCGGGGACCTGGTTCCGAGTTGAGACCAGAGAATGTTAATGACAAGATCGTATTGGCCCGGATTGAGGATCCGCTCGCAACGCTCCGCGTCCGGCTTGGAGTCTTGATACTCCTGGAAGTGGGGGCACAACAACAACCCATCTTCTCGGTTTTCGCTTTCTGGTCGCGAAGTTTCATTCTCTGGTTTCGGTCTTCTCAACCAATCGGAGTAGGAGACGCTTACAGGAACCCCTAACTCTGCTGCGACACAGCGGATTGATTGCTCCGCCACAATCCTTTCCTTCTGTACTTCCTCAGAGGTAGAAACAAGGATATCGATCTTTTTCATCTTTAGCGTGGCACAACAAACAATCTTTTGTTCTTCTGACACCACTTGTTTCCCTCTAACAGAGAACCGACCCAATCATCCCCGGGTATTGGACGGGGCGCAATAGCAGCAGGCTTCATCATTTCGGCCATTCTGAGAGTTGATTTTAGATTTAATGAGAATGCACTGAAAGGGCGCACTAATCCCGCGGCGTACGAACTCTCGGCGGGGTGCCTTGGAGAGAACCCCTTGGGATATTCCCGGCTTCAGGATCACGGGGCTGCGTTCTCTGCGCGAACGTTTCTAACGACTGCACCGGGCACTTTAATCTCCTCCTGCACACCGATACGTCGTTTATCTTGATTTTTCCCTTACTCCTTCCCCTCGCTTTCGCGCCCAGCGTATTTGCGCCCGGTCGTGTCCACGCGGATTCTTTCGCCGGGGCGATGAAGAGCGGCACCATGATTTCCAGGCCGGTGTCGAGGCGGGCGAGCTTCCAAGCGGCATCGGAACCGCCGCGGATGGGTGCAGCGGAGTCTACCACCTCCAGGGTCACAGTCGGCTGGGAAGAGGCGGAACGTGAAACGCCAGAAGGTTTTGAAGTCCTGTATCCCCCTCCCCCTTTAGACGCCGATGCTCTCAGACGCCTGGCCCAATCTGCCACTCGCCTTGAAACTGAAATAGCACCCTTCGGTGCTCCAAGAGGTCTGGCTCTCTGATGCTTCGCCCCGTATGTGCGGCACACGAAGGCGAGGCAGGCACGGCCTGTTTCATGAACGATCCGATTCTGTGTAGGGTAAATGAATGGCTAAAGCTTTCGTCTGACAGGTTCGGCTGTGCAATGCGACTGGCTTGAAAGCCCAACGGTACGCTCTTCCGCGCAGCGAAGTTATAAAGGTAAGAGGCGCATGGACCGAGAGCCTTTGGTAAGTAGATCCTCAGGTCCCGAGGTCTTTGGCTCAAAGGCTCGTTGGCCGATTGTGCTGAAGTACCAGAGCCCGTCGAAATTCACATCCTGTATCGGCTCAAGATCGACGTCTTGAGCACGTAAAGGCCTACTGCCCAATTTAAGGCGGTAGTTTCAGCTGCATTGTCCTTGACGGTGGCTGCGGCGCGATCGGAGCTCGGAATTGCAAAAGTTTTCCCCCGATATCGAAAGGAGAAGAGGTCCACTGCGCTGGCGAGGAAAAGAGGCCAAAAAAAGCGCGACCAACTGCCCTCGCCCACGACGTTCTAGAGCATCTCTTGTCGGACCTTCAAAGTGCAAGCTGGGCAGCTTATAGTTCAAAGAAAGATGTTGCTGCATTGGGGGGATTCGCCCTTTTGGATATCCCTTCGGAATTGTGCCACACGCCCCAACAAGCAACAATTGGGGCAAAGGGCCTGTCGATTGCGTTCGCATTTGCCGCTTCGCGCTCTGCCATTATAGAAAAGAGCGCGATCCAAAACTTCTTTTCATCAAACTCTAATACGGTGCTCACAGTTGAAATGATGCTGGCCTCTTCAATGTGTAATGCGGCGTCGGTAGAAATTCGGGGCCAGAATTTCGAAAAAAACCTGCGGGCAGGCGCGAGGGTGTTCCCTGAAACGCAGCTCCGAGAATGGGCCGCTTCAGCGGACAGCTCGCCGGAGGGCTGGGCAGTAACTCTGGAGTCAATGGGAAACGACGCTCTAAAACTCGATTAGAACGCGCCTCACCAGGAGTCGGCTACTTAATACCCGGAATTTTTTCCTCACCGTACCGATCCATTACGACGAATTGCATTAATCTATAATCAACATGCCTTCGGGAAGATCGTTTAACCACCGCAGACCGGAGCGTTATGCTAAAGAGAAGAAGGAGTTTCAACGATTTCCATCAGGAGATGCTCCTACAACCGAGGTCAGCCAAGGAAGAGTTATTCCCCTGCTAGCAGGCGCGAGGTGTTCCTCGAAGCGCAGCCCCGAGAATGGGCGCCTCCAGCGAACAGCTCGTCGGAGGGGCTGGGCAATAACTCTGGAGTCAATCGGTTGGGCTTTGTCCAATTGCTTTAGGGCTCCCGATGCAGAAACGGAAAAAGGAGATGTCTCCAGCGCTTCCCGTTAAATGCCCAATGCAGGGCAAACAGCCCGAGGCCTCTCTCGCCCGCTTCGCCGCAATTGCTCACCGTTGAGCAGATGGTCCAGTGCCTGAACATGAGCCGCGATGGCGTCTACAAGCTGGCCAGGGAGCGCCGCATTCCATCTGCTCATATAGGGGGCCGCCTCCGTTTCGGAAAAACGACACTGAAAATTATATCGAGCGCCGCACCAGCGACAAAAAAACACCAATCAAGTAATCCCCATGCTATTCCTGACCATCTTCGCGACCATCGTGTGCGCTCTTTTCTTTTGTCCGAGCGTTCCCAGCGCTGCTCACGATCGGCTTCGTCCTATGGCTAGCGATCGACCATCTGCTTTTGCTCGGCCTGATCGTGGCAGCCGCGATTGTGCTGGGCTTCTACCGAGCATCACGACAGCTTTAGAAACTTTCCTTCGGAGTAATCCGGACGGAGGCGCCAAGAGGGGAGCGGACGTAACCCGCTCAATCGACTTCCGGGAGCATGTGAGATCACCACATGCTCTCGACAAAAGAGCCCGGTCATCACGCATTCGATGATCGGCTTCCTTGCTTTTTGGAATGGATCACCCCTTGAGATGGCCGCAAATAGCGCAAAAAGGCCGTTAGGCTGAAAAAGCGTGGCCACCAATTGCGGAGCCGCGAAATTCAAGCGGTAAAGCCAAAGCCACAGCAAGAGCCGGCTGCTCCAAAAAAAGAAACCTGGAGTGGCCGGTTTCTTCACCCTAGTTCGTAGCCCCGAGGGTGCAGTGTGCGTCTGTCATGAATAAGCGAGAAACTCGCCATCATTCCAACGAGGCGGTGCCGCTACGCTCGTGAAAAGCCTTGCGATAGTTTTATTGGCGGCCCTCGCCTTGACTGCCTTCGCTGAGTCACCGCGACGGGTCCCCAGGGAATTGGCCGACGAAATTGAGGCGGTAGTTGAGGAAAACGTGCTTAGGATGTTTAAGGTGCTCCAGGAAGGAAAGCAGGATGTACCCGCTTTTGAGGGAGCGATCAGCAAGATGCTGGTCTACATTAGGCAAGGGTACGTGACTAATAAGTCGCCACAGGTTCTGACGTCTGAATTAAACGGCTATTGCAACCCCACAGATAATCCACTATGGACTGAGTTCATCTCCGGGTTGTGTAACACTTACCAAAAGTTCTACGATACGAATCCCCGCGACTCCGAAATGCACGAGGAGGTTTTAGGCCTAATGGCAACCGCAATCGGAAAGGCAGAAGCAAGCTTCTTCAGAGACAACGGATCAGCAGATCCGTCACTTTGAGGTGGGGCACCTGGCATATGCCTGTCTCATCAAAATCTCTGCTTCCTCGGGAGCAGCGTTGGCGAGCGGGTCACTTTAAGAATGCCGTCGGCGATCTCGGCATCGGGCAGCTGCCGACGCGCGGCTAATGAATCCACCGTTTCAAGCCGATGGAGCACCCGCGGGTTGCCTTACCATGCGAGGGTATTTCGTGTGCTGACCCCTTACCGGGAAGACCGTCTTACAACGACGTGACCGGTTGGAACAGATCATCAATCCTGTTCCCGGCATCCAGATTGGCGACTACGTCGAGAATCGTGGAATCGCCTAGCCAAAGAGAAAGAACTTGAGGGCATACTTGCCAAGCAAAACCGAAAGAAAAGGTAGTCGCAAACATTTTGGCGCGTTGCTACATGGCGCATAACGAAACGGACGGCTGCGCTATTTCGGTCACTCCGGTACCTGGTTTAGCGAAAAGGAATTAAAAGAAGCGATTCATCGGTTGAAGCGGCCCTGCCTTGTGAGGTTGCCTTCCCACAATGGACTCTCGATGGGGAGTTGCGGCAGACAACGTTTCTTGGGTGGCGGAACGATAAGAGTCCGCATGAGGTAGTGATAGAGGAGACACTCAGATAGGCCGATAGAACCGATTTATGCAGCTCCGCCCTTACAGGAATCCCAAAACAGTGGTACGCCCGTACCGACTGGCAGATTCGAACTCCTTTACGGTGAAATTCAGCGAACCAGATATCCCCAGTCCCCTGCCACCAGAGCAGTCTCCAAAGACTGAACCGCCACCTCCTTTTCCGCCATTGCCAACCCGGCGGCTCCAGCTCCCAGTACGCCTGCCCCTCCCTCGATAAATCCCGATAGTAAATTTAATGCCTAGCAAGAATAGTCGTTATAAGAAAGTCATTTTTCGGGAACACATCCCGATATCAAGAACGCCTGCCAGTCGATCGCTGATTGTAATAATCGAGATCCAGGGAGATCAGCCTGATCCAAAGGAGTTTGAAATAATGAACTTCGCAAACGGTATTGTTAGGCTTCAGATAGTGAATGAGGGCTGGGAGGGTACCGAAAAGAGCTTGCAGCACATCGAATTTAGCGAACTCCCAGTTATCGGCAGACCTGCTAAAGAAGAAAGAGGCTTTATTGGATGGATCGTAAGAGCTTCTTGGTAAGGAGAATTTGAGAGTTTGCAGTCCTGGATTGTCGGCTCAAGAGAAACCGCCGGCTCTTGGCAAGATTCATTTGCATACTATGCAATGAGCGTAACTCCCGACGCGATGCGACAACTACTGGACGAACTCTAAGCCGATCGAAAATACCAGGAGAATTGCCTGGGCAACGCTTCAGCGCTTAGGTAAATTTCTAGAGGAAAACGGCGCGAGAATCGGGATGCCCGACGATTGCAACTTCGAAACTGAGGGTGAAGCAATCGAGTCCTGAGCACGTCCTCTAATCGGAGAAAAAGCGCGTCATACAAAAAGAGCTAACCCGCAGAAAAAGATTTGAATCTCGACCGTTAGGCCAACGTCAATGGGTTGATGAGTGAGCAAGCCTTTTTCGAATACAGAGCGAAGCTGATTAACACCGCTCATACCGAAGACCACGGCGAACCAATCCATTGCTTAATAAAGATGGAGATCGGCGCTGCCCACGAACGCTCGCGCGAGCTCCTTGAGCAGGAAGCCGGAGGCTTATTCCTTTTTAATGTCAATCCGGGACCGCATCGTAGAACCACCCATTCCAGCATTGGCGAGGTAGATGAAAAACGCCTACGTGAGCTAGGTCCTGCCACAGATTTTAATCGGGTCGGGAGCACTGAGATTTACTCTTATTCGTTTTGATGATGCGCGATCGCATTACGAAGGTCAGCGAATGGCATCGTGATTACGCGGCCCCTCACCGCTTTGCGAGACCTCAGCATTTCATGACCCTTGAGCATTCGACGATTTGCACTTTGGTATTGGAAAACGGGCGGCGCGATTCGCTGCTCTATTTGCGCGTGACCACCGTGTTCAAGCTATTGCGTCTTGTTGAGCAGGCGGTAGAGACTGGACCCTGGACGCATATCGAAATTTCAAAAATCTGAGAACAATTGGGATCGCCACAAGCATTCGCCTAGTCACCGGGCCTCTTTGGCTAATCGCTAACAATTACTGCTTTTTCAGCGCCACGACCTACTCGACGAGCGAACTACTGATGGAGCCTTGGGAAGAATACTGGGGGATATGCCCGGCTTCAGGCACCAGGGCACTTACGCGCGCGCCCGATGCCGCCTTATGCAGCCGCGTTAGTAATTTGTTTCGAATTGGTGCTGAGAACATATGAGAAGAGTTGAAGCGAAGATTGTTGAAAACAGAAAGGAAGATCCTGCATCGGACAATCCATGAGCGCAAGTAACCTCTCCGATGATCAAATCACTGCAATCTTAACCGACGAGTATCTACGCCTTCATGATATTTCTCCTCATGACGAGGACGAGGCAAAGGACCTGGAGCATGTGAAAAATGCCGTCAAAATAATGAAGGTTTTGCACGCCCAAAATCTGGCTAAGGCGCAAGGAAACCAAGAGATTTTGCGCGCACTACAAACCGAAATTGCATCGGCGGATCTTCAGTTGTCAAAAGCGGAAGAGAATCCTTATCTTACCACTGATAGTCCAGCCGTATTCTGTCAGCGAATTCTCGACGCTCAAAAGCCACCTGAATCGGTTCCCCAGATTTCCGTCGAAGAGGCTCTAGAGCGACTCAGCAAGGAAAATAAGGGGTGATTTCTTTTATGACGCGCGTCATGACTGCTAGGAACATGCTGGGAATTTCGAAACATTTGTTACCATCTCGACCATTCTCACTCGTCCAGAAGCCACGCTGGTTCGTCAACACGGAGTTCATCACTGCGGTTTCACCCGACGACTGGCAGGATCAATGAATCTCAAGAACCGATTATGCTGATTGATCAGCAGCCCGAAACTTATTCCTGCCGCTGTTTGGATTTTGCCATGCGATTTTCGGCAGAACGCGGCAGAGGCGCAAATAGAGCGAATACCGCGTTGGTTTCAGGATTTTAATTGGTACCGGCTCGATTGGTTTAATGACGGGTCGTTGAAGGGGTCGAGCTTCCCGGTCAGGCTGTACCAGCCGTCAGCAAACTTGGTTTCTGGGCAGGTTTGAATCAACCTTGTCGCATGCCCGAGTCAATGACGGGGCTGCTTCAGTTTGGGAGTTTTGCTTATGATAATTTAGATATCCAGCATACCAGCTGCTACACTGTTCTCGATATGGAAGAAGAAGCGAGGTACGGCCTGGGACCCAGCGAAGCCTCGGTGAAGGCCTGGATATCAACTTTCTACAGATAGGCTTCCGGGTTTTGCGGCGCTCGAGGTACCGCGACCAATAGCTACAAGGTCACGCTGAAAAACCCGGCCTGGCTCTCTCAGCTGGAGCCCTCGGCACCACTTAACGGCTACTTGATGGAGCATGGGGAGTTCAATGCAGAACTTGCAAAAGACGAGCGCATCAATGAGGACCTGAAAGAACCGTTGAAGTTACTGACCTGTAAGTCTTCGACCAAACGAAGCCGTTCAGACAGCCTTTCTTATTCCGGTGAAGTCCAAAACTCGGACGAGATGCGATTCTCAGCAGTGGAGTTCTTTGGTGGCTTTTTTATTGGCCGAGGAAATAGAGAGGCCCGGGGGGTCTAAAAATAGCCGAAAGGTCGGAGCGGTTGCGGGGCAGCCGGCCTCTCGCTCTTCGGCGGCACAATGCTGGAAAGCGGCATAGGGACCGCAGCATCGGCGTAGCTTTTCTCAACGCTTCCGACCCTGCGCTGGGGCTGCCAGCTATTCGGGCCGCTATTGTTCAAAGATGATATTGCCGCCACTCGGACTGTTTACCGTGACTTTCAACTCGTGGCGTCCGCAGGGGCCCGGATTCTTGGAGCCCGGACTTGGAAGGCTGGGGGCGAAGATACCGGACAACTTCTCCCCTCCCCCGCTTATTCACTTCGCTCCGTGAGCCCTGGATCCTGCTGCTGCAAGACGAGGAGTCGCGAGCTGCTCCTAGTGGCGCTGCTCGGAGTGGTGTTTCTAAAGGGATTTAAGGAGGCCATTGGAATCGCCGTCATCTTAGTGGCCGTGTATTTGGCGCTTAATTTAATTGTTGTTCTTATCGGGATAGAGCAGATCGCGGCTCACCCGCACGTGTTTGCGAATTGGAAAACCGCGCTTTTCGCCGAATATGGTAGCCCACTCGCGATGATCGGTTTAAGCCTGCTTCTATTTCCGAAGCTAGCGCTGGGTCTGTCCGGTTTCGAGACCGGCGTGTCGATGATGCCACTCGTCAAAGGAGCGCCGGATGACCAGGAGGCCTCGGCCTGTCGGCAAGATCCGACACACGCAATCGTCTACTGCTGACGTCATGAGCCTTTTGCTGTTGAGCACGGCGCTCATAACTACGCTGCTGATCCCAGCCGACGCTTTCCGCTCCGCAGGTCCGAACGGCGAGCCGGCCGGACCGGCTAACGGACGCGCGCTCGCGTATCTAGCACACCAGTTCCTTGGCAACCTTCGGTACGGTCTATGATCTTTCGACCATTGCGATTCTGTGGTTCGCCGGAGCCTCGGCAATGGCAGGGCTTCTGAACATAGTGCCGCGTTATCTGCCGCGGTACGGAATTGCGCCAGAATGGACTCGCGCCAGGCGTCCGTTGATACTGATCTACACGGCTATTGGATTTGCGGTAACACTCTTCTTCCGCGCAAACGTGGACGCGCAAGGCGGCGCGTATGCAACGGGCGTGCTCGTTCTTATGACCCCTTCTGCGGTGGCGGTAACTCTGTCGGTGTGGCGAGAGGCTCATCCAGTATCCGGCGTATGCTTCGGCTTGATTACGCTCGTATTTATGTACACGACTTTGGTTAACATCGTCGAGCGACCCGATGGTGTAAAAATTGGCGCCTTTTTTATCGCCGCTATTGTCCTGAGTTCTCTAGTTTCGCGCGTTTGGCGCACGACAGAATTGCGCGTCGAAAAGATCACGCTCGATAGTGAGGCCCAGCGTTTCATAAACGAAATGGATGGCCGGGGCGAACTGCGCATCATCGCCAATCAACCGCGCCGGTGCGATAACGCTGAGTATACCCACCGCGAGCAGGAACAACGCGAGGATAATAACATCCCTTTGGATGAACCAATCGTTTTCTTGGAGATCTACGTGCGCGATGCGAGCGAGTTTTCTGCCGACTTGAACATCCACGGCGTTCGTGTTGGCCGCCATTGTGTTCTTCGTGGCGAGAGTGCTGCAGTAGCTAACGCCATCGCTGCGTTCCTGCTCTATTTACGTGAGGACAAGGGAAAAGTACCGCATGCATACTTCAACTGGACTGAGGGCAACCCGCTCCTATACCTCCTCCACTATGTTCTGAGCGGTGAGGGTGACGTTGCCCCCGTGACTCGGGAAGTTTTACGCAAGGCGGAACCTAATGCGCAGCGCCGGCCTGCAATCCATGCGGGAGTCTGACACTCGAGAGATGTTCTTGAAGCTCTTGGACGAAATAGACCTGCAGCTTTGGTTGCAAAGAAGAATGAGGATTTCGGCGATGCGCTTCAGAATCTTTATCAGGAACTAGAGCGCGCAGAGGATCTGGTTGGCATAGCGGTGCTACGATCAAGGTTCAAAAAAGCAGGGGCCAAGAAATCCGTATTTGGCCTTTAATAATCTTCGATCCCTGAAATGTGATTTTGGCAGCAATATCTGTTTCTGCTAACTGATCCGCTGCTGGATTTCGTAATCGCACCCTCCCAAACGTGAAAACCAGGTGATGATGGCTAATACACCCAGTAAGGTCTCCAGAAATCACGTTTAAGCGGTCGCGAAAGTAAATCGCTAGTTCTCGGAAGCCCTGTCTCCCCGAGAATTTAATGGCATTCTGAGGGGATTGCTCACCCAGCGTCTGCGGATCAGCTGCCGAAAGAATCCATTCAACCCGACGAGAAAGGAATCGAAATAGCTGTTCGACATCGTCGGAACCAATAAGAGCGGCGT
>Ga0209526_10001083_pt1 | contig 17969 bp, 10 predicted proteins | sample JacPinW_OM2H0_M1_FD_188566 | JGI IMG/M metagenome (GOLD analysis project Ga0209526, IMG submission 188566) | Forest soil microbial communities from Algoma, Ontario, Canada - Jack Pine, Ontario site 1_JW_OM2H0_M1 (SPAdes) (version 2) | ecosystem: Environmental > Terrestrial > Soil > Boreal... | reverse complement strand
CGCCGCGAAATCCACCTGAATTGAACAATGGTGCATTTGTCCGCGTGTTTGAAATCGTGGCCGGCGAATACGGCTTACCGACTCGCCCGCCGATCATTCCTTTCTTGCTGCATTTGCGGAGTTCGTCGCAAAGTAGAAAGTGTCCGCCATCGATGGAGTGCGGGATTCATGAGGAGCTTCGGGAAAGAGTTCTGGTGGAGAGTCCAAGAATCAAGAAACTCATTCGCGATGAAGAATTGTTCTCGCCTCAAATGAGTTCATGTTCCATTCGGCCTCAGACCATCAGCTTCGCCAGGGAAGAATGTCTGCTTGTCAAGGAGAGTGTCCAGAGCTTTCAGCAAAGTCGTGCCGGCTTGGGCTTTTGATACATACCCCTGCCCCCCCGCCAACTTCGCTTCCTCTATCGACTGCCTACTCTCGTGGATGGAGAAAAACAGGATCGGAACATCTCGCAAGAATTTTCTGATTTCCTGCGCTGCAGCGAAGCCGCCCAGAACGGGCATAGTGATGTCGAGAATCACCAAGTCTGGGCTCAGTTCGCGTGCCTTCTCAATAGCCTGCCGTCCGTTTGCGGCCTCGCCGCACACCTCAAGGTCACAGCGAGACATCAAGATCGAGCAAACACCTTTCCTTATGGTTTCGTGGTCGTCGGCAATCAATATTCGAATAGGAGCCATTTCGAACGTCTTGCGCGGTCGGCGAGCGACCGCGCAAGAGACCTTTATATCACTAAAGGTGAAAGTGCGCCTACAGTGTTTACTGTATTTAGGCGACCTTATGTATTAGCTACGATTGGCGGGCGTTTTCGCAAGGGATAGAAACAAAACAGGTATTGTTGTGACCAGCCGCCGGCGAGTCCGGAATGACGGGCAACTGTCGGGAACCGGTCAGGTGTCTGTAAAGTTCCGTTCAGCAACCAAAACCAGATGGTTTGCATTTAGTTTTGAGCGCTTGGATTTACGGGCAACTGGCCACAGTTTGGTTTGGAGATGGAGAGGATGGAAACAACCGAGCACAACACAGCAACCACGAACACAAGTGCCGCGCCCAAAGCGAAGCCGAAAAGGCATGCACGCACGAATGGGCGTACTGATAACGACGCTGCCGATTTGAGCGTGATACTTGCGGGCCTGAGGACTATGCGCGACGGCGACTTTTCCGTGCGCCTCCCGGGAGCTTGGACCGGGCTGGCCGGGAAAATCGCAGACACGTTCAATGACATTGCTTCCGCAAACCAGCATATCGCCCAGGACCTAAAGCGTGTCGGACAGGTTGTCGGTAAGGACGGAAAAACCCGGGAGCGCGCGCGATTTCACGAGTCTAAAGGTTCGTGGGGAGAGATGGAAGTTTCCGTCAACACCCTGGTGGATGATCTGCTCCGACCGACCACTGAAGTCACCCGCGCCATCGCGGCCGTTGCTCAAGGAAATCTGACTCAAACTGTGCGGTTAGATGTGGACGGGCGACCGCTCGAAGGTGAGTTTCTACGATCGGCCAGCATCGTCAACGCCATGATTGAGCAGCTTGGGGTCTTCACAGCCGAGGTCACACGGGTTGCCCGCGAAGTCGGAACGGATGGCAAGCTGGGTGGTCAGGCCCAGGTGCCTGGTGTTGCGGGCACGTGGAAGGACCTCACCGACTCGGTCAACTCAATGGCGAGTAATCTCACGGGCCAAGTGCGCAACATCGCTGAAGTCGCTACCGCTGTAGCCAGCGGTGATCTCTCCCGAAAGATTACCGTCGATGTCCGCGGCGAAATCCTCCAGCTCAAAGAAGCCATCAACACGATGGTCGATCAGTTACGGTCGTTTGCGTCCGAGGTGACGCGCGTCGCTCGCGAGGTAGGCACCGACGGCGCGCTCGGAGGACAAGCCGTGGTGCCGGGCGTGGCAGGCACGTGGAAGGACCTCACGGATTCGGTCAACGCCATGGCCGGGAATCTCACGGCTCAAGTGCGAAACATTGCCGAGGTGACCACCGCCGTGGCGCGCGGCGATTTGTCGCGCAAAATCACGGTGGACGTAAAAGGCGAAATTCTCGAACTGAAGAACACGATCAACACGATGGTCGACCAGCTCAATGCTTTCGCTGGAGAGGTGACGCGCGTGGCGCGCGAGGTTGGCACAGACGGCAAGCTGGGCGGTCAAGCGCAGGTACCCGGCGTGGCCGGAACATGGAAGGATCTCACCGACAACGTGAATTTCATGGCCAGCAACCTGACTGGGCAGGTGCGCAACATCGCCGAAGTGGCCGCGGCCATAGCCAGTGGCGACCTTTCACGCAAAATCACGGTCGACGTTCGGGGCGAGATTCTGCAGCTTAGGGAAACCCTTAACACCATGGTGGATCAACTAAATCGCTTCGCCGGTGAGGTGACGCGCGTGGCGCGGGAAGTGGGAACCGAAGGTCGACTGGGTGGACAGGCGAACGTGCCGGGCGTGGCTGGCACATGGAAGGACCTAACGGACTCAGTCAACTCAATGGCGGGGAATCTCACGGGGCAAGTACGAAACATTGCCGAGGTAACCACCGCCGTGGCGCGCGGCGATTTGTCGCGCAAAATCACGGTAGACGTAAAAGGCGAAATTCTCGAACTGAAGAACACGATTAACACGATGGTGGACCAGCTCAACGCTTTTGCCGGAGAGGTGACCCGCGTGGCGCGTGAAGTAGGCACGGAAGGAAAATTGGGAGGGCAAGCGCAGGTGCCGGGTGCAGGCACGTGGAAGGATCTCACGGACAACGTGAATTTCATGGCCAGCAACCTGACTGGACAGGTGCGCAACATCGCCGAAGTGGCCACCGCCGTGGCGCGCGGCGATCTGTCCCGCAAAATTACGGTGGACGTAAAAGGGGAAATTCTTGAACTTAAGGACACTATCAACACGATGGTGGACCAGTTGCGGTCGTTCGCTTCAGAGGTGACGCGCGTAGCCCGCGAAGTGGGTACGGATGGCAAGCTGGGCGGCCAGGGGCAGGTACCCGGCGTAGCTGGAACCTGGAAGGACCTTACCGACTCGGTGAACTCGATGGCTAGCAACTTGACCGGCCAAGTGCGCAACATCGCTGAAGTGGCCACTGCCATAGCTAGCGGCAACCTCTCAAAGAAAATCACAGTGAACGTGAGCGGTGAAATCCTGTTGCTCAAGGAAACCATCAACACGATGGTGGACCAGCTGAACGCGTTTGCGGGTGAGGTGACGCGCGTAGCCCGCGAGGTTGGTTCGGAAGGTCGATTGGGCGGACAGGCAAACGTGCCTGGGGTCGCTGGCACATGGAAGGACCTGACAGACTCCGTCAATTCCATGGCTCGAAATCTGACAGCGCAGGTGCGCAATATCGCCGAAGTGACCACGGCAGTGGCGCGAGGAGATTTGTCGCGCAAAATCACGGTGGACGTGAAAGGCGAAATACTCGAACTAAAGAATACCATCAACACGATGGTGGATCAGCTAAACGCTTTCGCTGCTGAGGTGACCCGCGTCGCCCGCGAAGTAGGCACCGGCGGTAAGTTAGGAGGTCAGGCGCAGGTGCCTGGCGTAGCCGGTACTTGGAGGGACCTCACAGACAACGTGAACGTCATGGCTGCCAACCTAACTGAGCAGGTACGCGGTATCGTCAAAGTCGTGACTGCGGTCGCCAATGGCGAGCTAACGCAGAAGCTGACGGTTAATGCGAAGGGCGAAGTTGCCGCGCTGGCCGAAACGATCAACAACATGACCGACACGCTAGCTACCTTCGCTGACCAGGTGACAACCGTGGCTCGCGAGGTAGGCGTGGAAGGGCGCCTCGGTGGTCAAGCCAACGTGCCGGGCGCTGCTGGCACGTGGAAGGATCTCACGGGCAATGTGAATCTTCTCGCCGATAACTTGACCAATCAGGTGCGTGCAATTGCGGAGGTGGCTACAGCCGTGACCAAGGGCGACCTGACCCGTTCGATTCAAGTAGAAGCTAGCGGAGAGGTAGCGGATCTTAAGGACAACATCAATACGATGATCGACAACCTGCGGCTGACGACCGATCGCAGCACCGAACAGGACTGGCTTAAGACGAATCTCGCTCGCTTCACAGGCATGTTGCAGGGGCAGCGCGATCTGCCGACTGTCGGGCGCATGCTGCTGTCAGAATTAGCGCCATTGGTGAACGCACAGCAGGGCGTAATCTACCGAATGGAGACTGAAGAGTCGGGAAGAATGGCGCTGTTGTCGGCGTTCGCTGACGATGGAGAGGATGGGCATCGGAAACACTTGAAGGCGGGGGAGGGCCTCATCGGGCAATGCGCCGCAGAGAAGCGTCGCATGTTGATCTCTGATTTACCAATACATACAGTCCCGATCCGCTCAGGCTTGTTCCAGGCCGTCCCGCGAAACATCATCGTGCTGCCGGTGCTTTTTGAGGATCAGGTCAAGGCAGTTATCGAGTTAGCGTCATTGAACACCTTCACCGCTTCACAGGTGGCCTTCCTTGAGCAACTGACCGCGAGCATTGGCATCGTGCTAAATAGCATTGAGGCAACGATGCAGACGGAAGGACTGCTGAAGCAGTCTCAACAATTGGCCACAGAGCTGCAGACACAGCAAAGAGAATTGCAGCAGACCAACGAGCAGTTTGCACAAAAGGCGCAGCAGCTCGCCGAACAAAACGTGGAAGTCGAGCGTAAGAATCAGGAGATTGAGCAGGCGCGTAGGGCGTTGGAGGAGAAAGCTAAGGAACTGGCTTTGACCTCGAAGTACAAGTCGGAGTTCCTGGCCAACATGTCCCACGAGCTGCGCACTCCTCTCAACAGCGTCTTGATCCTGGGTCAGCAACTGAGTGATAACTCCGATGGGAATCTAACGGCGAAGCAGGTGGAGTTCGCCCGTACTATTCACGGAGCCGGCACGGATCTATTGAACCTCATCAGCGATATTCTCGACCTGTCGAAGATCGAATCCGGTACGGTCTCGGTAGAGGCTGAGGAAGTCTTTTTCACGAGTCTCCTCGACATGGTAGCCCGACCGTTCCGGCACGAGGCAGAGAATCGCCGGCTTGCGTTCGAGGTGTTCGCCGACCAGCATCTTACTCGAAGCCTCGTCACCGATTCAAAACGACTCCAGCAAGTGCTCAAGAATTTGCTTTCGAACGCTTTCAAATTCACAGAACAAGGGAGCGTCCGGCTGTCTGTGTCCGTTGCTCGAAGTGGTTGGACGTACAGTCATCCAGTGCTCGCTGCTACAGCCTCCGTTATCGCATTCGAGGTTGCCGACACCGGCATCGGCATTCCATCAGAAAAGCAGCGGATCATTTTCGAGGCTTTCCAGCAAGCCGATGCCGGTACCAGCCGCAAGTATGGAGGAACCGGACTCGGGCTCGCCATTAGCCGCGAACTTGCCAACCTCCTCGGGGGCGAGATCCAATTACGCAGTACACCGGGCAAAGGGAGTACGTTCACGCTCTACTTGCCTCAAACGTATGTGGGTTCGCCGGGGATGAGTATCACGGAGAAGGACCGGAAGTCGGCGTTTCCCGCCGTTCTCGAGTTGACCACTCTGGGGGCATCGGAGCGCTCTGCTGAACGGATCCCCGACGACCGTGAGAATTTGCGGTCAGGAGATGCTGTCTTGCTGATAGTTGAAGATGACCCGCACTATGCCCGCGTGCTCTGCGATCTTTCTCGCGATAAGGGTTTCAAGGTACTCGTAGCGACGCGCGGTACAGAAGCTCTGACCCTGGCTCGCGAATTCCACCCGACGGCCGTATCACTCGACGTCTTTCTCCCGGATATGCTTGGATGGACGGTGCTGAATCATTTGAAGCAGGATCCGAGCACGCGGCACATACCCGTACAAATGTTGACGATGGATGAGGACCGGCAACATGGCTTAGCTCGCGGAGCATTCTCTTTCGTAACCAAGCCGACCACGCCCGAGGCACTGGAAGCAGCGGTCACCCGCATTAAGGAGTACACCACGGATCGGCCCAAGCGGCTGTTGATTGTGGAAGACAACCCAGCTGAGCAACTGGGTATCCGGGAACTGCTGGGCCATGACGATATTGAGGTTGCGGTCGCTGCGACGGGCAGCGAGGCGCTTGCTGCTATTAGCAAGCAACCGTTTGACTGCATGGTGCTGGATCTGCGGCTTCCCGACATGTCGGGTTTCGATGTGTTGGAACGCTTGCGCGACGCTCCGTCGTCTAGCGACTTGCCAGTAGTGGTCTTTACCGGTAAAGAGCTGTCTTCGGAAGAGGATTCCCGGCTGCGCTCGCTTGCCCGCAGTGTTGTGGTCAAGGGTGTCGAGTCGCCCGAGAGGCTGCTTGATGAAACGGCATTGTTCTTGCATCGTGTGGTCGATCAGCTTCCAACAGACAAACAGAAGATGCTTGACCGGCTACACCGATCAGACGAAGCCCTTTCCGGCAAGAAAGTGCTGGTAGTGGACGACGATGTTCGGAACATCTTTGCCCTTAGCAGCGTGCTGGAACGCCGTGGAATGACGGTGCTGACCGCAGGCACGGGCCGCGAAGCGATTGGCACTCTAGAATCGACTCCAGATATCGCCATCGTGCTCATGGACGTCATGATGCCAGAAAAGGACGGATACGAGACGATGCAGCTGATCCGACAGAACACTGGTTTCCGACGTCTGCCGATCATTGCGTTGACTGCCAAAGCGATGAAAGGGGATCGTGAGAAGTGTCTGGAAGCGGGTGCCTCCGAGTATCTGGCTAAACCAGTAAACACCGAGCAACTGCTGTCGGCACTACGGATGTGGCTCCATCGCTAACGCTCTCTATATCGCAGGCCGGATTTGGTCAGTCGGTGGCGAGCGCACAAAAGTCATCTGAGCAAGTGAGGGACGGCTATGAGCGTAAACGAAAAGGTCAACATCCTTATGGTAGATGACCAGCCCGCTAAGTTGCTCAGTTACGCGGCCATACTTGATGAGCTGGACGAGAACTTGCTCAAGGCCAATTCAGGCAAGGAGGCCCTGGAACACTTACTGAAAAACGACATCGCTGTCGTCCTCATGGATGTGAGCATGCCCGAACTCGATGGTTTTGAACTGGCGGATATGATTCGCCAGCACCCGCGCTTTCAGAAGACGCCCATCATTTTTATCTCCGCCGTGCACTTAACGGACTTGGACCGGATCAAGGGGTACCAACGAGGGGCAGTAGATTACGTTTCTGTCCCAGTCATTCCTGAATTGCTCCGGGCGAAAGTCAGCGTTTTTGCCGAACTCCATCGCAAGTCGCAACAGCTCGAAATGCTGAATCGGGAGCTGCGGAATCTCTCCACCAGGCTGATTGGTTTGCAAGATGACGAGCGTCGCCGTATTGCTCGCGACCTACACGATGGGTTGGGGCAAGAGCTCAGTGCCGCTAAAATGATGTTGGACGGAATGCTCCTGCAAAACCAGTCTGCTCGATTGAGAGAAGAAGCAGTAACACAGGTTAGTGAGCTGATCGACACCGCACTTCTGAAAATTCGCAGCATGTCTCACCTTTTGTATCCACCTTTGCTAGATGAAGTCGGTTTACGCTCCGCACTTCGCTGGTACGTGGACGGACTCACGCAGCGCAGCGGTATTGAAACCTCCATCGATTTGCAGCCTGCCGACTTTCCTCGGCTCGTACCGGAATTGGAGACCGCGGTTTTTCGGATTGTTCAGGAGGCGTTGACCAATGTCTTCCGGCACTCGGAAGCCCGCAAAGCAAGCGTTACTTTGGCGATGAGCGAAAGCCAACTTGCCATCACCGTACGAGACGATGGCAAAGGCATTTCAGACCATATTGAGGAGTTTCACCCCGACAGTATTGGTATCGGTATCGGAGGGATGAGGCAGCGTGTGAAGGAATTCGGCGGGGAACTGCGTTTGCGAAACGCTAGTCCGGGGACTCTCCTCGAGGTCGCTATTCCGATTACCTCTGTGATAATTCATCAGGTAGTATCAACTACCAGCGCTGGGCGCACACACACAAGCCCTGTACCCGATTGACAAGTGGCTTGCACCAGGCGAATATTTTCTGGGCCAATCGTGATTCCTCATCCGCCGAGAGGTCCCATGGGTATTCAGGGAACGATTAGCCATCTTTTGTGGTGCATCAGACCGAAGCAGTGCGACGCGTCGACAGCGAGGTCTCGGGAAGAGCTACTGTCCCATGCCGAGCATGATATCTGCCTAAGCTCTGTCGACCGGGCCGCCTTTGTCGCCACGCTTAAGGGACAAAGAGCCTTCACTAATTTCGAGCGCCGCCTTCGGCGAAACGACGACAGCCCTGTTTGGGTTTTGGAAAACGCAACACTCGGAAGGAAAGGACGATGAACCGTCGGCAATAGAAGGAACGCTGCTTGATATCACGGAGCGTAAACGCGCTGAGACCGAGCTCCGCTAAGCCAATGAACTGTTGCAAACGCGACAGCGCGAAATTGAAGAAGAACTGCTGCTCGCGTCGCGCGTGCAACAGAGTCTAGCGCCAAGCAGCGTGACCTGAGGCGGTGTTCCGGTCGAGACGTTCTATCAGCCAGTGCGAACGATCGGCGGAGATTTCGGTCTTGTGGCTGCGCGTGCAGATTGCCTTAGCCTCTTGGTCTGCGACGTCTCGGGACATGGCATCAGTTCCGCCCTCGTCGCCAATCGAATCTATACAGAGACGATGGCACAAATCGAGCTCGGCTCGATGATGCGGCACCTCAACCGGTTCGTAATGCGAAGCCTCGGCAACTCGGACTTTTATTTCACACTGGTCGCGGCGCGCCTGAATCGTGGCGGACGCAGCCTAGAATTCGCCGGCGCGGGTCATCCTCCCGCAATGCTTGTTCGGCCCGGCCAGGCTTCACGACTGCTTGAATCGCAGAATGCCGTGCTCGGACTTCTCGCAGACGCTGTAGACCGTGAACCGACGATCGAAGTTCCCATACAAGCGGGCGATCGCGTGGTGATCTACACGGACGGTTTCACCGAAAGCTTCAATCCGCAAGCGGAGATGCTCGGCGTCGATGGATTCAGCACAATCGTAAGTGAGACTTCGACGCTGTCGCTTCCGAACATGAAGCAAGAACTCACTGACCGTGTGGCGGCGTGGCGCAGCGGCCCTGCTGCCGACGACATGTCGCTTGTCGTTGTCGGAATATCGTAGAGAAATGGAAACAAACGACGAGTAGTGGCTGTATCGCTCGAACCGAGGCGGAAGCAAACAGATCCAGGCTGCTGTGTGCGCCGCTGAACTCGACACTCGCAGAGTTTCTCACCCAGCCAGAGTGACGCCCACCGCGGGATCATCGCCAGCCGTAGCTTGGAACCGAAACCATGCGGTCGCTTCGTCTCCGCATGCCAGCGCAGTCTTCCCAAGCACGAGAATTCCTCTCATCGGGGGTCCATTTTTTGTGGTGTACGAAACAGAACCAGTCGGCCAGGTCGTCTACCAAGAGGTCAAGCATGGTTAAGCAGAGCGGGGGCCGGGCGGAATAACGGGAACGAACAATTTCTCGCAAGCGGCCTCCGCTTAGGTCCCAGCCTTTTCGGGCTGGGACCTTCTAGCCGGAGGGAAGCACACTGTTTAGGCAGTGATGAACAGAGTCACGCCGCCACGATTCACAAGGAGTAACGGTTCCTTGCCTTCCTTGCGAATTGCGTTTTGGAACTCAGAGACATTCTTCACAGGTTGATGATTCACTTCCTGGATCACATCTCCCTTGCGTAGTCCCGAGTCCGCCATGGGGCTCGACGGGTTGACTTCGGTCACGACCACCCCAGTCGTCGTCGGGGGTAGATTCAGTTGTTGGGCAGTTTGCGGGGTCAGGTTGGCGACTTCGACTCCCTCAAGCGCCTGGTCCGCACCGCCCTCTTCGGTTTTTGCGTTTGCTTCTTCGGTGGGCATTCCATTCAACTTGACGGTCATGTCGTTCTGGTTGCCATGACGCACGACCTTCAGTTTGACCTCACTTCCAGGTTGCATCATCGAGATGGTCATGCGGAGTTGGTTGCTGTCAGACATCGGCTTCCCGTTGACTTCCAGGATGATGTCCCCTCTCTGCAAGCCAGCAGCCTGCGCTGGGCTGTTCGGGGTCACGTCGCCCACGAGAACCCCTTGGGCCTGCTTCTCGCCGAAGGCTTTGGCGATTCCGGGAGTGACGTCCTGGGGCATGATTCCGAGGAATGCGCGAGTCACTTTCCCGTCTTTGAGTATCTGATCCATGACCTGACGAGCGAGGTTGGCTGGGACGGCGAATCCGATGCCCTGACTCCCGCCAGAACCATGGGTGATGATCGCCGTGTTGATTCCAATCAGCTCGCCACGGTCATCGACCAGTGCGCCGCCGGAGTTGCCTGGATTGATGGGCGCGTCGGTCTGAAGGAAATCCTCGTAGGCCTCGATGCCGAGATTCCCGCGGCCGGTGGCGCTGATGATTCCCTTGGTTACGGTCTGTCCGACGCCGAATGGATCGCCGATGGCCAGGGCCGTATCTCCAACCTGTACCTTGGAAGAGTCACCGATCGTGATGGGCGAGAGACTGGGGGCATTGATTTTCAGAACGGCGATATCCGTCTTGGGATCGGTGCCCACAATGCGTGCCTGGACCTCGCGTTTGTCTGAAAGGGTGACGCGAACATCGGTTGCGCCATCCACCACATGGTTGTTCGTGAGGACGTAGCCTTCCGGGCTGACGACGACGCCGGACCCCAGACTCTTCTCGCGGCGGTCCTTTGGAATATTGAATTTCCCGTCGGCGTCATCTCCAAAGAACTGACGGAAGAACGGGTCCATGGGCATCTCGTCGGAAGACTGCATCCGTGAGTGAACCACTTTCGAGGAAGAAATATTGACAACCGACGGCAGTACCGTCTTGAGTATGGGAGCGAAGCTGCTCTTGCTCGGACCTTCATTGGGATCGGCCAGTTTCAAAGAAGCAGGAGGATTGGTTGTGGATAACTTCTGCGCGGCCCTGGCGATAGCTATCCCAGCGGTGCCAAGCAATAGAGCTAGTCCCATTACTGCGGGTCTTGAACTCGTCCAAGACTTGATTCGATTCATGTTTCGCTCCTTACGGATCTCGCACCTGCTCGCTAGCCCACGCGAGATTTGGTGTCTCCATGTCAGACGCGTGAGGAGGAGACTTGATCCTCCCTGCCGACCGGGATTTCGGCAGCCGGTGATTGGGTATGTCCGGCGCGGGGCGCTCGAAGGAAGTGATGGGGAGCAAGGACAGCTAGTGCCTCTAGGAGATGATCCCCTTGCGGACCGCGTACAGAATCAACTCGGGGATGCCTCGAAGGTTCAACTTCTGCATGATGTTGGACCGGTGGGTTTCGACGGTGTACACACTGAGATTCAACAGGTTTGCCACCTCCTTGTTTGATTTTCCCTCGGCGACCAGCTGGAGAATCTCACGTTCCCGTGGGGTCAACAGATCGTAAGCGTCCTCGGCTCCGGAACGTTTCAGCTTTCGCATGTAATCATCAAGAAGAACCTTGCTCACCACGGGGCTGAAGAAGGATTTCCCGCCCGCGACCGCGCGCACCGCACGGATAAGGTCTGCCTCGGCGGAATCCTTCAGTAGGTAACCTTTGGCTCCGGCCTTCAGCGCGCGCAGAACGTAGCTTTCATCCGCATGCATGCTGAGCATGACGACCGCGATTTCCGGATGGCTATGTGTAATTTGATGAGAAGCCTCGATGCCGTTTAGATTGGGCATGCCGATGTCCATGACCGTCACATCGGGCCGGAGCGACTTCGCCATGGAAACAGCTTCTCTTCCATCGCCGGCTTCCCCAACGACCGAGAGATCGGTTTGTTGCTCGATCAGAAGGCGCAGTCCGCTGCGCATGAGCTTATGGTCGTCCGCAAGAAGTATTCGAATCTTTCTCATACGATCAAGAGGATTTTGCAGGGTCCAATGGAAGTTCCGCCTTCACCGAGGTACCTTGTCCGGCCCGGGATTCGATCGACAGAGTACCGCCGAGCCGCTTCACGCGCTCTTCCATTCCCAGCAACCCCATGCCCCGCACGCGCCGGGAATCAAAGCCCAGCCCGTCGTCGATGATCTCGACCCTGAGTTTTTCCGGTGTCTGAACGACGGAAACCCGGGCGTTTTTGGCGGCGGCGTGGGTTGCCGCGTTGTTGAGCGCTTCCTGCACCAAACGATAGACACAAATTTTGGTTTCGTCGGGTAGCTTCTCAGAGACCATTTCCGAGTGCACTTCCACTTCCATGTCGCTGCGCCGCGATATTTCGCGCGCTTGCCATTCCAGGGCGGGAATCAAACCCAGATCGTCCAGCATGGAAGGCCGCAGTAGAAGAGCAATATCCCGGACCGTCTTGACCGAATTCTCGGCGAGGCTCTTCACGCGGGTGATCTGCTCCCGGATAGCCTGGTCCACGGGGGGCACCAGAGTCGACAAACGTCCCAGATCCACCAGGAGTGCCTCGAGAGACTGTCCCACCTCGTCATGAAGCTCGCGAGAAATCGAGCGGCGTTCCTGCTCCTGGACGTCCAGGAGACGGGCCGAAAGTTTTTCGAGCTCCCGTCGATTATCAGCAAGCACGCGGTAGCGCTGGCGTCCTTGCCGCTCGAGACGCAGAATGTAGAAACTTCCTACGATGGACAACAGGAATCCCGCGGCTAACGCCAGGATCAGCATCGACCTCAGCTTCATTTGTAGACCTTGAAATCTTGTTAAGAGAGCCTGATTTTCCTGCGCAAGCCGTCCGCTGTTGAGCAACGCGATCTGTTGCGAAACCTGAAGAATGTCCAGGCTTCGCGGGATGAGCTGTTCGTGGATGAACTGCCGAGAGTGTTCCCTGCGATCCCCCGGAGCTCGAGATAGCAGAGCCGCGAAAGTAACCTCCTGCTCGGAAAGTTCTTGTTCGATCTCATTCAGCATTTTCTGTTCTTGGGGTTCACGGTCTGGAGGATAACTCCGCAGTGCGGAATGGGCCTCTGCTGCATGACTCGCGATTTCAATCCCCACTTGACTCTGTTCTATGGGCTGGTCCTCTAGCAGGAACCTTTCCAGCTGATCGTCATAGACATGAACGGAAATGAGAACCGTCGAAAGTGCTTGGGTGCGAGTCATGAAACGTCCGCTGACCTGTTCTTCGATCGTGTGTAGCTGACGCAAGGATAACAGGGCCTCCACGCCGGCGACGAGCATGAGCGACAGCAGTCCGCCGAAGACTAGAAGTAGGGTCGTGCGGAGCTTCTCCGCCGACAGGCTAGATTCGAAGATTTTGTCTGGAACCTCTGGTTGCGGGCTTTTCGTGTGCAAGAAAGCGAACATACAGAACAGAATAGAGCAACTTTGCCAGGATAACGCAGATTTCGCACTCGAAACTCCCGTGTCAGACCAATCAGGCGGAGGTCTCGGCATCACCGCGTCGGCCGAGTGATCGAACTAACATCATGAAACGGGGTGCGGGGGGAAAAAGCGACCAGGATGCAAAAAGTTGTCCTGTCGGGATAGTCTGGGAGGGCCGGGTCCGTGATCACTGGCGAAGGCCTATGCCGGTCTCGCTGGTCTGGAACAGACCGATTCCGTCGGGGTGATAGAGGGCAGCATATCAGGAAGGAAGGGAACAGGGGCGGCCCGGAACCAGTCGCGACCGGCCTAGGCCGAAGGATTTCGGCACAACCGAGGCGCTGCACGCGACCTGCACAGCAGGGAACTTGCGGGTGGCGGCGAGCGGAGCCGATGGGGCCAGTAAGTTATAATGGAGCGAGACAAAATCACTCGGTCTGCAGCGAGCCACAATCCCTGGGGGGTAGAGCGGCACAGGCTGCCCGAATGGAGCCGTTCCTGCGGCGCGCGCCCGAATGAATCCGCCCTTTCTTGGGTTGCATACATCCGAAATCAGAAGATCAACTTCAGGCCGAACTGCGTTGCGCGGTTACCTCCCGATCCAAGTACGGGGTTCCCCCCAGCCTGATCAGGTGTGGCACAACCACAGCCGAAATTGCTGGTTGAGGAAGGATCGCCTTCGGCAGTGATACCAAAGCCGCTCGACGCCCCGTACGGATTGGTGAAGTTGGGATGGTTAAGGACGTTGAAGAACTCGGCCCGGAACTGGGCGGTGAGCCGTTCCCGGAACTTCCAACTCTTGATCAAGGACAAATCCCAGTTGCGCAAGCCCGAGTCGCGCCAGCCGTTACGGCCCGCTGTGCCGAAGGTTCCGAGGGCGGGGGGAATCAGCACGGAGCGGCCTTGGGCATAGCAGCCGTACGTGTTGAGCGAGGTTACCGTCGCGGCGTTAAGAGCGCTCGCCGCCTTGAAACACGCAGCCGCGGCAGCTGCGGCCTGAGCCCCGGACAACGTCACCGAACCTGCTGGGGTAAGTTGGGCGCACGTAATGGTGCTCGGCGTGCTGAAGTCCGAGCCAGCGCAATACGGAATGGAGGAGTTACCAGATTGAAAGTCCTTGTGGTTGCCGAAAAAATCCCAGCGATCGGTACCCTCAAGGGTCCCGCTGATATTGTTCGACTGATCGTTCCCGTACCAGGGCTGGCCGGTCTGCAGCGTTACGATGGAATTGAGCTCCCAACCTTCCAGAAGTTGTCCTGGCGATTTCTTCCCTGGTAGAGCGTACGTCATCGAATAAGTGAAGCGATGCGTTATGTCGAAGTCGCTGCTCGCATATTCGCGGCCCGGGTGCGTGCTGTCCTGGGGAAGGAACTGGCCGATATTGTAGGAATCATCGTCGAGGGAATGGGAGTACGTGTAGCCCAGAGTGAAGGACAGTCCATGGGACGTCCTCTGTTGCAGGGTTGTCTGTAGCCCGCTGTAGTTAGACTCATACAGGTTCGACATAACGATGATGTAACCCAAGTACGGGAAACGGGTGCTAAGCGGCTGGCCAGTAGGCGTCCCGCTGGCAACGCTGGCAGCATTGGGGATCCCTTGGTTAATATCCCGGATGCCGTTTAGCCTGGAGCCATGGCTGCCCACGTAAGAAAGGTCCAGGGAAAGATTATTGGTGAAGGCGTGCTGGACGCCGAGCGTCCAGTTTTGCAGGTAGGGGTCACGGAAGTTGTGGTCTAGCACCGCGAGGGCGCAGGGTGACGTGGCGTTGCCGGTGGCGTCGTTACTGCCGTCGCCGCACTCGACCGTGTTGGCTCCCGAGAAGATGGGCCGGCTGGGCCCGTTATTCTGCCAATTAAGCGCGAGCGGTGATCCAGCCCCGCCGGGAACGATGACGTTGGCGACCGCGATCTTGCCAGTTCCCGTTCGGGATTGGCTGTTTACAACGATCGTCGCGCCCGTAGGAACGGTTGCGACGCCACCCACGCCGTTTGGGGCGTTTCCCGACGCCCCAGTAAACGTTTGCATCGGTAGCAGCGAATTGAAAATCATGCTGTACCCGGCGCGGACTACGGTTGTCCCCTTCCCGGAAAGATCCCAGGCTAGGCCTAGCCGCGGCGAGAAATCCGTATGATCGCCCTTATATATCGAGCTGATCTGCTGGCCCACCTGCAGCATCCCAACACCGGGATCGAAGCCGCCCAGGAGGTTGTTCGCTTCCGCCATCGGGGTTGTATAGTCGTAACGCAGCCCGAGATTCAGGGTGACTTTCGGAGTAACGCGCCAGTCGTCCTGAATCGAGGCTGCATACGACCATTGGCTTAGCTGCCGTGCCGGGTTCCCCGATTGAATCTGCGCGAAAGCCGGGTCTCCCACGAGGAAGTTTTCGAGTGCGGTGAGGGTCGGCGAGCTGTGGAATGTGACCGCACCTTTCGCTGCGCCACGCTGGGCCGGGTCGGCAAGATTGCGACGTAGATCTCCGCCAAATTTGAAGGCGTGATTGCCGCGCAAATAGGAAACGTAATCTACAAACTGGTATACGGTGTCAGGACCAAACCTGTAGGGCCAGCCCGGAGAGCCACCAAGAGCGTTGAAACCCGCAACCCTAATAATTGGAAAGGAACCCACTGTTGTGACGCCGGTGAAGATGCCGTAGGCTGACGGTGGCACGTTGGAATCGACCTGCTGGGTTTCCCTGTTCATGAGTACGTAGCCAAACCGGGCTACATTCACCCAACGCGAGTTCGGTACCGAGGTCCAATTGATTCCCAGCACGCGAGGCCTATTGTTTTGTACGGACCTCCATTGTGGCTGCAAGTAGACGACGTCCTCGGCGGTGATTACACCCTCACTTTGGAAATACATGCCACTTAATGTGTTGTGATCATTAATGTGGTAATCGATCTTCAGCACGCCATTATCGGATCTGAATATGCTTGGAAATCCTTGAAGAATACTCTTCGAAGTACCATGGTTAGTTGGATACAAGCCTCCCGTGCAGCTGACAGGAGGACCCAGGGTACAACCAGTCAACTTTAGGCTGAGTGCGCTCGGCTGGATACCGTGGTTGGTCTGCAAATCGGCAATGGCATCCGGAAGGCTGGCTGCTGGATCGGGACTGGCCTGTGCGAGTGCTTCCGGGACGGACGCCGAGAAAGTATTTCCCACCGTGTAGCGCTCCCCTTCGTAACCCATGAAGAAGAAGAGCTTGTCTTTCTTGATAGGCCCACCCGCAGTCGCTCCGAACTGTTGCAGAGATACCGGCCGCTGGGGCTGAGGCGGCGGGTTAAAGTAATTGCGCGCGTCCCATGCGCTGTCGCGCCCAAAAGCGTAAGCGGTGCCGTGAAGACCGTTCGTGCCCGACTTTATTCCCACGTTGACGACGGCGCCACCCTTCCCTCCATACTCCGCAGCCGGATTTTCCTGGATATTAAGCTCCTGGATGGCGTCAATCGGCATCAGCGTGGCCGCATCGCCTGCGACGCCTGGCCCGTTGATGATCGTCAGGCCCTGCAAGGGGTTGTCGTCGGTCAAACCCTCGATGATGAAGGTGTTTTCTTCGGGGCGGCTGCCGTTCGTACTCATCGTCCACCCGCCGCCACCGGGGTAAATCATCATTCCCGGGCGCAATACGAGGAGGTTCTGATAACTGCGGCCCATCATGGGTAGATCATTGATCGTCTCGTTGCTGAGAGTTCCGCCGAGCGTGGCGTTCGTGGTTTCCACCATCGGCGGCTCTCCAGTGACGGTGACCGTTTGTGTCTGGTCCCCGGTCTGAAGTGTAAGGTCAATCCGAAGGTTCTGGCCCACCTCCAACAAAAGCCCCGAGTGCTCAACCGTCTTAAATCCCTTGGCCTCGGCGCGGACTGCATACGTGCCGGGAAGCAGGCTCGGAGCGGCGTACTCTCCCGCTTGATCCGTGGTCAAGGTTCGCGGGATGCCTCTTTGCACATCCGTGACGGTCACAGTGGCGCCAGCTATCACGCCGCCGCTTTGGTCAGTGACGGTTCCAAGAATACGGCCTGCGGTGCCTTGTGCAAACGAAGGCAGACACAGAAGAAACACCCCGATAGTTGCCGCGAGCAGCCTAAGAGATTTCCCTAACCGTAACGAATCCATGCCCATCCCCCCCCTTTATGGAGCAATCTACTTGCGGTGGCATTCTGTACCCAGCGACCAACGCAACTACGCGCTGGGTTTCGTTACACCCCAACGGATCAGACAGTGCACGGAGCTATACCACCATCTGAGAAAATGTGTCAATGTTAATGTTAACCAACTCTCGCAGGGCCGTTGCCGTAACCCTGCCTGATACGTTCGCTCTGAAGCGTATGCGGGCATCCTTGGCGCCGGTGTCGTCTTCCGTGCGATTTGCGGTGACCGGCTGCGAAGGCCCGGGAGGCGCAAACCTGCACCCGCTCTGGTTCAACGCGTCCATCGATGATGACGGCGGGCCGGTTGAAAATCTGCATCTAGTCTCACACGCATACGCTGCAGAATAACGCCCAGGATCGAACTGCCGTGCCAGAGCGCCGAACCTCTCGCAGCCTTGCGCGATGGTCTGTTCCGGTCCTTCCTCTCTGCGGCGACAAAGGAACGCAAATCAAGTTGGAGGGTAACGGCATTCGGATTCCTGCGCTGTTCCGAAAGGCGGTGCTCCCTGTTGTGTGGTTGCGTCCCGCCATCGGGTTC
>Ga0209526_10001082_pt1 | contig 17980 bp, 16 predicted proteins | sample JacPinW_OM2H0_M1_FD_188566 | JGI IMG/M metagenome (GOLD analysis project Ga0209526, IMG submission 188566) | Forest soil microbial communities from Algoma, Ontario, Canada - Jack Pine, Ontario site 1_JW_OM2H0_M1 (SPAdes) (version 2) | ecosystem: Environmental > Terrestrial > Soil > Boreal... | reverse complement strand
CGTTCCTCGATCACATGCTAACGCTTGTGGCGCGTCACGGCGCGATGGATCTGGAACTCACCGCGTGCGGAGATCTCGACGTGGACCAGCATCACACGGTCGAAGACACGGGCATCGTTCTTGGCGAGGCGGTCCGGAAGGCGCTCGGCTCAAAGCGCGGGATTCTGCGCGCCGGATATTTTTTGATGCCGATGGATGAAACGCTTGCGGCTGCGGCCATCGATTTCAGCGGGCGGCCGCATCTGGTCTGCAAATGGAAATTCTCGGCGAAACACGTTGGCGGTCTGCAGACAGAATTGCTGGAAGATTTTTTCGGCGGCTTCGCGCAGGCCGCGGGAGCGAACGTTCATTTGCGGCTGCTCTACGGCCGCTCGTCGCACCATCAAGTGGAGGCGATTTTCAAGACCTTTGCTCGCGCGCTGCGGTTTGCCGCCACGCGCGATCCGCAGTTGAAACGCATTCTTCCCAGCACGAAAGGGCTGTTATGAACATAGCACTGGTGGAATATGGCGCGGGAAATCTCCCGTCGGTCGAGCGCGCTCTCACGCGGCTCGGTGTAGAATCACGCCGCGCATCCACACCGGAAATGCTTGCTTCTTGCGACGCGCTGATTCTCCCTGGCGTCGGCCATTTCGGCGCGTTGATGCGCTCGCTCACCGAACGCTCGCTTGTTAAGCCGCTACGAGATGCGGTTGCAAGTGGCGTTCCCTTGCTTGGGATTTGTCTCGGACTGCAAGCAATGTTCGCGGCCAGCGACGAAGCGATTGGCGACGCGGGATTGGGTCTCTTCCCGCAGAATGTTTCCGCGCTGCCGCCGACCGGCCGCCTCCCGCACATGGGATGGAATCAGCTTCGGCGTGTGCGACACAGCGTATTGCTCGAAGGCGTTCCGCAAGACGCGTACTTCTATTTTGCGCACTCCTATGCGGCACTCGATGCCGGAGAAGCGGCTGTCGCGTTGTGCGACCACAGCGCTTCATTCGTTGCCGTGCTCGAACAAGAAAACGTTTTCGCAGCGCAGTTCCATCCGGAGAAATCGGGGCCTGCCGGCGCGCAGGTGCTTTCAAACTTCGTGCGGCGCGCAGGCAAGAAACAATGAGTCTCGCGCATCGCATCATTCCTTGCCTGGACACTGACGGAGAGCGCGTCGTCAAGGGCGTGCAGTTCGTTAATCTGCGCGATGCCGGAGATCCGGCCGCGCTCGCGGCGCGTTATAACATCGAAGGCGCTGACGAACTCGTTGTTCTCGACATCGCTGCTTCGCGCGATCACCGCCCCACGTTTCTCGAAACGATTCGCCGCGTCGCGGCCGAGCTGGCCATCCCGCTGACGGCCGGGGGCGGCGTGGCTACGGTCGATGAGGGCCGCGCGATCCTCCGCGCCGGCGCTGATAAGCTGACCGTGAACACCGCCGCAATCCGCCGTCCGGAATTGCTCACATCGCTGGCGGCGGAGTTTGGTTCGCAGGCCGTTGTGCTTGCGATCGATGCGAAGCGCGTCGGCGATCACTGGGAAGCGTTCGTGCGTGGCGGAAGCGTACCCACGGGTTTGGACGCGGTTGCCTGGGCGCGCCAGGGAGTGGAATGCGGCGCAGGAGAGATTCTGATCACTTCGATGGATCGCGACGGCATGCGTTCAGGATTCGATTGCGCGCTCACGGCTGCAATTTCACGCGTGGTGAATGTTCCGGTGATTGCCTCCGGCGGCGCCGATGCGCCGGAAACTTTTCTCGAAGTGTTCCGCGAAGGCCGCGCCGATGCCGCGCTGGCTGCGTCGATTTTTCACGATCGCATTCAGGGGCTTGGCGAACTCAAGCGATATCTCGGCGAACACGGAATTTCCGTTCGCCAGACGGGCTGATCACTTCCACATGCTGATTCCTTGCATCGATCTGCAATCCGGGCGCGCGGTCCAGCTCGTCCATGGACGCGAGCGCCGGCTGGCCGTGGACGACGTCCTCGGATTGCTTGACCGCTTCGGAAGCTATCCGCTAATTCACGTGATCGATTTGGATGCGGCGATGAGGAAGGGAAGCAATGCGAGGCTTGTGCGCCAACTTTGCGCCGCAGCAGGGAAACGCAAGATGCGCGTGCGTGTGGGTGGAGGAATCCGCACCGTGGCGCGTGCCGCGAAAATTGCGGGCTGGGGAGCGGAGAAGGTTATCGTCGGCAGCGCGGCCTTCCGCAATGGCCGCGTGAATGGCGCGTTCCTTAAGCGTCTGGTAGCCCGAATCGGCCGGCGGCGGATCATTGTTGCGCTCGATACGGATGGCGGACAAATTCTGGTGCGAGGCTGGCGGGAAAAACTGCGTCTGCGGCCGGAAGAAGTAATCCCTGAACTGGAAAAGTACGCCTCGGAATTTCTCTGCACGTATGTGGATGCGGAAGGCACGATGCGCGGCACCAATCTGGAATGGTTCCGCGCGCTGCGCCGCGCCACGCGCCGTCCGATCACGGCCGCGGGCGGCATTCGCAGCCGGAGCGAAGTCCGCGCGCTTTCGCGCCTCAAGATGCACGCTGCGGTCGGCATGGCGCTCTATACGGGAAAAATCTCCTGACGCCAGATCGCGACTCACAACTTACGACCCACGACTCGTAACTTACGAATCACGAGTCACGTATTTTCAGGCCGCGGGCTTTCGGATAGATTCCAGAAGTCCGGATTGGAAAGTGGGAATGCGACGCCAGCTTCGACAGTGCGGGTGCGTCGCGTACCGAGAAAGACGACGCGGCAGTCTTGTTCTTTTTGCGTCAGCCGGTTGGTGAGCAGCAATTTTTGGCCTCTCTTCACGGGGACGCTGAGGAGCAGCAATGCTCCGTTCGCGTTCACATGCAGTGTGTGCGCCTCTTCGTGGAAAGGTTCTTTGCCGGGTCCGTGCCCGTACACGTATACGGAGACGTCAAGCGACCATCGCCGGCTCCGGCGGCGGTCCGGAATTTCAACGGCGCCTTCCACTGGCGCATTCGGCTTCAGCTTGCCTTCCCGCACGCGTTGTGCGTTTTTTAAAGCGTCAAAGATTCGACTCATATTCGATCTGATGGCCCCCGCTGGGTTTTGGGCAATTCATCGAGCAACATACATCGAACTCAGCCGGCATGGGTCCGGGCAATCCTATTTTCGATCCGAATCGGTGAACCCGATCCTGCATGCCGGGAATCGATAAGCAAGAGTTTTCCCCTTGGGTATCTTGCGCTGTGCGCCGGGAAGCGGCAACCTTATTATGAAAGTCTTGTGGGTCGGTGATGAGTGCCACAAACATTCAGCCGAGGCTCAATCTTTGAAGGATTCAAAAGCGCTTTCCGTGACCGCGACGCCTAAAAATTCGAAGGTAAGTACGGGAGCCATCCGCATAGGTCCGGCGGGATGGTCCTACGCCGATTGGGCCGGGATCGTTTATCCATCGCGCAAGCCGCGAGGCTTCCACGAGGCCGCCTACCTCGCTGACTTTTTCGATACCATCGAAATCAATACGTCGTTCTACCAACCGGTGCGGGCCGAGCATAGCCGCCAATGGATCGCTCGTGTTTCGGCCAATCCTCGATTTCTGTTCACGGCCAAACTCTGGCAAAAATTCACGCACGAGCCGGACGCGGGCGACGAAGAAGAGCGCGCTGTCCGGGCGGGATTCGATGTGCTGCGCGATGCCGGAAAACTAGGGGCTGTGCTCCTGCAATTTCCGTTTTCTTTCCATCGGACAAACGAAAACACGGCCTACTTGAAGAAACTCCTCAAGCGATTCGCGGATTATCCTCTGGTGGTGGAGGTGCGCCACGCCACGTGGAATGAAAAAGCCTTTTACGCGATGCTGCACGAGCGTGGCGTCGGGTTCTGCAACATCGACCAGCCGGTGATTGGACGCTCCATGAAGCCGAGCGAGCGCGCCACCGCGCGAGTTGCCTACGTCCGGCTCCACGGCAGGCGATATGACTCCTGGTTCAGCGATGATCCCGCTATGCCGCCTTCGGAGCGCTACAACTACCTCTACACCGAGCAGGAACTCGAACCTTGGGCCGCGCGCATTCGCCATTTGGCCGACGAGGGCGACTCCACATTCGTCATCACGAACAATCATTTTCAGGGGAAGGGAATCGTGAACGCGTTGCAACTAATCCATCTGCTCGCCGGCGCAAAAGTGAAAGTTCCCGAGCCGCTCCGGCAGCATTATCCGGAACTCGAGCGTATTGCTTCCGAGCCTCCGGCGGAGCCACTATTATTCCCAACTTCGTAGCGGTCCGTCCGGATGTGAACAAGCGCCTCGGGGAAAGCAGGTTGTGGGTGACAGGTGGCAGGGTGCTTCGTTTTGCAGTTTCTTCTCTGTGTTCTCTGTGCACTTTGTGGTGAAATTCTTTCCGGCGTGGCCTTACTTCTGAGTCTGGGATTGAGACGCATCAGGATCGGCTTGGTCCAGGGTTGCGTCGACGACTCCGGCAAATGCAAGAAAGTGATGCTGAAAAGTCGAAATGTCGGATGCCAGCGTCACGTCAATGCCCAGGACTTCTCTTGCATAACCCAGCGATTTCTGGGCCGCGCTGTTTCCGCCAACGGTCGATGGATTCATTAAATCCTGGTCCAGCGCATCCAGGTTGCGGGCCAACTCGTTCAAGTCAATCAAGAGGAATAAGTCGAGTTTGAGCGTCTGTTTCTGTGAGAGCTTTTGAATTTCTTCCCGAGTGTTATCGAGCGATTGCAAGCACCGGTTGTAGCTTCTCTGCAGTTCTTCGTTTGCCTGAAGACCAAGGCTCAAGGATTTCACATCGATCTTTTTCAATTGCACTTGGGAGCGAAGTACATTCGCATCCAACCGGTTTAGAAAGACGGCGAATTCACTGTCGTTCATCAAATGGAGGGCCGGATGGACCTGTCTTGGTGTCAATTGAGTGGTGTGCGGAAACGCCGGAATGGCACACAGGAACATGAAAACCGTGACGATAATCTTGCGAATCATTTGCAACCCCTCCCAATTTTGACTGACAATTTCAGGGCCAAATAACGCGGCCATCTTCCACGCTCTGCCTGGGCCAATACCCGCGGGTTAAGAGGCAAACCACGGGCCATCCGCACCGCTTTCGGCGCTATGTCCGGCACAAATAGAGGAAACGCCAGCAACATTGGGACTTAGAGGCGCAGTTCGCAGGCGCCGAGCGCACGCCGACGCAGGAATCGCACTTGTCACAACCGGATAAATGCCAAAAAGTGTTATAGCGAGGCGCCGAAGATTGTCAGACAGCGCCCCTGGATGTCACCAGAAAACCCCAGTCAGGGCGATACTCCGGTCACTATATAACGTTTTCGCTCGCGACTAAGGTATGGCCCTTCGTCTCTGTGCCCTTTTCTATTACTCAAGATAGTAAGTATAAATGTAGCGAAACTCACGAACGTCCCCCGCACACGGCACATCGGCGGGACGCGCCAGAACAAGGACAGGAAAAAACGACTGTCCCTATTCTGCTCCATTGGACGGGATGTTCCTGCAGGCTAAATATCCGACAATAGGTGGGGTCATCAAATCCACGTGATTGTACTTGAAAGGCTTAAGACGCTCAGAAATATCGTGCGTACCTTGTGGCTTGTGACGCTGGCAAGCAGTGGTCTCTTTGTGCTCGGACACTTCTTGCGGCAGATCAACATCGTCGTAAACCCTCTGGTCTGGTCGAGCGCACAAATTATTACCGCACTTCTGAGCTTTACCATCGCCGCCAATGTGTTGGTGCGGTACCACGGCACGGGCAATCGAGTGTCGTTGCTTCTGGGACTGACTCTTGCGGTCAGCGGGATAATTCACCTTTTCGCGATTCTTGAGTTCTACCGTCACTTTCTGGCGCATGTGGAGCAATTCCGCGCCCCGCTTTCGTGGATGGTGGGCCAAACGCTCCTTGGCCTGGTTTTTCTATTCGCCTATGCCATCGATAAACATCTGCCCTGGCCGCGCGAACTGAAAAGAAACTTCCTCGCCGTGCTGGCGATTGTCATGGCAGCGTCTTGTATGGTTGCCATGGCATTTCTAGTCTTTCCGCATGAGCCGCCCATCCATCCGCAAAGCCTCATAGCGCGTCCGTGGGAAATGCTCCCCGGCGCCATCTTTGTTGCAGCCACATTTGTGCTGAATCGCATCTCCGATGAGGACCGTTTTGCCTTTGACGCCGTGCTGGTTTGGGTGGCAGCGATAAACGCCGCTGGCCATGTGATCGCGACGCAATCCGCGCGCTTGCTCGATGCCCCCGCGGCAGCTGCGCAACTGCTCAACACCACCGGCTGCATCGTTCTTCTCGGCGCCACACTATTGGACAATGCGCAACTCTTCGGCCAGGTGCGAACGCTTGCCATCAGTGACAGCCTGACGGGCCTGGCGAATTACCGGCGCCTCGTGGATGTCTTGCAGAATGAACTGGAAAGATCGGGCCGAACCAACCGTTCTTTTTCCGTCCTGCTGATGGATCTGGACCGGCTCAAGGGCATAAATGACCGCTACGGGCATCTTGCCGGGAGCGGCGCTCTCTGCCGCGTAGCGGACCTCCTTCGGCTGCATTGCCGTTCGATTGACACGGCGGCGCGCTACGGCGGAGACGAATTCGCGCTCGTGTTGCCGGAAAGCGGCGAACTCGCCGCGCAGCAAGTCGCCGATCGCATTCGCGACCGCCTTGAAGCCGACGAGGAAATTCCGCGGCTCAGTTTGAGCATAGGTCTCGCGACCTTTCCGCAATGCGGCAATTCCGTTCAACAATTATTGGAGTCGGCGGATCGTGCGCTATATTCGATGAAGGAGCAATTGAAGAGTGCGAGGGCGCAGAAGCACCGCCGGCGCTGATATTAGAAGCCTTCGTCCAAAGGTACTTCAGGCTGGATGCAAGCGACGTCCGCAACTTGCCAGAACTCCGGATTGGGCGAGGGGAAGGCGACGCCGACCTCGTTGGTTTCCGTATCTCGACTGCGAACACGCACCACGCGGCACACCTGTTCTTTCGATGTCCGATTGTTGATCAAAAGTAAATCCTGCCCTTCAATGACGGCCGCGCCCATGACGATCAAACCTCCGGTTGCGCTCCCATTCACTGCCTCCGCCTTTTGATAGAATGGAGTTCCGCTCGCCGAGCGGCCGTAGACAGTGAGCGGCACATCCAATTCCCGCCGCGGGCTTTGCCGCAATTCCGGCCTTTCCATGACGCCGAGACCCTCGGCATCGGAGGTGCCACTCTTCGAGCGCGTTGCTTGGACGTTTTTGAGGGCGTCGAAAATTCGGCTCATTGGTCGTATCCTGTCGATGGGTGGACGATTTCCCCTAAGATATAGATGATCTCAGGCGAAGCCAACTGAACCAATGGTTGTGTAGTACCAATCGTAGGCAGTACCCAAGTACTAGCACTTTGCTACTTGATCGACTAAAACCTTGACCTGCTAAAATTTCGTCAGCGAATGTTGGAGGCCCGCCAAGGGTGGTTTATTGATTGAGGCCTCTTGTACCCGTGATTTCGGCATGAGAGGATTTCGCCTGTAACGCTTTTAACGGCTGCGAGCCATGCTGGCAGGATTTGCAGCTGCCCGGCGGGAGGGAATTGTGAACCGGAGAGATTTCGTGAAGTTCGGCGGTGTGGCCGCCATTGAACTGGGCGCCGCCAGGTTGCTCGAGTCGCAAATGCAACCGGGCATGCAATCCAACGCACCGGTCTCCGACGCCACTAAGCCTGATTTCACGCTACGAATTGCTCCCGTGTTGGTGGAGCTAACGCCGACCCGCACCGTCAGCACTATCGGTTACAACGGGACATCCCCGGGGCCGCTACTCCGGATGCGGGAAGGAAAGCCAGTGACGGTCGAGGTCATCAACGACACGGATGTGCCGGAACTCGTGCATTGGCACGGCCTGTTTATCCCTCCCGAGGTAGATGGAGTGGAGGAGGAGTCCACCCCGATCGTGCCGCCACACGGCCGCATCCGGTATCAGTTCGTACCGCGGCCGGCCGGAACGCGCTGGTATCACACTCACACAATGGCTGGGGCGGACCTGCACCGTGGCGCCTATACGGGACAGTTCGGATTCCTCTTGATCGAGTCGGCGAATAATCCAGGGAACTACGACAAGGAAGTCTTTCTGGCGCTGCGTGAATGGGAACCTTTTTTCAATCCGGAAGGAGACGATGATGATGATGCAAGTAACTCCGGGCCGCAGCCTGAAAGGCCAAAGACATTGGACACCAGCCCGTCGGGCCTGGAGGTGGGCTACCAGATGTTTTCCATCAACGACAAATCCATTGGAGCGGGAGAGCCGATCCGGGTGCGCCAGGGCGAACGCGTGTTGATGCACTTGCTGAACGCCAGCGCAAGCATGAATCGTAGTGTGGCGCTTGCGGGACACCGTTTCCAAATCGTGGCAATGGACGGCAATCCGGTTCCAACGCCGCGAACGGTCGATGTCGTGGACCTTGGTCCGGGAGAACGCGTGGACGCAATTGTCGAGATGACCCAACCGGGGATCTGGATTCTTGGCACGACCATGGACGACGCGCGCAACTCCGGGATGGGCATTTTAGTGGAGTACGCGAATCAGCACAAACAGCCACAGTGGGTCACGCCGCCAAAGTCCGTGTGGGACTACACGATTTTTGGCCGTTCGGGGATACAGCCTGCGCCGGACCAGACGATCGACATGATATTCCTAAAGGTCCCCAGCGGAGCCGGCCCGTTCAATAGCTGGACTGTCAACGGGAAGGAATATCCTCACGATCAGGAATTTGTCCTCAAGAAGGGGAGCCGCTATCGTTTGGTGTTCCGCAATCGCAGCGAAGACGCGCATCCGTTGCATATGCACCGGCACTCGTTCGAGCTGGTCGAGATCAATGGGAAGGCCACAGCGGGGATCATGAAGGACACAGTCGTGGTGCCGGGATATGGACGCGCAACAGTCGACATGGTTGCCGACCAGCCCGGCTTGACGCTATTCCACTGCCACATTCAGCAGCACATGGACTACGGATTCAAGGCGCTGTTCCGCTACGCGTAAGCCGAACGGAATCAAATCCGCGGCGACCGTATGCTGGCCGGGCACGCGTTTGGGCCCAAAGCAACTATGGCTTATCTTCGTCCTTCTTTGTCGGTGTTCCGATTTTGATCGTTACGCCGAACCGCTTGTAGTTCTCGTATCGAACCGTCATCCGAATGGGTACATCGCCGCTGCTGAAATGCAGCACGTCATTGGATCGCGTGTAGGTCGGAAACCAGTAATTGCCTTCCACGTTTTCGCGGAATGTTTCAAAACGTGGAAAAACGTTTTCCTGGCCCTTCTTCTTGATATCAGGAACAGCTTTTCCGTCGCTCTTGACGATTTCGAAGTCCTTGTCATCCACCCAGACGCGTCCTTGAAAATAGCGCTGATTTTTCTCGAGCGTTTTCGGGCCAACCTCGAACACATAGGTGCCGAGTTCATCGAGCGGCTCGTGATCCACATATTTGACGTTGTACTTGGGCAATTCGCTGGTCGTAAGGACGAACGGCTGCACATGCTCCAGGTCGTCCAAATCCTGTTGCGATAGAGAAATGCGCTCGAGAGTCGGTGGAGGGGCGCTGGTCACTTTTTCGTACCGCTTGCCCGCTGGCGTAAACACAATTTCGCTGGTCATCCGGTATTCGCCGTCTACCCGGCCGCCCTCAAGCGTTTGGATAATAAAAGTCTGCGTGTACGTGAAGTTGTCGCGCTCGGTTTTGAATTCAGCTTCACGTGCCGCGAATCGTTGGATAATTTGATCGATTGGAATAGGAGGAGGTTCAGTCGAAGCGGCGGCAGGGGCGCTCTTTGGCGTCGCAGTTTGCGCCGGTGTGGCAGCCACCGTCTTCGGCTCGCTCGGCGGCGCGGGCATTCCCGCAGGTGCCTTCATCGGACCCTGCTGCTGCGCTGAGAGTGGCATGAACAGCCAGAGCCCCGCCAAACACGTCAATACGGTGATTGCGGCTCGCCATTGATTCTGCGCAACCCGCTCCAATAGATTGCCCGCCATAGCTCGCTCCCTTTCTGTTTTTTCTCCGTGTTCTCTGTGCGCTCTGTGGTGAAACTCCTTTTTTGCCCGCAACATGGAGGGGAATAACAAAGAGCGCGCAGAGAACACAGAGAAAACATCCCCGATCGCCTATGAAGATTGTCTCCCGATATTAAACAAGTTCCACTATCTTTGGAGTTACAGGCAAGGTTAAGGGTTGCTTTTCCTGACTTAGCCTCTGCCATGCCTCACCGTGTATAAGCCCCCAAGACCTGCCGGCGAATCTATTTTACCTCAGCCGTGTGCTCACCGTTTGCAATAAGAATCTACATCTGGTTGACAGTAAATCAGAATGTCTGTTACGTTCCCGCGACAATCAATCGCTCCAGTCACGAAGGCGCGGGTAAGAGAAATACAAAGTATTTCGGAGAGAATACGTGTCCCCTTCCACGTCACAGAACAAATTGTTCCGGCTGACACCGATTCAATGGCTCATTTGCGCCGTGGCTTGCATTGGGTTCGCATTCGACACCTATGAACTCCTTGTCCTGACGCTGACAGTTCAACCCGCCCTGAGCGAATTCCTTACGGCCAAGCCGGGAAGCGCGGTTTTCAATCACTGGATTGGCATGTTGTTCTATGTCCCCGCAATCGCCGGCGGGATTTTCGGCTTGCTCGGCGGATACTTCATCGATCGTCTGGGCCGCCGCCGCATCCTGCTTTGGAGCATTCTGCTGTTCTGCTTTTCCGCATTTGCTACGGCCTATTCGACATCCGCACTGCAATTACTGATTTTCCGCTGCACGACGCTGGTAGGGGTCTCCGTCGAATTCGTGGCGGCAACAGCGTGGCTCGCCGAATTATTCGCCGAACGCAAACAACGGGAGGCCATCCTCGGCATTACGCAATCGTTTTCTTCCACCGGCGGTCTGCTGATGAGCGGAGCGAATTATTTGAATCTGACGGTCGGGCATGTGCTTCCTGCCATTCGTGGTGGCCATGAAGCATGGCGCTACACGGTTTTGTGGGGGATTCTCCCAGCCATCCCGCTGCTTGTGGTGCGCCCGTTCTTGCCCGAATCTCCCGTTTGGCTGAAGAAGAAGCAGGAGGGGACGCTCAAGCGCCCCAGTGTTCTGGAGCTGTTCCATCCGGAATTCCGGAAAACAGCGCTGCTGACCTGCTTGATGATGGCCTGTGCGTATGCTGCGTCGTTTGGGATGCTGCAGCATTTTGCACGGATAATTCCCGGTGGACCCGGAGTCAGAAATCTGTCGCATGTGGACCAACAAAAAGTTGTCAGCTTCTTGCAAGGAGCTCAGGAACTAGGAGGTCTGTTTGGCCGTATTTTGATGGCAGTTCTTGCTGTCTTTATTCTCAGCCGGAAACGGCTGCTCCACATCTTTCAGATTCCCGGGCTGCTTTTAATCCCACTGGTCGTTTTTCTTCCCGCGTTCCGCGATGCAGACATGTCTGCCTGGGGCATATTTGCGCTAGGAGTCGTGTCCGTGGCCCAGTTCAGTTTTTGGGGAAATTATCTGCCCACACTTTACCCAACGCACTTGCGTGGCACCGGTGAAAGCTTCGCGGCTAATGTAGGTGGGAGGATGCTGGGGACATCCGCGGCTCTAATCACGACCTCGATCGTGTTGCAAATGCCCGGAGGGACTGTTACGCGCCAGCTTGCCTACGCGGCGGGCATTGTCGGCTTTCTCGCTTACGCGATCGGTTTCATTGCGAGTTTTTGGCTGCCTGAACCACGGCAGGACGCGATTCCGGACTAAGCGAGCGCGGAAATCTTCATGCCAGCTTCAGCCGCAGCAGCCTGCGCGCATTGCCTTCGTAAATCTTGGCGCGATCTTCGGCTGAAATCGGAATTTCTTCGAGGCAACGAATCGTTTCGCGAATATACCCCGGCCCCTTCTCGGGATCGAACGGCGAATCGGATGCAAACAGGACTTGATCCGCCCCGAAGAATTCCAGCCCACATTGCAAAGCGGCGCGCGACCCAAACGTCGCGGTATCCGCGTAAAACATCTTGAAATATTCCTGAGGGCGTTTCTTGAGCCGCCGGGAATAGACGGTCAAATCCTCATCGGGAGTTCGGGCGCCAAGCTGGTCCAAACCAGGGCCGGTTCGCCCTGAAAAATAGGGAATCATGGCGCCCAGGTGGTGCGAGATGATCTTGAGATTCGGAAAGCGGTCGAAATAGCCCGCAAACAGGATCCGCGCCATCGCCACCGACGTTTCATACGGCCATCCGAACACCCACCACAATTCGAATTTCGATTTTTTTTCCGTTTGATAGTCCGGGAAACCTGCGCCGCGCGTGGGATGGAGCCAGATCGGAAGGTTCACCTCCGCCATCTTTTCGAAGATGGGCAAGAACTCGGGATCGTCCAGAGGCTTGCCATTTACATTCGAAAAGAATTGGACTCCAGTGGCTCCCAATTTCATCACCGCGCGCTCGATTTCCTCGACCGCTGCCTTGGGATTGTTCATCGGCAACCCGGCAACGAAGCCGGGAAAGCGGTCGGGGTGCTTTTGGACGAGCTCCGCCAGGCCATCATTGGCAATTTGCGCCAACTCTGGAGAATGTTTTGCGTCCCCTAAAGCTTCAAGCGCTGGGGAAGCCAGACTGACGACTTGGACATAGTCGCCGAATCGGTCCATCATACGGAAACGAATGTCCAAATCCACCATAGCCGGGACGCCCAGAGAGCGCATTTTTATACCGCTTTCGGGCAGCTTTCGCATTCGATCGTAGAAGTTTTGCGGAAAGATATGGCAGAAGATATCGATCTTCATCAGACTCTCTTTCGTTAAAGTGTTTCGTGAGATGCGCTGCGCAACGGAACGAACTGCGACCCGAAAAGTGCCGGCGTTCCTCACGCATATCCCTATTGGAGCGATGAACATAGCAAGGCATCCATACGCTGTCAACACGCTGTTGTCCCGATCACCTCCGTACGCGGGTAACCGTTTGAGAAAATCAAACCAACGTTACGTTTGGTTTCAGAGTCAAATGGAGGGACCATAGGATGCCCGCAATCTATTCAGATAGACCTCTTTATCTTGGGATCCACGTGGTCAAATTTAGGAGAGAACATACCCTTGCATAACGACCGGCATGCCGAGGTGGAATACGGTCCACACAGCGGCAAAACTGAATGGACTCCCCGCACATGTGTACCGCAATTCGATCGAGGAGTGGGCCGGTGAATATGGACCGTAACTCGACCAAATCCATGTCCTTTCCGTTGGTCGGGGCGCTGCTGCTAGCCTTGTCGATTTGCGCGATTCCCGGATTTGCCCAGCGACCGGGTGCAGACCCGCAGTCCTCGACTGCGACTATAGCCGGCAGAGTTACGGTTACTACTGGCGAAGGCTCAACAAATAACCTCGCGGGTATCACCGTTAAGTTGACGGGGCCGGCCCACGCGTCGACATCCAAATCGACTGTGACGGATGCTGAAGGACGCTACGAGTTCTCCCAGCTTGTTCCCGGAAGCTACACCATGGAAGCTTCTTTGGAGGGCTTCAAGCCGTGGACAGCGACGGTAATGCTGACCCCCGGTAAGGCCGCTGTCCTGGACGCCCCGCTGCAGATTAGCACCATTAGTGAGCAAGTTGAGGTTCAAGCGGAAGCCCCCGATGTTGCCACGCAAAGCGTGAGCGCCACCGCCACGGTCAGCGAAAAGCAACTGGAGGCCCTGCCCCTACGCACTCAGGAGTTGGCGGAGGCCCTGTCGCATTCACCCAGTGTGATTCGAACGCACGAAGGGAAATTGAATTTCAACGGCCAGACGGAAAGCCAGGGCATGTTGTTGGTGGACTCGGCGGAAAACGTGGACCCCGTGGCTGGGAGCTTCGGGATTCCTATTCCTCCCGGCGTCATTCAATCCATTCAAGTCTATAACACGCCGGATAGTTCCGAATTCGGAGGATTTTCCGGCGGCTTGACGAGGATCGAATTAAAACCTCCCCCGGGAACATGGAAATTTAAGGTGTTCGATTTCATACCGGCCTTCCGGGCAAAGAACGGCGACCTTGTAGGGCTGGCAAATATGACGCCACGGGTGGAATTCGGCGGTCCGCTGGGGAATGATAAATATAGTTTTTCCGAAAACCTGACGTACGAATTTCGGAGGGATCCGGTGCGCGGGCTGTCGTGGCCCTTCAATGAGACGTACAGGCGCAGTTTCAACTCCTTCACCGAATTTCAGGCCACTTTTTCGCCGCGGCACGTGGTGAACCTCAACATCAATTTCTTCCCGCAGAATCTCCAGTTCACAAATATCAATACGTTGATCCCCCAAAGTGCATCGGTGGACTATCGAAGAAGAGGAGTGTCCACCGGCATCTCAGATACCTACCAGTTTGGTTCAGGGGCGATTCTCAACACGGTCGTTCGTTACACGCGTTTCGACAGCAGCTCCTACGGCCAGGGGCCGGCCGACCTGGAAATTACTCCCGAAGGCTGGGCCGGGAATTTTTTCAACGCCTGGGCCCGCAAAGCCAATCAAGTAGAAGCCCTGCCAACAGTCCAGTTGCCGGCAAAATCCTGGCACGGCCGTCATGACCTGAAATTTGGAACAGACGTCTTGTACCGGACTTACGGCGGGAGCAGCGTATCTCACCCCATTCAGTTGCGGGCGGAAGGCAGCTCGCTCACCGCGCAAGACGGTTCGCTGGTCGAGCAAATCGACTTTCAAGGCGCCGGCTTATTGAAAGCAACCAGCGAGGAAATCTCGGAATTTGCGGAGGACCGCTGGACTCTGACAAGCAACCTGTCCCTAAATTTTGGTGGGCGCGTTTCGAGCCAATCCATCGGCCGGAGTCTCGCCTTCGCTCCGCGAGGTGGTTTTGCGTATTCATTAGGAAGCGGGAAGACGGTAATTCGTGCCGGCGCCGGCGTACTTTACGGCCATGTCCCACTGCTGGCGGCCGGCTTCGCTGACAATCAGGAGCGCCTGATCAGCTTGTACAATTCGTCTGGTGCGCTTGTGGGCCCGCCGATCACTCTGCAAAATCTTTATCTGCCCGCAGGTGCAACTGCGAATTCTCCGACATCGCAAAATCCCAGCAGCACTCCTCGTACACTTACCTGGAACATGGAAGTCGAAAGCGCGGTGCGCAGGAATATCAGCATCCGGATTGGTTACCTCGACAGCCATACAAGGGATCTCTTCATCGTGGACCCGATGCTTCCCGCGAGCGGAACGAATGGCGTGCTGGCGCTCAGGAATACAGGAACTTCGCAGTACCGCCAAGCGGAAGTGACAGCCCACTTTCGGCCCAATGAAACCACGGATTTAAATTTCACGTACGTCTGGAGTCGCGCGCGCGGTGATCTCAACGCACTTTCGGATACGTTTGTCCCGGTCCAAGCTCCGGTGATCCGTCCGAATGTTTACGGCATTTCATCCTCGGACGTTCCCCATCGTGTTCTTGCCTCGGGCCTCTTCCATCTTCCCTGGTGGAAGCTGATCGCGAGCCCGGTCGCTGACGTGCATTCGGGGTTTCCGTATTCACCACTGGACGTTCTACAGAATTACGCGGGCACGCCGAATAGTTTGCGCTTCCCGATATACTTTTCGCTCGACGCAAAAATCTACCGGGACATCGTGATCCATCTGCCGTTCCTGGATAGTTCCAAGGGCCGCAAGATCCGCCTGGGGGTATTTACCCTCAACGCCACGAATCATCACAATCCGCACGACGTTTTCTATAACGTTACTTCTCCTCTGTTCGGACAGTTTGCCGGCAACCAGCGGCGTTTTACAGGTTTTGTGCTTGGCGTTGGCGAGTGAACGATCGGGCAGCCCTGTTCGGGTGAGCGCACCGCAACCGGAAGCAAACGAATCCTCGAAGTTTTCCCTACAGACATTTCCCTACAGACATTTTGCTTAGTTCTGCAACAATCCTAGCGGGCAACGCGGCACAAGCCGAAGTACTACTCCGATTTTTCGGACGGAGATAACGCATGCCAGGCTCCACGCTCAAGACTCGTTGGGGTGAACCGCCCTGGAGAATTGATTTTCGCTCCCCGGCCAGGCCAATCCCCAAAGAAGTAGATTTCGCCGTGATCGGCGGCGGATTCACGGGACTTTCGGCCGCGGCATGGCTGCGCCGGTTTGAACCTTCAAAAAGCGTTGCTCTGTTTGAATCCAGTCACGTCGGCGCTGGTTCCAGTGGCCATACGGGCGGAATGACGCTGGCGGAAACCGCCGCCGGTGATCTGCCGGGCTTAGGTGAGGTGCTGGCTGGATTTTCGGACATCGTGAAAGAGTTGGCATTGGATTGCGATCTTTCACTTACCGGTGTGTGGGAACTCGGTCGAACCGATGGTTTGCCGGACTCTCCTATCGCCTGGACAGATTCTGGGGATCTCCGCGCCGTTAAGCAGGTCTCTGGGGGCACGATTGATCCCGGAAAACTTGTGAGTGGGCTGGCGCGCTGCGCGGATCGGCTGGGCGTGCGGATTTTTGAGAATGCCTCGGTAGAAAACATCGAATTCAAGGAGCCCTTGCGGTTAAACGTCGGAGGCAATGAAGTTCACGCTCAATCCGTGTTGCTTGCAACCAATGCAATGTCACTTGAACTGAGCGATCTGGTCCAGCGCGCACAGCCCAAATTTACCCTGGCTGTTGCGACCGAGCCTCTCACCGAAGAGCAGCGGGGGGCCCTAGGGTTGGGATCGAGAAAGCCCTTCTACACGATTGACTTTCCCTACTTGTGGGGCCGCCTCCTGTCTAACGGTGGAGTTATTTTTGGCAGTGGACTTGTGCATTTGAACGATTGGCGGGAGTTGGTCGAGATTGACATCGCCACCGGGCAAGCGGCTGAGTTGATCACGCGGCTTGAGCGCCGCGTACGCGGATTACACCCAGTCTTGCGTGGCGTCGAGTTCACGCACCGATGGGGAGGACCAATCCTGATCGCGGACCAGTGGCGGCCCGTATTCCGACTGCACCCTCGGAGCTCCCGCGCCGTGGTACTCGGAGGCTACAGCGGACACGGCGTGGCGCTTTCGGTTTACCTGGGACGCTGGGCTGCTGAAGTGATGCTGGAGAGAAGAAAGCCTCCGCATTGGGACGCTACGTGAGTGACAGCGTCGTTTCACTTGCCCGAAATAAATCTGGAGGGACAAAGATCCCGCAACTACCACGAACTGTAAGGAGTGTTCTCGAACGGAGAAATGGCTTCGGAAGCGGAGTGTACGTCAGTGATGCCGGGTGAGGTTTGCACGGGAGAAAGGAGGATATCCTCCGAGTCCGTCTTCCAATCCTTTGCGCGTGTGATGGGATCGACGGGAATAGCGCCCAGATACTTTGCGCCAACTAGGTCCTCGAGAGACCCCGGCCCAGCCTGTTTGTCGAGCGTATATTGCTGGATGGCTTGACGCATCGTATAGAGATCCTGTTTAAGTACGGCCTCTTTCGAGCGCAGCACAGACCGGTCGTATCGCCCCGCCGCGATCGTCGCTAGGATCATGATGATCGTAAGTACGATCATCAATTCGAGCAGGGAGAATCCCAATTCACGGAATCCACGCCCGTTCTTGCGGAGCGTTCCCGCGAAGAAGGGAAGAGCGATGGAACGCATCGGCTTTCTACCAATCCGCATAATTTGTTCCGTCGATCCCAGCGTCCGTGGAAAGCGAATACACGTCAAAGACATTGTGCCCACCCCAGCTACGGGAGTCGGGGTCATCTTGCACGGAGCGCAATCCCCATTCGGCCTTCCCGGTCGTCGGATCCACCGGAATCTTTCGGAGGAATCGCACCTTCGACGGCGTCGCGGAGGCAGACTGACTCGACTGGCTGGAAATTCCGGCCCCCTGCGCCGTGCCGCTTGCTGCTGCCAAGGCAGCGGCGCTGACGCCAATCTGGGAAGTGCCGCCGACACTGACTGTGACTCCGTTAACTAGCGTTTCGAGATCGGGCGGATACCCTTCGCTGCCCACCTCGATGCGGATCAAGTTTTTGTCCGCCGCGTCCTTGTACCGATCGACT
>Ga0209526_10001081_pt1 | contig 17985 bp, 15 predicted proteins | sample JacPinW_OM2H0_M1_FD_188566 | JGI IMG/M metagenome (GOLD analysis project Ga0209526, IMG submission 188566) | Forest soil microbial communities from Algoma, Ontario, Canada - Jack Pine, Ontario site 1_JW_OM2H0_M1 (SPAdes) (version 2) | ecosystem: Environmental > Terrestrial > Soil > Boreal... | reverse complement strand
CAAGGTCCACGGTGTAGAGATCGAGGCCGAGCTCGCGGGCCAGCACCTCGGCGGCCATCGTCTTGCCCGTGCCCGACGGACCGGCGAAGAGCGCGGTAAGGCCTCGGCGGCGGGCGGAGGGACCGCCCATCCTCCAGACGTCCAGCACCTGCTCGCGGTAGCGGGCCCTGGTGAGCAGCTCCTTGAGTTGCGCCATCGTGTCCGGTGGCAGCACGAGATCGTCGAACCCGACCGCCGGCTGGATCCGCCGCGCCAGCCGCTCCAGCCCCGCCGCATTCTGGGCGCGGGCGCCGGCCTTCAGCTCGTCTTCATCGAGGGGAATTTCTCGAGCGTGGGCCTCTATGCGGGCGGCTCGCGCCGCGCGGTGCACCTGCTCCGCCGTCAGGCGGAACTGGGCCATGGTGCCAGCCAGGTCGAGGCCCGGCGGGGTGTCGCCATTGAGATTCCGTCGCCAGAGCTCGGCGCGCTGCACTGCATCGGGGACGGGCGCGTCGCAGATGAGCGGAACGTCGCGAGCCCAGGCGGGGTCCCAACTGCGGGCACCGACGAGCACCACCAGCGCCGGCAGCTCCGAAAAGGCGCGGACAGCAGGCAGTCCTTTCGCGAAGAGGACCTCCACCGGTCCTGCGACAATACCCGCGCCCGTCAGGCCGGCCTCCCGTGCCGTCAGGGCGGCCACCATCGTCGGGTCATCATCCGATCGCAGCCGTTCGAGATCCAGAGCCAGCGTCGGTCGGCGGATTTGCTGGAAGGCGCTCGAGGCAAGCGCCGCGCCCGACGCGCCCGGACGCTCGCGAATGTAGGCAAGCTTGGAGCGCTCGGCGCGCATCCATCGGACTAGGGTCGCCGCCTGCTCGGGCGTCGCCTGTTCGCATTGGTAGGCCAGAGCCGCCACAACGGCGTCGGGAATGTCGCTGCCGAGCAGGTGCGCCGTCACGCGGTCAGGCACCCGCAACGACCGCGTTAATACCGGCCGTTCGCTCTCCTCCACCAGCACGAGGTACTCATCGACCAGCGGAGCACCAGGCGCGAGCCGGCTGCGGGCGTATGCCCCGCTGGAGGGAAGCCCGCATAACTCGAGCCCGAGGCCAACGCTGGCGCGCCGGCGAGACACATCGTCCTGCAAAAACCCGTAGAGGCGCTCGAAGCGCGCGTCAACATCGGGCGCCATCGCGATTAGCAACAGCTCGACGTCGACTTCATCGAGATGGAAGTTGCGGGCCAGGCGGCGCAACCGTAGATCGGCCCCCTCCCTGTCAGCGACATCGGCCGCAGCTTCGATTTCCTCGAGCGCTGTCGCGGCCGCCGCGTCCGGTGCGGCGGGTGCCGACCGGTCGGCCAGCAACCGATCGACGTGCGTCTGCGAAATGTAGAGACCTCGAAACCGATCATCGGTCTCCGGGTCCGTCGTGCGGCGTCGGGCTACCGCAGCACGGACGCGCGCCTCGACCAACTCGAGCCGCCGCAGGAGGTAGAGCAGAGAGGGGTCGGCGACGGCGGTTAGCGGAGGCGCCGCCATCGACCTAGGACCGGTTGATGCCGCGGATGCGCAGGATGCGGCCGGGTTGTTTCTCTTTCCCGGAACGGATCATTTCTTCCTGGTCGGGCGGCACACCCGGCTTATTCGCGGGCTCGCCCGGCCTGAGTCGTCCTGATGCCTTGGGCCCACCGGGTCCGGGAGCGCCCACCGGCTTGGCGTCTTCGGCAGCCGCGGCGCCCCGCCGGCCTTTCCCCGCTCGGGCGGCCGGGGTCGCTGCATCTTCGCTCTCGCCATCGGGTCCCGCGAAGCTGAATCGCGGCTCTTCGAGGACCGGCGGACCGGCGGGAATAGCCACCTTGATTTCAAACGGTGCAATGACCACGAGATCGAGCGACGGCTTCAGCTCGCCGCCCAACGCCGACCATACGTCGGAGAGGGAGCGGTCCTGGGGCGGCGGTAGCGCGATGTTGAGCATGATCGGTTGCCGCGCCTCGACCAACGTTCCGCTGAGCGCGTCGGCCGGTAGGATCGGATGGCGCAGGAAGCAGCCCAGCAGCGCTGACAGCAGCCGATGCTCGTCCTCGGGTCGCTGGGTCCATGCGGTCACGAGGTAGGACAGCTTGAACCGGCGTGGCGGCGGCCGGCGCTCCGTGATCAGCCGGGGATCTCGCGAATCGCCACGAATGTCTTCCCACATCACTTCGCGCTGCTCGAGGTCTTCCCGGATGTCGTACAGGTACAGATCGATCGTGGGCGTGTTGCGACGGGAGGACCACTCTTTGGTTGGCGCATCGAAGGCGACGTCGGCTTTTGATCCATTGAGGGCATCCCGCTTTACGAGGGCGCGCAGGGACTCATCCACGTCCTGGATCATCGCCATCTAGGGTCGACGTCACCGACGATGTGAGCAAGTTGCGCTGGGGCAGTCATTGGGGTGAAGTTCCTGCCTGAACGGGCAACCTCGGGCTCAACCGAGCGTCCCTTCGGGCATCGCGGCTTACCCGTTCACTGGCCCAGTCGCCCCTTGTAGCGAACCGGCCCCAATGCGACGCTCGGAGCGTTCCTGACGGCATTCAATCCAGGAGGAGATTGCCCATGCCCAATTACTTATCGCCCGGCGTATACGTCGAGGAGGTCGAGGCAGGCTCACGCCCCATTGAGGGCGTCGGCACCGCGACCGCCGCTTTCGTCGGCCTCGCCGAGAAAGGCCCGGTGAACGCGCCCACCCTGGTCACCAACTGGAGCCAGTTTGCGCAAACGTTCGGCGGCTTCCTCGAAGGCTCGTATCTCGCCCATTCCGTCTACGGCTACTTCCTCAACGGCGGCGGCTCAGCCTTTATCGTTCGCATCGGCGCCAACGGTCACGCTCCGGCGGCGCAGGCCGAACTGGCAAGCGCGAAGGATAAGTCCCTCGCCGGCTATCGCGTGCTGGCGTTGGAGGGTGGCCAACCTGGCAACGACATCCAGGTCGAGGTAGCCGAGGCTTCGCAACCAGCCGAAGACACTTTCAAGCTGGTCATCACGCGTGGAAAGGATCGCGAAGAGTACGACAACGTGACGACGCGCAAGGGCAAGAACAACGTGGTCACGGCTGTCAAGGCGGCGTCGAAGCTAATCCAGCTCGAGGAGATCGGGACCGCCGGCGCACTGGAGAAGGTCCCCGCCCCGGGCAAGGTTACGCTTCAGGGCGGTGGCGCGACGATGCCTGCCCGGGTCACCCCGGACGAGTATGTAGGCAACTCCGCCGACCGCACCGGATTCGCCGGCCTCGAGGCAGTCGACACCGTCACCATGCTCTGCGTGCCCGACCTGATGGCCGCGTACCAGCGCGGAATGATCGACTCCGAGCAAGTGAAGGCCGTCCAGCTGGCAATGATCGCGCATTGCGAGTTGATGGGCGACCGCGTCGCGATTCTCGATGCTCCTCCCGGCCTCAACGCTCAGCAGATCCGCGAATGGCGCGTCGACAAGGCCGGCTACGACTCCAAGTACGCCACGCTGTACTGGCCATGGGTCAAGGTGTTCGACCCGCTGGCCGGCCAGGCCAACTTCGTTCCGCCGGGCGGCCACATGGCGGGCATCTGGGCGCGCAGCGATGACACCCGCGGCGTGCACAAGGCGCCGGCCAATGAAGTCGTCCGCGGCGCGATCTCCCTCGAGCTGCAGGTCACCAAGAGCGAGCACGACCTGCTGAACCCGCAGGGGATCAACGTCATCCGCGCCTTCCCAGGCCGCGGCATCCGGGTCTGGGGCGCGCGCACCCTCTCCAGCGATCCGGCGTGGCGCTACATCAACGTTCGCCGGCTGTTCAACTACATCGAAGGGTCGATCCTGCTGGGCACCCAGTGGGTCGTCTTCGAGCCGAATGACATGGCGCTCTGGGAGCGAGTCAAGCGCACGATCAGCGCCTTCCTGGTTCGCGTCTGGCGTGACGGCGCCCTCTTCGGGGCGACGCCGGGCGAGGCGTTCTACGTCAAGTGCGACGGTGAGAACAACACGTCAGAGAGCATCGATGCCGGCCAGCTCATCGTCGAAATCGGGATCGCGCCGGTGAAGCCTGCGGAGTTCGTCGTCTTCAAGATCGCCCAGTTCTCGGGCGGCACGTCACTTAGCGAGTAAAGGAGGGAGTCTATGCCAACTGGTTTGCCGAACGTATCCAATAACGACGCGATCGCGGCACGGAACTTTGCCATCGAGGTGGACGGCACGACCATCGCGCAGTTCACGGAGCTGAGCGGCCTGACATCGGAGATGGAGGTCACCGAGCTCAAGGAGAACGGTCCCGACGGCAAACTGATCATCAAGAAGATCCCTGGTGCCCACAAGCCGCCGACGCTGACGCTCAAGCGCGCCAAGAACGTCTCCATGGAGCTGCAAAAATGGCACCAGGCGGCACTTAACGGCAAAGTGAAGGAGGCCCGCAAAAACGGGTCGGTGATTCTCTACGACTTCGAGTCTGGCGAGGTGGCGCGGTGGAACTTCGTCAACGCGTGGCCGTCGAAACTGTCGACAGGCAGCCTGAAGGCCGGCTCGAATGAAGTTGTCACCGAAGAAGCCACGATCGTCATGGAGTCGATCGAGCGAGTCAAGTGAGTCCAGTAACCAGCATGGCGGAGGTCGGGCGTCCGACCTCCGCTCAAACCCTGCACACGGAATTCGCCTTCGTCCTGCCGCGCGGCTACGTTGACGAGACCGGCACCGTACATCGGGAGGGCGTGATGCGTCTCGCGACCGCCCGCGATGAGATCCTGCCGCAACGGGATCCAAGGGTACGCGAGAACGAGGCCTACCTGACAGTCCTGCTGCTGTCGCGGGTGGTCACCAGGCTCGGCTCGGTGCCGCAGGTAACCTCCGGCACGATCGAAGGATTATTCGCCTCCGACCTGGCCTTTCTGCAAGATCTCTATCGGCGAATCAACCAGGAGGGACACACGCAGGCGGCCGTCACTTGTCCGGACTGCAAACACCAGTTCACCGTGGACATGGCAGGTGATCGCCTGGGGGGGTCGTGACGTACGCGACCGACCGTCTCTTCGAGGAGATCGCGTACGTGGCATATCACCTGCACTGGTCGTTCGAAGAGATCCTCGATCTAGAGCATCCCGTGCGGCAGCGGGTCGTCGAGGAAGTCGCCAGCATCAATCGGCGCCTCGCCGAGGAGCAGGAGAGCTGACCCGTGTGGCCATTTCAACGCAAGACTGAGGCGCCGGCCGACTCGGGACCGCGCCCGGCACCGGCGCCGGTGATCCGCCGCGACTGGACCGGGCTGCCGCCGATCCAGCGGCTGATCGGTCCGCATCCGCTGACCGCGCCAAGCGATCGGTTCAGCGATGACCTGGCGACCCATCACGATCCATCGGTCAGCACGGAACCGATGGGCCACCAGGTCAGCGCCGAAGCGCCGGCAGGAATCGTGCTGGCGCTCGCCAGGCCGAGCACCCGCAGTGACGGCCCGGCTATGATTTCGCGCCCACGCGTGCAGCGCCGCGCGCAGAGCGCGATCCCGGAGTCGGGGGAGTGGGACGGGGACGAGACCGCGTCTCCTGCGACGCGGTCCTCCCCTCTTCCCGCCGACATCCCGCCGGCAGCCGTCAGGGAACTGCCCGTGGTCGCACCCGCGCCCGCCGGACAGCCGCTGACCGCTCTGTCGCCGGAAATTGCGCCGATACCCGTCGACAGCCGACCGCACAGTTCCCAATCGGAGCACAGCCCCGATCTGCCGGCCGCGAGCCGCACGGAACCGACGGACGGACCGGCGGCGGCGGCACCGCGGCTGACACTCGGCCAAGCCCGCAAGCTTGGATTGGGCGCCCCCATCCGTCGCGTACCGGATCGTGCGGTGCAACGCGCGACCAGCGATACCGCGGAGATGCCGCTCGCGCCAGCCTCCGCTTCACAGCCTTCCCCAGCCATCGTCGAGGAAGAACATTCGGTTACCGAACCATCCTTTGCCTCACCTTCGGAGGCCAGCAACACACCGCGCCGCGAGCTGCCGCTCGCACCTCGGGAGTCCGCGCGAGAGGCGTTGGCCACTCAACGAACCCGCGACCCCGACCCTCCCCCGCAAGGCGGGACGGAGATGTCTGCTGAGATTTCCGCCGACCCTCCTCCGCGCGGCGAGACCGAGGCCTTCGCGGACGCTCCCACCCTGGGACGGACGGAGATCTCCGCCAAGCCGGCATCGGCGCTGGTTCAAAGAAGCCTCCACGCGGAGCCTCCCCCGCAACCGGCGATCGGGATTTCCGCCGAGCCGGCGCTACCTCTCGCGATGGTTCAGAGAACCTCCCACCCCGACTCACCCGAGGAAGCAAGGGGGACGCCGGCCGAGCCGGCACCAGCACGAGCAATGGTTCAGAGAACGCCCCACCCCGACCCTCCCCCGAACGGGGGGAGGGGGATTTACGCCGAGTCGCTGCCCGTCTACCCCCCACCCCGACCCTCCCCCACACGGGGGGATGGAGATTTTCGTCAAGCGTCTCCGGCGCGGGGGGAGGGAGCGGAACTAGCTCCGCTGGTTGGGACACGGCCGCTTCGGCCGACGGCGACGGTCCAACGCTCGACGGAATCGACGCCGGTTGACCTCGTGGCACCAACAGCAGGAGGCGTCGGTGCGGCTCCAGGCGGCGTGCGGCGCGACCGCGCCCCGCAGGGTACCAACTCCACGGCTCCGGTGTCCGTCCAGACGCTCACGCATGGCGACACCGTGTGGCCGACGTCGTACGACGCAGCTGCGGTCCCGCCAACCAGGTACGACCAGACTGCGCCAGACCAGGAATTACCAATCGGCCGGCGCTTCCAGGTTGCGGCGCATTCGGATCGGGCCGTCAGCCGTGCTGCCGAGCTTCCGCTCGCGCCCGTCCAGCGCGCCGCCGCCGAGGCAATCACCGAACCGTCCGAGCCGGGTGGAGAGTCGACCTCCGAGGTCGTCCAACGGGGATGGTTCGAGTCGGTGTCGTCGGAGGTCAGCAGTCTTACCTCGCGGGCGCCTTCGCCGGCCGAAGCCGGCTCGGCCGCAAGCACCGTCGGCTCGGCCCTCGGGTCCATGTTCGGCGGTCACAAAGCGGCCGAAACCGATATGGACGAGCTTGCTGGAAAGCTCTACGACAAGATCCGCACCCGGCTCAAGTCCGAACTGCTGGTTGATCGGGAGCGCGCGGGCTTCCTGACCGACCTGCGCTGAGGAGGAAAACGATGCCCGATCACCCTACCGCCCAGAGCCTGCGCTTCCGAGTCAAGCTCGACGGCGGCGCCGACCTGGGCAATTGGTCCAAATGCGACGGCCTCTCCGTGGAGTACGAGATCTTCGAGTACAAGGAGGGCGGTGAGAATGCCTACGTCCACCGCATCCCCGGTCGCGCCAAGTACCAGAACATCAAGCTCACCCGTCCGCTCAACAAGGACTCGAAGAAAGTGACCGACTGGATCGCCAGTCTGCAACTCGAGGTCAAGCGGCAGACGGCGGAGATCTCGGCGCTCGACTCCGAGGGCAATCCGATTGCCACCTGGAACCTCGACGGCGTCTATCCCGTGAAGTGGAACGGGCCCTCCCTCGACATCGGGAACAACCAGATCGCAACCGAGACGCTGGAACTATCGCATAACGGGTTCCTGGCATGAGGAGCAGTGAGCATGCCTGACGTAAAGATGGTCAAGGCCCGCCTCGAAGAAGTCGGGGGAGCCGGCAGCCTCGAATTCAAGTTCAATCCAAGCGAGATCTCCGTCTCCAAGTCCGCCGGCTGGAACGCAGCGCCGCGAAGTATGAACACCAAGGCCGGAGGAATGCCCGAATACACGGGAAGCCAACCACGAACGGTCAGTCTCCAGATCTTTTTCGACGATTGGGAAAGCGTCGTCGGCGACGTCACCAAGCAGGTTGAGCTGCTATTCGAGTGGTGCACGCCCAGCCGCCTGTCCTTCAGCAGCCAGAAGCACCAGCCGCCTGCGCTCCGATTCATCTGGGGAAGCAATGTGCCGATGGCAACGCGGACCTTCTACCTCGAGAAGGTCGATGCGAAGTACACCATGTTTGGCCGCACCGGCAATCCCTTGCGCGCCACCGTCAGCATCAGCCTCAAGGAGTTTCCCGACGATTTGCCCGGCCAGAATCCAACGTCCGGGTCGGTCAACGCTCGGAGCACGCACCTGATTTCGGATGGCGACACGCTGCAGTCGATCGCGACCAAGGAATATGGCAGCCCCAACCTGTGGCGTGGCCTCGCCATCTTCAACGACATCGATGATCCACTGCGCCTGACGATGGGGAACCGGATCCTCCTGCCAACCGCCGATGAAGCAGCGGAGCTCAGCAAAAAGAACTAGCATGCCCCAGCCGCACCACCTTTGGCCTGACGTCGACATCGATGGTTCTGCGCTGTCCACCCCAATGGAAGCACTCCTCGAACAGGTGGTGGTCGATCACCATCAGCACCTGCCGGACATGTTCGCCATCACCTTCCACGACCCGGCTCGCGACGTGATCTCGCAGCTCAGCGTCAACATCGGCTCGACCGTTACCATCAAGATGACTCCGCCCGGCGGGACCGCGGTCACGCTGATCAAGGGCGAGGTCACGGGGTTCGAAGCCGAGTACGACGCGACGCAGTTGCGCACGATTCTGCGGGGCTATGACCTCTCCCACCGGCTCCATCGGGGACGCAACACGCAGACCTACAAGAATGTGACCGATTCGGACATCGCGCGCCAGGTGGCCGGCAACGCCAGCCTGCCTATCGGCACGATCGACTCCACGAGCGTCACCTACGACCACGTCTCACAGGGCAACCAGTCCGACTGGGACTTCCTCAAGGCGCGGGCACGGGAGATCGGCTACGAGATGGGGATGGACGACGGCCAGTTCTATTTCCGCCAGCCACAACAGGCGTCGAACGCGCCGCAAAGCGGGGATTACCAGAGCCACACCGATCCATTGCAACTGGTCTTCGGCGATGACCTGATCGAGTTCCGCCCCAGGGTGACGTCGGCGGAACAGGTCAGCACGGTCAAGGTCCGCGGCTGGGACCCGGACGGAAAGCAGGTGGTGATCGGCTCGGCGCAGGCAGGAACCGTGGCAGCCGCCGTCCAGGACGACCCGAGTACGCTGGCCGGCACGTTCGGCGGGCCGACCTTTACCGCCGTCAATCGACCGCTGCCGCAGCAGCCCATGGTCGACGGCGTGGCCTCAGCCATCGCCGAGATCATCTCCGGCTCCTTTGCCGAGGCAGACGGCGTAGCCCGGGGAAACCCAAAGCTGAAAGCCGGCGCCACGGTCAGCGTGGGCGTGGTCGGCGATCACTTCGAAGGTCAGTACACCCTCAGCGGCGCGCGCCACGTGTTCGGCCCGAATGGCTACCGGACGCATTTCGTGATCAGCGGACGGCAAGACCGGTCCCTGCTCGGCCTCGCCTCGCTGGGCGCATCGAACGGTTCTGTCTCGGCGGGCGGCGCGCCCATCAATGGCGTCGTCATTGCCCAGGTCACCGACAACAACGATCCCAACAACCAGGCCCGAGTCAAGCTGAAATTCCCCTGGCTCGACGACAATTACGAATCCGACTGGGCGCGGGTCACCCAGCTCGGCGCCGGCCCGAACAGTGGGGCGCTCTTCATGCCCGAGGTCAACGACGAGGTGCTGGTGGCCTTCGAGTTCGGCGATATCCGCCGCCCGTTCGTCGTCGGCAGCCTCTACAACGGCCAGGACACGCCCAACCTCGGCAGCGGCCTCTTCAACAACGGCCAGGTGATGCGCCGCGGCCTGATCTCGCGCAAGGGACATCAGTTCATCTTCTTCGACGACCCGAACAAGGCGGGCGTCGCCATCATCAGCAGCGACGGCAACCTCAAGATCTCGCTCAACGAGACCAACTCGGAGATCCATATCTCCTCGCAGGGCAAGGTGCACCTCGAATGCCAGCAGGACATGACGCTCGAGTCGCAGGGGAACCTGAAGCTGTCGGCGCAGCAAGGAATCACGCTCGAGGCGCAGACCACGCTCGACCTCAAAGGCGGTTCGGGCGCAACCCTCGACGGAGGACCACAGCTCGAGGTCAAAGCCAGCGGGCAACTGAAAGTCAGCGGCGCGATGGTTGACGTCAACAATGGCGCCTTGCAGGTGATGTGATGCCGGGACCAATCGTGAACATGGGCGGCTCCGTCAGCTGTATGCACGGTGGCCAGGCGCAATGCACGACGGTGAGCCCGAAGGTGATGGTTGGGAGTCAACCGGTTGTGACCATCCCCGCCTCGTACGTGGTCGCCGGCTGCGCCTTTCCGCCGCCTCCGGTTGCCAACGGGCCCTGCATCAGCGGCATCATCCCTTCGGGCAGCACCAAGGTCCTCGTCGGCGGCATGCCGGTCCTGCTCGCGCTACCGCCGATGGCGGGGACGTGCGTGCCAACGGGCACGCCGATGATGATCGCCTCAGCGGGACAGACCAAGGTGATCGCGCAATGAGCGAAGAGTTCATTGGTTCCGGCTGGGCCTTCCCCTTGCGGACCGACGCCACCGGGCGAATCGCCCTCGTCTCGCGAGAGCAGGAGGTCGAGGAGAGCATCCGGCTCATCCTCGGGACCGCGATCGGCGAGCGGCCGATGCGGCCCGAGTTCGGCTGCGAGATTCACGATTACGTCTTTGACAGCGCCGACACGGAAACGGCCGCCCGGGTGGCCGCCGCGGTGCGCGCCTCGCTCCGTCGCTGGGAGCCGCGGATCGAGGTCCGCGACGTGATCGTGAGCTTCGACAGCTCGGACTCGAGCACCATCTATATCGACATCCGCTATGCCGTCGGCGAGATCAATGATCCGCGCAACCTGGTCTTCCCGTTCTACGTGATCCCAGCGGAGACAACATGACCGAACACAAACTTTTTGGAGGAGGATGAGCATGGCACTTCCGGTCCCGAACCTCGATGATCGGCGCTTCCAGGACCTGGTCGACGATGCCAAGCGCCTCGTCCAGCAGAAGTGTCCCGAATGGACCGACCATAACGTGTCCGACCCGGGCGTCACCCTGATCGAGACCTTCGCCTGGATGACCGACCAGGTGCTCTACCGGCTCAACCGGGTCCCCGAGCGCAACTACGTCAAGTTCCTCGAGTTGATCGGCGTCCGCCTCTTCCCGCCCACGGCCGCACGGGCCGCGATCACCTTCTGGCTCGCCGGGCCGCAACCGGCAACGCTACACATCCGTCCCGGCACCCAGGTGGCAACGCTCCGCACCGACACCGACGAGGCGATCGCGTTTACGACGGTCGGCGACCTGCCGATCATGCCAACCTCGCTCAGCTACCTGGCCTCCACGCCAGCCGGTGAGAACGAGGTGCGCGACCATACGGAAGCGCTGCTGGCGAAGACCTCCTTCTACTGCTTCAGCAAGGTTCCCAAGCCAGACGACATCCTGCTGGTCGGCCTCTCCGACGCCGCACCATCCTGCGCCGTCACCCTGCGATTCAAATGCGACATCGAGGGGGTGGGCGTCGACCCGGAAAATCCGCCGCTGGTTTGGGAAGCCTGGGACGGCTATGCCTGGGCCGCCTGCGAGGTCGATCGCGACGGCACCGGCGGCTTGAATCGCGACGGCGACGTCGTGCTTCACGTGCCCAAGAGTCACACGGTGTCGGTCATCCAGCAACAGCGAGCCGGCTGGCTGCGCGCGCGCGTGCTCAAACCGGAAGTGGATCAGCCGACCTACAGCGCCTCACCGACCATCAAGGGCCTGAGCGCGTTCACGATCGGCGGCACCACCGAGGCGGTGAATGCCGAGCTGGTGGAGCACGAGCTCCTCGGCGTATCCGAGGGTGTCCCCGGGCAACGATTTTCGCTGAAGCGACGGCCGGTCGTGCCGGGAGGCTCGGGCACAGTCCTCGAAGTGAGCGACATCGACGGCTGGCAGGAGTGGAAGCAGGTGCAGGACTTCGTCGAAAGCAAGCCGGACGATCACCACTTCGTGCTCGACGCGGTCACTGGTGAGGTTCACCTCGGACCCGGCGTCCGGGAGCCGGACGGCGCGCTGCGCAACTACGGCGCGGTCCCTCCAAAGGGCGCTCGGCTGCGCATCCGCTCATACCTCATCGGCGGCGGTCGCCGCGGCAACGTGGCCCGCAATTCGATCAGTGTGCTCAAGTCCTCGATTCCGTACGTCTCGAAATTGCAGAACCGCCGCGCCGCCGAGGGCGGCGTTGATGGTGAGGACATCGAGAATGCCAAGGTCCGCGGGCCGATCGTGCTGCGCACGCGCGATCGGGCGGTCACCATGGAAGACTACGAACACCTCGCGCGTGAGGCGGCGCCCGAGGTGGCTCGAATCCGTTGCGTGACGGCCGGCGACGGAACGGAGGCCGGCGGCGTTCGCATCCTGGTGGTCCCGGCCGCCGGCAGCCAGGACGGCCGGCTTCGCTTCGAGCAGCTGGTCCCGGCGGAGGAGACCCTGCAGCGCATCAGCCTGCGGCTCGACGAATCGCGGGTGATCGGGACCCGGGTCGTCGTCGAGCCCCCCGTGTACCGGGGCGTCACGGTGGTCGCCAAGCTGCGCCCCCGTCCGGGGGCAAACCCCGCACGCTTGCAGGGCGATGCGCTGGACGCGCTCTACCACTATTTCCATCCCATCAGCGGTGGGCCGGACCGGAGCGGCTGGCCGTTCGGCCGCCCGGTGCATGTTGGCGAGGTCTACTCGGTGCTGCAGGGATTGCGCGGCACGGAGCTGGTGGAGGACGCCCGCCTGTTTGGCGCCGACCCGGTCACCGGCCAGCGTGGCCAGGCGGTGCAACGATTGGTGATCGAGCCGCACGCCCTCGTTTTCTCCTACGAACACCAGGTCCTGGTGGAAGGCGCATGATCGCACCCGCGGCCGCCATCGATCACAAGCGCGGCCTTGTGCGCACTCTGGTCAGTCCCCACCCCCTGGGTCAATCGCTGCCGTCGCTCTACCAGGAGGATGACTTCACCCAGCGCTTCGTCTCCGCCTTCGATGCGGCGCTGGCCCCGATCTTCGCGGCGCTCGACAACTTTCCCGCCTACCTCGATCCCTGGCTGGCGCCCGAGGACTTCCTCGAATGGCTGGCGAGCTGGTTTGGCATCGTGCTCGATGAGAGCTGGTCGCCCAGCCGACGCCGGGCGCTGGTCAGCCGAGCCTTCGAGTTCTACCGGATGCGCGGCACGGCCAGCGGCCTCAAGGAACAGTTGGAGGTGCTCACCGGCGGCAGCGTCGACCTGCACGAGACCGGCGGGGTCGCGATCTCGACCACCGCGGGCGGAGCGCTTCCGGGATCGCCGAACTATGCCATCCTCGTCCGGGTCACGGTGGACGACCCGTCGACGATCAACCTGGCCAGGCTGGACGCCCTCGTCATGGCGGCCAAACCGGCCCACGTCACACACAAAGTAGAGATTGTCAAACGCGCCAAAGTAACGGATGCTGTGGAGGTGACCACCGCGTGATCGTCTGCAAACAGTGCGGGCACCATAACGAGGACAGCGACACATTCTGCGGGTCGTGCGGGAAGTTCCTGGAATGGACGGGCGAGCGCGTCGCGGTCGCGCAACCGGAGCCGGAACCCGTGGCGCCCGATCCCGAGCCTGAGCCCGCCAAGCTCGGCTTGATCGACCGGGTCAAGCAGGCGGTCGGCATCGAGGAAACGGCGGCGGCGCCCTCATCGCCCGCCTACCCTGAGAGCGCGCCCGCGCCCGTTGCCACCCCGGCACCCGTCAGTGCGGCGCCCGTCAGTGCCGCGCCCGTTCCCCCCGCTGCCGTTGCACCGCCCCCTCCACCGCCTGTCATGTGGACGGTCCCGGTCACGTCGGCCGCCCCCCACCCCGACCCTCCCCCGCAAGTGGCGAGGGAGATGGCGACGGCTCCGGCGCCCGCGCCCGTGCTGGCCGGCGTCGGCGCGCCGATCGCGGCCACACCACCGCCCACAGTACCCTCCGCAGAGGAACCAATGTCCCGCCGACCCAGCTCGGTGGCACCCACCGTCGCTCGGCCCCGTTCGGCGCCTCGCACCCTCGAAGCTCCGACTCGGCGCCACCCGGGTGACCTGATCTGCGGGCAGTGCGGCGAGGGCAACGACCCGGTGCGCCATTTCTGCCGCCGCTGCGGCAATTCGCTCGACGAGGCGCTCGCCGTCCGGCTGCCCTGGTACCGCCGTTTCTTCAACCGGGTCTTCGGCGTTCGGACGCGCGAGGCCGGCTGGCGGCCGCATCGCGTCGGCCCGCCGAACGTGATGGGCATGGTCTGGCGCATCATCCGGCTCGCCATCGTGGCGCTGATCGCGGTCGGCCTGCTCGCCTTCCTGCTGGTCCCCGGCTTTCACAACCTGGTCGTCGACCGCGCGACGGCCGCTGTCACCACCGTGCGGAAAGCAGTTCACCCGAACTACGACCCCGTCACCCCGATCGGCGCCTCCGCCAGCACGGCGATCGCGGGCCACTTACCGACCCTCGCCATCGATCGCTATAGCAACACCTATTGGGCGGCGCTCGCCAACGACCGCGCGCCGGTACTCGTGATCCGGTTCAGCGGCACGCAGGATCTCGGGGCGATCGTGTTTCGCTCGGGCGCCTCAGGGACCGCCCCGTCCGACGCCTTCAACTTGCAACCGCGGCCGCACCTCCTTCACCTGGTTTTCTCCAACGGCTACGCGACCGACCTGACCCTCAACGACCAGGACGCGACCCAACCGCAGTTCAAACTGCTCGAGGACGGCAAGGCCAAGCAGGTCACCTTCGTCGAGATCCACGTCCAGTCGGTCTACGCGCCGGCCGGGGCGTCGCCATCGTCGGTGGCGATCACCGAAGTCGAGTTCAGGACGAAGGACTAATTAGGTTCGCGCGGTTGCGCTGATCCCGAGCTCGTCGAGGACCCTGGCGTAGTCCCGCCGAGCGCGACTGGCTGCGACGCGATCGCCGGCACGCTCGCGGGCCTGGATGAGCAGCTTCCAAAGCGGGTCATGGAGCCGGTCGATCCACAGCCCGGTGGAACAGGCATTGGCGGCCGCCGACCAGTCGCCCCGCTTGAGCAGCAGTTCGGCGAGGCCTTGCGCCGCCTCGAGCGCGCCGGCGTGAAAGCGTTCGCGTGGCTCGATCGCCCACTCCGCCGGACCGTCCTCGGGTAACAACTCGCCGGCATAGAGCTCGACGGCCTGCTCGAAGTGCACGATCGCCGCGTCCGTTTCCGCACGCAGTCGCGCGACGCGAGCGGCGGCGAGCGCCTTCGAAAACTGGACGAGATCGACCTCGGCGTCCGGCAGGAGGGCCAGTCGGTAGGCATCACCCTGGCGCAGCAGGATCGACGAGCCCCCGCGGCTGAGGCCAGGCTCGAGCCAGGAGCGAAGCGACGAAACCGCCACATGAAGGTTGCGCGCACCGGTTTCCGGATCGGCGTCCGGCCAGAAGGCCGCGCCCAGGACTTCGCGATGGACGGGATTGCCGACGTGCACGGCCAGCAGCCGGAGCACCGCGCGCGCCCGCGGCTTGACCGCGGTCAGGTCGACCGGCCGGCCCTTGATGGCGATGCTGAAACCACCGAAACATCGAATGCTCAGCGAGGCCACCGACCGAATCGTGCCCATGCGGATCACGTTCTCGGGCACCGGCGTCGCCGCGGCGGCGCTCAGCGAGGCCAGTCCGCTTTCTTCCTGCACCGCCAGCGCGAGGTCGCCGTACTCGGCGGCGCGCTCCGGTTCGATTTCGGCCAGTGCGAGGTAGGGGAAGTACCGCGCGCCCGGTGTGCCGCTGTAGCGCGCGAGATTCTCCGCTTGCAATGCGGCTTCGCGAGCTTCGGGCACGCCGCTCCGCGCGAGGGCAAGAGCCAGCAACGCCCGCGACCAGGCCTCGAGCACCCCGGCGCCGAGCTGGTGGAAGGTGTCCGTCGCTGCTTCGAGCGGCGGCAGGGCGGTCTCACCGGCATAGACCGCGGCCCAACCAATCATCAGCCCGATCAGGGCACTCCCCCACCGATCGCCATCGCGATCGCTGGTGACGCGAAGCGCCTCGGCTTCGGCCGCACTCCCCGGCCGCCCGGCCAGAACCAGGGCGGCACGCGCGAGACGGGCCACCCATCCCATCCCCATCGTCTCCGCCCCTTCGGCGGACTCCTCGACATCGAAGACCCCCTGAAGATCGCCGCTGAGGAGCGCGGCGACGCCGGCCGAGAGGCGCGCGGCGGTCGCCAATGCGGCGGGCGCGTCGCGGCTGTCGGCGGCGGCGTTCAGGTGACGCCGCGACTCGTCGAGCTGGCCGGCCAGTAGGCACACGAGGCCGGCCGCCAGTTTGCCGGTGGCCTCCGGCAGCTGGCCGGCCAGCTGCTTCACGGCCAGCGGATCATGCGCGACCGCCTTCCGCAGGACGCCCGCCCAGTCGTTGCCCGGCATCGGCGCCGGCTCCAGCCAGCCCGCCAGCGCTTTGCGCTCCGTGGCGCAGAGCAGTCCGGCTTCGCTCGAGCCGAACACGCGCTCGGCCCGATGGTAGGCCTCGATCGCTTCCCGCCAGCGCCCCTCGGCGCGATGCCGCCGCGCGCTGCCCAGCATCAACCAGGGGTCCTGCCGCAGGAGCGCCGGCGGCAAGGCATCGATCCAGGTGTCCGGCCCCTCGAGCACCTCACCGCCCTGGCGATGCAGCAAGCGGTCCACCGCCTCCCAGTCTTCACCGCGCGAATAGGCCTGCACGGCATCGGGGAATGCCCCACTGCTTTCGAGAAGCAATCCGGCGCGCTGGTAGGCGGCGCGCGACTGGATCTCGCCAAGCTCTTCAACCAGCACCTGTTCGAGGTGCGAGCGCAGCACTTCGTGATAGCGATAGCCACCTCGGTCGTCGGTCGCGTAGGTGAAGATCTGACGGCGCTCGAGCTCCTCGAGCACCTGCTGGCCCCCCGTTCGATCGAGGAAGCTATCGCAGATCGGCCCCGTGAGGCGCGGCAGCACGCAGGTGCGGACGAGAAACCAGCGCAGCTCGGCTGGTAACTGATCGAGGACATTGCGCGTCAAGTACTCGCGCGTCAGGCGCGATTGGCCCCCGAGCGCGGTCAGAATCCGGCGCCGCTCCTGCGACGACTTGCCGCGCGTCGCCAGGTGGAACAGCTGGAGGCCGGCGGCCCAGCCCTCGGTCCGGCGTGCCAGCTCGGCGAGCTCCTCGGGAGGAAGCGGCTCGCGGTAGAAATCGCGGAACAGACGTTCGACTTCCCAGGAGCGGAAGCGCAGGTCCTCGCTACCGATCTCGAGCAAGGCGCCCGAGACCCGTAGTCGCGAGAGGTTGAAGCCGGGAAGTGCGCGGGAGCCGATCAAGAACGTGATGTTGGGCGGGGCGTAGTCGATGAGCCGCTCGAGTGCGAGCTCGGCCGGACTGTCCTCCAGGGTGTGGAGGTCATCGATCACCAGGAGCGCGCGGCGCCCGCCCCACGTCTCGAGTGCCCGAGCCGCTGCCTCGATCGACTCCCACCGATCCGGGATCCGGCCCAGGACCGCCGTGAACGCCGACTCGAGGTGGCTGAGCAGGGTACTCGTCTTTGCATCCCAGCTCTCGGCGCGATACCAGGCCACGGGCACCTTGGCGGAGGAGGCGAATCCGGCGAGCAGCGTGCTCTTGCCGGAACCAGCCGGTGCCACGACGAGTCCGACCCGATGCTGCCAGATGCGGGCGAGCAGCGCGTCGACCCGCTCGCGGGCAAGGGACTGAACCTGGGGGATCAGCACCTTGGCTGATACCACGGCCGTGGACCCATCCCTCACCCTGGTGTCCCCTCGCCCGCTCGGGCCGGTCCGCACAGGCTTCGCCACGACGCCGCCTGCGCTTACCCCTTACGCTTCCTGCCTGTTACCCGGTGTCGCCGCCGCACTCGATGTACTCCGCCACAGTACACGGACATCCGCATTTGTCAATATTGTTGTGACAAAGAGCACAGAGGAGCCGGCATTTGGTGGTAACGCCCCCTGCAGGATTCGAACCTGCGACCTAGTGCTTAGAAGGCACCCGCTCTGGTCCACTGAGCTAAGGGGGCAGCAGCGCGGATTATAAGGATGG
>Ga0209526_10001080_pt1 | contig 17988 bp, 16 predicted proteins | sample JacPinW_OM2H0_M1_FD_188566 | JGI IMG/M metagenome (GOLD analysis project Ga0209526, IMG submission 188566) | Forest soil microbial communities from Algoma, Ontario, Canada - Jack Pine, Ontario site 1_JW_OM2H0_M1 (SPAdes) (version 2) | ecosystem: Environmental > Terrestrial > Soil > Boreal... | reverse complement strand
CGTCGGGGCGGGCGTTCTCAGGGCTGGGCCGGCCGTCCGGCCTGCCGCGTCCGGTAAGCGGCGACATTGGTGCGATTCGCGCATGAGGTGCTGCAGAACCGCCGGGACCGGTTCTTGGACAGGTCGATGTGCACGTTGCTGCAGTCGTCCGCGGCGCACAGCCGCAGCCGCTCCAGCTGGCGGGACCGGATGACGTCGGCGAACGCCATCGCCGCCTCGACAGCCATCCGGTCGGCGAGCGGCGCGTCAGGCGGCGTGGCGTGCAGGTGGTAGTCCCAGCCGTCGTGCTTCACCAGCCGCGGCAGCGCGCTCGCCTCTCGCAGCAGCGTATTGACAAGGTCGGCGGCGTCGTCCTCACTCATCTCCCACAGTCGCTCTAGCCGCGGACGCAACCGGCGGACAGCGTCGAGTTCGGCCCGGTCGTGCGTGCGCTCCCCGGTCCACTCCCAGGCCGCGACGAAGTGGTCGAGGGCGGCCCCGTCAGGCAGCTGCTCGGTGCCGCGGCCAGTGTTGACCAAGGCAGCGGCCGCCGTCAGCGCTACCTCGGTGTCATGGGCAAAAAGCACCTTGACTCCTTTCGTGTCCCACAGGTAGTGTAACTAGTAAAAGATAGTTTTACCACTTACACACGTATCGATTCCAGGAGTGCCGCAGTGACTATCGCAGGGATCCGTGCCACCCGCCCCGCCCTGGGCGGCACTGGCCTGACTCTCGCCGTGCTGTCGGCCGCAACCTTCGGGACATCGGGAACATTCGCCTCGTCGCTGATCAACGCCGGATGGAGCCCAGCCGCCGCCGTGATCGTCCGGATCACCTTGTCCGCGCTCGTGCTCACTGTCCCGGCTCTACTGCAGTTGCGCGGCCGGTGGGCATTGCTGCGCCGCGGAGCGGGGAGGATGGCCGCCTACGGCCTGGTCGCGGTCGCGGGCTGCCAGCTGTTCTACTTCAACGCCATCGAGCGGATGCCGGTCGGCGTCGCGCTGCTGTTGGAGTACCTTGGCGCGGTGCTGGTGGTCGGCTGGCTCTGGCTGCGCCACGGTCAGCGGCCCAGGCGGCTTACCGTCGCCGGAGCGGTGACGGCGATCGCCGGGCTGGCGATGGTGCTCAACCTGGCCGGATCGGCCCGGCTCGACCCGATCGGGGTTATGTGGGGGCTCCTGGCCGCTGTGGGCCTCGCGATCTACTTCCTGCTCTCAGCGGCCGTCGATGAGGAGCCGCTGCCGCCCGTCGTTATGGCGTGGGGTGGGATGTGTGTTGGTGCGGCTGTCCTCGCCGCGCTTGGATGGCTCGGCGTGCTGTCCATGACCGCCACGGCCAGCAACGTCGATTTCCTCGGCCACCGGGTCAGCTGGATCGTGCCGGTGCTGGGGCTGTCACTTGTTGCGGCGGTGATCGCGTATGTCGCGGGCATCGGCGCCGCCCGCCGGCTCGGGGCCAAACTCGCCTCGTTCATCGGCATGGCCGAGGTGCTGTTCGCGGTGCTCTTCGCGTGGCTGCTGCTCGGTCAGCTGCCGTCCGCCGTGCAGTTCGTGGGCGGCGCATTCATCCTCGCGGGAGTCACGCTGGTGCGCCTCGACGAGCTGCACGGCACCCAGACAGACATAGCCGAAAGACCCGAAGCCCAGGTTTACGCAGCTCAGCTAGTCGACGCTGGCACCGCGAAGCATTGATCAGAAACGTGTGTTACCCGTTCTCCGGGGGTGTTATAGCGTTTCAGTGTGCTTTGCTGGGTCGGCCTAGATATGTGCGGCGATTTCGGCCGAGAACGTGGTGACCCTGGTATAGAGGCCGGGGTAGTGCGGCCGGGCACATCCGACGCCCCACGACGTGATGCCCGCCACGATGCCACCGACTACGAGCGGTGTGCCGCTGTCGTAGGTGCAGGTGTCGACGCCGCCGTGAGCGTAGTTGCCGGCGCACGTGTATTGCGCGGCGTGGTATGACGATCCGTAGGACGCCCGGCCTGCGCACAGGGAGTCCGCCACGACTGGGACTACGGCCGTCCGCAGGACGCCCCCGACGAGGGCGCTCTCGGAGGTGACTCCCCATCCGAGGATCCTGGCCTGAGTGCCGGGCCGGTAGAGCTTGCCATCATTTGGGCCTGCGAAGGGGATGGTGGCGTATGGGAGTGGCTTGCTCAGGGTGAGCACGGCCACGTCGTTGCGGTAGCCCGTGGTGCCGCTGAAGGTGAATGTGGCATAGCCGGGGTCGATCCAGATGCTGCGGACCGTCACGTCGGTGCCACTGGAGCTGAGTATGCGGTCACGCCCCGCCACCACATGCAGCAGCCCGGGAAGGTCCTGGAACGTGGTGACGCAGTGCGCTGCGGTGAGCACCTTCGTAGGCGTGAGCAGGGCACCGCCGCAGAAGCTGAAGGGAACTAAGGGCGTGCTCAGCGCCACAGCCCACGGATAAGCCTTGGTGCTCGCGGGCTGGCCCCCAACGATCGCGTCAGCCGGGGCCGCCGCGAGAATTCCAGCGCCCACCGTGAGCAGCACCGTTGCCGCTGCGCGGGCGCACGCCCTTCCGCCGGTATTGATGATCCGCATCAAGCGACTCCTTGGGGATTTGATGGCGCGAGGACAACCCGGCCAGAACTCACACAGAACTCACAGGACACGCCCAGGGCCGCTCACGCCAGGTTCGTCCAAGCCGGCTTGAGCTGGCCAGGTCCGGTAAGGATCAGATGCTTTGTGGTCAGCGCCATTTCGCTCATTCAGGTGCCCGGGCACGAACACGGCCCAGCCTAGGACCTTCCTTGCCACATGCACGGCAGACGCGGGAATGGTTCGGCCCGAGATTCCCGGCCAGGACTCTACCGCGGTCCTATCGCGGCTCGCCGCCGGAAATGCCATCACGGCATGGCCGTCGCGGCGCTCCATGCGTGTGGCCCCTACGGCCTGTCCCCTCGCGGCACATCAGAGACAATGGAGGTGTGAGTATCGGGCAACCTCGCCGGCATGTCCGCCCGGGTCCGGGTGGGTGATGGCGATGCTGGTCGTGGACGAGTGGTTGCACGAGCGCGCGCCGGCTGGCCAGGTCGCTGACACGCTGCGCTGTGCGTGGCGGGGTGATCTCGGTGCCATGCGGACCCCCCTGCCTGACGAGTGTTTTGACCTCGTCTGGGTCGACGACGGCTCGATGTGGTTGTCCGGCCCCGAGACCACGTCGTGGCCGCGAGGCTACCCGCCAGGTAGCAACGCGGTGGGTGTCCGCTTCAGGCCAGGAGCTGGTCCGGCACTCCTCGGCATCGCCGCGTCGGAGGTGCGCGATGCGCGGGTCCGTCTTGATGACCTCTGGCCGTGCCGCGATGCTCGTGAGGTCTCCGATCGCGTTGCCGGCCAAGCCGACGACATCGCGCGGATGAACGAGCTGGAGCGTGTGGTGGGCCGGCTCGCTACGAACGCACGGCCCGTCGATCGCCTTGCCCTCGCGGTCGCAGACGAGGTGGGGCGTGTCTGTCCTTCGCCGGTGCATGGTGTCGCCCGCTCCACGGGCATCAGCGAGCGCCAGATCCGCCGCCGGTGCCGGGAAGCGTTCGGGTACGGACCGGCTGTGCTGGCGCGGATGCTACGGCTGCAGCGCACGCTGCACCTGGCTCGTTCACGTCAGCGACCGGCACGCCTCGCGGACCTGGCCGTCGCGGCCGGCTACTTCGACCAGCAACACCTCGCCCACGAAGTCCGGGCGATCGCCGGGACGACGCCGAGCGCGCTTCTCGCGGTCGCGCCGTCCGATCCATACAAGACACGCCGCGCCGCAGGCGCAGATGATGGGTGAGGAGGTGTCATGAGTAGTCTTCCGCCTGTCGTGTCGCGCGCCGATTGGCTGGCCGCCCGGAAGTCCCTCCTCGCGCAGGAGAAGGCGCTGACGCGAGCCCGGGACGCGGTCAACACCAAACGCCGCCTCCTGCCGATGGTCGAGCTTGACCAGGAGTACGTCTTCGGCAGCCCTCGCGGCGAGCTTCGGATGACCGATGTCTTCGAAGGACGCCGGCAGCTGATCGTCTACCACGCCATGTGGCTCGAGGACCGTGGCATTGGCTGCCCGAGCTGCTCGGCGTTCCTGGACCAGATCGGTCACCTCGCCCACCTGCATGCGCGTGACACGACGTTCGCCGCGGTGTCGCGCGGGCCGATCGACCAGATCGAGGCATTCAAGGCACGGATGGGCTGGACGTTTCCCTGGTACTCCTCGCGCGGCAGCGACTTCAACTACGACTTCCACGTCAGCTTCGACGAGTCTCGGGCTGCGATCGAGTACAACTATCTCGGCCAGGCAGAGCTCGAGACGGCCGGCGTGCCGATCGGCGAGTGGGACCAGCCGTTTGATCTGCACGGCCTGAGCGTCTTCCTCCGCGACGGCGACCGCGTCTTCCATACGTACTCCGCGTATGCCCGGGGCACAGACAACCTCGGCTTCATCAGCGACTTCCTCGACTTGACTCCACTCGGTCGGCAAGAGGCGTGGGAGGAGCCGAAGGGACGCGCGTCCGCGTCCGGGGCCGGGGCCGGTGATGCCGGTGTCCGCTATCACGACGAATATGACAGCTAGCCCCGAACGCCACCCCGCGCAGGATGACTCCACCAACGTCGAGAACGGTGCGTTCCAGGTTCCTCGTCGCGGTCAGGGCCTGAGGACGATCTTGCCCCGCGTGTGTCCCTGGGCTAGGTCCTGGTACGCGGCCTGGACTTCTGTCAGCGGGTAGACCTTGGCGATCGGGATTTCCAACTGTCCCTTGTCGATCATCGCGGCCAGTTCGGCCAGCACTCCGGCATTGGCTGCGGCGCCGTTGCCTTCTACCTTGACGCCGTACTTGGCGGCGGCGGCGAAGTCGGCGATGGTGTCGATCCGGTCAGGCTGGACGCCCAGTTCGAGCGCAAGTTCCACGTAGCCTGTGCCGACGGTGTCGATGAACGCATCCACATGGCCTGCGGAGGCGGCGCGGATCCGGTCGGCGACTCCCTCGCCGTAGGAGACCGGCGTAACGCCGTGGTCGGCGAGCCACTGGTGATTCGGCTCACTGGCCAGCCCGATGACCGTGGCTCCGGCGTTGACCGCTAGCTGGATGGCGATGGAGCCTACGCCACCCGCGGCGCCGGCGACGACGAGCGTGTCACCCGGGCCCGCCGCTACCGCCCGTACCGCCGCATAGGCGGTCGTGCCCACCACGAACAGGGCGCCTGCCGCCTCCCATGGGACATGTGCCGGGCGGGGTACCAGGTTGTCGGCCTCGACGAGGACGAACTCGGCGTGGCTGGCCCGGTTGTCGGTGAACCCGATCACCTCATCGCCGGCCGTGAATTCCCCGGCATCCTCGCCGGCTTCCGCCACCACCCCGGCCAGATCGCTGCCCTCGCCGGAGGGGAATGTCGTGGGCCACAGCGCGGCGAGGGCCCCGCTGCGGATCTTTGCCTCACCCGGGTTAATCCCGGCCGCCTTCACCTCGACCAGAACCTGCCCGCGGCCGGGAACAGGCCGGCTGACCTCCACAACCTGCAGCACATCTGTCCCGCCGTAGTGGCCGAACCTCACCGCCTGGGGCATCCGAACCTCCGTTGCACTCCCGTGCGAGGGCACAACCACGTGCCGCGCCGGTCTATGCCCGGCCTTCGCCCGGAAGATCGTTCTGAACGTTTCTCATCCGCAACATGCCGCCGACGCCCGCGCGGCAGTAGGAGCGTGGCCGCCCCGCCTGGCGGCCTGTGCTGTTCCCTATTTGCCGGGGCCAGTTGGCCGGTTCGGCGGCGGCAGGTCGCCTGCTGGCCGCTGGCGGTGAGCATCACCCTGGCCTACATCACGGCGTTCGGGCTGAGCTACGTGCTCAACCGCGCTCTCCACCCGGGCCGCCGCCCGGCCGGGTCGCGCCTCAGCGCGGGGCAGGGTTAAATCGCAAGCGGGATGCCTTGTCCGCGCCGAGGGAGCCGCCGTGACAACCGTGACCGACCTGGATCTGCCCACCTTCGACTACATGGCCGCCGACCTGACTGGGGACGTCTACCACCAGCGGCTCGCCGACGTGCGCAAGCACGGCTGGCTGGCTCAGTCGCCGCTGTCGCTCGTGGTGCTGGACCGCGAGTCTGGTGAGTTCTTCCTGCGCTCGAAGGCGACCGCCTTCCCCGGCCGGGAAATCGCCGACATTTTCGGCGTTACCGGCGGGAGGCTGCGCGAGCAGATCGACGCAAACATCCTGAACCTCACCGGCGCGCACCACCGGCGGTTGCGCGCCCTGGTCGGGCCGTCGTTCGGCCCGCGGGCCGCTGACCGATGGCGTCCGGTGATGCGGGGATTCCTGGCCCAGCTGTGGTCGGGCATCGAGTCGGCGGCGAGCTGCGAGTTCGTCGCCACGGTCGCCAAGCCCTACCCCTCTCTGACCATAACGGCGGTCCTCGGTGCGCCGCGCGAGGACGCGGCGCGGTTGCACGAGTGGTCCAGCTGGGTGCAGCGGCAGTTCGACATCCGCGCCCTGGCCAGCGAACTCGCCCAGATCGAGCGCGCGACAGCGGAGGCTTACGACTACGTCGAGGCGCTGCTGGAACAAAGGCAGGCCGAGCCGGCGGACGACCTGATCAGCGGCCTGCTCGCGGCCGAGGCCCAGGGAGACCGGCTGTCGCACAGCGAGTGCGTGAACCTCGTGATGAACGTGCTCGCGGGGGGCATCGACACGACGCAGAGCCAGCTAGCGCACGCGCTGCGGCTGTTCGCGGAGCATCCGGACCAGTGGGCGCTCCTCGCGCAGCGGCCGGAAATGACCGCGCAGGCCGTCAGCGAGGTGCTCCGGTTCGAGCCGATCACGCCGTTCACCGCCCGGCTCTGCCTTGAGCAGGTAGAACACCGCGGCGTCGTCTTCCCGGCCGGGACGATCGTGGCGATCTGCGCCGAGCGGGCCAACCGTGAGCAGGCCGAGGGTGAGCACTTCGACATCACGGTCAGCCGGGAGGACCGGCTGCTGACCTTCGGTGCCGGGCCACACTACTGCCTTGGTGCCAACCTCGCCCGCGCGGAACTGGAGGAGGCGCTCGCGTTCCTCGCACCGCGCATGCCGGGTCTCGTCCTGGACGGCCCACCGGAACTGGGCGGCGTGGAGGGCATTTACGGAATCGACGCGCTCCCGTTGCGCTGGACCGCGGTCCGCCAGCCGGCCGGCGCCGCCCGTTGACCTGAGGGACGACTGGTTATGGCTTGGTTGCGACGCCTTCGAAGGTGTACCCGAATGCGTGCGGGCCTTTCATGTAGTAGGTATCCATCCGGGTCAGCTCGAGCCCGGCGCCGGTCACCAGCAGGTCTATGGGACGGTCGAGGTGGCAGCCGCCAGCGACGCGGCGCTGAAGCGGGGTGAGCCGCCGCTGGAGGCGGGCCACCTTCGCATCAGGAGAAAGACCGTGCTCGATGAAATGCAGCGCGCCGCCGGGACGCAGCACCCGGCGGACCTCGGCGAGCGCCCGGCTCACGTCGGGGATCGTGCACAACGTCCAGGTGCTGAGCACGTTGTCGACGCTCGCGTCTTCGACCGGCAGCGCCTGGGCGTCGACGCCGGTGAACTCGATCGGCACCGTGCTGGCGGCGGCTCTCTTCGCCGCCAGCTTGCGGCCGGTGATAGCGGGATCGACGGCCCGGACCCGCTTCATCCCGGGCGGATAGTAAGGAATGTTCAGGCCCGACCCGAACCCGATTTCGAGCACCTCGCCGTCCAGCCCGGCCAGCACCCGGGCCCGCAAGCGCGCGACTTCACTGCCACGCAGGGTGAGATCTACGACGCGAGGAAGGATCTGATCTCGGTAAAAGCCCATTTCCCGAGTCTGTCACGGCCCGCTGTGAGGACGCCACGGCGCTCATTCGCCGAGTGGTCTGGTCCACTCGGCCCGGGTGGTTAGTTGAGCGCGGGCGTGGTGTTGGCGAGGGAAAAGAAGGTGAAATGGGGGTATGCCGGTGGCAGCATGGACGCGGAGCGGGGAGGGGCGGGCGGCGATGGTAACCGTGCACGACGTGCGGGCCTGGGCGATGCCCCTGCCGCGACGGTCCTGGGCTTTGGCTTCCCGCGGGCAGAACGTGCCGCGCTCATCGCTGCCGAGCCGGCCCTCTGAACTGGACCTCAAGCCCGGTTGAGGTTTTAGGCTCGGGGGGCGACGGCGCGGAACGGAGGGACAGGCTGATGCGCGATGGCCGGGTGCCGGGGCTGTGGGCCCCGCAGACACGGGCGCTGACCGCGGGGCTCATCCTGAGCGTTACCTTCGTTGCGTCGGAGGCGCTGGCGGTCGTGACCGTCATGCCCGTTGTCGCCCGTGATCTCGGCGGGCTCCGCCTGTACGGCTGGGTGTTCAGCGCGTTCATGCTGGGCAGTGTGGTCGGCATCGTGGCGGCCGGCCGCGAGGCCGACCGGCGCGGGCCCGCCATACCGTTCGTAGCCGGGCTGGTGCTGTTCGGATCCGGGCTGGCCGTCGCTGGCCTGGCCCCCTCGATGGAGGTGCTGGTCGCAGGCCGCGCGTTGCAGGGCCTCGGCGCTGGCGCGGTGCCGGCCGTGGCCTACGCCTCGATCGGCCGCAGCCTCCCCGGTCCGCTTCAGGCCCGGATGATGGCGGTGCTGTCCACGGCCTGGGTCGCGCCGGGGGTGGCCGGGCCGGCCCTCAGCGCCGAGGTGGCGCACGTGTTCGGCTGGCGTTGGGTGTTCCTGGGGCTGCTGCCGGTGGTCGCCGTCACGGGGTCGATTGCCGTGCCGGCCCTGATCCGTCTGGGCCCGCCGGGCTCCCCGCGTGCGGAGGAGCACCGGCTGATCGACGGCATCGCCGCGGCGGCCGGCGCCGCGATGATCCTGGCCGGCCTCACGCTCGCGGCCAGTTCGGGCGCAGTCCTGGCCGGCGTCGGCCTGATCGCGGCGGGCGGGTTGGCCGGGCTGCCCGCGCTGCGCCGGCTGGTTCCGCCCGGCACCCTGACCGGGCGCCGCGGGCTGCCGGCCACGATCCTCAGCCGCGGCATGCTGACGTTCGCGTTCTTCGGTGCGGACGCCTATGTGACCCTCTCGATCATCGCGGTGCGCCACCGCAGCCCGGTCGTGGCCGGCCTGGCCCTCACCGGCGCCACGCTGGCCTGGACCGCCGGTGCCTGGGCGCAGGCGCGGGTCAGCCAGACGTGGGACGGGCGCCGGCTGGTGCGCGCCGGGCTGGTGATCATTCTGGCCGGCATCGCCGGGATGGTCCTGCTGCTGCAGCCGGGCGTGCCGGTGGCCGTGGGCCTGGCCGCCTGGACCGTCGCGGGCCTGGGTATGGGGCTGGCGTATTCGCCGATCACGCTGATGATGCTGCGGGAGGCGCCGCCCGGCCGGGAAGGGTGGGCGTCAGCGTCACTGAACCTGGCCGACGTGCTCGGCACCGCGATCGGCGTCGGCGTGGGCGGCGCAGCGGTGGCCGCGGGCGCGGGCCGGAACCTGCCACTGGGCATCACGGCCGCATTCGCCGCCGCGGCGGCGATGGCACTCGGTGCACTGGCGCTCACCCGCCGGCTCCCGGCCGGCCCCACCGGGGCATCCCCGCCAGCCGTTGCGGAACGCGCCTCGGTGTGAGCGACCTGTGTGAGTGATCCCGGCTTGGGCGCCGGCGCTGGGGAAGCAGTAGAGCCGGAAAAGCGTTAGGGCAGCTTGGTCTTTCCTGACCATCCTTGTTGAGTACGCCGGTGCGCTGCCATGGAGATTGCTACCTTGACCCCCTCGCTCGCTACGCTGCGAGCCCGCCTGCCTGGGCTGATGCTGCACGATCAGCGTCAGCTCGGCCGGCGCGCCGAGAGGGCCGCCGCGCTGCGTGACACCGGGGCGCGCGAGCACGCGCTCGGCCAGGTCCTCGCGGAACTGGAGGCGGCATCGGCCCGGGTCGAGGCGCGCAGGAGCGCCGTGCCTGCAATCTCCTACCCGCCCGAGCTTCCGGTCAGCCAGCTGAAGGACAAGATCGCCGAGGTCATCCGCGATCACCAGGTGGTGATCATCGCGGGGGAGACGGGTTCCGGGAAGACCACGCAGCTGCCGAAGATCTGCCTTGAGCTCGGCCGCGGCGTGACCGGCCAGATCGGCCACACCCAGCCCCGGCGGATCGCGGCCCGCGCCGTGGCGGAGCGGATCGCCCAGGAACTCGGGACCGAGCTCGGCACGTCAGTCGGATACAAGGTGCGCTTCGCCGACACGTCCAGCAACGACACGATGGTCAAGGTGATGACCGACGGCATCCTGCTGGCCGAGATGCAGCGCGACCGGCAACTGCTGCGCTACGACACCCTCATCATCGACGAGGCCCACGAGCGCAGCCTGAATATCGACTTCATCCTCGGCTACCTGAAGCGGCTGCTGCCGAGCCGGCCCGACCTCAAGGTCATCATCACCTCGGCCACGATCGACCCCGATCGCTTCAGCACGCATTTTGGCGGAGCAGAATCAGGCCAGCAGAGTGCCGGAGGCGAATCAAGCCAGCAGAGTGCCGGAGGCGAATCAGGCCAGCAGAGCGCTGACGCGCCGGTGATCGAAGTCTCAGGGCGCACGTACCCGGTCGAGGTGCGCTACCGGCCCCTCGCCGACCCGGACCGCCCGGCTGACGAACCAAGAGATCAGGTGCAGGCCATCTTGGACGCCGTGCAGGAGTTGCGCGCGGAAGGGCCCGGCGACATCCTCGTCTTCCTCAGCGGCGAGCGGGAGATCAGGGACACGGCCGACGCCCTGGCCGGCTGGGAGGACCTGGAGGTGCTGCCGCTCTTTGCCCGGCTGTCCGCGGCCGAGCAGCACCGTGTGTTTGAGGCCCATCGGGGGCGGCGGGTGGTCCTGGCTACCAACGTCGCGGAGACCTCGCTGACCGTCCCGGGCATCAAGTACGTGATCGACCCGGGCAGCGCGCGGATCTCCAGGTACAGCCTCCGGACCAAGGTCCAGCGGCTGCCGATCGAGCCGGTCTCCCAAGCGTCGGCGAACCAGCGCACGGGCCGGTGCGGGCGCACGTCTGACGGCGTGTGCATCCGGCTCTACAGCGAGGAGGACTTCGCCTCGCGCCCGGAATTCACCGACCCGGAGATCCTGCGCACCAACCTGGCGTCGGTGATTCTGCAGATGGCCGCGCTCGATCTCGGTGAGGTGGCGGACTTCCCGTTCGTCGACCCGCCGGATTCCCGGAACATCGCGGACGGCGTGCGCCTGCTGGAAGAACTCGGCGCCTTCTCGCCCGGCCGCGGTCGGCCCCGGCTGACCGACCTGGGACGGAAACTTGCCCGGCTCCCGGCGGACCCGCGCCTCGGCCGGATGATCCTGGAGGCCGGCCGCAACGGGTGTGTCAACGAAGTGCTGATCATCACCGCGGCGCTGTCCATCCAGGATCCCAGGGAACGGCCGACGGACTCCCGCGAGGCAGCGGACGCCATGCACGCACGCTTCGCCGAGCCAGGGTCTGATTTCCTCGCCTTCCTCACTCTGTGGGACTACCTGCGCGACCAGCAGCGTGAGCTGTCGACATCCGCATTCCGCCGCATGTGCCGCCGCGAGTACCTGCATTACCTGCGGGTGCGGGAGTGGCAGGACGTCTACGGCCAGCTCCGGCAGGCGGCGCGGGACCTGGGCGTCGTCGCCGGAAATGACCACACTTCCGATACCTCACGAGGGATCCCCGTTCCGCCCGCAAGTACGGCGCCGGCCCCGGACACGGGAGCGCGAGAGCTCCGCTTCCCGGCGGATGTCGCGGACCGGGTGCACATGTCGCTGCTGGCCGGCCTGCTCTCACACATCGGGATGAAGATTCTCGACCAGCGGGATGGCGGCCAGCGGGATGGCGGCCAGAAGGACGGCGACCAGAAGCGGCGCGGGAAGAGACGTGCGCTGACCGAGTTCGCGGGGGCACGCGGCGCCCGCTTCGCCATCTTCCCGGACTCCGCGCTGGCCAGGAAGCCGCCGCCGTGGGTAGTCGCGGCCGAACTGGTCGAGACGTCCCGGCTGTGGGCCAGGACCACCGCGCGCATCGAGCCCGAATGGGCGGAGCCGCTGGCCGCGCACCTGGTCAGGCGCAGCTACAGCGACCCGCATTGGGATGCCCGGCGCGGCGCGGTGATGGCCGCCGAGAAGGTCACCTTGTACGGGGTGCCGATCGTGACGGCGCGGCAGGTCAACTACGGACGCATCGACCCGGCGGCGGCGCGGGAGCTGTTCATCACCCGCGCCCTGGTGGAAGGTGACTGGCAGACCCATCACCGGTTCTTCGCCCACAACCGGCGCATGCTCGAGGAAGCCGAGGACCTGGAGCGCAAGGCGAGGCGGCGCGGCATCGTGGCCGACGACGCAGCCCGGTTCGCCTTCTACGACCGGCGGATACCGGCCGACGTGACATCGGCCCGGCATTTCGACACCTGGTGGAAGAATGCGCGGGCAGCTGACCCCGACCTGCTGAACTTCTCTCTCGCCGATCTGGTCGGGGCCTCCGCTGACGAGATCGGCCCCGCCGATTATCCCGGCCGCTGGGGCGGGCTTCCGCTGTCGTATGAGTTCGCTCCCGGCGAGCCGGATGACGGGGTAACCGTCGATATCCCCCTGGCGTCGCTCAACCAGGTGAACGGCGAGGAGTTCGGCTGGCAGGTACCCGGCCTGCGCGAGGAGCTGGTGACGGAGCTGATCCGGTCGCTGCCCAAGCGGTTGCGCACGGCCTTCGTGCCGGCTCCGGACACGGCCCGCGCGGTGCTGGCCCGGCTGGGTCCCGTGCACGGCGACCTGCTGGACGTCCTCGCGGCCGAACTCGGCCGCCTCGGCGGAGTGAAGATCCCGCGTGCGGCATGGGATCTGTCCCGGTTGCCCGCCTACCTGACGATCACGTTCCGCGTGTTCGACTCCGGCCGCGTGCTCGCGACCGGCAAGGACCTGGGCGTGCTCCGCCAGCAGTTGCGGCCCCTCCTGCAGGCGGCGCTCACCGAGGCGGCCCGCGGCATCACCCGCTCCGGCCTCCGGAACTGGGACATCGGCTCGCTGCCCCGGGTATTCACCGCCGGGCAGGTCCGCGCGTACCCGGCGCTCGCTGACGCGGGCGACGCGGTCGACGTCCGGCTGTTCGACACCGAGGCCGAGGCCACCGAGGCCATGTGGCGGGGTACCCGCCGCCTGCTCCTGCTCCAGGTTCCTTCGGGCGTAGCCTCCATCGCCAGCCGGCTGCCAGTCAACGCGAAACTGGCCATGAGCCGGCATCCGTACCCAGGCGCCGGCGCGCTGCTCGATGACTGCGCGGCGTGCGCGGCAGACCAGGTGATCGCGGAAGCGGACGGCCCGGCCTGGGACGCCGAGGGCTTCGCGCACCTCCTGGCGGCGGGACGGTCAGCGCTGCCCGCCGCCACGGCCGCCGTGGTCGAGGCCGTGGCGCGGGTTCTCGCGGAGGCCCACCAGGTCGAGGTCAGGCTGGGCCGCGCCGCCAGCCCGGCGCTTGCGCCGGCGCTCGCCGACATCCGCTCCCAGTTCGCCGCGCTGATATATCCGGGGTTCGTGGCCGAGACCGGGTCGCGACGCCTGCCCGACCTGGTCCGCTACCTGCAGGCCATCACCCGGCGGCTGGAGAAGATGCCAGAGGCTCCGTGGCGTGACGCCGAGCGGATGGTGGTCGTGCACCGGGTGACTGACGCTTACCAGCAAGCCATCGGTGAGTATGCATCTGGGCGCCGCAGCGCGGATGCCCGGACGGTGCGCTGGATGATCGAAGAACTACGGGTCAGCCTTTTCGCTCAGACGCTGGGCACTCCTATCCCCGTATCGGAGAAGAGGATCCAGGCGGCACTGGACCGCCTGGGGCGTGTCCCGTAGATCTCGGACGTGCTGCAGGCTGAAGATCTGCGGGACACGCCCTGGCCTCCCGCTAAGGCGAACCCCGGCGCCCACCGAGGGGTGCGGTGGCGCGGCAGAGGATGAAGGCGGCGACGAGCAGCACGCCAGCGATGGAAAGGCCATGCAGGACGCCGATGTGGTCGCCTAGGAACCCGACGACCGGTGGCCCGGCCAGGAAGGCCACATAACCGATCGAGGCGGCGGTGCTCACCCGGCCGGCCGCGTACCGGGAATCGTCGGCAGCGGCGCTGAGGCCGACCGGGAATCCGAGTGATGTCCCGAGCCCCAGCAGAACGGCTCCAGCCAGCGCGACCGGCAAGCGCGCGCCAAATTCGATCAGGAGCAGGCCGATCAGGGCGGTGGCCGCGCCGGCCCGCAGGACCCGGACCCGGCCGCATGTGTCGACGAGCCTGGGGCCGAACCAGCGGCCAGTGGTCATCGCGGCGAGGAAGATGGCGAACGTGAGGGTGCCGAGGACAGGTGCCGTGTGGTAGCCGTCGATGACCGCGAGGCTGAGCCAGTCGTTACCGGACCCCTCGGTGAAGGCCATGCAGAACACGAACAGGCCGATGAGCAGGGTCCGCCTCTCGGTCCACGCCGCGAGCGGATTGCGGCGGACTGTCGGCTTCTCCTGGTGCACTGGCCCGTCTTGGTGCGCTGAGCCGTCCTGGTGCGCTGGCCCGTCTTGGTGCGCTGAGCCGTCCTGGTGCGCTGGGCCGTCCCCGTGCGCTGAGCCGTCCCCGTGCGCTGGGCCGTCTTGGTGCGCTGGGCCGTCCCCGTGCGCTGGGCCGTCCTGGTGCGCTTGGCCGCGGGTGCCGGGCAGGAATCCGCGGGCTGTGGTAGGCACGGCGATGGCGACACAGAGCGCGACCGCGAGCAGGTGAACGGTGACCGGCACCCCGGCGGCGACCATGGCCGCCCCGACGGCCGCCCCGGTCACCGTGCCGATGCTCCACCCGGCGTGGAACCTGGGCAGGATCGCGCGCCCCAGCGCTTGCTCGACGGCAGCACCCTGCACGTTCATGGCCACATCCCAGGCGCCGCTGCCGAATCCGAACATGAACAGCCCGGCCGCCACCGGGGGAATGCCCCTTCGGTAGCCAACCGCGACGATGGCCATGCCGGCGGCCGCGATCAGTGACATCACGACCACGGTGCGGGTTTCCCCGAGCCAGCTGATGACCAGCCCCGACAGCGGCGTCGCGACGGTCGAGCCCACCGCTATGCACAACAGGATGAGCCCGAGCACTCCGGGTGTCACCCGAAGTTCCGCGCGGACCTGCGGGATGCGAGAAGCCCAGCTCGCGAACAGGAAGCCATTGCCGATGAAGACCGCGTAGACGGCGTTCCTGGCCTTGCGGGTATGTGCGGATTCCCGCTGGGTCGTTAGTGGTCTGTCAGCGGGGTCTTCTCTGGCGGTCCGCGCGCAGATCGTGACCCGCGCGCCCTTGCGCGCCAGTGCAAGCGCCGACGCCTGGCCCAGACCCTTGCTTGATGCGGCAACGAGCGCGACCTTGCCCGTCAGCCCTAGATCCACGCATCTCTCCACGTTCGATTCTGCGCAGCGTCCGGGGACGCGCTCGCCGCCGATGCGTCAGGTGATGACCCTGACGTTTTCCGCCTGGGGTCCCTTCTGGCCCTGCGTGATGTCGAACTCGACCTTCTGGCCTTCCTCGAGGCTGCGGTAGCCGCTACCGGTGATCGCGCTGAAGTGCACGAACACGTCCGGGCCGCCCTCCACCTCGATGAAGCCGTAGCCCTTATCGCCGTTGAACCACTTCACCGTGCCTTGCGCCATCTTGACCTTCTCCGTTGCGGATGCGGCGCCGCCGCCATGGCGGTCGAGGTCCGCTTCCCACGATTGCTCTGGCTAGCCTGTCATGCAACGCGCGGGGGGTGTAGACCGGCACCCTGATCGCAGGTCACGGCGCGCACGGTTCGTGGGTCGGCTCGTTAGCCGGCACCGTTGGCGAGTTTGCCTGCGTGATCGGCGATAGACGCCTATCAGGTGACCTGCTACGGTTTAGCCGGCCGGTGGCCGGCTGATTCTTTCTGCCGCTGCAGGTACCTCATGGGACAGGAGCTGGTCGTCGTGGGCTTGCGTTTTAACCCGCCGCCTGGATGGCCGGCCGCACCCGAGGGTTTCACCCCGGAGCCAGGCTGGCAACCTGACCCCTCATGGCCGCCGCCGCCGCCGGGATGGCAGCTATGGCTCCTCGACGATCAGCCGCCGGGTCAGGCCTGGATGCCGCCCGGCCAGGCCTGGACGCCGCCGGGTCAGGCCGGACCTTCAGCGGCGACGACGCCGCCGGGCCAGGGCTGGCCTTCAGCAGCGACGATGCCGCCGGGCCCGTCCGGCTGGCAGGCTCTGCCCGGTTACGGCACGGGCCGTCCTGATGTCGGCGCGGGCCCACCCGCGGGTACCAGCGGGTGGGCGATCGCCTCGTTCGTGGTGGGCCTGCTCAGTGTGGCCCTCCTCGGCCTTGCGACCCTGCTCAGCATTATTTTCGGCATCATCGCGCTGAAGAGAATCCGGAGGCTTGGGCAGAAGGGCCGGGGCCTGGCGATCGCCGGTCTGGTCCTGTCCGCTGCCTGGCTGGTCGTCGCGATCGTTGTTGCCATCGCGATCGGCGTCGGCGGGGCCACCCGGTCCGCGTCCACCGGGAAGATCGTCAGCCGGGGACATCTGCCGGCCTTCTCGCTCGCGACCGGGGACTGCTTCAATAACCCGGCCGGTGCGCGGAGCGTCTCCTCGGTTACCGCGATTCCCTGCACGCAGCCGCATAACGCGCAGGTGTTCGCCGAGTTCAAGCTCACCGGTTCTGACTTCAGGTATCCAGGAGAAACCGCTGTCGTGCGCCTGGCCAGCGAAGGATGCAACGCTCGCACCGGAAGCGTCAACAAGGCGAAGACGACCAGCGCTATGACGACCCGCGTCCTGTATCCGCGCGAGAATTCCTGGTTTGTTGGACGGCGGACCGTGAGCTGCCTGGTCGTCAATCCAACGGCGGACCTGACATCCTCGCTGCTGAATTCTCAGCCAGCCGGCTGAGCAGCGGGTTCGATTCCCGTCTGGGACACCATCTTCCGGCCACCAACGACGAGTTCCCCGCGTCACGTGTCATTCCCGCCTCAGGAGCGGGCCCGGAGAATGTCGTCCAGTTGCTCGGCGATGCGAGTCCACCCCTGCTGGTGACCGCCGATGAGTTCGGGCGGAAGCAGGGCGTGGTGAATGGTCATGAGCGTGTGCCGGTCGTCCTGTGGTTCGAGCGTGACCGTCACCACGCTGTCCTGATCCGACGGCGCCCAGGTGGAGCATTTCCAGGTGAAGGCCAGCCGGTGCGGGCGGTCCAGGTCGATGTACCGGCCCGTGACGTAGAGCATGAATCCGCAGTCGTCGATGTCGATGCGGAGGCGTCCGCCGACCCTCGGATCGAGCTCGATCTTCGTCGCCCGGGCCGGGCGCGGGCACATCCACTCGGCGAATGCGTCGGCATCCAGCCACTCGTCGTAGACCACGTCCGGCGAAGCGGGGAGCACGCGCCGGATCACCGCCGCCGCCGGCTCGACGTTGTTCACGGCTGGCGATTCCTTCGCTCGAGACGGGCCGCGAGCGCGTCGGCGCGGGTAGACCAGAACGCGGTCTGCTCCCTGATCCAGGCCTCGGCGAGCCGCAGCCCGTCAGGCCGGACGGACAGCCAGTGTTCCCGCCCGCGCACCTCGCGCCGGACCAGGCCGGCTGCTTCCAGCACGCCGACGTGACGCGACACCCCGGCGAACGACATCGGCAGCGGACCGGCGAGATCGCTGATCCGGGCATCACCACTGCGCAACGCGACCAGCAGCGCCCGCCGGGTGGGATCGGCCAGCGCGGCGTACGCCCGGTCGAGGACCTGATCTTCAACCACGGTGTTGACCATACAATGTCGCCGTGATATTAAACATACCTGTTGAACGAAACGCCCGTCCCGGGTGGTCCGCGTGGGTGGCGCCGGCGACGTAGGCGGCAACCGCCAGGCGGCAACAGCTACAGAGCGGCAACAGCTACAGAGAGGCGCCACGGTGGAAAGGCACGCGGTGGTATCGGCCGAGGACTGGATCACGGCCCGCAAGGCACTCCTGGCCAAGGAGAAGGAGTTCACGCGGCTGCGCGACGAACTCAGCCAGCAGCAACG
>Ga0209526_10001078_pt1 | contig 18041 bp, 20 predicted proteins | sample JacPinW_OM2H0_M1_FD_188566 | JGI IMG/M metagenome (GOLD analysis project Ga0209526, IMG submission 188566) | Forest soil microbial communities from Algoma, Ontario, Canada - Jack Pine, Ontario site 1_JW_OM2H0_M1 (SPAdes) (version 2) | ecosystem: Environmental > Terrestrial > Soil > Boreal... | reverse complement strand
GCCGCTCTGCGAGTTGCCGCTCTGCGAGTTGCCGCTCTGCGAGTTGCCGCTCTGCGAGTTGCCGCTCTGCGAGTTGCCGCCGTGCGAGTTGCCACCCTGGGGATTGCCACCCTGGGAGCTGTCGCCCTTCGACCCGCCGGACTGCTTGTTGCCCTGCGATGGTCCGCCCTGCTGCGAGCTCTTGGATTTGGCGTTAGCCGCCACAGAAAGCTGCCGGCCGAGTTCCGCTTCCGCCGCGGCCACCAGCTTGTCCATCGCCGCGATCGTGCTCGACGATGCGGGCCGGCTGGTCGTCAGGGCAGCCCTCTCCGCGGCGAGCAGCGCGGCTTCCTGATCGGAGATGAACTGGTCGAAGGCCGGTTGCGCGCTCGCCTTCAACTGCGACGCTTGCTGACGCAGGCGCTCGAGGGCGACATGGTCGCGCTGGTAGGCGCCCCGGATCGCGGCGCTGGGATCGATCGTCCCGGTGGCCGTTTCGCTCAGGTGGCTGGCTGCCGATTGCAGGACGGTTGGCAGGCTGCTCCCGGCCGGGAGCGTGATTGGCGTGAGCGGCCGCTGCGGCGCTTGAGCCGCGTGGGCCACGATCCCGCTCGTCAGGGCGAGGGCAATCACGATGCTGAGTAGCCGGTTCGTCATGCTGATGATCATCTGAATTGCCTCGCGCTCAGCCTATCCTCGTCCCGGCGTCGTGACATTGCGCCAAACCTTTCGTGACCGGTTGCCGCCGGGTCGTGGCGTGCCATGAACCGGCGCGCACAATCCATTCACAGGGCCATACAGCGCCTGACGTAGTTCTCTACGGTGGGCTACGGATCGACGGTCAGCCGATCCGCGGCTCCCAGGCGTCGGTGCTCAAAACGATCGTCACCGGCCCGTCGTTGACCAGCTGCACTGCCATCTGGGCGCCAAAAGACCCGGTCTCCACCTGGAGTCCGCTGTCGCGCAAACGAGCGATGAAGCGCTCGAGCAGTGGGCGGCTGTGCTCCGGCCGCGCCGCCTGCAGGAAGCTTGGCCGATTCTGACCGCGGGCGTCGGCAAATAAGGTGAACTGCGAGACGACGAGGAAGGCCGCCTTCACCTGCGTCGCGCTGAGGTTGAACTTGCCGGCATCGTCACTGAAAACCCGGAGTTTCAGGATCTTGTCGGCGAGATAGTCGGCGTCGCGCTCCTGGTCGGCTTGGGCCACTCCGACCAGCAGGCAATAACCAGCGCCGATCGCCGCCGCGCCGCCGTCCCATCGGACCGAGGCCTCGGTCACGCGCTGCAGCACGGCGCGCATCAGGGCGGCGGGTTCCAGCCGGTGACCTGTGCGTCCGTCCGCTGGGTCAGCCAGCTCTCGATGTCTTGAAAGACTTTCTCGTGTTCCAGCTCGTTGAAGATCTCGTGGTACAAACCGGGATACAGGCAGAAGGCTCGCTCCGGGACGGTGGCGCGGGCGAAGAAGCGCTGGCTGCCGACCGGGTCGACGATCTGGTCGTCGCGGCCGTGCATCAGCAGGAAGGGCACGCGCAGCTCCGGCGCCTGCGCGATGAACTCCTCGCCACGCGCGATCGTGTCCCCGTAGAGTCCGGCGGTGATCTGGTTGTGGACAAGCGGGTCGCTGCGGTACGCCGGGGCGGTTGCCGGATCGTGGCTGAGCACGTTGGCGTCGATCTCGTTAGCGAAGCTCGCCTTGGGGGCGACTTTCGGCAGCACGCCCGCCAGGGTCCGCTTCCAGGCCGGCACCTTCACCCTGGCAATGAACGCGGGTGCGGAGAAGACGGCCCTATCGATGTGGTCGGGATACTTGAGCGCGAACGCAACGGCCAGCAGTCCGCCGAAGGAATGGCCGATGAGCACCACCGGCCCGCCGCTTTCGGTGCGAGCGCGCACCACCACGGCGTCGATGTCGTCGAGCAAGGCGCTGAGGCTGGGCGCGTGCCCGCGCTGGCCGCCACTTCGACCGTGGCCGCGCAGATCCATGGCATAAACCGTCGCTCCCTGCGGTGCGAACCACTCTCCGAGATGCTGGTAGCGGCCGCCGTGCTCTCCCAGCCCGTGCACGATGACGAATGTCCACCGGTGCGGCACGTCCTCGGCGAGCCAGCGGCGAACGTAAAGGTCAAGCCCGTCCGCGGTCTTGAGGGTGAAGGTCGCCTCGTTCACGGGTTGAGCCGGCGGAAGCCTCGATAGATGCGCATCGCCTCGGCTTCGGCCTCGAGGAATGAGGGCGCGAAGTCGCGAATGCCCTTCAGGCTGAACCCCCACATCCCGGGCTTGTCCCGCCGGAAGTACGAGTTGGGTCGGTAGGTTGGCGGATAGAACGTGATCGGCTCACCTTCCATCTTTTTGATCACCGGACGGGCGGCCAGCACGTCCTCGATCGGCATTCCGGAGGGCAGCCGTCCCTGGCGGATGTCGAGCTGGCGCAGCTTGGCGATCGGGTTTTCCTCGTCCTTCAGAATGGCCCGGGCGTGAAAGCGCTGCGAGACGTCGTTCAGGAAATAGAGCGTGGCAATGGCGTCGGTCTCATCGCCGAGCAGCCGCAGGAAGCCGGCCGCGGACAGCACTGAGCCCTCCTCATTACGGGCGTGCCGGAAGTACTCCATCGCGAACAGGTCGGTAGAGTGGTCGCTCGCGAGCCAGAAGGCGTCGCCCCGCCAGGCGCGGCTTCGCGCGAAGGCGCGCGCGTCTTTCTCCAGCTCGGCAAGCCGGGCGGGGACGACGTCGTATAGCCGGTAAAAAAGCACACGGCGCATGGTGGTATTGAGAGCCGTCGGTTAAGGCGTCGCTTCGGCGGCAGCGGGTTTCATTCTAAGAAGTCGCACGCTGTGTGGCGCCAGCGTGAGTCGGAGGCCGTTGGTCTTGACGCCGAGCGCGCGGCCGCCACGCCGTGGCGACCAGAGGTCAGTAACCGCGAAGGCTCCGCCGGCGCCGGTGGCCTCGCTGAACATCAGGCGGTAGGGCTTTGCCGAATCACTCCAGTTGTAGACGGCGACGATCGCGCTACCGTCGGCCTCCCGGCGAACCCAGAGCGGCGGTAGTTCCTGCGGGGAGGCGAACCAGTGGTCCTGCGCCTCGCGCTCGGGGGCGCTGAAGAGATGCACCGGCTCGGCCGCCGCTGCACCGATGAGTCCGAGGACGTTCGGGTTCCGGAGTAACGCCAGCCGGTCTGCCGGGAGGGTTTCGAGGTCATCGCTGAGCATGAACACGCCACCGGAAAGCGCCGCGACCGTGATCATCACCCGCGCCTCGTCCGGGGTGAGCTGCGGCGACGCTGCCATGGCAACGTCGGCGTCGACGGTGAAAAGGGACCGATCGAAGAAAAGCCGGGCCGCCTGGTTACGGGCCATCGAGAGGATCAACGGAAATCCCACCTGTGGCGGACTGGCCTTGCCGTCTTCCATTTGCGGAACGGCGACGTCGCCCCCGGTGCGGGAGCCGTGCACCAGCCCGACGATCGGCATCAGCGGCGCGCCGCAGGCGAGGATGAAGGCCTTCTCCGGTTTGCCCGGGGGATTGACGGCGTCGAAGATGCGCTTCAGCCCCGACCGAAGGGCCTGGGTCCCGGTCGCGTCACGGTCGTGCCGGCCGGCTTCGTAGGCGGCTCCATAGAGAAAGTCGAGCTTGAAGTAGGTGAAGCCGTCCTTGCGCAGACCCCGGAAGAGTTCATCGAGGAAGCGTTGCGCATCCGGATGGGTTGGGTCGAGGATGTGGTAGGCGCGGCTGAGCCGCGGGTCGACGAGCGGCGCCCCGTCGCCGCTCTTGAGCAGCCAGTCCGGATGGGCTTGCGCCAGCTGCGAGTCGGCGGCGACGTGAAACGGCGCCAACCAGATGCCGACCTCGAGCCGGTGCCGGTGCACGCGGGTGGCGAGCGTGTGCAGACCACCGGCAAAGAACTCGTTGGCGACCCAGTCGCCCCACCGCTGCCAGCGCGGCATCCAGCCATCGTCCAGCTGGATCACCGGGCGGTACCCGTTAGACGATGTCTTCACCAGCTCGGGCAAACGTTTGGCCAGGAAGCCCGCATGCCGCGCGATGTCATCTTCCGTCACCGCGAGACCGAGGTGATACCAGCTGCACCACCCGCGGGGGACGGTCCGAAAACTGCGCGCCCCGGCCGCATGGCCGGCCGCCGCCAGCGCCCGTCGGAGTGTGGCCGTCCCGTCTTCGCCATAGAGAAGAAGGATGGGATCCGAGACCAGGCCGGTCTGGGGTGGAACCTCCAGCCGAAGCTCTTCCGGCAGGCCGCTCCGCTGCTCGGGCTGCGAAAGCGGCGAGCCGCGCTGCTCGGCGACGAACGTTGGGATGTCGGTCGGGAGGGCGTCACCGACGTGCTCGTCGCGGTGATAGTGCCAGCGGAACACGGTGGCGAACCGGCTCGCCCGCAGCACCTGGGTGACGAACATCGCCTGGCCGTCGGAGATCGCGGCCGTCCACCAGGAGGCGGCCGTCGGCTTGCGATCCCCCTCCGTGATCGCCTCATCGAGCGGGTGAATGCCGGCGTAGTCCCAGGACTGGTAGCCGTTGATCAGCGCGGTCGCGCGCCAGGGCTCGTCGCCGACGTGCAAGGTGGCGCCACCACCCTCGATGACAAGCGGGCGCCATCCATTGAACGTCAGCGGGGCGTCGCCGCCATTGTTGAGCTCGCACTCGATGACGACCCCGCCTTCATGCGGGATCAGCCTGGCGGTCGCCACCGCCGGGCCGGCTCGCCACTGGAGGGCGAAGGCGTCGGCATGCGCGATTGGGGTGGCGGTGCTGGCGAACCACTCACCGTTCAGCTTGACCGCGCAGGCGGCCTGCCGAACCAGTGTGCGGTCACCGGCGAATACCGAAAACGTGCCGGCCATCTGGTCGGCAAGCGGCTTTAAGTCCAGATCGCCGTCAGTGTAACCTCAAGTTCGGCCGCCGCTGTGAGCGAGCGCATGCTTGGGTTGGTAGAGGCCGATCCGTCCACCGCCTGGCAGGGTTAGCCGAGTGACGCGTCCCCAACGCTCCTCGGCGAATGGCCGCGTGAGGGGAACCCCTCTCCGCTCGAGCTCGGTTGCGGTCGCCTCGATGTCCTCGCAGAGCAGAAAGAGCTCGTGATCGTCTTCAGCCTCCGTCGGATGAATGGCAAGCTCGGCCGGAGGAAGCGCGAAGATGAGCCAGCCCCCGCCCGAATCCACGGACTCGAGTCCGAGCACGTCTCGGAAGAACACGCGGTCGGCATCGGCGTCGCGGCTGTAGATGAGGGCGTGTACGCCGGAAATCAACGGCTTCATCGGGTCAGTCTATCCGCCTGATCAGCCGGTGCCGGCGGCGTCAGCTTCCTGCCGGGCGAGCGCGGCGATCACCGCATCATCGAGCGCCTGCAGGGCGCGCCGCACATCTTTCGCCGGGATGGGCAGCGACCGTTCGAGGTTGACCCGCATCACTTCCCAGGCCCGGTTCGTTCGCCGTTGCTCGGTAATGCCAGCCATGGTCAGCGAGAGTTGCTGGGCACGGCCATCTTTCGGATGTCGCTCGCGCCGCAGGTGGCGGCGTTCGTCCATCGCCCGTAGATAATCGAGCACCGTCGTGAGCGGCATCCCCATGCGCCGCGCCATCTCGGTTGCCGTGAGCGGCGCCTGCTCGAAGAGCAGGCTATACACCGCATATTCGTCAGCACGGAGGCCAACATCGGCGAGGGCGCCCGCCAGGAGGCGGCGCACCCGCTGGTTGACAACGAATAAGTCGAAGAGTAACGAGATCTCGCGGCCGGGCTGCTTCACAGCCACCAGCATAAACCACGGGTCCGTGGTAAATACCACGGAGTCGTGGTATCGTGGTTCTCCACCCATGCGTCGAAGGGACGCCGCGATTGCCACGCTACTGCTCGCGCTCGTCGGCTGCGCGCCGACCGCGCCGGCGAAGGCGAGCCCGTCGCCAGCGCCCTCGATTCAAATTGCGAACTTCGAGCAATACGCCGGCGCCTACCGGACTGTCGGAGGCGTCACCTACGTCGTCAACGGTCACGGTCATCTGCTCAACCTGCAGGACAGCACATTTCGGCAGCTGTATCCGACGTCGGTGTCGGACCGCTTCACGGTTGGCCGCGCCTTTGCCGTCCCGTTACCCAAAGAGGCCGACGTGACCTTCCGCATGGCCGGTGCGCGTGCCGACCAGCTCACCATCAAGCCGGTCGCCAGGTCGCCCGTCGTCGCTGGGCGCCTCCTCTTCAAGGAAACCGAGGTCCACGTGCCCGTCACCGACGCTGTTCTGGCCGGGACCATCACCGAACCGCTGACGCCCGGGCCGCATCCCGGGATCGTGATCGTTCACGGATCGGAACCAGGGCGACGGATCGATTACGGCATCTGGGTCGGCCTCTATGCCAGCCTGGGATTGACGGTGGTTACCTACGACAAGCGTGGCAACGGCGCATCCACCGGGACCTACCCCGGCGAATTTGCGAGTGACGGCAATCTTGCGATCTATGCCGCCGACGCGTCCGCCGTCCTGCGCGTGCTGGCCTCCTGGCCGGGCGTTGACCCCAAGCGCGTCGGATTTCACGGCGGAAGTCAGGGCGGCTGGACCGTCCCGCTCGCGATCGGGCGTCACCAGGCGCCGGCTTACTTCGCCATTCTCCTATCGGGACCGGCGGTAACGGTCGACCAGCAAGGGGTCTGGGCGGCCTTCAGCGCCAGCTCTAACGTCCTGCCGTCGGCCTCACCGGAAGCGATGGACGCGGCGGTTCGGGCAACCACGGGCTCCGGCTATGTGCCGGCGACGGTACTGGCGACCATCCGGCAGCCGATGCTCTGGGCCAATGGCGCCGTCGATCGCCAGGTGCCGACGACGGTCAATGCCGAGATCCTTCGGGGTCTTCATCATCCGAACTGGGACATCGAGATTCTGCCCGGCGTCGACCATGGGCTGTTCGAGAATCCAAGCGGCCTGGAGCCGGACGAACCGAAGGCCACCAAGCTGGCGAGCGGCCTCGGCGATCTCCTTGCGGCCTGGCTCGGCCGGACCGTCGGCGTAACGCCCTAGATCGCCGTCAGTCGAGCGTCAGGTTCGGGGCCCGCTGTCGGCGGACCCGGCCAAACGGTTTCCGGCCCTCGAGCGCCTGGATAAAGAGGTAGATGTGGCGGGCCGCCTGGGTGTCGAGGCCACCCAGCCAGATCGGATGCATCTTGAGCTTGGCCGCCAGTAGATCGCGGACCTCGCGGGCCTCCTCGTTGCGACGCTCGGTGAGGTCCTGCACCGTCTTTTCCCCTTTGCGTGGCCCCGCCCAGCCACACGCGCCGCGCCCCCTTTAAGGTGACGGTAAGCGCAAATTCAGCCGCTACTGTACTGCCTGCCCTCCTAAAAATCAATGAGGGTGGCGATCAATGTCCGCGCGAGGCCACGATCAACTCGTCCATCCAGGGGGGCACCATCACATGCACGGGCACACGGTTGGGTCCGGCCACCAGGAGAAAGTCGCCGCGTTCCGCCGTCTCCAGGTAGTTGACTTGCCGCTCCGTTAGATTGAACGCCTTCTGCAACTTGCTTGCTTCCGAGTGCTTCTGCGAACCCAGAAGAAGGATGCTGGGGTTGGTTGCAAGAACGGCCCCGTCCTTGGTTTCGAAAAAGTCTCCCGGATTTTGGCTCACCAGTATCAAGCTGCCGCCATACTTCCGAATCCGGCGAGCCAGACGTATAAGGAAGCGACGGATCGGCTCGTGCTCCAGGAGAAGGCCAACCTCATCGATCAGCAGGTGGCGAGGCCGGCGATCGCGACGAAGGGCCGTCCAGAGCCAGTTGGCGAGCAGCAGGCATGACGGCGGAACGAGCTCCTCGCTCAGGTCACGGAGGTTGAACCCGACGATCGTGGCACCCAGGTCCACGTTCGTTGGTGCGCTAAAAAGCTGCCCGAGGTCGCCCGTCACCCAGCGGTGCAGGATTGTGCTTACCCGCGACCCGGGTTGAGAACGATCGAGCTGACGCCAGATGTCTCCCAGCACTGGGGTGTTCTCGGCGTTCGCAATCACCGACCGAGTGATGGATTCGACATGTGCGCGTTCGACTTCATCCAGCTTGCCGCACATCAATCCGATCAAGTCGAGCACGTCGCTGAGTTGATCGGTCGGCTCCTCAGAATCCACACTGAAGAGGAGGGGATCGAGGGCGTTGATCGCATGGCCTGAACCGGCGGCCAGGTGGAGGTAGGTCCCACCGAGCGCACGGATCATGCCGCCATACTCGGCTTCGGGATCCAGGACAATTGCTCCAATCCCGCGTGTGTGGCCACTGAGGACGACCGAGGCGGCAGCGTAGCTCTTGCCAGCGCCTGAGTGCGCTAGGACGGCGATGTTCGCGTTGCTGAAGCGCTCGACGTCAAAAGGGTCGAAAACGCAAAGGCCGCCCGTTTCCTTGTTGTAACCCCAGTAGTGGCCATCTGCATCTGCGAGGTCCTCCTGGAGCCAAGGCATCATCGTTGTCAGCGCGCTGCTGTGCAAGATATGGTCGCGGCCAAGGAGGTCGGTGCCAAGCGGCCACGACGAGAGGAGCGCTTGGCGCATTTCGAAGAATGGCTGGACCATTTCCAGCATCATTCGGCGGCAGCTGCCGCGCAACGCCTCCGCCTGGCTGCGCAATTCCCGGAGATTCTCGGCGCCGATTGTTATGTAGAAGCTGACCGCAAACGCCTTTTCCTCGTTACGTGCGAGCGCCTGATGAACCTTCAGCGCATCGGGCAGGGTCCCAATGGCCGGAGGGTCAACCGCCCCGGACTCGAGACTCGCCATGTCGTTGGCGCGAAGGTCGCGGATACGGTGGTGTAGCAGGGTCAGCATGCGGTCTGTTTCGAGAGGGAGGATGTGAATGCCGGCATGCAGCTCACCCTTGAAGCTCATGAGTGGTAGGAGCCAGCCTGGCTCAACTTCCTCGCCGGGATACCGGTTGACGACGAACGATGCGTAAAAGCGGCCATCGATCTCGACGCTATCGGCGCGATGGGCAAACGCTTGCCGCCCTGCGGCCCGATCCTCGCGGTCCGACTGCGGTCGGCCGTAGAGCTCAGCGAGGAGTGTTGAAAGCGCGTGGTCATCGAGCAGCCGGCCTTTTACCCCAATGCGCCGAAGCTGTTCGAGGAGCGCTTGAGCTCGATTTCGAAGCGGCTTTCCGAGATCTGAGGCTACGAAGCTCGGTTGTTCACTGGAGCGGTCGAAGCGAAACAGCGAGGAGCGCAATAGCTGGCGGCCTGGATCGACGGGACCCAAGACGACGGAGATCTCCCGTTGGTATACGGGCGTGTCGTGCAGATGGGCGTTGATAAAACTGCGGGTCAGGGCTCCAAGGTAGGCGGCGTGATCGGCGAAGGCTGCTGCGTCCGGTTCCGCCTGGTCGCCGGCGGGGACCCGGCGAATGCGCAGATACAGCTGCATGGGCCCACTCTGCGCGTGCAGCAGCTCGCGGAAGGCCTGAACTGACCGCAGTTGTTGCTCCGGTGCCAAGCCCTCGAAGTTCAACGAGCTCGTTCCGACGATCACGCGAGGAGCCCCGCCGCGAAGGTGGATCAGCCCATCGTGGACCGCAGAGACCTCATCGCCAAAGGTCGCCCGCCGAAAGAGTTTGACCACCCCAGTCCTAGTCGATGCTCAGCGCTAGAACAAACGACGCGGCGGCGATCGCTGCCGAGTAGGCAGACTCCTCGGCCTGAGGAATGGCAACGAGAACGCTGCCCGGCTTGCTGTTGCCTACATTGAGACCGTGATCTGCTGGATCGACCTGAGTGCCCTGATCCGTACGCAGGCCGATGACCAGGACGTCCCTGCCCATCATGACCGGCGGCGGCGCCGGGGCCGACTGGTCCGCGAGAGTCGCCGCCTTAGACGGATTGGGAATGGCCATCACGTCGACCCGATCCCCAGGCTTGAGGACGCCCCCGACGGCTGCGGCCGGCGCGATCGGCAGCCCGATGATCCGATACCCGGCGGGTACATCCAGACCCGCGCCAAGCAGGCTGGCGTTCTTGGACGGCGCCACCTGGCGGCCATCCAGGAATTGTCCCTCGAGGACGGGCGAAGAAACAACCTGGCCAATCGCCTGATCGATCGCCCTTAAGACGCCCGGCGAGATCGATCCGGGGTTGACCTGACGGACCGCGATGTCGGAATCCTGGATGCGGGTTCCGACACTGAGGTCATGGGTCGCGACCAGAGCGGTGGACTGGCGTGTGTGCGAATAATAGAAGAGCCCCGCGATGGTGGACAAAAGAACGAACACCCCCAAATAAATACCCCGCCGCATATCGCCCCTCCTAACCGCTCTGCGCGGCAAAATTGACAGATACCGAGAAGCTGGACAGAATTACGTAGGAGGCCACATGGCCATCAGGGAAGCGGGTCTCCACGTACAGCGCGACGGGCACGCCGTAGTCCTGCAGCTGGCCGCGCACGATCGGGTCCGGACTGTTCCACTGGAGACGCATTGGTTCGCCAGCGCCTCGTGGCGTTCCTGGGATTGTCCCGCTGCCAGGGGGAGCATCGGATAGGCTGCCGTCAAAGCGCCATGCGGTTAGCCGCGATCGTCCGAAACCGGTAGGGCGGCCGTCGACGAGCAGCAAGCCCTCGCGCGCGATGAGGAGATGTACCGACAGGGTGGTCAGGGCACCCCGAAGGACATCGATATGTCGAAATGGCGTCGGTGAGCCCGTGCCGGTCTCGGGTCCAAGGTAGGGTACGACCCCAACGTTCACATGCGGCGGCAGGTAACTCCGCAATGGTCGCGCCACGGCAGTCGCCAGAGCACGATTGCCGACCTGAACCGAGAATGCACGGTGCAAGAGATGAACTGTCCCGTATCGGTCATAGACCGCGGCCTGGGCGCGCCCGGAGATCGATGCCACAGCGCGGGCCTCGTAGCGGCCCGCTGTTTGATAGATGTGACCCACTTGGATCGACGTTCCGACCGGGCCACTCAGGGTCCGGGTTTGCCCGTCTCCGAAATCGATCGCCCAGTTGGTGACCGACCAGTCCTCGATCGCCATGTTCAGGTAGAGGTTGAGATCTTGGGTTAAGGCGCTGCTGATAGCGGCAGAGACCAGGCTGGTCGACCCGGCCGTCGACGCAGCGGGTGAGACCGTTACCTGGAGGTCGAGGTCCAATCGGGCGCTCGCGTCCGCCTGCGAAGGTTGGTCGACGGGGGTGGTCGAGGGGCCGGCGCAGACGCTCGTTGTCGTGCCGAAGTTGGGTTGGGGTGCGGTGGGCGGGGGCGCATTGATTTGGACCTTGGTCGCGCGGTCAAACACGTAGACCGCCCAGATCCATGGGCACGATCCGATTGCGACCGGTTGGGCCACCCACTCGGAGAAGAACGGGGATTGGTGCCCGGTGCCGGTTGGCGCCGGGTAGGCGAAGGTGGAGTCGCTCACCTGCGCATACACGAAGGCGTGGCCGGCATACCCGGACACCGCCGTAATTGACACGGTTGCGGTGGTGGCACCCAGCCCGTGACCGTCGGTTGCAGCCGTTGCCAGCAGCAAGACGCTCAGTCCCACCGAGGCAGCGCCTTTCATCAGCAGGGACGCCGGTGTCACGGCCGGATCTCTGCGTCTGCTGCGATGGTGAGCTGAACTTCGTTCAAGCCGATCCAGCCAAGGAGCATGAATCGATGGGGCGTTCTGATGCGCGCGCAGATCGCGGGACGGTCCAAGCGTCCGCCCGTGTACGGATCAATGGCCGGCGTGCGGTTCACGATGGTGATGTCCGCGGCTGCGGCGATGGTCGCCGGAGCTTCGATATCAGGCATGCCCGCCAGGTTGCGCACGAGGTACTCGCGGGCAGTAGCTGCGGCGGCGTCCGGGTCGAGTTGGAGCAGGCCCGTGCGACTGTAATACGGCGCGTCCACTCCGGTGGCGGCGGTGACCGTTGCCAGGTCGACGGCGTAACGGAGCCGCAGTCTCTGCATTTGCAGGCCCGCCATGTCGACCGCCAGCGCGAAGACGAGGATTAGTGTCGGCATCAGCAGCACGGCATACAGGACGCTCTGGCCGCGGGAGCGAATCAATGATTGACCTCGCCGCGCGCGACGTAGCTCGACGCAAGGGTCAGGTCCCGAGTGAGAAGGAATGGGATGGCCAGGTGCCGGCGACTGAGGACTCGCACGGTGATCGGCTGGCCCCAGTGAACGTACGACGGCGTCACCGTCACCTGTACTTGCGATGGATCTAGGCCGGCGGCGCGCAGTTCGACGGCAATCCGGTCCCGAACTAAGGCATCATCCTCGCCCCGCTCCCCCGCAACACGAGCCCCGAAGGCGGCCGTCGACTGCTGGCCGATCCAGACATGGATCAAGCCGCCGAGTTCCACAATGCCGAAAAGAACCGGCAACAGCATGAAGGCGACAGCCAGTACCGCCTGCAGTGTTTCCTGTCCGCGCTGCCGCCTGCGCCGGGGCGCTCTCGTCACGACGTCTGTGTCAGCCGTTGCACCATCTGGCCGATCTTGGCGACCAGACCGTTGTTCCACGCCATGATGCCGACGACAAGGGTGCCCAGGATGATCGCTGCCCCGATCACCCACTCGAGAGTCGATTGACCGCGCTTCAGAGTGTTCACGTGCTCCCTCCTTTGTCCTGCCACGGTTGTTATTGTTGGTGCGGCCTTCACCCAAACGCGCGTTGCATGATGCCCCAAAATAGCGGCACCATGATCAAGATCACGAACTCCGGCAAGTAGATGCCGCCGAGAACCCCCAGTAGCTTGGTGCTGACGGAGGCCGCGCGAGCAGTAGAGCGGTTCCGCTGATTCATGCGTACCATCAACTCCTGATCGCGGAGGGTTGCCTCGATGCCACCACCGCTTCGTTTGCCCTGTGCCAGGGCGCCAACGAACGTCGCTATGTCGTCAATCCCCGTTCGGGGGCCGATCTCTTGCAGTGCCTGCTCGATGCTCGAGCCAAGGCCATACCGACCCAGCGCAAGTCGGATTTCCTGGCGCAGGACGCTGTCGGGCTGCTCATTTGCGGAAAGGACGTGCAGGGCTCGCTCCAGGGGCATCCCGGCCACTATGAATGCGCGGACCATCCCGACCAGCTGAGGCAACTCGCGATGGAGCGCATCCTGCCGCCGCCGCCGCCGATGCGCCAGGTATCGGGCTGGCGCGACATAGCCGGCCCAGACGAGAAGCGGGACCAGGGCGAAGACGCCGGACACGAGCAAAGCGAGCACGGACGCGACCAACCCCCCAACCAGCGCGCTCATCAGCCGAACAGCACGGAGCTCGACTCCGTCGACACGGTCCGGGTCGATGCCGGCCTGGATCAAATAGGCCGGATCGAGGCGAGTGGGGCGGAGGTGAAGACGGCTACCCCAAAGCAGTGCAATCGGACGGAGCCACCGTTGATACCAGCCCTCCTGGCCGCGCTGATGGAGCCGCCATTCGACGGGAGAAAGCGTCGTTGCCCGAATCAGCGCCGTACCGGTCGCGGGTACGGAGCGAGAGCGATCGAACACCGCGTGCAAGCCCGCAAAGCACGCTAGCGCCGCACAGAGGGCCCCGAGCATCATGCTTCGAACCGAGCGATCCGGAAACTTAACACAATGCCAAGTACCTCGAGTGTCGCGGCAAGCGGAATGAGGATGTACTGGCCGACCATCGTTTCATCGAGGACGCTCAAGAGCTGCGGGCTCATAAGGCGGAGATAGAGGTACATACCGGGGACGATCACGGCGAGTAGCCAGATCTGCGCCCGCTGCCCGGACGAGCGCGCACGCACCTCGTTGGCCAATTGGACATCGAACTGGACGGTTGACGAGAGCTCAAAAAACAGGGTGCGGGCGGCCTGCGTTGGTATGTGATTAGCCGCGCAGATCATCAGGGTTTCCCAGATGAGTCCAAGATTGCGGGTCACAACCCGGGCGCCCACCGCCTGCAGGCTTTCATGGAGTGGGACGTCGAGCATGAAGCGCTGGATCACGAAGTCGAGGTCCTCTCGAATCCAGGGATCGGTGCAGGTCAGTCGAGCCTGGCGGAGGGCGTCGAGGTAGGTGCTGCCGGCGGTCAGTCCGCTGAGCAACGCTTGAAGCAACCGGGGCGCCTCTGCTTCGCTCCGTCGGGACTGCGCATGGACGAGCCAGGCGAGGTAGAGACGTGGCAAGAGAAGGCCGGCGGCGCCGGCCAAGACGGCCAGCACCGGTGACTGCTGCCAACCGACCAAAAACAAACCGACCGGGGCCAGCAATGCCATGGCCACGTAGGTCCGTGGGTTGCCTGCGATGCGCGCCTCGGCGAGACGCCGATGGTAATGCGCCGTCAATCGGGGGATCAGCCGGTGCCGGTTGCCGCTCTTTGTCGGGCCTCGCCGAATGGCCAGACCGAGGCTCAATATTGCCAACGAAAGGCAACCGGCGACTATGACATCCACCGCATTCCCTGGAGCGCGAGCTTGCGGACCAGACCGGCGCCCGGCCGATAGTCAGGGACGCCATTGAAGTCAACCCCGATGCCTTGCTGACCACTGCTCAGCTCGCTTGTAAAAACTGGACAGAGCTCGTAGCGGCCGTTCGCATCCACGTCGCGCAGTTCGGCTATTTCTTGCACGCACCGTCGGCCGTCGCGCAAGCGACTGACGAATACCACCAAGTCGAACACTCGGGCGATGTAACGCCGGATCTCGAGTGGACTGAGCTGTCCGAAGTCCCGGCTGATCAGGAGCTCAAGCCGGGCCAGGGCATCGGCGCAGCTGCTGGCGTGGATGGTGGTAGCCGAGCCATCATGGCCGGTGTTCAGTGCCTCGAGCACGTAGTAGGCCTCTTTGCTGTGTCGGATCTCACCGATGATCAATCGGTCTGGACGCATACGAAGCGCGTTCTGCACGAGATCGGCGACATCCAGCCGACGGTCCTGCGTCGTTTTGCCAGCGAGCTCTTTCGAATGGACGCACTCGAGCTTGACCCAGTGGGGATTGTCCAGCTCAAGCTCGGCGGTGTCCTCGATCGTAATGACGCGTTCTTCTTCGGGAAAGGCGCTAACAATAGACCGGAGCAGGGTGCTCTTTCCCGAGCCAGTAGCCCCGGCGATCAGGATATTGGCGCGCGCGATAGCCATGGCCTCGAGGAAGGCGCCCATCTGTAGGGATAGGCCCCCAGCGCTGACCCAGTTCGCCTGACCCGGATCGCGCTCGTCCGGCAGTAAGGCCAGCCGAATTCGATTGAACTTTCTTATGCAAAGGGTGGGTCCGCCGACCGGCGCATAGACCGCGTTGGCACGGCTCCCATCGACCATGCGGGCGTCGACGAGGGGCTTGTCGATATTGATCTCTCTTCCCACAAGGGCCACGATCTTCTGAATCACCTGCTCGAGCTGCGCCTCATCCCGGAAGGCGTTGGAAACGAATTCGAGCCGGCCGCGACGCTCGATGTAGATCTCATCGAAGCGGTTCACGAGGATGTCGCTGATCTCCGGATCCGCCATCAACGGCTGCAGTGGCCCCAGGCCGACAATCTCGTCAAAGAGGGTATCGACCAAATCTGACGTGGGCGCGAGCTGACGCTTCGTGATCGCATCTCGGATTCGATCTCTGAGGATCGTGTCGCGGTTCGGGTTTGTGGAAAATGGATCGAGGATCCCGGGATCGACCTGAAGCGTGAGCTGGGCGCGCACGAAGTGACGAAGCTCTTGCGGACTCAATAATTGGGTGGGCCTCGCGGCCTCAGCCAGCACGGCGGCCCTTGGAGAACCAAGCGAGCGAAGGCAGTCGTGACCGGGTAGGCGCCGGTAACTGCAAGGCGGGATAAATTGAGGCCGCCAGTCGACGAAGTGCCTCCCCCGGTGCCCCACCGCCCCCGATCACGACGGGCTGGTGGTGGTTCTCCGCAGTGTCAAAGGCTGCATCGTAGGGAATCCGAGCGACCAGTGACCCGTTCAGGTCGCCCATCGGCTCGGCCAGGTTGATGCCCTCGCGCATCTTGTTGGCAACGTATTGCAGCTTGGGACCCAGGCCGAGTCGCCGAAGTGCCTCAACGCCTCGGTAGAGCGACTGCACGGATCCGGCAGTCGGTGTCACAACGCAATAAATTCGGGTCGCTGTCTCGAGCAGGTACGTCTCAAGATCGCCGAGGGCCGCTGACATGTCCAGAACGAGGAACTGGTATCCGTCCGCTTTGAGCGTGCTGAGGATATGCGCCGCCTGAGCTACACCAAAGATCTCGGACCGATCGCCCGAGAGGCACTTCGATGGACCCAAAAGGACATGAAGGCCAGTCGCATGGTGCCGAATGAGGTAATCGCGCGGATCCGGGTGAGCAACCGTGAGATCGCACAGAAGATCCAGCATTGTAGGTTGGGCGATGCCAAGACGAGCGGAGACATTGGCTGACGCCAAATCGAAATCAATCAACGCGACGCGCAGCGGCTGCGGCGGGCTGGCCGGGGATTCGCGGTAACGACCTTTCATCGCGAGAAGGGCAGCGACCTCGGTCGCAAGGGTGGTCCGTCCAGTTCCGCCCTTGGCTGAAAAGAAGGTGATGACCTGTGGTCCGCCGAGATACACCGGTGCCGGCTCGCTCGCTTCCGGATCGTTATCGGCCTCAGAGTGCTGGTCCGTGCTATTGCCGTCGGGGAGCTCGATGACGTCGTCGTCTTCGACAGCCATCGGCGGCACATGGCCATCCTCAGTCGATTGGGCATGGGTCGTAACAACGCTCAGGCGTGGCGCCCGGTCTTTGATCAACTGGCTACTTGTGGATGTCCGACTCTTGGGATCCGCCTGACGCCTTTCTTCGGAACCAGCTGCAATCGCCTGTCCAAACTTGAACTCGATGGCGGCCATCGCCCAATGGAGCAAGGAGCGCCCTTCCGGCCGGACCCAGGCGATCGCCGCGCCGGTCAAAGCAGCCAATGCCGCTGAACCAAGTTGCAGCGGAGCCGGCAGTGAGAGGTGGAGGATCGTATAGGCCGCCAATAACCCGAGTAGCAGGGCAGCCAAGCGAGTTACCGAGAGTCCGAGTACGAATCGGTCTTCGCCGTTGAGATCGTGAGGAATCCGCACTCCGCGCATTGGCCCCCTCCAGGTGGCGTCGATACTCAGCGCGGTAAATCAGCTGGACAGGATGTGTGCGGTGATCGATGCTGCGGCTGCGCTGCCTTGTTCCTTCGCGCAGCGACCCCTATCGATGGCCGGGGTTTTGGTGCCTGCACCAGGATTCGAACCCGGGACCAACTGATTAAGAGTCAGCTGCTCTACCAACTGAGCTATGCAGGCGCACCGGCTATTCTATCCAGCCTTTCTTTGGGCCTGCGTCGCTCAGTTACTACTCCCGATCACCCCCCTCCGTCGTCAACCCGCGCGTCGATGATCGCGCGGTTCTAGCACCTGTTCGCTGGAACTCTCGGGGTTCACCATGACTACCTCGAAGAGGTCCTCGAAATTCACGTTGAAAAACTTGATCAGCGCCTGGCGCAGTTTTGGACCGGGCCGGCGCGCCCCGGACTCGAGCGCCGGAATATAGTTCTGGCTGATGCCCAGGTTGTGTGCCAGTTCGCGCTGCGTCAGACCCTTCTTCTCGCGCATCGCTCGTAACCCGGTCGCCCGAACTTCCACATTCATTTCGGCATCATTACACCCTTGCGTATATTTGTCAAGACATGCCCACAAAAAGGTCTAGTCAGCCGACCGGGCGCCTGATCCTGTCGGGCCTGACGGCGTTCGGCTATCACGGCAACAACCCCGCCGAGCGGAAGCTCGGCCAGACTTTCACTGCCGACCTGGACGTCACCATCGACAGCCGCAAGGCTGCAGCCAGCGACCGCATCGAGGACACCATCAGCTACCCCCGTCTCGAGGAGACCGCCCGCGCCATTCTCGAGGGTAAGCCGGCCAACCTGCTCGAGACCGTCGCGGAACGAATCGCGGCGGCCGTCCTCAAGCATCCCGCCGTGATCCAGGTCACGGTCCGCGTGACCAAGCGCCCCCCGCTGGCGAATCTCAACGCCTTCAGCGTTGAGATCACCCGGCCGGCTGACTAGACTCAACCGGTGCCTGCCCGCCTGATCGACGGCCGCGCCCACGCGCGCGCCATCCGCGAGGAGCTGAAGCTCGCCGTCGCGCGCC
>Ga0209526_10001077_pt1 | contig 18044 bp, 16 predicted proteins | sample JacPinW_OM2H0_M1_FD_188566 | JGI IMG/M metagenome (GOLD analysis project Ga0209526, IMG submission 188566) | Forest soil microbial communities from Algoma, Ontario, Canada - Jack Pine, Ontario site 1_JW_OM2H0_M1 (SPAdes) (version 2) | ecosystem: Environmental > Terrestrial > Soil > Boreal... | reverse complement strand
GAGCAGAAGCTTCCCAAGCTTACGACGAGGGTTCGATTCCCTTCACCCGCTCCAGCCATGTCATGACCGCTTCCCGCTCTGCGGCAATCGCCTCCGCCACGGCTTGGTTCGATGCCGGCTCGCTTCAGGCCGAGCTCAAGCGGCGAGTCGCCTTTCCGACCGAAAGCCAGAACTTCGCGCGTGCGGAGACGCTCGTCGCGTACCTATCGAGCGAGATCGGCCCCGCCGTCGAGCGGCTGGGGTTTCAATGGCAGCTTTGGCCCAATCCGGCGGAGGGCGCGCCGCCGATGCTCTTTGCCGAGCGGCACGAGGATGCGTCCCTGCCCACCGTGCTGATCTACGGCCACGGCGACGTCGTTGCCGGCTACGACGAGCAGTGGAGCGACGGCCGCTCGCCGTGGGAGCTCTGCGCGATCGAGGGCAAGTGGTACGGCCGCGGCACCGCCGACAACAAGGGCCAGCACACCATCAATCTCGCCGCGCTGGGGCGCGTGCTCGAGCAACGCGGGAGGCTGGGGTTCAACGCCAAGCTGCTGCTGGAGATGGGAGAGGAAATCGGCTCGCCGGGCCTGCGCATGGCGTGCGAGCGGCGCGCCGACCGCTTAAGCGCCGACGTGCTGATCGCCTCCGACGGCCCGCGGCTGTCGTCCGATCGGTCGACCATCTTTCTTGGTTCGCGCGGTGCATTCAACTTCGAGCTCGACGTCGCCTTGCGCGAAGGCGCGCACCATTCGGGCAACTGGGGAGGGCTGCTCGCCAACCCCGGAACCATACTCGCCAGTGCCATCGCGTCGCTGGTCGATGCGCGTGGGATCATCCTGGTCGATGCGCTGCGTCCGCCGCCGATTCCCGACTCGGTGCGGCGCGCGCTCGCCAATATCGAACCTGGCGAGCCCGGCGGCCCGGCGATCGACGCCCGCTGGGGCGAACCGGCGCTGACGCCGGCCGAGCGCGTCTTCGGCTGGAACGCGCTGGAAGTGCTCGCGTTTCGCACCGGCAATCCGGAGCGCCCGGTCAACGCCATTCCGCCGCGCGCCGGCGCGCATATGCAGCTGCGCTTCGTCGCCGGATGCAATTGGCGCACGTTCATTCCGGCCATACGCGCGCATCTCGATCGGCGCGGGTTTTCCATGGTAGAGGTGCGCCAGGCAAGCATGGAGCCGATGGCAGCGACGCGGCTGGATCCGGAGAACCCGTGGGTGCATTGGGCGAGCGCATCGATCGCGGCTACCACCGGAACGCCGCCGGCCATACTGCCGAACCTCGGCGGGTCCTTACCCAACGATTGTTTCGCGGACGTGCTCGGCTTGCCGACGATCTGGGTGCCGCACTCTTATCCCGCATGCTCGCAACACGCGCCCAACGAGCATATGTTGGCGCGGGTTGCGCGCGAAGGCTTGCAGATCATGACCGGGCTGTTCTGGGACCTCGGAGCATCGGGCACGCCTGCCCGCGGTCACGCGCAATAGCTAAGGCCGGATATACGCCCACCCCTGCTGCTGCCGGGACATCAGCTCGACCACGCCGGCGGGGACGTAGCTTATGCCGTTCAACATGTCGGCCCGGGACAGCTTCTGGCCCCGCATGGTGTTCTCGCAAGCGACGACCTTGACGCCGGCGGTGGTTGCTTCGCCGATCCGTCCGCCCACCGGCGAATCGAGCTTCAGCATGTCGATGCCAGGGCCGTAGGTAACGATTTCGATGTCGACGTTGGGCGCGCCAAGGTCGGTCTGGATGTTCTTGGCGTTGTTGAGGGCGAGATTCCATTTGCCCTGATCGGAATCGCTGACCTGAATCACCACTCTCGCCCGCTGCGTCGCCGCAAGCTGCGCCTGAGCGTGCGATACGGTGGCGGACAGGATTCCAACGGCGGCTAGCACGGCGATGGCGCGTGCTGCGATGCTGACCTTTGCAAGCTGTCTTGCAATCATGATGGCTCCTGATCGACGGTGACGCCACCAGCGTCGTCGCGCAGCCGCGGAAAGTCCATTATCGCATCCTCCAGGCTTCCGATCGCCTGCCCGCCAGCGCTGTCGTCCAGCCGCGTATTATCGAAAGGCGCTAAGGTCTTGCAACTGGCGGACGATACTCAAAAGATGCAGTTTCCGACTCGGTTGCCCATCCGGTATTCGATCTCAGCCCTTTCGTGCGCGCGCGCCGCGCTACCATCCCGCTGATGCCACGATCGGCGCACATACCGTTTTCGGCGATCCTGATGATCATCGCCGCCATGGCGTGCTTCACGTCGCTCGACGTCAGCGTCAAATACTTGAGCCAGCGCTATCCGGTGCCGCTCCTGGTCTGGGCGCGCTGGAGCATGTAGGCGCTGGTGATGGCGGTGGTTCTCGGTCCCACCATGCGCTGGGGGCTGGTGCGCACCAAGCGGCGGAAGATGCACGTGGTGCGAGGCATCGTGTTGATCGGCTCGTCGCTGAGCTTCTTTTCGGCGCTCAAGTTCCTTCCGCTTGCCGAGGCGACCGCGCTCAACTACTCGACTCCGATGATCGTCACCCTGATGGCGGCGGCGTTCCTGCATGAGCGCATTACGATGCCGCGCTGGGCCTTCGTGATTGCCGGCTTCATCGGCATGCTGCTCATCGTTCGCCGGAAGCGAAATACTGACGCCTGCCTCGCTGCTGGCGCTCACCGCCGCGGCGCTGTACGCGACTTTCCAGATCCTGACGCGCAAGCTCGCGGGCGAAAATTCGATGGTGCTACTTTTTTTCCCGGCGCTGGTGGGCACGCTGCTCATGTCGGCGCTGGTCCCGTTCCTGCACTACAACACCTGGTTTCCGGCCGCCGACATAGCGATGTTCGTCGCCATCGGCGCGATCGGCACCTTGGGCCATTTTCTTTTCATCCTCGCATTTCAACGTGCGTCGGTCTCGGCGATCGCCCCCTTCACGTACATGCAGCTGCTGTGGTCGACGCTGGCGGGATGGGTGGTATTCGAGACGTTTCCGGACGGGTGGACGCTCGCGGGGATCGTCACCATCGCCGGCAGCGGAGTGGTTCTGACTTGGTACGAACGCTGGCGGGCCAGCTTGCCGCCCTCGGAGCCGGCGGCGGTCGACTGAGGTAGAATACGAGCGACTCTACGATAAAACCAAGTCAATAAACTGCCGCCCGGATCGGCGACGAAGGTGAATGCCTTCCGTTCGCGGCTGGTGCCTTGCCACGGCCCCGGCGGCCCCGGAAGCGTTTTTCCGAAAGGACGATCATGAGTACGGACAAGCCGCGAATCGGCTTTGTTGGCCTGGGACTGATGGGTCACGGCATGGCCAAGAACCTGGTCGCCAAAGGCTTTCCGCTGACGGTGCGTCTGCACAAAAATCGCAAGCCGGCCGAGGACATTCTTGCCGCGGGCGCAAAGGAAGTGAAGACCGACGCCGAGCTGGCGCGCGCCTCGGATGTCGTGATTCTCTGCGTCACCGGTTCGCCACAGATCGAGGAGATCGTCTACGGTGAGAACGGAATCCTGAGCGCGGCCCGAGACGGACTCGTGGTGGTCGATACGTCGACCGCCGAGCCCGCGTCGACGGCGAAAATCCGCGACGATCTGGCGAGGAAGGGGACCAAGTACGTCGACGCGCCGCTCGCCCGGACGCCGAAGGAGGCCGAGGAAGGCCGGCTCAACACCATGGTCGGGGCCGACGACGCGACGTTCGCACGCTTGAAGCCGGTGTTATCCGCATACAGTGAAAACGTCATCCATGTCGGCGGTCCCGGTCATGGCCACATGGTAAAGCTGGTGAACAATTTCATCGCCATGTCGATCGCGACCGCGACCGCCGAGGCATGCGCGGCGTGCGCCAAGGCGGGCGTGTCGATCCGAAAGCTGCACGAGATTGTTTCCGCCGGCGGCGTCAACTCCGGAATTTTTCAGATGATGGTCGGCAAGATGCTCGAGAGCGGGGACTTGAGCGGGCTTAAGTTCACGCTCTCGAATGCGATGAAGGATCTGCGCTATTACACGCACTTCGTCGAGGCGCTGCCGTCGCCGGCCATCATCGGCGAGGCCGTGCATCAGAGCATGGTCAACGCCAATATTCTGGGCTTCGGCGACAAGTACGTCGCGTCCCTGCTCGAGGCGCAGGAAAAGCTTGGCGGCGTGAACATCGTGCGGCAATAGCCGGAACGAATGCTTCACCGATAGCGCGCGACCACGAATTCGCAGGAGAACGATCGATGGCAACGGCCGGTCCCTCGCTCTGGGAAAATCCGCTTCAAACCGACGGCTTCGAATTCGTCGAATACGCCGCCCCGGATCCCGCGGCGCTCGGGGTGCTGTTCGAGCAAATGGGATTCAGCGCGATCGCCAAGCACCGCTCGAAAAATGTGCTGTTGTACCGCCAGGGCGAAATCAACTTTATCGTCAACGCCGAAAAAGACAGTTTCGCCCAGGGATTCGCGCGCGTGCACGGCCCGTCGATCTGCGCGATGGCGTTTCGCGTCAAGGACTCGGCGCATGCCTACCACAGGCTCATCGAACAGGGCGCGTGGGGAGTGGAAGCGCACCCGGGGCCGATGGAGCTCAACATTCCGGCAATCAAGGGCATCGGCGATTCGCTGATCTATCTCGTCGATCGCTACCCGGGCAAGGGCGGCGGCGTAACCATTTACGACATCGACTTCGTCCCTTTTCCCGGCGTCGACCAGCATCCCCAAGGCGCGGGGCTGATCGCGATCGATCACCTGACGCACAACGTTCATCGCGGCCGGATGGAAGAATGGGCGAGCTTCTACGAGCGACTGTTCAATTTCCGCGAGGTTCGCTACTTCGACATCGAAGGCAAGCTGACGGGCTTGAGGAGCAAGGCGATGACCAGCCCCTGCGGCAAGATCCGCATCCCGATCAACGAAAGCTCCGACGACAAGAGCCAGATCCAGGAATACCTGGTTGCTTACCGCGGCGAAGGCATACAGCATATCGCGCTTGCAGCGCGCGACATTTACGCCACGGTCGCCGTGCTGCGCGAGCGCAAGGTCGTGTTCCAGGACACCCCCGACACCTACTACGAGGCGCTCGCGACGCGCCTTCCCGGGCACAAGGAAGACACGCGGAGGCTTAAGGAGCAGCGCATACTGCTCGATGGCGCACCGGTCAAGGATGAGATGCTGCTGCAGATTTTCACGTCGACCGTAATCGGCCCGATCTTTTTCGAAATCATCCAGCGTAAGGGCAATGAAGGCTTCGGCGAAGGAAACTTCCAGGCACTGTTCGAGTCGATCGAGCTGGACCAGATTCGTCGCGGCGTGCTCGAGGATGGGTCCAATAAGCGGCCCGCGGAATAACGCGGCAACCGCGGCACACCGCGCCGGCGCCGGGCAAGCTGCACCGCGCCATCGCACTGCGAGATAACAACCGTGGCCGCCTCTTCCGTGCTCTCTCCTCTCGGTTTCGCCTTGCTCCGGCGGCTTTCTGACGGGCAACTCCATTCGGGCGAGGCGCTTGCCGCGGCGATCGGTGTGACACGTGCGCGCGTGTCGCAGATCCTGAGGGCCTCGGAAAGCGCGGGCTTCACGCTCGAGCGCGTTCGCGGCGTGGGCTATCGTCTGCTCGATCCGGTCCCCTTCCTCGATCGCGACGCGATCGTTACGGCGCTCGGCAACGCGGCCCCGCGGCTGAAGATCGAAGTCGCCGACAGCCTCGATTCGACCAGCACTGAATTGCTGCGCCGCGCAGCGCGCCAGGCTGTCGACCGCCAGGTACTCGTCGCCGAGTGGCAGACCGCAGGCCGTGGGCGGCGGGGTCGTGGATGGATGGCGGTCCCCGGCGGCAGTCTCACCTTTTCCCTTGGCTGGCGGTTCGAGCAGGGCGCGGGTTTTTTAGCCGGGCTGTCGCTTGCGGTCGGCGTTGCACTGGGCCGTGCGCTGGACGCAGCTGGCTTCAAGGATATACAGCTCAAATGGCCGAACGACCTCGTCTATCGTCACTACAAGATCGGCGGCATCCTGATCGAGATATCCGGCGACGCGCTCGGCCCCGCGCTGGCGATCATAGGCGTCGGGCTGAATGTGCGCCTGCCCCCGAAGGCACGACACGACATTGCGCAGCCGGTCACCGATCTGGCGTCCATCGATCGCGAACGCGCGCTCGACCGCAATCGCCTGCTGGCCTTCATTCTCGCTGAGCTGTACGCGATGCTGGAACGCTACGCGCGCGACGGCTTCGCGCCCTTTGTCGCTGAATGGCAGCGTCGGCATGCGCTCCAGAAAAAGCCGGTGCGGGTACTGCTTCCCGACGGCAGCGTCGCCGCCGGGGAGGTCGTCGGCGTTGACGCAAGCGGTGCGCTGGTGCTCGATCAGCGCGGTCGCCGCATAAGGTTCGTCAGCGGCGAAGTGTCGCTCAGGCGTGGCTGACCCGACGCGGCATGCTATTGCTCCTCGATTCCGGCCACAGCCGGCTGGCCTGGGGGCTCGCGAGCGAGCACGGCTGGGTTGCGCAGGGCGCCGTGCGCAACCAGGATATCGGCACGCTGGCCTTGCGCGAATGGCAGAACCTGCCGCGGCCGGCGCGGGTCATCGGCGTCAACGTCGCGGGCGAGGCCACGCGCGTTCGCGTCGAGGCGCAACTGCTGCGCTGGCGGACGATGCCGGACTGGCTGATCGCTACCGAGTACGCGGCCGGCGTGACCAACCATTACGCGTTGCCGTCGCAGCTCGGCGCCGATCGCTGGGCGGCGATGGTCGCAGCCCGTCAGCGCGTGGTCGCGGAGCTCTTTCCCTCACCGTGCGTGGTGGTCACCGCCCGCACTGCGGTTTGCGTCGATGCGCTCGACGGCGACGGCATCTTTCGCGGCGGCCTGATTCTTCCCGGGCCCAATCTCATGCTGCAGGCACTGGCTGCGAACACACCTCATCTGAAGATGCCGCCGGGGCGCTACCATGATTTTCCGGTGACCAACGCCGATGCGATGTTTTCCGGCGTCATGCAATCGATCTGTGGCGCGGTCGAGCAAATGCGCGCGCGGCTTGCCACCGCCGACTCGCCGACAAGGTGTTTCTTAAGCGGTGGCGCCGCACCGGACATCGCCCCCCACCTTACCGCGCCGGTCGAGGTCGTGGATAATCTGGTGCTCGAGGGCGTCCTGGCCTTGGCAACTCAAACGTGAGAACGCTCGTCTTCCTGCTGCTGCTCGCCAATCTCACGCTGTTCGCCTACATCAGGCTCGACAGCGTCGGTGGTGGTGGCGAGGGCGTGCGACTTTCGCAACAGCTGCAGCCGGAGAAGATCAAGCTGCTGACGACGCAGCAGGTGGCAGCGCTGGGTCCGGCCAAGGTCGCCTCGCTCGCCGACGTTTGCGTCGAGTGGGGACCGATGTCCGAAGCGGACCGGGTGCGCGCGCAGACGCGCCTAGAGCCGCTGGAGCTGGGCAAACTGGTGACACAAAGAAAGGTCGAAATGATTGCCAACTACTGGGTATTCATCCCGCCGTTGGCAAACAGGGCTGCGGTCGATAGCCGGGTGGCGGAGCTCAAGGCGCGAGGCGTGCGCGATATTCTTCCGGTCGAGTTCGGTCCCCAGCGCTTGGCCATTTCGCTTGGCGTCTTTCGCAGCGAGGAGGCCGCGCAGGCGCGGCTCGCGGCGCTCCAAGCCCAGGGCATCAATACGGCAAAGGTGGGGCCCCGTGCCCAGTCGGTGCAGCAGACCGTGCTGATCGTGCGCGACCCGCCGGCCCAGGCCATGGCGCGACTCAAGGAAATGCAAGGCGATTTTCAGGGGAGCGAAATCAGGGTAGGGTCGTGCGAACGGCCGACTTGAGCGACGACGAGAGGGCTCTGTCGCGCGCAACGGGTATCCGCCAGGCGACGACGGCTGATGACATTGGGCGTGCCCGCGCGCTCTTTCTCGAATACGCGCAATGGCTGAAGGTCGATCTCTGTTTCCAGGGATTCGCCGGGGAGCTGAAAGCGCTCCCAGGTGCGTACGCGCCGCCTCGCGGCAGGCTGCTGCTTGCGGGAACGACCGATGACGCGTTCGCCTGCATCGCGCTGCGGCCGCTGGAAAACGCGGAGCTGGCCGAGGTCAAGCGCTTGTACGTGCAGCCCGCGCATCGCGGCGAACGCTGGGGCTATCGCCTGGCGGAAAAACTGATCGCCGAGGCGCGCATCATCGGCTATCGCGAGCTAAAGCTCGACACACTGGAATGGATGACGCCGGCGCGGATCCTTTATGCGAGCCTCGGCTTTCGCGAATGCGCCGCGTACTACGACAATCCGCTCGCGGGGGTGGTCTACATGGGGCTCGAGCTCTAGTGACCTGTAACGCCGAATTCGATACTGTCTGGCTTGCGCTCAGTACCGAATCGGACGTCACAGGCCACTAGTATCAAGCTGACGCGCGTGCGCTGACTGCAAAATGTCTTGCGTTCGGGCCTGTCGCTGCCGGCGCCTCGATACGCACGTCGCGATAGCCGGCATCGCCGAGGAGCGCCGTGATCTGCTCCTCGTCGTACCAGGTCATCATCATCGTTTCATCCTCGCGCGCTACAATCCGGCTGCGCTCGCGCCGTTCGTAGCGGCTCTGGGTGCGAATCCGGCGTTTCTGGACATCGACCACGCGCTCCGAGCGGCACGCGAGCTGCGTGCCGTCGGCAAGCATCGCGTGGCGAACCTCGATGACCGCGGCGCCGGGCGGATGCTCGGCCTGATCGGGAATCGACAGTGCCAGCAACAACAATCCGGGATCGATCAAATGCGCGCGTATGCGCAGCAAGGCGTCGATCGCGGCGTGCCTCCCGGTCAACAGCTGAAACGAGCCGCCGGCGATGAACGCCGCACAGTAACGAAAGGGCAGATTGAGCGCGGTGATGTCCTGGCGAAAGAGTTGCGTGCCGCGGCCGGCCGAAGCAAGACGCGCGGCGCAGCTCGCCAGCATGGGCTCGGAAACATCGACGCCATGGACGCTGAAGCCCGCGTCGAGCAGCGGGACCAGCATCCGACCCGAGCCCGACATCGGCTCGAGTATTGTGCCGGCGTCACGTGGAAGGCGCGCGGCATACCACGCGAGCTCGTCGTCCGAGGCTCGCGGACTGTCGGCGTCGTGGAAAAGCGCGGACAGGGGGCCGCAATGCGGTGTGGATGGGGACGCATGGAGACGTCCGGTCGTGCCGAGGCGTGGATCTGCCATTGCTAAGGCCAGCAGGAAATGGTCGGGAGACGCTAGAGCTGCGCTAACTCGAGCGGCCGATACCGGTCGGGAGCAAACCAAGGCCGATCACATTGCTCCCACGGCAGCCCGGAAAAGCGCCAGCCGGAGATCCTGCACACTAGCACGCTCGCGCGGGTGCTTCAAACATGGCCGGCGAGCGCGCTGCGGCTGGCAGCTGCAATCGCGTCGATCCAGGTCCTCGCTGCGGGGACCGCGCCACTCCAGCGCAGAAAACCATGGATCATGCCGTCGCAGTGGACGACCCGAGCCGGCACACCGGCCGCGGTGAGAGCGTGCGCGTAGTCGATGCCATCATCGCGCAGCACATCGTATTCGGCGACGGCAATGATGGCGTCAGGCAGGCCCGAAAGATCGGCGCCGGCGAGGGGCGAGAATTCCATCGCGTCGATCGCGCCCCCCGCGCGATAGGCTTCCCAATACCATGCCATTTGCGCTCCCGCGAGGTTGTAACCGGTGGTGAACTCGCGATAGGAAGCGCGCGAGCACGTTGCGTCCAGCGCGGGATAGAGCAGCAATTGCAGAGCCGGCTGCGGCGTGCGACCAGCACGAAGTCGCAGCGTCAGCGCGGCAGCAAGGTTGCCTCCCGAGCTGTCGCCCGCGGCGACAAAGCGCACGCCGTCGGCGCCGAGCTCGGTCGCATGCGCGCGGGCCCAGTGCCACGCGGCTTCGAAGTCGTCCAGCGCCGCGGGGTACGCATGTTCCGGGGCGCAGCGGTAATCGACCGCGACGACGATGGCGGGCAGGCGATTGGCGAGCATCCGGCACAGGCGATCGTGCGAATCGAGGGAGCCGGTGACCCAGCCGCCTCCATGCGCGTACAGCAGCAGCGGAAGCGCCGACGCGGACTCCGGCCGGTAGACGCGCAATGCGATCGCGCAAGACTCGCCGGGCGTGCTTGCGTCGCTTACCGACGCAAGCGGTTCCGGCACGCCGCCCAGAAGCTTGGGTGCTTCCTCGGCCGCTTTTCGGAGTGCGGCGACGTCGGGTTGTGCCGTTCCCGGCGGCGACTTGAACACCGTGTCAAGGAGATGTCGGATATTGGAATCGAGCATCGGCGTTCCGCGAATTTCGATCGTGGCGTCCAGCCACGCATGGTACCCGATGCGCTGTCGAGGGTTGACAATCCATTCGCGTGGCGGCAACGTCGCATTTTGATCTCGGCAGCGAGCCCGGGAGCGATTGCAGCAAATTCTTAGCAGCTGACGGGAGGTCGGCACCGTGATACCGAATCGACGTTTTCTTTGGGTTCCAGCATCCATTCTTGTTGCGGCAACCGTTTTCTCGACGTGGCGCACCCCCGCGCACGCCGCGAAAATCACCGAATGCGCGAAGATCGGCATTTGCTATTGCGTGAACGACGAGCTGAAGCCGACGATCGGATCGAAGGTCGAGCGTTTCAGGCAAATGATTGCGGACCAGCGCAAGACGGGCAAAGCGGTCGGCTACTTGAGCGTTCCGCTTACGTCGACCGGGGGCGGCAACTTCAACGTAAACAGGGAAGTTGCGGAAGGTGCCAAGGCTGCCATTGAAAAGCGCTTCGGCGCGGATTTTGTCTGGGTCCTCAATCCCGGAACGCTGGATGCCGATCTGCCCAAAGGCACTGGCGCGGACTACATGCTGATGTGGGTCAGTCTCATTGAAGGCAGCGACGGTTTCGGCGATTTCGACTTCGTGTATTTCGCCGGGCCGCAGGATTTTGCCCGCTATTTCGGGTTCGACGGCAACGCCGACATAGCAAAGCTCGACGCCTACTTCGATAAACGGGTAAAGTCCGACCCCGACTTCGCGACCGCAGTGGAGAAAGGGCTCACCAAGGCCGCGTTTCGCAAATACTATGCGTTGCGCGCATCGGCGTCCGTCAGCCGCGGCGCACACGACGAGTGGAACATCTTCCGGATCATCAACGAACGTCGCCGCGCCGACAGTAAGTTTGGAACCGGCAACCAGATTTCCGTACTGTTCGACGGACGCGGACTCGCTCCGGCCGACTCGGAGGCGCCGGTATCGGAGGGATACGTCGGCAAGTGCGCGCTGTAAATGCCGCAACGGCCATAGTCCCGCCGGCGCGATCGGAGATGCAATCATTTCACGTTTCGTCAGTCCGGATTCGACGCGATTTGACGCAGCCCACACGAGTCGGTACCGTGGGCCAAAGCGTTCCACCAGACTGCGTTTCGTTCCAAAACAGAATCGCAACGCCAACGTCTAACGGAGGATTCCCGATGATCATCAGCCGACGTTTGCTGCACCGGGCCACGCGCGCCGTTGCGGCCGTTCCGTTATTGGGGCTCGCACTATTTGCGCAGTTTGTTCCCATGCCCGCCGTCGCGGCCGACACCCTGAATGTCTATTCGATCTGGCCCGAGAACTGGGCGCGGCCCATGTTCGAGGAGTTCGAAAAGGCGACCGGCATCAAAGTCAACTTCGTCCGCTTTTCGTCAGGCGAGGCGCTCGCCCGCGTCATTGCCGAAAAGAACAATCCGCGCGTGGATGTGCTCTTCGGCGGGCCGGTGGAAACGTTTGCCGCCGGGATCAACGAGGGATTGTTCGAGCCGTACAAGCCGCCCTCCTTCGCCTCCCTTCCCACCCGTTTTCGGCACCCCGACGGACAATGGATCGCCATTGCCGACGATCCGCTGGTGTTCATGTCCAACGACAAGTTCATCAAGGAGAACGGCCTCAAGGCGCCGGCATCGTGGAACGACCTGCTCGCTCCCGCGTACAAGAACATGCTGCAGATGGCCGACGCGCGGACTTCAGGAACCGCCGTCACCCGAATTTTCTCCGTGCTCGAAGTCAACGGCCGCGATGAGAACAAGGCGTTCGACTACATGAAAAAGTTGCGGCCCAACGTGCAGCTGTATACCAAAAGTGGCGGCGGGGGGACGTTACCGGTCGGCCTGGGTCAGGCCGGCGCTGGGATTTTCTTCATCGTGGACGCGCTCGATACCAAAGCAAAAGGCTACGAGGTGACGATAAGTTTCCCGCAGGAAGGCATCGGCACGGCGGCCGAAGGGATTGCGCTGATCAAGGGCGCCAAGAATCCCCCGCTCGGGAAGAAGCTGATCGACTGGGCTACGTCGCCCGCGATGCAGGCGCTCTTCGCGAAGTACAAGATCAACTTCGTTCCCGCGCATCCGGATGTCGCGCTCGAACCCAGCCTCGCGGCGGTATTGAAGGGTGCGAAGATCTTTCCGATCGATGCCGATTACGCCGGGGCCAACCGCAAGCGGATTGTCGACCGCTGGATCGCGGAAGTGTTGAATCCCTAGTCGCGCGGTTGCTGGCGGCGTGATGAGCGCGACCGTTCGTTGGGAGGCCGCGACGATGGGCATGCGCAACGACCCGGCGGTCGCAGCGGCGGTGTTCGTGCTGTGGGCGCTGCTGGCGCTGTTCGTGGTTTACCCGCTGGCGATGTTGCTAGTCCGGGTATTGACCGATCAGGGCGGGTTCACCGTCGCCGGCCTCGCGGCGGTGCTATCCGACCGACATCAGATCCGCGCCTTCGGCAACAGCCTGCTGCTCGCCCTGCTGGTCGGGAACGCCGGGACCGTGCTCGGCTTTCTGTTCGCGTTCACCGCAGCGCGCGGCCAGTTGCCGCGCTGGCTCCTCACTGCCATCGACGTCGCGGTGCTACTGCCCCTCGTGTCGCCGCCGTTCACGACCGCGATCGCGATGATTTTTTCGTTCGGACCGCGAGGGCTCATCACCTACGATCTGCTCGGACTCAAGGGAGTCACCGTCTACGGCCTCGGGAGCACGTTTTTTTCCGAGGTGCTGACCTTCTTTCCAATCGCCTATCTGACGCTGCGGCCGCTGCTCGCCGCGATCGACTCGAACGTCGAAGGCATGGCGTTCTCCCTCGGGGCGTCCCGCTGGCGGGTCTTTCGCACGGTGACGCTGCCGCTCACCATTCCGGGGCTCGCCAACGCGTTCCTGCTGCTGTTCGCGGCGTCGCTGGCCGACTTTGCGACTCCGTTGATCCTTGCCGGCAACCAGTTCCCGGTGCTGCCGACCCAAGCGTACTTGCAGATCACGGGCTTGTTCGACCTGCGCGGCGGCGCCGCCTTGTCCTTCGCGCTGCTTCTGCCGGCTCTCGCCGTCTTCCTGCTGCAGCGCTACTGGGTGAGCCGCCGCTATTACGTGACGATCACCGGCAAGGGGGCGGGCCAAACGCCGTTCGACAGCATCTCGCCGGGCATGCGCGCGGTTCTGCTGGCTGCCTGCGCGACGGTCGCGCTCGTCGTGGTCTATTTCTACGTGCTGCTGCTCTACGCCTCGCTCGTCGTGGCACTGGGCGCTAACCACGACTTCACGCTGCAACACTACCGCACGATCTTTACCGACGGGCTGAAGGCAATCGGGGACACGTTGATCATCGCCGGCTTGGCGACGCCGCTCGGCGGGCTCTACGGGATCATGCTCGGGTATCTGGTCACCAAGAAGTCGTTTGCGGGACGCCGTACGATGGAGCTCGTCTCGATGATCAACTACGCGTTGCCCGGGACGATCGTCGGCATCGCCTATTTGATCGCGTTCAATGATCCGCCGCTGGAATTGACCGGCACGGCGCTCATCATCATCGCCTGCTACATCTTCCGTTACGGCCCCACCGGCATCCGGGCCACGGTCGCTCTGCTGCAGCAGATCGACAAGAGCCTGGAGGAGGCCTCGCAGGGTCTCGGTGCCGGCAGCGGCGCCACGTTTCGCCGCGTCACCTTGCCGCTGATCATGCCCGCGTTCTTTGCCGGGCTCGGCGTCGTGTTCATTCGCTCGATGACGGCGATCAGCGCGACGATCTTCCTCGTCTCGATCAGCTGGACCCTCATTACGGTGAAGATACTCGAGAACATCACCGAGCTGTCGCTGGGTCCCGCGGCGGCGTTTTCGGTGCTCGTCGTTGCGATCGTGTTCGTGGTGATTGTCATCATCGGCCGCGTGCTGCGCCTCTTCCGCGCACCCGGCGCGGTGCCGATGACGAGCCTGCTCGGAGGATGACCGTGGAGACGATCGGCGTTCATGTGGACGGCGTATCCAAGCGTTACGAGCATCGCGTGAAAGGTGAGGTATACGCCGCCCGCGACGTGAGGCTCGACGTCCAGCCGGGCGAGTTTCTGACCCTGCTCGGTCCCTCGGGCTGCGGCAAGACGACAACGCTGCGAATGATTGCCGGCTACGAGAAGCCGGATGCCGGCCGTATTCGCTTCGGCGGGCAGGACGTGACCGACCTGCCGGCGAACCAGCGAAACATCGGGTTCGTATTTCAGAATTACGCGCTTTTTCCGCACCTTTCGGTGTTCGAGAACGTCGCCTACGGCCTGCGGGTGCGCGGACAGAGCGACGCCGTAATCGCAAAGAGCGTGGGCGACGTTCTCGCGCTGGTCGGCCTCGCCGGCTACGAGCAGCAGTTTTCCAGTCAGCTCTCGGGTGGCGAGCAGCAGCGTGTCGCGTTGGCGCGCGCGATCGTCATCCAGCCGCGCGTGCTCTTGTTCGACGAGCCGCTGTCCAATCTCGATGCGAAGCTGCGAGTCCAGATGCGACAGGAAATTCGAGACCTGCAGCGCCGGCTCGCGATCACGACCGTGTACGTAACACACGATCAGGAAGAAGCGATGGCGGTATCCGACCGGATCGCCGTGATGCACCAGGGCAGCGTGGTGCAGGAAGGAACTGCCGAGGATCTCTACCATCGTCCTGAGTCCCAGTTCGTGGCCCAATTCGTCGGCCGCATGAACCTCGTCGAGGGACGGGTGGCGGCGATCGTCGCAGAGACAGCGAACGTCGCAGCGCTCGGGACGCTGATCAGCGCTGCCTTGCCGCGCCGGGATCTCGCAGTGGGCGATCCGGTTCGGCTCATCATCCGACCCGAAGCCGTCGAAGTCGTGCGCGGCGGCGACGAAAAAACAGGCCCGAACCTATTGCACGCGACCATCGTGTCGCGCACATTTCTCGGTGAAAAAATTGAATACTTAGTACGCTGCGAGGGCGAGATGCTGCAGATCGTCCGTTACAACGAGGGGCCCGGCGCACTCATTCCGGAGGGTGCAACCGTCTTCCTTCGCTTTGCCGCGGACGCGCTAACGGTGCTCGGGGAGACGCATCCGGAGGGTCGCGAGTGAGTAAACCGATTGCCGATGTCACCATGCCTTCCGTGGGCAGACGCTGCGGCTTGAGTGCCGCGCTCCTGCTCGTGGGACTGGTCCTCGCCTCGGGTGCCGCGGTGCACGGCGCGGAAACGCCACGCGAGGTACACGGCATGTCCGACGCTTTTGCCGCTCCCGGCGTGGCGATGGCCTGGGGAGTCGTGCGAGGAGCCAGCGAAACGGCAACAGTCGTTGTCGCTCGCATCGTCACCGATCCGGCGACGTACCCGTGGCTCGCCGTCACAGGCGGCGATCCCTTTACGCACCGCACAGGGCCCTTGCTGACGGCAACGCGGAGTTCCGGCGTCATCGACGTGCGCTCGCCTCGCGCCCACTTCGCCGACCTTCCCCGCACCGAGTTTCGACTTTACGAGTCGGCGGCCGCGGCGCAGCAGGATGCGCCCGCACTGGTCGTATTCTTTCTCGGCGTGCCTGATACCACACCCGAATTCGCCACCGACGACAAGCTCCAGGCGTACCTCGGCGATCGTGTTGCACGTCTCGCCGGCGCCAGCGGAGGCAAGCCGCCGTGACTCGCGCCGAACGCGGCGCGAGTCAACGGCATCGTGACCGTTGCAGTGTGGCTGTTGTTGAGGCGAGTCAATCCATCTGAGTGATGAACTTGGTATTGAGATACCCGTCGAACGTTTCGCTCCCGCCCTCTCTGCCATAGCCGCTGTCGTTGATTCCGCCAAACGGCGTTTCCGGGAAGGTCATCCCGAAGTGATTGATATTGACCATGCCGGCGGCAAGCGCGTCCGATATTGCATGCGCTGTTTTCGATGAGGTCGTGAATGCGAACGCGGCCAGCCCATAGCTCAGACTGTTGGCACGGTGCACGACCTCGTCGAAATCCTTGAATGGAGTCACCGCGGCTATGGGACCGAATGGCTCATCGGTCATCAAGCGAGATTGGTCCGTGAGATCGGTGACGACCGTCGGGGCGAAAAAGTTGCCCTTGGTGCCGATCCGCTTCCCGCCCGTGGCGATCTTTCCTCCGTGCGTGAGTGCGTCCGCGACAAAGAGCTCCATCGCCTCGACCCTTCGTGAATGGCACAGCGGGCCCATCTGCGTGCCTTCATCCAAGCCCGCGCCCACGTTGATGTTGCCGATGGCGCGAGTGAACCGCTCCAGGTATGAGTCATGGGCGTCTCGCTGCACGTAAAACCGGGTGGGCGAGATACAGACCTGGCCGGCATTGCGCATCTTGTAGGCGGCGAGCATGTCCGCGGCACGCTCGATGTCGGCATCGTCGAAAACGATGACGGGTGCGTGCCCGCCGAGCTCCATCGTAGTGCGCTTCATGTGCTGCCCCGCCAAGGCCGCCAACCGTTTGCCGACGGGAACCGAGCCGGTGAAAGAGATCTTACGCACGATGGGCGATCGAATCAGATACTCCGAGACCTCGCTCGGAACGCCCCAGACGAGATTCAGGCAGCCTGCAGGAAGGCCGGCGTCCTCGAACAAATGCCCGAGGGCCAGAATGGCCGACGGAGCGTCTTCAGGGCCCTTGAGTATGATCGTGCAGCCGGCGCCGAGCGCCGCACAGATCTTGCGGATGGCCTGGTTGAACGGAAAATTCCAGGGCGTGAATGCGGCGCAGACGCCGACCGGCTCGTGCACCACCAGTTGCCGGACATTAGGCAATCGTGCCGGAATGACCCGCCCATAGATGCGGCGGCACTCCTCGGCGTGCCAGTCGGCGTGATCGGCGCAGGCCTTCACTTCGGCCAACGCCTCCGCGAGCGGCTTGCCCTGATCGAGTGTCAGGTTCCGGGCGATCGACGGCGCGCGCTCGCGGGTCAGCTCGCCGACCTTGCGCAAAATGCGGCTCTTCTCCATGGGCGAGCTCTTGCGCCACGATTCGAATGCGCGCTGCGCGCTGGTCAACGCTCGGTCGAGGTCCGCGGTCGTGGCGTGCGGCAACCGGCCGAGAATCTCGTCCGTGGCGGGATTGAGGACTTCCTGCTCCGGCCGACCGTCACCAGTGAGCCAGTTCCCATCGATGTACAGCGCAAGGGTTTCATACGTCATGGCAGGATTCCTCGAAAGCATTGGTATGGTCGAGCGAGAGGCTGATGGCGCGGGTCGCGTCGAGCATCATCGGCAGATGTTAGGTCGCCGTCGCAACAGCCGCGGATGGCGCTGAAGCGTCGGCGGGTTGACAATCCTCGCGCCAGCCCTTAACTTCCAAGCATAGCGCCGATTTGACCCTAGCTTGCGGGCGCTCTACAAATGCAGCTGTGCGACCTGAAGTCGCTTAGGTAGCTCGCCTAGCCAAGTCAGTTAACTTGGCAGAAACGCAGCCCGAGCAGCACGGATATTTTGCGTGCTGCGGAAGCCTGAGAGGCGAAAGCCTTTCGAATGATTGTCTCGGGGGGAGATTTGGTCCCCGCAGGAGACCCGTCGTTCAGCCGACGGTAGCCTAGGAGTCGGTGCGTCCCTGGTAACGGGGAGGTGCCAAGCGACTCCGACAACGTAGCCAAGCCGTACAGGCATATGCCAAATCCCGTGAGGGATTGTCATGATTCTGCCAGCAGCAAGGCGGATGAGGCGCAAGGCTGGGTGGTAAGACCAACACATGTGAATTGCCGCTAACGCGTCGTAATTGTTGACAGGCCAAAGCTGCTGTCAGGCCTGAACCAAAAGGTACGTGGCCGGATATTCCGCTAGCAGATCGGAATGCGCTGACACTCGCGCCACCGGCGTATAGGCAAGGTCTAACC
>Ga0209526_10001076_pt1 | contig 18066 bp, 16 predicted proteins | sample JacPinW_OM2H0_M1_FD_188566 | JGI IMG/M metagenome (GOLD analysis project Ga0209526, IMG submission 188566) | Forest soil microbial communities from Algoma, Ontario, Canada - Jack Pine, Ontario site 1_JW_OM2H0_M1 (SPAdes) (version 2) | ecosystem: Environmental > Terrestrial > Soil > Boreal... | reverse complement strand
CGCACGCGGACGCCACGCAAGGTCGGTGGCAGCTGAGCGAGGCCATCCCGCCGAATCCGCTCGCGCTCAATCCCCGCGCGTAGCCGTCACGACGACCGTCCGCGATCGTCAACCGACGGATGTGGCCCAGGACCCGGCTGCTGAAGCGCCGGGACCAAATCGTCAAAGTGACCGGTGTTGCCTAAACCCGGTCGCGTCCTTCCTTCTCCATTGGCTCGGTGGTGAGACACGCAGACCCCCGAGCGTTGGCGCCTGCCGCGAGCGTCAATTTCTTTAGCTCAGCGTCCCAGTTCACCACCAACGTGATCGGCGGAGTCACACCCTGTTCCGCCTGCACGAGCACGAAAATCCCGTCCGTCGGGCGGGGCAACGGTCGGACGCCTCCTGGTGCCGAGAAAATCTGCCTGGGGAACCCAGAGTGGGACTCACCGCTTTGCGGTTGGATGTCGACGGACATAAGCATTCCTGTCGCATCGCGAAAATACATCTGCTTACCATCCCGGTTCCAGGCTACTCCGCCGAAACGGCGAAGACGGTCGAGATCGCGGCAGAAGGAGGCGGGCAAGCCCTTGATCCGCAACTTCGCGGCCCAAACGCGGGTCACGGGCACGGTACACCCACCCATGCCACCCGCACCGAGTGGCGACTGGATCTCATAGGGACCGAGCTTTGTGCCAGTCGCGAGCCCCATTGCTGGCGCGCATTATAGCCTCAAACCAATCATTGCCGGGCAGCTAAAAGTTGCCTTGGTCTTCCTTGCTAAATCACGGAGTCAAATCGGAAGAGTCACTTGTAGTTTGGAGTTGCTGTGCAAGAAAGAGCAACCAAAAGGTTGCGTTTCGTAGCACGCCAAGCTAATATGCAACTCGGAGGTTGCTTAAGATGAACAACCGTATTGAGAAGCGCATTGAACTCAAGGCGCCAGTTTCGCGCGTCTGGCGTGCGCTGACAGATTACCGGGAGTTTGGCGAGTGGTTTCGCGTGAAACTGGATGGGCCGTTCGTACCGGGTCAGGTTTCACGTGGCCAGATTACCTATCCTGGCTACGAGCACGTCAAATGGGAGGCCGTCGTGCAGAAAATAGAGCCCGAACGACTCTTTTCCTTCACCTGGCATCCTAATTCCGTGGATCCCAAAATAGATTATTCAAAGGAGACGCCCACGCTCGTCGAGTTTAGGCTGGAGAAGACCCCGAGCGGCACATTGCTTCTGCTCACGGAGTCCGGCTTCGACAAAATCCCCAGCGACCGCCGCCTCGAAGCATTCCGCATGAACGACGGCGGTTGGACAGAGCAAATGAAGAACATCGAGAAGCATGTCGCACAAACGTCGTAACAGCATTGCCGCCAAACGGCGGCCTCGTGCACCCGTATTTGCCGCGCTCGGCGACGAGACGCGGCTATCGCTGGTTGCGAAGCTCTGTGGTGGGCAGCCTCATTCGATCTCTCAGCTAACGGAGGGTTCGAAGCTGACCCGGCAGGCGATCACCAAGCATCTTCGAGTGCTGGAGACTGCAGGAATTGTGCACAGCGTCCATACCGGTCGCGAGAGCCGATTCGAATTCGACCCCGAGCCGATTGAGGGAATCAAGGAATACCTCGATTTCGTTTCCCAGCAGTGGGATCAGGCGCTGTCCAGGCTAAAGTCGTTCGTCGAACTTTGAGTGCCTGGACTGAGATGAGGGTCTTTGCGGCGCACTCGAAGAAGAAGGAGGGAGCCGTGGTTTTAGACCACTGTTTGTCTGACGAGTCGTCGGCTTATCCGGCCAAGCTGTTTGATTACTAAGCCTTTGGGTTGAAAGCTTAGGTTCAAACAGTTTGGCCGGGTTAATTTCGGAAGTTGGGAACCCGGGCCGGATAAGATATTGCTTTAACTTCTATTTCCTCCCGCTAGGATCGTCGGCCGGATTGATGTAATTGAACTTCACAGGTGACAAGCCATGTATCTGAATCACCGTCTCGCCTGAGGCCATGGCGTAGTGGTGCATGCTCGGGTCCAGGTAAGCGAAACTGCCCGCTGCGAAGCTCATCATTTTGTTGACGTCGAACTGATCGCCCATGCCTACTTTCAGGGTGCCTGAGAGGACAGTCACGTTCTCCCGGTTGGGATGCGTGTGGGGCGCGACCTTGTAACCGTCTGGTAGCTTGAGACGAATCGTGAAATCGCCGGAGGAAGCCATAGGGTCGCCTTCCAAGACCGCTAGCTGCGCGCCTGATGGCAGGAAGGCCGGCGCAGGTCCGAACTTGACTTGATCGGGCGTGACGGCGTTCTGAGCATGCATCGGCTGCGCTGCGAAGAGTACAGCCACTGTAAGACCAAGAGCCAGAAAGGATAGTTTCATGAATCGCCTCCGAACCGCCGCAGCATGATAACAGGAGTTCGCGTTGAAGCCATCTACTAAGCCGGGCATTCCGTTCTTGGACCAGGGATCGGGCGGCAGTTTACACGTAGTTCCCCTTTCCAGGGTGGATTATTCTGGATCTATCGTCGCCGACTCTTCCCTGAAGTCGACTTCAGTGTTGCCCGTCATCGCAATGGGCGGCAAGCGCCAACGGAGTTTCTGCTTTCTGCCACCTTCCGAGAATTCGGCCTCGGGGGTGGGCATCAGACTCCTGGGAGGACGCCGGTCATCTGCCTTGAAAGCTGACTTCGCGTGCGTTGATGGGCGCCCCGCAATCGCGCACTACAGTTTCTATTGACTATCATATGCCTCCTCGATTCATCGCTCGGCAGCTCTCGTGCCCGACAGGGTTCTTTGGTCGCATCATGGGGCGGCTCATGAATAGGCACAACGCCAAGCTGAACGCTTTCGCCGTTCGACAGCTTGAGCTGACGCCTTCGGATCGTGTCCTGGAGATCGGGTTCGGGGGCGGCATCACTTTACCTTCTCTGATTGCGGGTGCAGCGTTCGTGGGAGGTGTCGATCGATCGCGAGATATGGTCAGGCGAGCGAAGGCAAGGTTTCCTGAAGCCGTGGCGGCTGGTCGCGCAGATTTTCGAGAGGGTAACGTGGAGGAACTCCCCTTCGAAGCGTCATCGTTCGGAAAAGTGTGCACCGTCAACACGGTCTACTTCTGGAGCTCGCTCGACGCGGGCTTCGCGGAGATCCATCGCGTGCTTTCGTCAGGCGGCCGTGTGGTGGTCGGCTTCCTTCCGAAGGATCGGATGGATCGCCTGGGAATGCCGACGGACATCTTCACATCGCGAGCGCCTGACGACGTTATTGCGGCTCTCACGAAGGCAGGCTTCTCGGACGTGCGCCTCGAGCGACCTGAGTCGACCACGCCGTGGAACGTCATCGTCGCGACCCGCTGAGGAGGAGTTCGGGGCGAGTCGTCGCCAATCGATGGACACTTCTGCCGATAGCTTCGTATCGCCTGTCATCCGCACGCCATCGGCAAAGTACCAAGCGGACCACACCTCCGGTTACCCACTCATCGGGGGGAGGTGAACACCCATCGCGCAAACACATCAGGGTCGCAACCGCGGCCAGAACTCCGTCTTCTGCGGACCGGCGACGACAGTCTTGTTCTAGGCTCGAAGCCCGCACATGTGACAATGAGACTGGAGCTGGACAATGGGCACACCTCGTCCCTATTACCACAAATTCGCGTGGGCCTATGATCTGCTGCAGACCGATGCTGTCGCTCCTCGTGTGGACTTCATTCAGCTGGTTCTGAGTCAGAACGGAATCGCCGCCCATTCAACGATTCTCGACGCGGGATACGGAACGGGCAAGTATGCCGCCGAGTTTTCGTGATCGCCGATCTGCTCGACGCTTCATTTCCGAGCCTCTTGACGCAGTTCTCTGTCGCGGCGTGCTGAATGATCTTTTCGAAGATGATGTCCGCTGTACCATTTTCCACAGATTTTCTGCTTGGCTGCGGCCCGGTGGCATCCTGGTTTTTGATGTGCGGGAATGGACCAAAACTCTCGACCGCTACACAAAAAGTCCGCTGCATCGACGGACGGTCGGGTTGCCACCGGCACCTTAGAGTTTCAGAGCGAAACCGTCCTGAACATGGAATCACGGCAATTGCGGATTCGCGAACGATTCCAGATCGGGCAGGGCGGCGCGCAAGCCTCGACCGAGAATGATTTCGTCATGAAGTGCTGGACGCCGGGCGAAATTGCCTTCCATCTATCCGAGGCGGGATTGTATGAGATTGCTGCACATTCGACTTACGGCAACCATGATCTCGCATGGTCGGACCGCCTGGTGATAGTGGCGCTTAAGCGCGTGCACATGCCGCCTGCCTAGCTCGAGGACCGGAAGCGCGAATTCCTCTCGAACCAGATAAATGTCGTACAAAGGCTTCCTCTCGACTCAGGCTTGAAAGTTTGGATCGTTACCTCTGCCGGTCTCCCTTGATTTGGATATTCGGCTGCTCGTCTATTGGGATCTTAGCTCGGATTTGACCTGATCGTCGTGCGAGCGGTCATTGTCATAGCTGTCGAGAACAGCCCCTCTAATAGGTATAAGCAAACAGCTCACTCGCCGTAGGGCACCCAGATATTCTTCACCTGCGTGGCGTGCTGGAGGAACCAGCGGCCTTCGCCCTGCTGCCCGTCAAACCAGTCGATGGAGCGGCCTTCGTTGGTAAAGACCTGCTTGAGATTCCCGATCGAGTAACTCTTGGCAGCGACCGCGCTCGCTTCGTCGGCAAAGCACCAGATTGCATCCACGTCGTCGTGCTCTGCCAGTACTTTGAGGAGTTGCGAGATGTATCCTGTGACAATGTTGACGGCTCCGCCCGGCAAATCGCTGGTATCGAAAACCTGGTACAGATCGGCGGCGATCAAGGGGTAAGTCTCTGAAGGAATCACGACGGCCGTATTGCCGGCCGCGAGTACCGGCATGACGAGCGACAAAAACCCGAGCAGCGGCACCCGATTCGGGCAAACGATCGCGACCGTTCCCAGCGCTTCATTCATCGCGATCGCCACATTGCGGAACGGGGGGTTGTGAACTGCCCCGTCAAACTTGTCCGCCCATGCCGCATAAGTGAAGATACGCTCGATACCGAGGCGCACCTCGGCAGCAGCCTGAGTCTCTCCTACCGCCGCCGCAAGGCGGCGGGTTATTTCTTTGCCGCGTTGCGAAAGATTTTCCGCCACGTAGTAAAGAACCTGCGCCCGGTTGTGGGCTGTGCTCCTGGCCCAAGCCGATGCTTTGTGGGCCGCCTCCACCGCATTGCGGATATCTTTGCGATTGCCCAGCGGCGCCTCGCCTAGAAGCCGGCCATCCGCGGCTCGTACTTCCATGCTGTAGCCTGAGTCGGGGCGCGCCTGTTTGCCTCCGATGTAAAGCTTCACCGTCCGGTCGATGGCCGGCGTTACAGGATCGGAATCTTCCTTGGATTTCTGATCAGCAGTGGGCTTTGGAGCAGGCAGTAGCGGGGCATTCTTGAACCAGGCCGGCTCCAGATACTCAAGCAACCCTTCCTTCCCTCCCTCACGGCCGTACCCGCTCTCTCGATAACCTCCAAATCCGCAGGAAGCGTCAAACAGATTCGTGCAATTGACCCAGACCACTCCGGCCTTCAGTTGTGCGGCCACGTGTAGAGCGACATTCAGACTCTCGCTCCAGACAGAGGCCGCGAGGCCATAAACTGTGTTGTTGGCCAGCTCTACTGCCTCGCTGGGCGTACGGAATGTCATGGTCGCCAGCACTGGACCGAAAATCTCCTGCTGGGCAACGATCGAGGTCGGATGCACGTTACTGAGCAGCGTCGGTGGATAGTACAGTCCGTGCGAGGGCAGGACGATTTGCGGCTGCCAGCAGGTTGCTCCCTCTGCGACCCCCTGCTCTACGAGTCGTCTTATGCGATCTAACTGCACCGGCGCCACTATGGCGCCGATATCGATTGACTTGTCGAGCGGAGCCCCGGCGCGCAGTGTGCTCATGCGATCACGAACCTTGGTGATGAGTGCTTCCGCAATGCTCTCCTGCATCAGCAGGCGGGAACCAGCGCAGCAGACCTGTCCCTGATTGAACCAGATGCCGTCCACCAGGCCTTCCACGGCGCTGTCCAAGTCCGCATCGTCGAAAATGATGAAAGGTGATTTGCCTCCTAGCTCGAGAGAAAGCCGCTTTTGGCTCGGCGCGGTCGCGCTGCGTATGGCGCGCCCCACCTCCGTTGAGCCGGTAAAGGCTATCTTGGCCACATCGGGGTGCTTTACCAGAGCTTCGCCAGTCGAACCGTCGCCCGTAACAATGTTGATCACGCCGGGCGGCAGTCCGATTTCCTGGCAGATCTCAGCGAAGGCAAGAGCCGTCAGCGGAGTGAACTCCGCGGGCTTGAGGACAACGGTGTTGCCTGTCGCCAGCGCCGGCGCAATTTTCCATGCCAGCATGAGCAAGGGAAAGTTCCAGGGAATGATTTGTCCGACCACGCCGCAAGCGGCATATCCGGGAAATTCTTGCTCCAGCAATTGCGCCCAACCAGCATGGTGATAGAAGTGGCGCACCACCAGGGGGAGGTCTATGTCACGGCTCTCGCGAATGGGCTTGCCATTATCCATCGTCTCGAGCACAGCTAGACGGCGGGAATGCTTCTGCGTGGTTCGCGCCAGTGCGTACAGATAGCGAGCGCGCGCGTGAGGAGTGAGTGTCTGCCATTTTGGTAAGGCTGCGCCCGCGGCTCGAACTGCAGCATCGATATCTGCCGCGGATCCCTGCGCCACATCAGCGAGCTTCTCCCCATTGGAAGGGTCGGTCGTTTCGAAGTATCCGCCCACCTCCGGTTGCTGCCACGCTCCGCCAATAAAATGTCCGAACCGCCGGCCGTGATGATCCAGCCAACTCAGCGCTTCTTTGGGATCCTCCGGCGCGGGGCCGTACTCCATGGTGATGAACTTTTCCGCGATGCTCATATCAGTGTGGCCATTCGTTGGGGCAACAATCAGACCTGGCTTCAAAAATCGATTTCGGGTAGGGCCCGGCTTTAAAGCCGTGCCCCCAGACCGACTTATGATTCCAACTTAGCCCTTGGGAAGCACTTGCTCCAGTGCTGAAGTTTGAAACGACTTCACGCAATTGGATGTCGGTACTCTGCCGAATATCGTCCGGTTACGTGGTGTTCCAGTTGCCGTTCAATGTCATTCAACAGTCCACTCGCTCCCAAACGGAAGAGTTCTGCTTTCATCCACGCGGTTCCGAGTTCTTCTTTCATCAACGCCAGCCATTCAATCGATTGCTTCGCGGTGCGGATCCCTCCCGCCGGCTTGAACCCGACAGCCATGCCCGTTTCTTGTGCATATTCGCGAATCGCCCGCGTCATAACAAGGCCAACCGGCAGAGTCGCGTTCGTCGGCTCTTTGCCGGTTGACGTCTTGATGAAGTCGGCAGCCGCCATCATGGCGACCAAGCTGGCCCGCGCGACATTGCGCAGGGTGAGCAGATCGCCGGTGCCGAGAATCACCTTCATACGAGCAGGCCCGCAGGCCTGTTTGAAGGCAGCAATCTCGTCGTAGAGCGCTTGCCACTTGCCGCCAAAAACGTGGGCCCGAGTAATTACTACGTCAATCTCGTTGGCTCCGGCTTCAACCGAACGGCGGATCTCTGCCACGCGCTCAGTCAGCGGAGAAAGCCCCGTGGGGAACCCGGTGGAAACGGCTGCTACTCGTACACCGCTGCCCTCAAGCGCCCGCACCGCAGTTTCCACAAACGTGTGGTACACGCAAACCGCAGCCACCTTGATTTCCAGTTCTTCGATTCCCAATCGCTTTACCAAGTCCTCCTGAATCGGGTGCCGGGCTTTGGCGCACAGGCGGCGCACGCGCTCCTCTGTGTCATCACCGGACAACGTGGTCAGGTCCATACAGGAGATCGCGCGCAGCATCCATGCGGCCTGCCAATCCTTCTTCACCGTGCGGCGGGCAACATGAGTCTGCGTTCTGCGTTCGACCGCGCTGGTGTTAATGCGAACTTGCTTTACCCAGTCAAGGCTGAGAGGAATGCCACGATTTGAAATAAGAGGGCGCCCGGAAAGCGTAGCAATGGGCCTGGTCGACTCTGGTGTGAAAGCGTTGGTGGCAGCGCGGTCGTTCAAACCATCCTCAACCCCGAAGCGTCTTCTGTTCTCGACTGACATCGATGTTCTCCGCTGATGGCAGAGCTTCGGTCCCAGCACGGACAAGCACGGAAAGACAGGCCAGACGACCGCTTGCGCATGCAATTGTACGGCAGATGAGATCGAAAGGGTACACGGGCGCAGGACGGTGACGCATGACGAGCACTTTGGCCTTGACATGATTTCAGTCCGAAAGCTAGGCTACGTCGCTGCTTCGTCGCCGGAGAAAACGATTCTGAAACATTTGAAACACCTCGGCTTTCAGATCGTAGTCGTCGCAGCCCTCCTTCTGATCTTCTTTGCCAGCGTCGTTCCTGCCTCCGCGACTGCAAAGAAGATCATTCTCGACACTGATCCCGGGTCCGACGACGCCATGGCACTGATGCTGGCGCTCAACTCACCGGAACTGGACGTGCGCGCCATCAGCGTGGTCCCCGGAAATGTGACGGCAAGTCAGGGACTGGAGAATGCGCTGCGCATGATTTCGCTCGCCAATCGTTGTGATATTCCGGTCGCGGCCGGCGCGCAGCATCCGCTTTTTCAAAAGCTCATCACGGCTGAGTTCTGGCACGGCAAGAATGGTCTGGCGAATGTCGAGCTGCCTCCGAGCAAATGCAAAGTTGACTCACGCTTTGGGCCGGACCTCATCATCCAAATGGTGCACGCCGCGCCCCATGAAATTACTCTGGTTCCCGTGGGACCGCTGACTAACATAGCGCTTGCCGTCGAAAAAGATCCCTCCATCGTGCCCTTGGTCAAAGAAGTCATCCTCATGGGAGGGTCGATCAGCGGCGGCAATGTGAATGCCGCGGCGGAAGCCAATATTTATAATGATCCCGAGGCGGCGCAGATCGTTTTCCAGGCCGGCTGGCCCTTGACGATGGTGGGACTGGACGTTGGGGACAAGACGCTGCTCTCCCAAAAGTATCTGGACCAATTGACCCAAACTCACGGTCCGATAAACGACTTCATATACTCGGTTGCCAAGTATCTGATAAATCTAGCCGCGCAGTTCGGCTCGCCGGGCACGCCCATGTACGACCCTCTCGCTGTCGGTGTGGCGATTGATGCAACCCTGGCAAAAGCGCCGGAGATGCATGTGGATGTAGAGACGCGAGGCGAGTTCACGCGCGGCGAAACAGTTGCGAATCGACGTGGCTACGTGGAGCGAAACGTGCTCCAGGGCGACCACTATGTGATTGAGGGTGCGGACAAGGTCACGCCCAACGCGAAAGTTTGTGTCGATGTCGAGGCCGATCGGTTCCTGCAGCTTTTTGTTTCCAGAATTAAAGGCAAGTAGTCAAGGATCCGGTCGTCACTAAGGAGAACCGATGTACACGCCACACGGTCTGGAAATCGCACTGCTGATGATGATTACGAGCGCCATCTGCTGGGGCTCCTGGGCCAACACATTCAAGGGGGTAAAAAATTATCGCTTTGAGCTCTTCTATTGGGATTACGCTCTCGGAATATTCCTGATTTCCCTCATTCTTGCTTTCACGATGGGGAGCACGTCGACGAGTGATCCGTCGAGCTTTCTCAACAACGTCCACGCCGCCGACGGCTCGAACATCGTATACATGCTGGTGGCGGGCGCGATTTTCAATCTGGCCAATCTGCTGTTGGTCGCGGGAATTGATATGGCCGGACTCGCGGTTGCATTTCCGGTTTCTATCGGCATTGCTTTAGTGGTTGGGGTCGTATCAAGCTACGCGTTACAGCCCAAAGGCAACCTGGGCCTGCTGGCGGCAGGTGTTGCCTGCGCCGTGGTCGCCGTGATCCTCGACGGAAAAGCTTATGGGAGTCTCGCCAGCACGGGCCGCTCGGTGTCCAAGAAGAGCATCGTCACATGCGTTGTTTCCGGAGTTCTGATGGGACTGTGGGCTCCTTTCGTGACCCATGCGATGACCCACGGAAACCCGCTCGGGCCTTACAGCGTTGCCGTGTTCTTGACCCTCGGCGCCCTGCTCTCCTGCTTGATCTGGAATGTTTACTTCATGAAGAGACCGCTGGTCGGTGAGCCGGTCAGTTTCAGCGGCTATTTCAGCGGGCCAGCTTCCGGGCACGTTCTCGGCCTCCTGGGCGGATTTATCTGGGGCCTTGGCATGGTTTTCAATCTCGTGGCCGCAAGCTTTACCGGCGTGGCGATTTCGTATGCCATCGGGCAATCTGCTCCCATGGTCGCGGCGCTATGGGGTGTCCTGGCCTGGAGAGAGTTCAAGGGTTCTGGCAGCGGAGCCAAAACATATCTGCTTTTCATGTTTGTGTTCTACGGCCTCGCGATTCTGCTGGTGGCGCGGGCGAACGGGTAGCGGAGACTTCTTGTTCAATCTAACTTTGTCCAATTTCTAAGACGATGTTTTCGGGAATTCCGGATCGACGACAGTTTCTGGAAGCTATCACGACCATGGGAGCAATCGCAGCGACCGCCAAAGGGGGAAACTCTCAGCTCGGTCTCCGGCGCTTCTGCGGTGCGCTGGCCCAAGCTCACCGGCAGTCCGGTGCTGGATAGCCTCCATCCTGTTATTGAGCACTCCCGCGATGTCCACACCCACCTTGACGCAATCGTAGAAGTGGCGGGCTGGATGGCATACGAAGAACTCCCGATGCCGGACTATCGGACGCCTTTCGGTGTGGGGTAGGGCGCTGATGAGGTAATTGACTTCGGCCTGACTGCCGATTGTGTGGACCGAGCCTTCACTAATTTTTGCACTCACTGTGAAATTCCAGGTGGAGTACTCCGGGCGGCACTGGTCGGATTCCGATGCCCTTTTCGCCTGCATGAAACGGGCCTTGGACAATGGAATTCCGATTCTCGACGGCAAGTTTCTCGCGCAGGTGACTCGCCTCGAGCTCGAACGTATTTTCTCTGCCAACATCGAATTGCCGATGCTCGACGAAAAGATGGAGAGCTGGCACCAGGTAGGCTCGGTGCTGGCCGAGAAGTACAACGGCCGCTTTCACAACTTCGTAAAATCCTGCCCGCTCCGCCTGTATGACAACGGTGCCGGACTCAGGGATCGTCTGGTAAAAGAATTCCCGCGGTTCAACGACATCAGCCAGCACGACGGCGCGACCGCCAAGTTCTACAACCTGCCGCAACTGGGGATCTGGTTTGTTTATTGGGCATTAAGGAAAAGTAGCCAGTTCGGTCTCGAAGACGTTTCCCGCAAACTATACGGCTCAGCGAACACCAGAAATATCTTTTGCTGTCGACCGGGGGCGGGACCGCGCCGGATCCATCGGTTTTCGCTGTGGAGTCGATGCGCAGTAGCCTGGAGCCAACGACGTAAGATCCGCTTCGGACAGGGTCAGGCAACAGCCAGATAGATATAACGGAAGATAAACAGAGCGGTAAGGATCCAGAGCACGACGCTTACGTCGCGATGTTTACCCGCCGCCAGCTTGACGATCGAAAAAGAGATTACACCGAGACTCAGTCCAGTAGCGATGCTGAAAGTCAAGGGTGTAGCCAGCATCGTCATGAACGCTGGAAACGCGTCGCTGAATTCCGCCCAATCGACGTGCGCGATCGATTGAGTCATCAATGCCCCTACCAGGATCAATGCCGGCGCGGTAGCGAAAGCCGGAATGGCTGCGGCCAGCGGAGAAAAGAACACGGCCGCCAGGAACAGAGCCGCGACAAAGACGTTGCTGAGTCCGGTGCGCGCCCCGGCGGCAACTCCCGCAGCGCTCTCGATATAGCTCGTCACCGTCGAGGTCCCTGCCAGCGAACCAAGCACGGTGCCCACGCCGTCGGCCAGGAGGACCCGCCCCACCCGGGGAATTTTCCCCTGCTTGACGAATCCGGCCTGCTCGCATACCCCCACTAGAGTGCCCACGTTATCGAACAGGTCCACGAACAGGAACGCAAACATGATCTCCAGCAATCCTAGGTGCAGTGCACCGCGCAAATCCAATTGCAGCAGCGTACCCCATGGATGGGGTAACGAAACGAGCGCCTGGGGCAACCGCGCCAGTCCGCGAATCATGCCGAACAGGGTTGTTCCCGTTATTCCCAGGAGGATCGCCCCGGTAATCCTGCGAGCCATCAACACCAGCGTCAGCAGAATGCCGAAGCACGCCGCCTGCACTTCAGGATCCGAAAAATTGCCGATGCTGACAAAGGTCGCCGGACTTGCAACCACCAGCTTGGCATTGCGCATACCGACGAACGCGATGAACATGCCGATACCCGCGGCCGTTGAATGTTTCAGGCAGTCCGGAATTCCATTGACGATTTGTTCGCGTACTCGGGTGACGGTCAGAACAACAAACAGAGTGCCGGACAGGAAAATCACCCCTAGCGCGGTACGCCAGGGTATGTGCATGCCAAGACACACTGAGTAGGTGAAATAGGCGTTCAAAGACATGCCCGGCGCCAGCGCGATGGGATAGTTAGCGTAAAAGCCCATGATCAGCGTAGCCGCCGCCGCAGAAACGCATGTCGCGAAGACCACCCCTTCGGCGGGCATTCCCGCCTGCGCCAGTATTTGCGGGTTGACCACAACGATGTATGCCATCGTCATGAAGGTGGTCACGCCGCCGATCATTTCCTGACGTACGGTCGTCTGATTTTCCGCAAGCTTGAAGTACCGGTCGAGCAAATGGCCCCTCCGCGGCGCCTGGATATGAGGTGAACGGGTGTTGCCTGGACTGATGTGGTAATGCACTCTAGGGTGCGCTACTAATCCAGTCAATGCAAAAAATCGCGTACCGCACACGCTCCATTAGGAGCCATCGAGGGGTATTTTTGCCGCAAGCGGATACAACCATTTCACTCGTACCTCGCAGGCGTTGGCGGTTGGCTTTTCCGGAAGAAACTCATGGCCTGAGTTGCGATGTCTCGAAGGCTCTGGGCCACGACGCGAACGGGTACCACGCTGACTTGCATCTTGCTGTACAAAGGAAGACCATTCGTATAGAAACTAAGCGCAAAACCTCGCCCTATCGTGGGTTTTGTGACACATCAGTAGGGGACCAACAGCTTGTATTTCAGGCCTAGAACGTTAAACGAAGCTGTTCACGTGCTGGCTACGCATGGTGGTCAAATCTTGTCGGGAGGCACGGATTTTTTCCCCGCGCTGGGTGATCGACCGGTTCCTGGTTCGGTAATTGACATTTCTGACCTCACCGAAATCAAGGGCATAACTGTCGCGTCAGACTATGTCCGCATCGGAGGGCTCACGACGTGGAGCGGCGTGATGGCCACTCCGCTGCCCCGTTGCTTCGAAGCTTTGAAGAGCGCAGCCCGAGAAATTGGTGGGATTCAGATCCAGAATCGGGCAACGGTAGCTGGCAATCTGTGTAATGCCTCCCCCGCAGCGGACAGCGTACCCCCGCTCTTGGCGCTCGACGCCGAAATGGAACTTGTCTCGGCCGCTGGAGTGCGGCGTGTATCGCTTGCAGACTTCATTGTGGGCAACCGGAAGACCCTTCGTCGTCCAGATGAGATTCTTGCCAGCGTAATTGTTCCGCGCAAGCTCGACGATGCCGTATCCGCTTTTTTCAAGCTTGGCGCCCGGCGTTACCTGGTGATTTCCATCGCCATGGTGGCGGCGCTCGTAAAAACGGACAGTGCCGGCTTAGTCGCCGAAGCTCGCGTAGCGGTCGGGGCGTGCTCGGCTACCGCACAGCGGCTCATCGCTCTGGAGCGGGCTCTGGTTGGCACACCGGCACGCGTTGGGCTGGGCGCAACCGCCTCATCACAGCACCTCAAGCTGCTCTCGCCGATCGATGACGTGCGCGCCACCGCGGCTTACCGGGACGACGCTGCTCTGACCCTGGTGGAGCGCGCTCTCGATGCTTGCGTGGGGAGCGGCTGACATGGTTACGACCACACCTCTCCAGCCCGCCTCGCCGACTTCCATTGTGTTTTCGGTGAATGGCAAAAGTGTAAGCGCCTTGGTTTCGCCAGTCGAACGTCTCTCCAAGGTACTGCGTGAGCATCTCGGACTGACGGGAACCAAGGTCGGCTGCGACGCCGGCGACTGCGGAGCCTGCACGGTCCTCGTTGATGGTGAGCCGGTCTGCGCCTGTCTGATTGCAGCCGGACAGATCGAAGGGCGCGAAGTCACGACGGTCGAAGGACTCTCCGCACGCGCACCGATCTACGACCAGTTGCAGAAGTCGTTCTTGCGCCACGGGGCTGCCCAGTGCGGTGCATGCACTCCGGGCATGCTGGTGTCGGCAACCGCGCTGCTCGAGCGCGACGCCGCCCCGGGCGAAAACGAGGTCATGGAGGCGATCGGGGGCGTGCTCTGCCGCTGCACCGGTTATCGCAAGATCATTGCCGCCGTGCTCGACGCTCGCTCCGACAAAACCGCTGAGCCGTCGCCGCCGGCTGGAAGCGCTGTGGGCCAGAGACTGGTCCGTCTCGACGGCAAGGGCAAGGTAGATGGCACAGAAATCTTCGGGGCTGACGAAATTCCAGCCGGAGCACTCGTGGTCCGGGCAATCCGCAGCCCCTACGATCGGGCACGATTCCGCTTCGGCGATCTCAACGCTTTCGTGGCCACACACCCTGGGATCCACCGCATTCTCAATGCGAAGGACATCCCGGGAGAGAACTGCTACGGCGTAATTCAGCCGTTTGCGGACCAGCCGGTGTTTGCCGAAGTCGAGGTGCGGTTCCGAGGCGAAGCCGTCGCCGCTGTGGTTGGCGATCGAGAAGCCGTCGAAAACCTCGACTGCACAAGTTTCCCGGTCACGTGGGAGAAACTGCCGGCGCTCACCACGATGGCAGCAGCGCTCGCCCCGAACGCTCCCCGCATCCATGCCAGTCGCGAAGGAAATGTGCTGGTCCGAGGCCGGGTCGTTCGCGGCAACGTGGAAAAGGCCTTGGCCGAAGCGGACGTGGTCGTCGAAGACAAGTACGAAACCGGATTTGTCGAGCATGCCTATATAGAACCAGAGGCCGGCTTTGCCCGGCGGGTCGGAAACCAGATCGAGATTCAGGCCTGTACCCAGTCGCCGTACATGGATCGTGCCGACATGGCGAAGATTCTCGGGATCGCTCCCGAGGCAGTGCGCATTATTCCTAGCGCAGTAGGAGGCGGTTTCGGTGCCAAGCTGGACCTCTCCGTGCAACCGTTTGTTGCCCTGGCTGCCTGGATTCTCCGCCAGCCGGTCCGGATGGTTTATTCGCGTCCGGAATCGATCATCTCGACCACCAAGCGTCATCCTGCGAGCATTCGTCTCCGTGCGGGTGCGACTCGTGACGGCAAGCTCGTGGCGATGGACTTCGCCGCCGATTTTAATACCGGGGCCTATTCCTCCTGGGGCCCGACCGTGGCGGCGCGGGTCCCCGTCCACGCCTCCGGACCCTACCTCGTTCCGCATTACCGCGCGCTGACCAGAGCGGTGCACACGCATTTGGTTCCGGCGGGAGCATTCCGTGGGTTCGGGGTGCCACAAGCCGCAATCGCCCAGGAGCAGCTTTACGACGACCTCGCGGACGGGCTTGCGATGGATCGGTTGGAATTTCGGATCATGAATGCGCTGGACGATGACACCCCCACGGTCACCGGCCAGGTACTCGGCGAAGGAGTAGGAATTCGCGCGTGCCTCGAAGCGTTGCGGCCCAAGTGGATTGCCGCTCGTGCCGAGTCCTCAAAGTTCAACGCGGAGACTGGCGGCCCTCTCCGTCGCGGCGTGGGTGTCGCCGGAATGTGGTACGGCTGCGGCAATACTTCCCTTCCTAATCCCTCGACCATCCGGGTGGGATTGAAACGCGATGGCAGGATTGCGCTTCACCAGGGTGCGGTGGATATCGGACAGGGTTCCAACACCATCGTTGCCCAGATCTGCGCCGATGCACTCGGCGCTCCCATCGATCGCTTCGACCTTCTCTCCGGCGATACATCCATCACTCCCGACTGCGGCAAGACCTCCGCATCTCGCCAGACTTTCGTCACAGGCAAAGCCGCGCATATGGCGGGTACGGCACTGCGCCGCGCCATCTTGGGCTTGGCCGACGGATGCGAATGCGCCGTGATTGCCTTCGGAGATGGTTGCGTCGTGGTCCAAGAAGGCGAGAAGCAGCGCACCATCAATCTGCGCGATTGGGCGCTGGATAAACACGGCTACGTTCTCACAGGCGAGGCCACCTTCGATCCACCCACCAATCCGCTCGACGAAAACGGTCAAGGCACCCCCTATGCCGTCTTCGGATTTGGCGCGCATATGGCGGAGATCGCCCTCGATACCGAACTGGGCACAGTCCGGGTGCTGAAGATCACCGCCGCTCACGACGTCGGGCGTGCCATCAATCCGACCCTCATCGAGGGACAGATCGAAGGCGGCGCCGCGCAAGGTTTGGGGATGGCGCTCATGGAGGAATTCTTCCCCGGGAAAGGCGAGAACCTTCACGACTACCTGATTCCCTCCGCTGGGGACATGCCGCCGGTTGAGTCGATTCTCATCGAAGACCCGTCGCCGATTGGGCCGTTCGGCGCCAAGGGAATCGGCGAGCAGGCTGTGATTCCGACTGCTCCCGCGATCCTCAACGCCATCCACGATGCGACTGGCGTACGCATCCGCCGCGTGCCCGCGACACCCGATCGCATACGAGCGGCGATCCTGGCCGCCCGCATGGAAGAGAAACATGCCTGAAGACGACGCCATCCGTTGCGATGCCTGCCCAGTCCTCTGTTACATCAAGCCGGGAAGGACAGGTGCGTGCGATCGCTACGCCAATGAGAACGGACAGCTTGTGCGGATTGATCCGCACGTGGTGCTTGATCGCGCTTTGTCGCGCGGTGATTCTGTGGTCCCTTTCCTGGATCGCGATCGGGAGTGGGATGGCAGCATCGTGGGTGGCCCAGAGACCTTCGTCACTGCCATCGGCGCCGGCACAACCTATCCCGACTACAAGCCAGCCCCGTTCATTATCTCTTCCGCGGTCCAGGGAGTGGACATGGTCACGGTCGTCACCGAAGGCATCTTCAGCTACTGTGGCGTTAAGGTGAAGATTGATACCGACCGCCACTTGGGGCCGGAAACAAATGTGGTGCGGGCGCAGGGTGAGCCGGTCGGACACGTTACGACTAGCGAATATGGTTCACAAATGCTCTCGCTCGGCGGCGTCCGCCATCTAACCGGCGGAAGCCGCAGGGAAGGTACGGTGACCTGCGAGACACTGCTGAATCTGTGCGGGCGGAAGCCGGTGGAACTCACGGTCGATGAAGGCGCAACCGTGCTGGTCCAGGCGGGCAAGCCACCTGTGGTTGACGGCGTACGGGAAGAGCGCATGCGTGTGGGTTGCGGCTCAGCCACCATCGGCATGTTCGCCAAGCAGTGGTTCGGGAAGGTCGATGAAGTGGTCGTAGTCGACGACCACATCACCGGCGTTCTCTCCGAGCACCAAGCCGGCAAGCTGCTGGGGATCCCCGCGACTGGAATCAAGATGAAGGGGCACAGATCCACTCCGGGTCGTTACTTCCGCGTCGCCGAGCCCGGAACCGCCTGGGGCGGTACAAATATCGAAGACCCTCTTTCCATTCTCCAGGATTTCAATCCAAAGATTGCCTGGCCCAAACTCCGAATGCTCATGGTGAGCACAACGGGCGAGCATCACGCCTATTTCGAGCTCGATGAAGCTTTGCGGCCGGCGGAAAAAGAATTGCCCAGTTCTCTCACTGAATCTGTGGACCGAATCAAGGAAAATTGCGAACCAGCGCTCTCTACGATTCTCTTCATGGGCGGCGCCGGCGGCTCACTGAGGGCCGGTGTCACCGAAAATCCTGTGAGGCTCACTCATTCAGTGAGAGATGCGCTGACCCGTGTCACTTGCGGCGGTACGCCGGTTTACGTCTGGCCCGGTGGGGGTATAACGTTCATGGTTGACGTGAGCCGCATGCCCGAAAACGCGTTCGGCTATGTACCCACACCGGCACTGGTTGCCCCCATAGAATTCACCCTTAAAACTAAGGACTATGCCGCCTTGGGCGGCTACATGGATCACATTCGTCCTCTGGACTCCATCATGCAT
>Ga0209526_10001074_pt1 | contig 18067 bp, 17 predicted proteins | sample JacPinW_OM2H0_M1_FD_188566 | JGI IMG/M metagenome (GOLD analysis project Ga0209526, IMG submission 188566) | Forest soil microbial communities from Algoma, Ontario, Canada - Jack Pine, Ontario site 1_JW_OM2H0_M1 (SPAdes) (version 2) | ecosystem: Environmental > Terrestrial > Soil > Boreal... | reverse complement strand
TGGTTGGCGGTACAGGCCGCAAGCTTCGGGCACGCTTGTGGCGGAGGGAATTTGGCAATTCCACGTATCGTAGAACCACGTAATCGGCCGCAGCGAGGTGCGCTGGTAGAATAGGTAGTGGGGACTGCGATGCCCCGACAGCCCCGACATCCAAGGCGCCATGTCCAAAGCCGCCCCACTGAAACCTCCGTATGCAGCGACTCTCGCTGCTATACGGCATGGCTCACATCTCTGCGCCTTTTACGAGACTGAAGACGATCTGCTCGACCTTGTGGTCCCATTCTGCGCGGCTGGCTCCCAGCGACGCGAGTTGTGCGTGTGGATGATGCCGGACCACATCGATGAGAACACAGCCGGAAGCAGTGCCCGTAAAACACTCACTGAATCCGGCACCGAGCTCTACGCGAGCCGCGAATTTTATCTGCAGGGAGCGTCCTTCGAAGGCGGGCCAATCGTCCGCTTTTGGAATGAGAAACTGCATCAGGCCATCGCGACCAGTCATTCGGGCCTACGCGCCACTGGCGACACAGGCTGGCTGGAGCAAAGGGATTGGCACGCGTTTCTCGAGTACGAAAACGAGCTGAACCGCGTAATAGCCGACAGACCCATCGTGGTGCTTTGCACCTATCCGTTTTCGGCGTGCAAGGCGGGAGACATGTTTGAAGTCATCCGCGCGCATCACGTGGCGCTGGCAAAGCGGCAGAAGGAGTGGGCTGTTATAGAAGCGCCTCTGAGCGACAGCAATGCGGACGCGTTGGACGTAGCCAAACGGGTGGGCTCGCTGAGCCAACGTGAGCGGGAAGTGCTGACGGGCGTCGGCGGCGGGCTGCCGGGCAAACAGATTGCGTTCAATCTCGGGATCAGTATCCGCACGGTCGAGGCGCATCGTGCCCGTGTACTAAGACGGCTGGGCGTGCGCACCATGGCAGAGGCGGTAAGACTGTGGACTCTGGCCCGGCACTGAAAGAGGCAAAGGCTTCTCTCGCTGGCGGATTTTTTTGCAACAGCCGGCACTGAGGAGCCCGAGCTCGGCAGCGGCTTCTACTCCGCCCCGGTTCCGATCGGCAGCTACAGCCGGCGCTGCTCGCGCAGGAATGCGCGGCACTTGGCGCCCGGCAAATACGTGCCGGCATCAAGGAGTACGAGTGTCCGCTTCGGAGGAAATTTAACCCAGCCTGCGGATGACAGAAGTTGGCCGATCGGCGACGGTCGATCCGTACAACAGGTCCCACAACGCTACGCGGGTAGGTTTCCCGCAATACCCATCCGGGCGCCCGATCGGTCGAGCACGCTTTGTTTGAAGGGGATTGCCAACAGCTGCCGGCGCAGCGGTCTCCGCGTCAACGGATCTTCTTCCAGTGATCGACAAACTGTCCAGCGGCCTTTGCGGTGAAGCCATTCTTGTCAAAGCTCAACACCACTCCCTCGCCCGCCGGCTCGAAGACAATTCTTCCGTCCTTCAGCGTGACTGGACTGCAGTGATTCGTGACCGCCGGTGGCTCATTGCTGACGCCAGGCTTGTCGAGATTGTTTCTCGTCGTGAACACGATCCACTCACAGTGCTCGCTTGCAGTCAGCGTATACCGGCTGATCGTCGACTCGGACGCCACCTTGCCGTCTTTCTCCCTCACGAACAGATTAAAATTACCTCGGCCATGGTTCACGCTGTAAAGAGCCTCGATCGCCGGAGGGAGGATTTCCTTGCCATCGGGCATCACCCGCTTTACGAGTTCGTAGGTGCCGGCGATGTCGGTAGTTGAAGCGGGCGTGTCCGCGACAGGCGCATCGGCCGCCCACGTCGACCCGGCGAAGCCCAACAGCGCGCCCAACGCCCAGCCGCAGATCGCATTAGGTGTTCTTCTCACCGCATTCCCCATCCTGGTTTGATTTGGCTTCTGGCAGCTTATCTGGCTTTCGTTCGCCAATGAACGGGGAGTACGCTTCAGCCCGGACGTCGAGTGTCGGTCTTCCGGCGATCTTTTGAGCTTCGAGAATGATTGTTACTGGCCGATCGGCGGCAGGCACCGTACAAGAATTTTTTCGCTAACCGCTTATGGACGAGCAGCGTCCGTTGAGACCCACAGAGTCTGAAGGCGTAGCTAAAACTCGCCGACCCAGGCGTCTCCCGACCGTAATGCAATCAGTTCGATCGTTCTATATTCGCTAGGGTCTTGCGGCGGCTCACGTACACTGCGCGCGACCCATGGGGCCACGGGACGGACAGTTTGACTTTCTGGTTAGATCGTTATAACTTGTTGATTATAAAATAAAATAAACGCAGAATGCCCGGGAGAGGACTCGAACCTCCACGGTAAATTCGTCCGCAATCAAAGTCTTAGCGCGATGGGATTTCTGAGTTACCCAGAACGTTACCCATGCCAATGGCGCGCTGGGGTGAGCCCGCTTGGTATGCGTTGGGAGCGCATGAGCCGGCACCGTGATCACCCGCTCTCAGCGTCATTGACGCACTGGCCGGTGTTGACCGAGGCTATGTGTGAAAACCAAAAAACGCTGGGCGCGTACGATTGCTAGCGCGCGATTTCAGAGTGCAAATTCGTATGAAATCGCACCTACGTGGCTGAAAATGCCATGCACAAAAAGGGCCTCGGGCGTTTTCACACATAGCCTAGACCCTCCAGAGACGATGATGGTGCTCGATCAGTGCCAGCGTAGCCCACGCATAACCGGGAGTATCGCCGTGCGCTCGCATAATGAGTCCTCCGTGACAACAGTAAGCTATTGATTTATTGACGCTCTGTGTAAATCTAACTCGTGTTACTGCAAAAGCACCCACCGCAAGGGAAACTTAGCTCACGGGGCAAAGGTCAAACTCACACTGTTCGATCGGAGGTTACGATGCGGCGGGCAACGGTATCTGCGAAGCGCTCCTTGGGGGCATTGCACGTCCTCGTTGCGCTCGCTTTGCTCATCGCGGGCTCCCCACTCCTGGCCTGCGACCCACGACCAGTCAAGTCTGACCACACGGAGAAGGCTGCAGCTCCGCCCGATTCAGCGCCTGCGACCGCAACGGAGCGCGACCGGGAACTGGTGAAACAACGGATGCGGCTGTGTCAGCAGCGCCCGGAGATCTGCATGCAGCAGGCTGAAAACAAAGCTGCGGAAGCGCCCCACCCACCCACCGAGGGCCAGGTGGGTAAGTGAGGCGCGCGCGTCGCTGATGGCCTACAGATCCAGGCGATAGATCCCGCGCCCGTGCGTTACGGCGTACAGCGAACGCGAAGCCGAATCGATCACAAGTTGGTAAACAGCCACCGGCGGAAGTGCGCTGCCGGCGACACCCCAGGTCGTACCGCCCGCCTCGCGAACTACGACCCCGTAGTCGGTCGCCGCGTAGAGACGGCCGGTCTGCGGATCGAACGCGACTCCCAGAATCGGTTGATCGCCCAGGTTCGCGCTGATGTCGCTCCAGCTCGCAGTGCCCGACTCGCGCTGGTAATGCACCTCGAACACGTGGCCCGGTGTCGCCGGCGTATAGGCGTTGTAGCCCGAGAACGTCACGAATGCGCGCGTCGGGTGCCTGGGATCGACCGAGATGCCGCTTGGGAAGCGGGTCGGCTGGCTGGCGGTGTCGATCCGGTGGAAAACGACGTCGGTCGCATTCTCTGCATTGGCGTTGGTCGAGACGAACACCCGGCCCCGGCGCGTTCCCACCCACAGCGGTGAGCGCTCTGCGGCGCCTTGCGCGTTGGGGTCGCCCTGCGCGATTGTCACGACGTACGAGCCGCCCTTGTCAGCGCCATATTGCGGGCTGACGAGGTCGCCTGCGTTGCTGGCCCCGCCCGGTCCTCCGAGCGCCTGCCAGTTTCCGCACGGCTGTGCCAGCGTGCCGAAGAACTCGTTGCAATACGTGTCCATGTAGGACTGTCCGCCCAGGTCATCTGTAGTCCTCCAGACGTGCTGCTGTCCGATGAACCACGTTCCGGAGACCCGCAGATCGGCGATCAACGGCGAATAGAAGCCGGATGCCTCGTTGCTCGGGTTCTGGAAATTTGGAACGTCGAAGATGTCCCAGCCCAGCGGATCGTTGCCGCTGAAATTGATGTCTCCCGTCGTCCCTGTATAGGTATGGAGGCGGTTGCCCGCTGAATTGATGGCCCCCTGCCCACCGTCGCCGCCGACGGTCTCCAGCCAGTTGGTGCCGTCCCAGGCCCAGGTTCCGTTGTCCTGCGTGCCGCCGATCAGGCTGCCGCGCGGATCGCGAGGATCGAGTGCGATACCCTGGTACTGCAGCGTGGCCAAACCCGCATTCAACACGATGATCTCGTTCGGTATCACGCTCAGCCACAGCTGGCAATTGGTCAGATCGGCTCCGGTCAGGTTCCGGTAGGCCGGATCCGGATGGGCCGGGTCCGGCGTCGGACCGCAGAACTGCGACGTGTTGGTGAATTTGCCGTCGGTGCGCACCAGGCCGCCGTCGGAGCCGACGAACGCCACGTTCTGCTGGCCCGGCGCGAACACGATTGCGTGCTGGTCCGGATGCATGCCGTTGGGAACCGGCCCCAGCGTGTCGTTCGTCATGTCGGTGAAGGTCGCGCCCGCGTCGGTCGACCGCATCACGGCTCGTCCGTTGGACAGAGTGGGAAAGCGGAAGATGTCGTCGTACTGCATCGCGCCGCCGATCCAGACTTGATTCGGGCGGCCACGCGGCGAGGCGACGAACATGTCGTACCAGCACTGCGTGCGGCAGAATTTGTAAGAGCCAAAACCCGGCGTGCCACTGGTCGAATTCGACAGCTGGATCCAGCCGGAATTGCCGGATGCGCCCGTGAGCTGGACTGCCGGCACGTTGGCGTTGTCGGTGCGATAGAAATTGGCCACCCCGTTCACGTCGGAATCGCCGACGTAGATCCGTAGCCCTTCCTCCATGGGAGCCAGATCGAAGTCGGTGCGAGAGTTGGACGAACCTGCCACGGCCCCGCCGCCGCCCGATGCGAACACCCGTTCATAACCGCCGCCGGGTTTGGACCGATAGACCCCGTAGTCCATGATTGCAAGGTAAAACTGTGTCCGGCCTTGCTCCGATTCTTCGACGCGCCGATAGGCCTCGATCTTGGTCACGCCGCCGCGGAAGAAGTCGCTGCCGTTTGCCGTGGCCGGATTGACCGTGTCGCTGGGCTGCGAGAAGGCCAACGTGAATGTCTGGCCGCCATCCATCGATTCGTACAGCCCGATCTGCGGTGCGTTCGGCGGCGTGTACCGTCCGCCAGCCGTCGACGACAGGCCATGACGGGCTACAGCGGTGCCGATCAGAATGTGGCTCGCATCGACCGGGTCGACCGCGATGGCGCCGACTGCGCGATTGGCCGACACCGCGTAGCTGCCCGCCACGAGTTCCCACGAGTCGCCGAGGTCGGTGGACTTGAACAAGCCAAGGCCGGCCTCCGAGTCGGACGAACCGTTGCTCTCGCCCGTTCCCACGTACAAGGTTCTATGGGAAGCATCGGTCGGATCGAAAATGATCGAGCCGATCGCATCGGTGGGCAGCCCCTGACTGACCGAGGTCCACTGCGGCGTGCGTGACAGCGCGTCCGACGTCCGCCAGATGCCGCCGCCGGCGGCGGCTACGAACAGCGTACAGGCTCCCGGCGCGCAGCTGGACGAGATCGCCAAGGCCGTGATACGGCCCGAAACGACCGTGGGCCGCCCCGTATAGGTCCAGGGCCCGCTGACATTTCCTACCGTGGGCCCTAACAGCTCCCAGGGCTGGGCGACGGCCGGATCGGCATTCAAGGCGGCGAACGCTGCGGTGGCGCCGCGCTGCTGAGCTGCGCCGATGAATGCGTTCGGTAGCGCGGCGTTGGTGTATGGGCTCTCATACCCTGCGCGAGCACCGAGCAGGTCGTCGGGGCTGGGGGCAGTAGAAAAAATGGTATCCCTGATGCTGTACACGGGTTTCTGCGCGAGCGCGCTCGAACTGGCGAGCACTGCTATCGCTGCTAGGTATCCGGCGAGCGCCCGGACCAGATGTCTGTTGTGTGCGCAAGTCATGGAGGCTCCCCTTAATCCTTATGCGTTGTCGCGTTAGTGCTACCACGCGGAATTTCTTCGAGCAGTGGTTATCGCAACTCAGTCGAGGCAAATACGCCGGCGGTTGCTGCAAAGCAAGTGGGGCATTACCCGCATTTGGCGCCAGTGGCGCGCACGGGCGCAACCGTCAATCAGGGGGTGGTATTCATGTGCGTCGACAGATGTTTGACCGCGGTGCGAGCTCTCGCTCGAGGCAGACCCAACGTAACTTACACAGGTGCAGCCGTGTCTGCGGATTGTGCGGTGCGCTATCCGGACCTGCCGCGACGCAGGCTCCAAGAGAGTTCTCAATGGAACTCGGCGTGGTACTCCGAGGGCGAGCGGCCCGTCAGATACCTGAAGTGGTAGCGGCGGTGACAAGGAGCCAGTGAGCTCGTGTTGTGACTTGCACCGGATCAATGGCAGTAAATCCGTCCGTAGTCAACAACTTAGCGCGGTGGGGCTTTTCGAGTTACCCGCAAACTTACCCAGCCGTCTTCAGCGCTGGCGGGATACCTGTTGATAGAGCATGGTACGCGTTGATCAACGCGCATCGCTTTCAGGTAACTGTGGCGGTTTACCCGGAGCGCACCGATGCAATGAATGGAGCGGGGATCCGGCGAATCAACTGCGATCGGATCGCTTGCCGGGAAGGTCATTTCGAGCGCCTCGTCGAGACGCGAATCGAGAGACTGTTCGGACTGGGGTTTCTCGGTCATGCCGCATGACCTTTAAGCTGCGACAATCGTAGGCTGATTCCCGGCCTCGGCGAATTCGCGCAGCACCCGATGCACGAACTGGACGCAGATCGATCCCTCGCCCACCGCCGAAGCAATACGTTTGACGCTTCCGGCGCGCACGTCACCGGCAGCGAAGACCCCCGGCACGCTGCTCTCTAGCAGGTACGGCGGCCGTGGCAGGTTCCAGTGTGCATCCGCCAGCTGTTCCTTCCCAAGGTCGGGTCCGGTTTTCACAAAGCCGTGATCATCCAGCACCACGCAGCCCTGCAGCCAGCGCGTGTGCGGTTGCGCCCCGGTCATCAGGAATACGTGTCTGAGGTCGGGCGCCACAGGCTCACCGTTACGAGGCATCCATGACACGCGCTCTAGTCGATCCGAGCCCTCGAGTGACGTGAGCTGCGTACGTGTATGTAGGGTGATGTTCGGTGTGTCTCGGATGCGGCGAATGAGATATTGCGACATGCTCTCGGCCAGTCCGTCGGAGCGGACGAGCATGTGCACATGACGACAGGAGCCGGCGAGGAAAACCGCCGCTTGGCCCGCGGAATTACCACCGCCGACGACCACGACATCTTCGGCCGCACATAGCGTGGCCTCCAGATGAGTCGCGGCGTAGTAGACGCCACGACCAAGAAAACTAGAGAGGTTGGTGACAGCGGGCATCCGGTACTGCGCACCGCTGGCAATGAGGATGGCTTTGCTGCGTATCGATGGGCCGTCGGCCATGTCGACCGAGTACGGCCAGTGGTCACACTGAAGCCTTGCCGCCCGCCAGGCGACACTCAGCTGTGCTCCGAACTTCTGTGCCTGAGATAACGCCCGACCGGCGAGCGCTGCGCCCGAAATGCCGGTCGGAAATCCCAGATAGTTCTCGATCCGGGAGCTCGTTCCGGCCTGACCGCCGGGAGCGAACGTGTCCACGACGCGGACGTCGAGGCCTTCGGAGGCCGCATACACCGCGGCGGCAAGACCCGCAGGGCCCGCGCCAATGATCAATAGGTCGTGCACGCGATCATCGGCCGCCGGGGCGTTCATGCCGAGGCATTGGGCGACATCGGCATTGCTCGGGTTCTTGAGCAGCTCGCCGCCTCGGCAGACCACCACCGGGATGTCGTCGCTGCGGACGTGGAAGCGCTCGAGTAACGCCTTAGCGTCGGCATCATGCTCGATGTCGATATTCACGTAGGGACGGGTGTTTCGCGTCAGGAACTCGCGTAACCGCAGGGTGTCGGCGGAGTGGTCTGAACCGAGCAGCAATACCTCGCTGCGGCCGGACTCGATGACGCCCATGCGCCGCAGGATGAAGGCTCGCATGAACAGCTCGCTGAGCTCGGCATCGTTCTGCACGATGCGTCGCAGCTGTTCTGCATCGATCAGGAGAACTGCGCCGGCCTCACGCACGCGAATGCGCGCTAACGCGCGAGTGCCGCGCAAGGTGCTCATCTCGCCGGTAAAGTCCCCCGGGGTCAGAAGGTAGAGCAACTCATACGGCGACTCGGCTTGGGTGGCCGATGGCGGAACGAGCGCCTCGACACTTCCTGCCGCCACGACGAATACACCCCGTGATATCGCACCGAGTTCCTGGAGAATCTCGCCCGCGTGCGTCTGCTGGCGGGTGCCCTGGCGTTCCAGGCGCGCGAGTTGCGCCGCGGTGAGCTTCGGGAACATCTGCCCCCGACGCTGTTCCAGAAGAGTGTTCGCCACAGTCCTTCCTAAGGATCGAGTCGGGTCACGAAGGGAGCTCCATCACCCGCTCATCGATGTAGCACCAGCTCCAATGCTCGCCGGGTTCGATGGACGTCATAATGGGATGCTGCGTCGCATGGAAATGCTTGGTCGCGTGCCTATTCTTCGAATCGTCGCAGCAACCGACGTGTCCGCAGGTCCTGCAGAGCCGCAGATGGACCCAGGTATCGCCGAGCTTGAGGCACTCCTCGCAACCGCGACTACGTGGACGGTTGGTTCGCGCAAAATCTAAGTGGCGACACTGTGTGGGCATGACCTCTCTACCGAGCCCGTACCAATCTACACTCCAACGCGGAATCGAGCATGGACTGCCCCAGGGCCACGCGCTGCTCGGAGGTTCGCCCCTCCGGGTACTGCCAACCAGTTGATCAGCAAGCCCTATATGATCGGAACGCATTCATGGAGCATTGGCTGCAATCCCGGTTCCATATCCTTGGGCTGCCTGTAGCAGAGATCAACGGCTGACTAGCCCCGCTTCAGCGCCGCCTCGCCGGAGATCGCCGAGGATTCGCCGGGCGAGAGCAGCGCGCTGGCCGCACGCGAGCCGCCGCTATTGCTGCTAAGAATGCTGTGGGCCCGGAGCCAACTGTTCAGATACTCACTTCAAGAATGAGTTCTACGACAACGCACACCCCCACCGGCAAGCTCGCCGCGCCGTAAACCAGCCGAGTCGACGTCCTGTCTGCCCCGAATACGGTGGCCAGGAGCTCTGACGCTGCGTCAGCGACCGTTGGATGCTGACGAAACTCGGGAGTCGTGAGGAGGGAAACTGCGAGACGGACCACCCGTGTCACTCGATCGAGCGACCCCAGATGCTCCCTCGCCGCCGCGAGAGCGTTCAACGCGGCAAGGTGGGTCGCACGTCGCCCGTCTTCGATGCTCAACTCGCCTCCGACACGTCCCACAAACTTGGGGGTGCCGCCCTCGAGTGGCAGCGTGCCACTCAGAAACAGCAGGCTTCCCGTCTGTACCGCCTCAACGTAGGCGCCAAGAGGCCTTGGGGGATGAGACAGGTCGATACCAAGATCCCGCAGACGTTGTTCAGCAGTAGTGTTCGTTGCGTTGGGGGACATGACGTGCTCTGCGAAAAAATGGTCACCATCGACCGAGATGCATTCCGCCGTCGACGTGCAGCACCTCGCCCGTAACCTGACTCGCTTCAGTCAGATAGAAAACAGCCTCGGCGATGTCGCGGGCGGCCGAAATCTGCCCAAGAGGCGACAGGCTGCGTAGGAAGTCCTTCGGCGCATCCTTGAGCAGGGGCGTATCGACAACGCCAGGTGCCACGGCGTTTACGCGAATGCCGTGCTTAGCGTACTCCATCGCAAGGCTGCGTGAGACGGCGTTGATTCCGCCTTTGGTGATCATCGGGAGGGATGCAGTTAGCACCGCGAGCGGATGATCGGCGATGGTAGCGGTGATGCTCACCACGCTGCCGCCGGTTTTCTGCGCGAGCATCTGCCTGATGGCCAGTTGGGTCGTGTAGATGAAGCCGTCGAGATTCGTGGACGAAAGCGCCCGAAAGTCTTCCGGCGTGTAGTCTGTGAAGGGCTTTGTGAAAAAGATTCCTGCGTTGTTCACCAGTGCATCGAGCGAGCCGAACCGCTTCACTGCCGTTGCGGCGATCTTCTCGGCCGTCGTGGCGAGAGCGATATCACCATCCACAAGGGCAAGAGTCTCGGAGCGCTGCAGCTCGGACTGGCGACTGATATTGCGTGAGTTGGCCACTACGTTGTAGCCACGCTCCAGGAACGAGTTCGCAATCGCCGCGCCAATGCCCTGAGACGCTCCAGTCACAACGACGGTCTTTTGCTTCGTAGCCATCTAAGTAAGTCTCCCGCCTTTGGTCCGTGTCGGTTGCGTTGCTGGAACGAATTCTCGGGCCTCCGGTCAGGATTGATTAGATGGTAATCTCTGCAATCTGCTTTCCATAAATGGCAAAATTCCTCTATGGCGGACCTCGACAACATCCTGATATTCGTTAAGGTTGCGCAGTTCCAGAGCATCACGCGAGCAGCACGCTCACTGGGATTGCCGATTTCGACGGTGAGCCGTCGGTTGTCGGTACTGGAATCCGAACTCGGCGTGTCCCTTCTAAGGCGCACCACGCGGCAGGTAACGTTGACTGCGCAGGGGCGGGAGTACTTCAGCCAATGCCAGGAGCCGCTGAATCTCCTGCAAGAAGCTGAGCAGGTGCTGACGCAGGCGCAGAAGAGACCGGAAGGTCTGCTGCGGATCACCGTTCCGGTCATCCTGAGTCAGGAGCCTTTTTTCGATTTCACGTCTGCGTTCATGAAAGACCATGCTCGTATCCGAGTCGAGCTAGTGGTTACGAACCTGTTGCTCGATCTGATCGCGGAAAATATCGACGTCGCGATCCGCGTCGGAGAGTTGCAGGATTCTAGCGTCGTCGTGAGGCGGCTCGGCACGAGCGCTTATTGCCTAGTGGCCGCTCCGGAATACCTGAAAGGCCGAACCCTTCCAGCCGAGCCCGCCGATCTAGTATCCCACGACTGTGTGATGTTCAATGCCAAGCACAACGAGCGCGACTGGGACCTGATCAGCGGTAGAAGAAAGGTTAGGGTCCATGTGTCGGGCGCAGCCGCGAGTCGCGACATCAACTCGGCCCGCGCGTTCGTGCACCGGGGCCTTGGAATCGGGTTGTTACCTGCAACGTACTGCGAGGAAGACATTGCCAATGGCAAGCTCATCCGCCTGCTGCCGAAATGGACTTCCTCGCCGATACCCGTTTTCGCGCTCTACTCGAGTCGAAGGTTTTTGCCTTTGCGAATGAGTCTCTTCCTAGAGGCGCTGGCAGGTTGGAAGAGTCCGCTCTGGATCAAGGATTAGTCGGCATACCCAAGGAGCGGGCGCCCACTGATGCTCTGAACTGGCCACTTTGACGAATATCAGGATGTCGTCGAGGTTCGCCTTGCGCGGTCACTTTGCCGTTTATGGAAATTACATTCCAGAGTTTCCCATCTAATCAGCAGCAGTGTGCAGCCCGACAATAGGGCGAACCAGGCGGGTGATTGGAACCCGAGCAGATAAGCGAGAAGGGGGTGTTCGGCGCTGGCGTTTGATACAGGAGAGTTTTCAATGCTTCGCAAAGCAAGAGCTGTCTGGCGCGGCAGCGGTCGTGACGGGAATGGCGACCTTTCGACCGACTCGGGCGTGCTCGCAAACACGCCATATTCATTCAGAACCCGATTTGAGAACGAGAAGGGAACGAACCCTGAGGAGCTGATCGCCGCCGCGCACGCAGGGTGCTTCACGATGGCCTTGGCCTTTCGACTACAACGCGCGGGTTACATCCCTACGGAGCTCAATACCGAGGCAGCCGTCACCCTCGAACAGGACAAGGAGGGCTTCCGTATCAGTCTCTCCGCCCTGACATTGCGCGCGAGCGTACCGAATCTGGATCAGGACACGTTCGCTCGGTTGGCGCATGACGCCGAGCAGAATTGCCCGGTTTCCAGGGTGCTTAGAGCCGAGATCACGCTGGACGCAACGCTGGCTTAAACCTAGATCGTCGATCTCATGAACTCGCCGAATATCGCTGTGTGTTCATCTGAGCGGCATATCGATCTGCTGCCAACACGTCACCGCAGAAATGGCGGTGCGGAAGACGAGCGGGCAGCGAGGATGGAGATCGGTATCGCCGAGATTGGTGCAATGGTGGGCGGACTGATTCGGCAGGGGTGCCCACTGCCCGTCGTTCTCACAACTCTTTGTCAGCTCTTCGACTCCAGCGTCAAGGGATTTTTGAGCAGCGTACTTCTTCTTGACCGAACCGGCGTGAGGGTACGAAATGCCGCCGGACCTGGCCTGCCTGCCAGTTACGTGAAGCAGCTTGAGGGGAGGCAGGTCAGGTGGATTGAGGCTTCGTCTGGAGCCGCAATCTACGCAGAGACCCCAACAATCGTATTAGACCCAGCGGGGGATGTGCCGGAGGGGGCCGCTGAGGCGGCGCCGGCCGCTCCGGCCGGCCTCAGGCAGCATGCGGTTTCGCCCATTCTGTCGCTAACCGGGGAGCCACTCGGAATCTTTGCGGTCTACCAGCGCGATAGCGACCGCGACGTCATGCGCTGTCACTGTGCACTCATCTCGAAGTTCACCCAGGTCGCGAGTGCCGCCATTGAGCGAATGCAAAAGGACGAAGCTCTCAGGCGAAGCACGGACCTCCTCGAGAGAACGGAACAACTCAGTTCAACCTGCTGCTTCTCCTGGCGCGTTGAGACGGACGAGATCGGTTGGTCGAAAGCGCTCTGTCAGCTCTTCGAACTTGACCCGGCAGAGGGGCCGGTGACACTCGAGCTCATCGCCGATCGCCTCCATTCCGACGATCTCCCGTCATTCCAAGAAATGATCGAACGGGCCCGAAGCGGGGTGAGTGACCTCGAATTCGAGCATCGGATACGCCTTCGCGACCACTCAGTCAGGTACCTACGAGTCGTTGCGCACCGGGTTCGCGATTCGGACAGCCGATTGGAATATATCGGCGTGGTCCAAGACGTGACACAACGTCGACATACCGAAGATGCGCTCGCCAAGCTGCGAGCCGAACTCGCGCAAGCTGCGAGGGTTACCAGCCTTGGAGTGTTAACGGCGGCGATGGCGCATGAGGTCAGCCAGCCGTTGGCGGGCATCGTCACGAATGCAAGCACCTGTCGGCGGATGCTCGCCGTGGATCCTCCGGACGTCGAGGGAGCGCGAGAAACCGCGAGACGCACGATCCGCGATGCCGAACGAGCGTCGGAGGTGATTAAGCGGTTGCGCGCGCTTTTTTGTAAGAAAGGTGCCACCAGCGAATCGTTGGACCTGAATGAGGTAACGCGGGAGGTGGTCGCGCTTTCGCTAAGCGAGCTCGAGAGAAATAACGTCGTTGTCCGGACAGAGCTTGCCGAGAAACTGCCACGAATTCAGGGCGATCGCGTTCAGTTGCAGCAGGTCATGCTAAACCTATTTCTGAACGCTTCAGATGCAATGCGCAGTGTCGATGATCGTCCGCGGCAGGTTGTGATCAGGACCGCACGGGACGAGGGCAATCATGTGCGACTGAGCGTGCGAGATACCGGGGTGGGTTTGCAGCCGGAATGCGTGGACAGGCTATTCGATGCGTTCTACACCACGAAAAGCAGCGGCATGGGAATCGGCCTCTCCGTGAGTCGCTCGATTATCGAGAGTCATCAAGGCCGTATATGGGCTACACCAAACGATGGTCCAGGAGCCACGTTCGCATTTTCCATCCCCTGCACACCGATGGAGGTGACGGGCAGTCTAGGTGACGCCCGTAATTTTGGCAGTGCTCGACCGTCCGCCGCGGTGAATGCAGGCGAACGCTCTGTGAGGCGTCTGCGACCGTGATAGTCGAATGTCCGCTCGTGTCTATCGTCGATGATGACGAGTCGGTGCGCGAGTCCCTACCTGACCTCTTGAGAGAGTTTGGCTACTCGGCTCGCGCGTTCTCGTCGGCGGAAGAGTTCCTCGCGTCTGATTGTGTTGGTGAGACCAGATGTCTGATCCTCGACATCGCCATGCCTGGCATGACCGGCCCCGATCTACAACAGGAGTTGACGGCTCGTAGACAAATGATCCCGATCGTCTTCATCACCGGTCAGACGGAGGACACCATCCGTCCGCGCTCGCTCGAAAGGGGTGCTGTGGAGTGCCTGTCTAAGCCATTCAGCGACGCAGCCCTGCTTGAGGCGCTCGATGCCGCATTCCGAGAGCGCGGAGCGATCTGACGAGAGGCGTATGAACTCAGCGACGGCATCCGCCCATCCTTCGCCGTCCTCTCACGTGTCGCACGAGAGACCTATAGTATTTGTCGTTGATGACGACATCTCGGTACGCGAATCACTGGAATCGCTGATTCGCTTGGCAGGCTGGCAACCGCAGATATTCGGATCAGCGCAAGAATTCCTTTCTCTCCCACGTGTCTTCGTCCCAAGCTGTCTGGTATTAGACGTTGCGCTTCCCGGCCTCGACGGCCTCGAGCTGCAGAAGCGCATCGCTCCTGTTCGCACTGATATGCCGATCATATTTATTACGGGCCACCCGGATGTGTCCATGACAGTGCGTGCTATGAAGGCGGGAGCCGTAGAGTTCTTGACCAAGCCGTACGGCGATGAGGTGTTGTTAGGCGCAATCGAGCAAGCTATCGAGTCCAGCCACCTTGCGTTGCGTCGTGAGGCGGGGCTGCGATCCATCCGAAGCTCTTATGCCTCTCTCAGCCCTCGTGAACGGCAAGTCATGGCATCGGTGGTTCGTGGCCTGTTGAATAAGCAGATCGGTGCCGAACTCGGCATCAGCGAGATCACGGTCAAGGCACACCGAGGCAAAGTTATGCGCAAGATGAAGGCGGGCTCGGTACCGGATCTGGTCAATATGGCTGCGCGACTGGAATCCTCACTAGGATCGCAAACGGGTCGGGGATCTTTGGACTGGCTCTGACGTCTTGCGTCACCCTGGGGGAGCCAGGTAGTCACCGAGGCGAGTCTCTGCGTCGCCCGGTTTGTGAAATCCCCGTGCCATTAACCTCTTGATTTTCTCCTGCGCGGCCGGTCGAATTATTGAAGCCATGCACGCATCCCAGCCCGCTTGTACTTCGACGTCTGGCGGCAGACTTGCGGCGTTAACCAGCCGCTTGGTATTTGCGATTGCCCACTTATCGAAGGAGGCAATCCGACCCGCGAGCCTATCAACGAACCCGTCTAGCTCCGCATCCGGTAACGAGCGATTCACATAGCCGTACGATTCGGCCAAGTCACCTCTAATGTCCTCCGAGCTCAGGAGGACTTCCAGCGCGCGTCCGCGCCCCATGAGACGCGGTAGCCGTGTCATCGGTCCGCCGCCGGCTACCAATCCAACACCGACCTCCCATTGCGAGAGAAGTGCGTTCTCGCGACTCGCAAAACTCATATCACAGGCCAGTGCGATCTCACTTCCGTTTCCGGTGGCACGGCCCCTTATCATGGCGATGGATACCACGGGAGCGCGCGTGATGCGCACCAGGATGTCCGGCCAGGCGGGCAAGCCGGTAGAACCTGCCGGAATTCCCGTGAGATCCTCGAGTTTGGCAGTGAAGTCGGAATGGTTGAGGAAGAACCCCTCAACGGCACTGTCGAAGACGACTACCTTGAGGTGCTGGTCCGTTTCAATTGCCGTGATGATCTCCCGGAACTGCAGAACAAATTCCGGACCCATCAGATTAAGCGGTGGGTTGTCAAACGTGACGCGCCAGCAGGCCGGAGATACCCGGTCAAGCCGAATCTGCGTTGCCTTCGTGTTCGTTAGCATTGGATTCTCCGGAGCGCACAGGTAAATGCTGTGTGCTGCCGGATTCTTGGCACAGAATGGGAGCGGTACCAGTGTACGAAGGTATCGCTTGGGGCGTCGCGGTTAGTGCGCGCAGCAATCGACCGCTTCATTGCTCAATCAGTACGGGCCTCCACGCGGGACCATCGGACGATGGTGGATGTCGATGGTCTACTGATATCTATGTATCGGCGATACCAAAGTGGTATGGCGCCGCCCGTGCCGGGTTGGTGTGATACGGGCCGAAAAGGAGATCACCCCATGAACACCTCGACGTTACCGCCAGACCCTTATGCCTACCTGCCGCAAGTATCCTCTTTTGTGATCGAGAGTAACGACGCACGAGACGGGGAGCCCTTGGACCCGAAGTTCGCGCACTCCTGGTCAGCGGGCAGCAAGGACAGTTCACCGGAGCTGCACTGGTCGGGCTTTCCGAAGGAAACTCGCAGCTTTGTGGTCACCTGTTATGACCCCGATGCTGCGACCGGCAGCGGCTTTTGGCATTGGATGCTGGTCGGGTTGCCGCCCAATACGGTAGCGCTTGCGCGTGGTGCGGGGAATGGCGGCGGTCTACCCAAAGGCGCGTTCCACATTCGCAACGATCTTGGAGGCAAAGCGTTTCTTGGCCCGGCGCCGCCCAAGGGAGACAGGCCGCATCGCTATGTGTTCGCTGTACATGCACTTGACGTTCCCGCGTTAGACGTCACCGAGGACATGTCGCCGGCTTTTGTCGGCTTCAACATGGGCTACCACACTCTGGCGCGCGCGGTGATGCGTCCGACATTTGCGTTCTGAGTGATTGCATGCAGGGAAGATCGGTGAAAGGTTGCGACGACAATCGGAAAGTCGTCACCGGCTCACCCTAGACCCACCAACACCTTAGTCCAATGGCTGAGCAAGCGCCCGGGTGCTCAGATGAGGCAATTCACACGTGGGCAAACGGTGAGGCACGAACGGTCACGGATATGGCTACCAATGCCGGTGGCGGTGCTGGTCCTCCTGTGTCTTTACGCGACGCAGCTTTCAGGCGTCGACGCCCAGCGCGTCACTTTAGGGGTTGATTCGATAAAGGGATCGCGTATGGCGCAGCTAACCACCTATCGCTCCATATCCATACAAGGTGTTTCGATCTTTTATCGGGAAGCTGGTCCAAGAGACGCGCCAACCATCCTGTTGTTGCACGGACTTCCGTCCTCGTCGCGCATGTACGAACCATTGCTTACTCGTCTCTCGGACTCCTATCACCTCGTTGCACCGGACTATCCCGGGTTTGGTCGCAGTGACTGGCCCGATCCAAAGCTCTTCCCATACACCTTTGACCACATTGCCGAGCTCATGGGTGCTTTTGCTGAAGCTTTGCACCTTGCGCACTACACGCTGTACATGCAGGACTACGGTGGCCCGGTTGGGTTCCGCATGGCACTGGCCCATCCTGAACGCATTGACGCATTGATCGTGCAGAATGCCGTGGCACACAACGAAGGCCTTGGGGCGATTTGGAAGACTCGAAGAGCCTATTGGGCGGACCGCGTCACCAATGAGTCGGCGCTGCGCGCGAACCTGCTATCGCTGGCCGTGACCCGAACGCGGCATGTGGGAAGCGACCCTGCTGTCGAACACTATGATCCCGATCTATGGACCGATGAGTTTGCCTTCCTGAGCCGCCCTGCACAGGCCGACATTCAGAGTGACCTTTTTTATGACTATCGCATGAACGTGGCGGCATACCCGACTTGGCAGCAATGGATGCGCAAGGTGCAGCCGCGACTGCTGGTCCTGTGGGGCAAGTACGATCCATCGTTCGATCCTTCCGAGCCGGAAGCCTATCGCCGCGACGTGCCGAGCGCCGAGGTACACATTCTGGAGGCCGGGCATTTCGCGCTGGACACTGCAGCGAATGAAATCGCGGCATTCATTCGCGGCTTCGTGCCCGTGCCGCGTTAGCACATCGATATGTCGCGCCTCGTATTGCTTCGCACAATGAAGGCAGCGCCTTGCGTCACGGCATCCGGCGAACGTTCTCGAATCCGCGATGCCCGTCCCCCCAACCCTAAGGAGCCGAGCATGTCCGCAACCGGTTGCTCCACGTTCTTCCGCCGCTTCCGCCGAGTCGCGGCCGGCCTCGCCGCCAGCTTGGCGCTGGGCGCCCTGTCGGCGCACGCCGAAACTATGCCCTTCCCGGCCAACTTCCGCAGCTCGCAGGTAGTGGCCGCCGATGCGACGATCAACGTCCG
>Ga0209526_10001072_pt1 | contig 18098 bp, 16 predicted proteins | sample JacPinW_OM2H0_M1_FD_188566 | JGI IMG/M metagenome (GOLD analysis project Ga0209526, IMG submission 188566) | Forest soil microbial communities from Algoma, Ontario, Canada - Jack Pine, Ontario site 1_JW_OM2H0_M1 (SPAdes) (version 2) | ecosystem: Environmental > Terrestrial > Soil > Boreal... | reverse complement strand
ATAGTGCGCTGTGCGGAAACGCACGCGCCACCTCAGGCAAACGCATGTGTTCCGCTAGCATCAGCACCATGACTGTCCCGCGGAATGCATCCAGCGAGATCAGCCGAGTGGTGCCTTCAGCTTTGCGTTCAGGTTCTGTTACCGGCGCTTCTGATACGGGACTCTCAACCTGCGCGCTTTCGATCACAAAGAGCCCCTATGGCCAACTCAGGGCCTGATGCGAAGGTATTCTCGTTCTCGCTCCGAAGTTCGGCGATGGCCCTCAGGTCTGAACTGCAAAGCCTGGGAAGTCCGAATCGACGTTCCACTTACCGCGTGTGAAATCGGGGAATTTCTGGGGAGCGCCATTCTGTGCCACAGATGTTTCACTTAATGGAGTAGGCGCACTCCATGCGGCGGCGTCGTAGACATTGATATCGGGCACGAGACCCCTTTTCAGGCAATCCATGAGCCTGCAATTCATGACGTAGTCCATTCCGCCGTGGCCACCCATTTTGCGGGCCAGTTCTCCGGTTGTCTTCCAGAGTGGGTGCTCGTACTTTTCGCGAAACGCATCGATGTTCTGCCAATCCTCCTGCTTTGAGCCATCGACGAAGACACGCGGCGGGTAATCGGCGAACGCGCCCTTTGTGCCCGAGATCGAGTTGAGGCGGCTGTAAGGTCGTGGGTTGACCACGTCATGCTGGAGAAGAATCGTGCGGCCCCTTTGGGTTTTTATGATGCTGGTGTTCATGTCACCGCAGATGTACTTTTCGGCGCGCTTCGGGTTCCCGTCAGCGAAGTTCGCTTTCACATACGCGCTCAGCGAGGCCTCGGACGAACTCACCGAAACCATGTAGTCGAACAGGTCGCCACGATGGATGTCCATGTACTGGGCCACCGGGCCTAGTCCGTGCGTCGGATATAGATTGCCATTGCGCTTCATGTGCGGAAACCGGCGCCACAGGCCCTCCCCTTCACTCGATGTCAAAATGCTGCGCAAGTCGTGGAGATAGGCCGCCTCTCCATGCGTGATTTCGCCGAATAGTCCGTCGCGCGCCATGCCCAAGACCATCATCTCGGTAGAACCATAGCAGCAGTTCTCCAGAATGACGCAATGCTTGCGAGTCGCTTCGGAAGTATCGACGAGGTCCCAGCACTCCTGCAAAGTTGTACAGGCAGGCACTTCGACGGCAGCATGCTTGCCATTCTTCATGGCGCTGAGCGCCATCGGAACGTGCCAGTTCCAAGGGGTGGCTATGTAGACGATGTCGAGGTCGAGCTGGGTCAAATTCTTGAAATCCCATTCGCCCTTGCTGAACCCTACGGGCTCTGGTTGGCCTGCGCTTGTGACCGCCTTCTGCGCTCGCGCCACTTTTTCCGGTACCAGATCGCAGATCGCCTTGACCTCTACCTTTTCAATTGCGAGCAAATCCTGCGGCAAGCTGGTACCGCGTCCGCCGATGCCGATAATTCCCAGGCGCACCCCCTCTCTTGCCTCGAACGGGATGCCGATCATCGTCGACTTCGCACTTTTCGGTGTGCCAACAAGGAGATCAGGACCCAGAATGTCGGTCGCAACTACGAGTCCCGCACCGCCAATCGCGGTGCGCTTTATGAAACTCCGTCGCGAGATTTCTTGACATTCTTTATCCGTTGCCATGTGGTGGCCTCCTACTAGTTGCGATCTGGTCGGATCGATATTAGTTCTACACCAAAGTGCCCTGATCTTCACGCCTGTCGTTCCAATGACGCTGGCCAGCAATCTTCTCGCGAGCCGTACGCTAGATAAGAAGGTTACGGGATCAGTAGTACGTCCCACCTTGGCGAACATTGAATACCCGCAAGACCTGCTGGATTGCGAGCAAACTGCTAGTTCCTGCGTTCCCGCCGCTGTTGCAGGGCTTTCTGCAGAGTCCAGTCCAGCGCCCCGCTCATGATGGCATCTTCAGCATAGCGCGGAATTACAGTCACCCCGATGAGATACTCCACCTGCAACTTTGCCTACCAACTCTTAAAACCAGGTTCTAGGTTCTTTCTGCCTGAAAAGAGGGAGGGGCCAGACTCGTGGATAGTTGGCAAACCGGAACCTGAGGATAATCGTTTCGGGCGCCCCTGCCCGCCTGGATAGACGCGTCTTGCACATCCGGACACCTGACTCGAACTCATTGGTTGGTTCTGTGTGCCAGAGGTGTGCCACATCCGGCAAGTATTCCGCTGCGGTAGCCGACTCTCGACATTACGGCCGATCAGTCGCCAACGGTGCATCGCCTGACTCTCGACTTAATTTTTGTGCGACAGGTATGCCAGACAAGCTCGGCTTCTCTGCGTTTCCGACTCTCGAGCGGAGTTCGGTATTCCCATTGACCTGCCCGCTCTGCTGGCGTCTTTGCACCATGCAACCGTTGACGGCCGGCAGTCATTGGTTACGCATCCGGTTGCACCGGCATGACAACCTTCTAGCGACTCTCAGCAGCCCCAAGCGAGCAATATTTCTCTCTCATTCACGACTGAATTGAGGGATTTAGGGTGATGGGGGTCGGTATAAGAAACAGCAACAATCAGTGGATAGGCAGAATAGAACGCATTCTCAACGCACGGAAGCTAAGACTTTAGAAGTTATCTCCGGTGGCAGCACGAACAACATCGGCTGGCCAGGGAAGGGCACGGGGCGTTCCAGAGTTCGCACGTTAGCCAAGCGAATACCATAGCCGACAATAGGCGTTCCTGCCTACTCATCTGGACTACTTTATGCTCCCTAGCATTCCTCGTAAGTCCCTGAAATTACCTTTCCATTTGCATTCGATTCCTTCCGCGCTCACCAGGTCCTTTTTCTTCAACACCGGTTCAGGCAGTAGTATCGGTTTTGGTAGTATTGGGAACAATTGTCTGAATACGTCAGCGGTCCTGACGACGCGGCTTTACCGGACGGCGCCTCACCTGGAACGCCCGTGTGTTGTTTTTCTAAGATCAGTTTCCGGCTCTCAGCACCCAGTTCGCAGCTCATGCAGAGCGGAAGGATGCTTGGATGAATAGGCTATGGCCGTTGCTCCTGCTGGTTTCGCTGGCCCCGGCACAGGAAACTCGTCACTTCGCATTTCAATACCGCTTCACCGTGAAGAATGTGCCTGCGGGGGAGCGGTTGCGGGTTTGGATTCCCGCAGCGCACTCGGATGAGTTTCAGGAAGTAAAAGTGGTCTCGGCCACCGGCGACCTGGGGTGGAGAAGAACGCACGAGTCGAGGTTCGGAAACGAAATGTATTATGCCGAGACTGGCAAGGCATGGCGGGCGGACTTCAGCTTTGAAATCGTTTACGACGTCATCCGCCACGAGCGTCTGACACTGGGCGCGGCCAGGCCGCGTCTGGCCGAAGTGCAACTCAAAGATCGCGATCGGAAAGAATATCTGCAACCTGACAAACTGGTTCCTGTCGCCGGACTTCCTGCCGATCTGGCGCTGAAGGTGACCCAGGACAAGACCACGCCGCTGGATAAGGCGCGGGCGATCTACGACTACGTCTTCACCACCATGCGCTATGACAAGACGGGCACCGGTTGGGGGCAGGGTGACGTCCTTTATGCCTGTGAGGCCAAGAAAGGCAACTGCACCGACTTTCATTCCCTGTTTATTGCCATGGCGCGCTCCCAGGGAATCCCGGCGCGATTCGAAATCGGGTTTCCTCTCCCGCCCGACAAGCATTTTGCCGAGGTTGCCGGCTACGACTGCTGGTCCGATTTCTTCGAGCCGCAACATGGATGGGTTCCGGTGGATATTTCCGAAGCCTGGAAGCACCAGGAAAAACGTGACTACTTCTTCGGTGCCCACGACGTGAACCGGGTGCAGTTCAGCATGGGACGAGACTTGCGCCTGAACCCCGCGCAGGGTGGCCCACCCCTGAATTATTTCGTCTATCCCTATGTAGAAGTGGGGGGAAAAGAATACCCCGATGTTTCCCTGGCATTTTCTTTTGCCGACGTTGATGGGGGAGCGAAAGCGGCACAGTAGAGTCTAGCTGAGCGTTGCTCGGCCGGGCGGGTGTCATCACGAGCGCCTAGCAGACTCATCGCTCCGCACGACAGGTGTAGGACGGGGGTGTGCATCTATTCCGATTTCTACGGTCAACATCATCAGTGCTGCGGATTATACCCCTCCGAACCGCCGATTATTCCCGGGTCACGGGAGTTTTCTGGGCGCGGCATCTGGGAAGTCTGCCGCCGACAATCGCTCAGACTCCTCGCGAGCGACGGGCAATACAAACGTTTTCTGCGTTCGGGGATTAGTACCGATAAACGTTAGAGCTGTATCGGAAGCGAACCGGCGCGACAGTTTCGGTCAGCTTGGACCTCAGGAGTTCGCTTGTTCGCGGCGGACGCTATGAGATTTCAATCGACTTTAGTTTGGAAGTTGTTGAAAAGCAGAGTGCTTGCGGCGCGATCTTCGAATCGGAATTCATTGAACTAACCAAGAAGCTCAAGCTCACGATCGCCTGATCGTAACGCGAGACAGACCATTCTGCAAGACTCCTAGTCTCGAATTGTCAACCGACATTAGAAATGTCCCCTTTTCGTCGTGCATCGGCTGAAACCTCAGAAATTAGGAATCTGGCGGGTAGTTGGCGTAACATCGCGATATCACTCATTGACGGGCTGTTGAGGTTTCAAGGACTCAGGCGCCAACGTCATGGCCTCCCAAGCATCGCCCGCCTGTTATCGACCATTGCCAGCAAGCACGTAAACTGTCGGAACTTTCGGGCGGTCGGCCCGTATATATTGGGACATCCTCATGGAACATCATTAATTAGGAGGACTCATGCCCTCCCTTAGCAAGAATGCCAGGGTCGCAGGGATCCTTTACATTTTGAGCTCGCTGTTTGGGATTGTGCGCCTGATCTACATTCCCAGCACGTTATTGGTGTCGGGCAACGCGGCAGCGACGGCTAATAAGATCGTTGGACACGAGTTGCTCTTCCGCTTCGGCATAGTCAGCTACCTGCTCTGCAGTGCTCTGTGGATTTTTGTGACACTGGCTCTTTATCGATTGCTTAAGGGAGTCAACCAGACGCTCGCAGTGATTATGGTGATCATCACCGTGGTGGTCACGCCCGTCTTCTTCGTCAACGCAATCAATGATGCAGCCGCCTTGTTCTTTGCAAGCGGCGCCGAGTTTCTGTCCGCCTTCGACAAGGCGCAGCGCGAGGCTTTCGTCATGCTGTTCGTCAATCTGCATCACCAGCTTGATCTGGCCAGCGAGTTCCTTTGGATCCTATTTCATGTTCCGTTCGGGCTGCTGGTATACAGGTCGCGTTTCCTGCCCCGCGTCTTAGGGGTTTGGCTGATGATGGTCGGCTTTGCCTACTTGGCCCTGAGCGTGACTGGCTTGCTGTTTCCGACCTCCGAACACAAAGTTTGGAACTTTGCTCAACCCGTCCTGACGGGAGAGGTGGCGATCATGCTCTGGCTCGCCATCACGGGTGCGAAGGAGAAAGCTTAGCCGCAACATCCTCATAGAGCCAAATGTCACTCAAACCCCAGTAGCACTGCCGGAGCGAGTCCCCCGCTCGTCGAGAACTCCGAAACTACCTGTCCAAATGGTCGACAAATCCATAGCACTCATCAGCCTGTTCTTGGGCTAAACCGCAGCGCGCGAACCAGCTACGATTCTAGGATCCGGCCAATTTTGGGAATTGCATATCCCTTTACCGGGAATGTGCGAGGGGAGTCCAAAATACCTCTTCCGACTTGACGAATGATTCCATCTCGCTTTGGTGCTCCGGCATTCCGACAACCGGTATGTTGTGCGCCTGGATCGATTTTAGTTTTCGCTGGGCCTGCTCCGGTGTAAGCGGGACGCGCCGCGGCGGCGGCCAGGGGAGACCACGCGGCGCCACTTCACTGTCAACTTTGCGCGATTCAAATGGCCGGTTCGGCGGACCCCAGGGGGAAAAGGCCACGCGGGCAGCCCGTGGACGAGATAAGTATAGAAAGCGCCTTTATATCCCACCTGTTTTGCCGCGTCACGGACAAACCAGAATGACGCGCGATGGTCGATGTGGCCATCGGTTTCGTCGGTAACGTAGATTTCGGTGGGTTGGAGCGTGGTCAGCAGTTCAACCAAGTCGCCAAGCACAGAGCTGCGTTTGTAAGGAGCAGGCTTGCCATGCACGGACGTGTGGTAATCCTTCTGGATGAGCGCATAGGTTTCGTTCTTTTTGGTGAATTGCTGGCGGATTACCTTGTTATCGGTACTGTCGTACAAGTTGCCCAAATCGCCATCCGGGTACCCAAGTACGATAGGGTCATCGGCTTTTCCACCCAGAATCTCAAGTGCACTGCGGCTCTCGGCCTGGCGTAAGCGCGAAAGCGCGAAAAAATCATCGGACCCGAGGTGATCCACCGGCTTATGGGTGACGCCGGCCGCTGCAGCGTCGAACCCATCCCCGCTGGTTATGACAACCACGTATCTTTGCGCCAGAGCCGAGCGTTGACAACTTTTCCGAGCAGTGAGAGACTTCTGACCCTGGAAGAAGTGTGACTGGAGTTCGTTCCCATTCGTGGATCGTTGTCGGATGACCCACCTTGCAATCCTACTCATCTCCCGAATATAGGCCAGCGTTGAATCGCTTAAACGGCGCGCATTTTCCATCCTTTTGTGGTGGTTCTCAAAAGCTAGTTGGCGATTCCAGCAGGTTGGTACGCTTCGGCTTTCGTTTGGTCGTTGTGGCTTTGGCAATGAGCGTGGTCGGTTGCAACCGGGCGCACATTGCGCGACGCCTCGATTTCAATCAGGATGTACAACCGATCCTGGCCAGTCGTTGCTTTAGTTGTCACGGTCCCGACCCGGAAATGCGCAAGGCAGGCTTGCGGCTCGATCTTGCTGAGTGGGCGATGAAGAAGCGCGAAGGCCATCGCGACGCTATCGTCCCGGGGCACCCTGAGAAGAGCGAGTTGGTCAAACGAATCGAGTCCAAGGATCCGAAATATCTCATGCCCCAAACTGCTCATGGCGAGGCCAAGCCGATGAGCGCATACGAGATCGCGACTCTCAAGGAATGGATCAAGCAAGGCGCTGTCTACCGCCCACATTGGGCTTTCGAAGTACCCGTTCGCCCGGCTGTCCCCCACGATAGGGGGAGTGATGCTTGGGCGAAGAACGCAGTAGACAATTTCATCTTTGCAAAACTAAAAAAAGAAGGTTTGCAACCTTCGCCGGAAGCCGATAAGCCGGCCCTCATTCGCCGCGTAACGCTTGATCTCACCGGGATGTTGCCTACACCAGAGGAGGTCCAGGCATTCGCCAGCGACCCTTCTCCCGAGGCATACGAGCATCTGGTCGACAGACTGCTCGCACAGCCAACTTTTGGCGAACAACGGGCACGCTACTGGCTCGACTACGCCCGATACGCCGATACTTACGGTCTGCATTTCGACAATAGCCGCGACATCTGGCCTTACCGTGATTATGTGATCCGCTCGTTCAACAACAACAAGCCCTTCGATCAATTTGCCGTTGAGCAAATCGCTGGCGACCTGATGCCGATGAAAACTCTCGATCCCCTGATCGGCAGCGGTTATGTGCGCTTGGGTGTGAGCAGCAATGAAGGTGGGACAATTCCCGAGGAGTTGCGCGTCAACATCGCACGCGAGCGCACAGAAACATTCGGCGCCACATTCATGGGACTTACTGTGGGTTGCGCAGTCTGCCACGATCACAAGTTCGATCCGACTACCCAGCACGATTTCTATGCCCTGAGCGCGTTCTTCAATAATCTCGACGAAAAACCCTTTAATGACGATCGCCCAGTGTGGGCGCCTGTCGTCCGCGTTCCGAAAGCCGACAAAGAGGGGGTGTACAACCGCATACTGGCCCACTGCTCAGAACTTCAGTGGAAACTGAATGCAATGCGTCTCGACGCCCGCAATCTGGTGGCGCACTGGCTGGCGGCTAAGAAGGACCTTGCGCGTCCAGTCTCCACCGACGGACTCATTGTTCGCCTGCGGCTGGATGAGGGAAGCGGCGAAGAGTTGAAGAACAGCGCGCCAAATGCAAATCCCGCAAGCGTCAAGACAACGACGATGAAACCGGAATGGGGAGAGACCACCTGGTTGTGGCCCGACTTCCGCATGCAGTCCAGCACGCGAGTGCTGCTTGGGCAGGCTGGCGACTACGAAGCGAACCATCCTTTTTCTGCGGGCGGTTGGTTCATGTTCCGGTCAGCGCCGTTTCATCCCGGCAGTTTCGGAACGCTGCTGTCGAAAATGGAATCGACACAGCACGACCGCGGCTGGGAACTCGCCGCCGATGAGAACGGCACTTTAAGCGTGGCTTTGGTCAATCAAGCGCCGAAAGAAGGCAAGCTGAAAAAAAAGGAAGATAAGAAAGACTCAGGCAAAAAGCCACCAGTCGCGAAGGAACCTTTCGACTATCCGACTCCACAGGACCTCAGCAAGAAGGATCTAGCGCCGAACAAGCCGGCCGAACAGCTAAAAGCCGAGAAAGAGGAAGAGAAAAAGGCAAAAGCGAAGGCGGAGGCAGAAGCCAAGGCGAAAAAGTCGAAACCCAGCGAAATGCCTGACGAGAAGCTGCCCGAGGTCGCCATCCGCGTCGCCGCTGAGAAGCCTCTACCGCTTGACAACGCGTGGAAGCACATTTTCTTCACGTATGACGGCTCAGGCCGCGCCTCCGGCGTCAGGATTTACGTGAATGGTGCGCAGGCCGCAACGCGTGTGCTAAGGGACAACCTTGACCGATCGACCATTCGCACGGACGCTCCCATGCAACTGGGCTGGCGCAATCCAGAAGAGCATCCCGCGAAGGATGCGCGTTACCAGGACATCCGTCTATATGCGCGGGCCCTTGCGCCGGACGAGGTCAACCGGCTTCCGTTCGAGGACTACGTAGCGGAAATTGCAACACAACCGGCAGCGCAATGGTCGCAAGACCAATCGCACGTTGTTACCGAGTACTTCCTCCATAATGTTGATGTCACTTGGCGGCGGATCCGGCGCGAAATGGCTCCCCTCGACGGGCAATTGGACCACCTGTCCGCAGGCGGCAACTTGACGCTGGTTTCCTGGGAAAAGTCTACCGTCCCTTATGCTCATGTGCTGACGCGAGGAGTGTACACGGCGCGCACTGAGCGAGTTGAGGCCAACACGCCACACTTTCTTCCGCCATTGCCCCCAAACGAGCCCCGTAATCGCCTTGCTCTCGCGAAATGGACCATCAGCCCAGAGAACCCCCTCGCCGCACGCGTCACCGTCAATCGTATGTGGTACGAGCTCTTCGGCACAGGGCTGGTGGAGACAACTGAAGATTTTGGAATAATGGGACAGCGGCCCACGCGTCCCGAATTGCTTGACTGGCTTGCCGTCGAGTTCCGAGACAGCGGATGGAACATCAAGCACATGTACAAGCTGATGGTGATGTCGGCTACGTACCGGCAAAGCTCGAAGGCAAGCTCGCAGCAGCTAACAAAAGATCCTAGGAACGTATTCTTGTCTCGCGGCCCGCGGTTCCGGATGGATGCTGAGATGGTTCGCGACATCGCGTTGCAGTCCGGCGGGCTGCTGGTACAGAAAATCGGTGGACCGAGCGTCAAGCCCTACCAACCACCCAATATTTGGGAGCAAGTAAGCTACCCGACCAGCGACACAGTACATTACGCGCAAGAGCATGCCGATTCGCTCCACCGGCGCAGCATGTACACATATGTGAAACGCATGGCACCTCTGCCTAACATGGATGCTTTCGATGCTCCCGCGCGTGACGTGGTCTGCACCAGGCGGCAGCGGACCGACACACCGCTCCAGGCTCTCGTGAGCATGAATGACGTACAGTGGGTGGAAGCGGCCAGGGCTCTGGCTGAACGTGCAATTCGTGAAGCCGGCCCGCTTCCAGAGCAGAGGATCAACCGCATGGGCTTGATTCTGCTTGCGCGCGTTCCGCCTCCACAAATGGCCGCGGTTCTGGAGAAATCGTTTAGTGAAATGCAGAAGCACTACGCCGCAAATCCGAAGGATGCCCGTTCTCTCGTCAACATTGGTGAAAAGAGACGCGATAGCTCGATCCCCGAGCCGGAACTGGCCTCCTGGACTATGATCGCCAGCGAAATGTTGAACCTTGATGAGACCGTAAACAAGTAGAAGGATCGTGATGAAACAGCACCCACTGTGCAGCGATTGCGAAGACAAAATCACCCCGATGGATCTACCGATTCCATCTGGGCTGAAGAAAGAGTGGTCGGTCTGCGAGTCCCGTCGCCAATTCCTCGGGCGCTTCGGGAAAGTACTTGGCTGGGCATCATTGGCAACCCTTTTCGGCGAAGCGAGCTTTCGCCATCTTGCCTTTGCATCAGGTGCCAACCCGCAGGCAGGATTGGGAGAGAACAGTCTCGGACTTCCACACTTCGCGCCCAAAGCGAAGCGCGCAATTTATCTTTTCATGTCTGGCGCTCCGCCACAGGTCGATCTTTTTGATTACAAGCCGAACCTTGCCGTGCAATTCGACAAAGACATGCCCGCCTCGGTTCGAGGCAACCAGCAATTGACCGGGATGACCGCCGGTCAGGCCCGTTTTCCCGTTGCTCCTGCACACTGGCCTTTCAGTCAACATGGGCAAACCGGAACCTGGATCAGCGATTTGCTCCCGTACACCGCGCGCATGGTGGACGATCTCACGTTTATCAAGTCGACCAACACCGATGCCATCAACCATGAGCCGGCAATCATGCTCATGAATACGGGCAACATGAGTGCGGGCAAGCCGTGCCTCGGTGCCTGGCTGGCGTACGGCCTTGGCAGCATGAACGACAACTTGCCAACTTTCGTTGTTCTTCAGACGAAGACGAATCCAAAGGAGAACAACCAGCCGGTCTCTTCGCGTTTGTGGAGCAGCGGTTTTCTTTCGTCTGAATTCTCGGGCGTGGGTTTACGGTCGGTCGGCGATCCCGTGCTTTACCTGCAAGATCCCTCCGGCGTGGATCGCGAGACACGGCGCAAGATGCTGGACGCGGTAGAAGAGATCAATCGGCAGACACTCGCCGAAGTGGGAGATCCCGAGACCAACTCGCGTATTGCGCAATACGAAATGGCGTTTCGTATGCAGTCTTCCGTGCCGGAACTCACGGACCTCAGCAAAGAGCCCGAGTCGACTTGGGAACTTTACGGTCCAGAAGCTAAAGAGCCCGGCACGTTCGCCTACAATTGCTTGCTCGTGCGGCGCATGGCCGAACGTGGTGTTCGCTTCACACAAATCTATAAGCGAGGCTGGGACGTGCACGACAATGTCGTGGGAATGTTGCCCGTGCTTTGCCAGGAGACAGATCGAGGCTGCTATGCCCTAGTCACCGATCTCAAGCGCCGAGGCTTACTCGATGACACGCTGGTCATCTGGGCGGGCGAATTCGGGCGGACCGTATACAGCCAAGGCGGGCTGAGCCAGGAAAACTATGGCCGCGACCATCACCCGCGCTGTTTTACCACCTGGATGACCGGTGCTGGCGTGCGCCCGGGAAACACCTATGGCGAGACTGATGACTATAGCTACAACGTAGTAAAAGATCCGGTGCACGTGCGCGACTTCAATGCGACCATTCTTCATTGCCTGGGCATTGACCACAACAAATTTACTTACGAATTCCAAGGCTTGCATCAAAAGCTCACCAGTCCCGTGCCGGCATTTGTGGTGCAAGGAATATTGGCGTGAGTCTGGCGGCTAAGGTCGCGGGCGCTGCTGGCGATGCGCTGCGAACAGCACGCCTAATTCCCCGAGTATGGATTGGCGCCGTCTGTGCTGGCATCTCCATTGCGCTCTTGCCGCTCTTTTTCCCTCTGGACGGTAAACCCCACGCTGACTGGCTGCAATTCGTCGGCCGCTTCCACCCATTGTTGGTGCATCTTCCCATCGGACTGATTGTGCTCCTGCCGCTGCTCGAGTTTGCGGCGACGAGGCGTCAATCCTTGCGGGATGCAGCAGGCTTTGTATTGCAGTTCGCCCTGGTAACCTGCGTCGCTTCCATTCTCTTTGGACTTCTCTTGGCCTACGGCAGTGGCGAAATCGGAACCACCGTCACACGTCACATGCGCGGTGGAATCGTGCTCGCAATTGAGTTGTTGTTATGCCTCGCCGTCCGGCGCTCATACCTTGAAGGGAAGCAATCACGCTCGTATTTCATCCTGGTCACTGCGGTTCTAATTACCCTTGCCTGGACCGCTCATCATGGCGGCTCGCTCACGCATGGAAGCAACTACTTGACGAGGTACATGCCACCTACACTCAAGAGATTTCTCGCTCCAAGCGCGGTCTCATCTCATCCCAATTCTTTTTTCGCCAGGCATATCTACCCGGTTCTCGACACGAAGTGCGTCGCATGTCATGGCACCAATAAAGAGCAGGGCGGCCTCCGACTGGATTCCTATGAGTCACTAATGGCTGGAGGCAAAGATGGCATCGTGATCGCACCCCGCAATCCCGACGGTAGCCTCCTGCTGCAAAAGGTCACGCTTCCTCCCACCGATCCTCACTTCATGCCTGCCGAAGGCCGCACTCCGTTGACACGCGATGAGATTGCGAGAATCCGGGCATGGGTATTGGCGGGAGCTCCGCCTGATTTGGCCAGCGTCCCAGGTATTTTCATTGCAGAGGATCACGACGAAGCGCCAACACCCGTTGGCGATTACAGCGCATTAATGGGCGAGATTCGGCAGATGCAGCAATCGCAAGGAGCAAAGTTGGTCCCGGTATCAGCGAATGCATCGGATGGCCTTATTCTTCGCACAACTGACGTCGCTGGTAGCTTCGATGATGCGCAGCTCGCAAAATTCCAACGGTTTGCGCCATTTATAGTTGAGGCGGAACTGGGACGAACCGCCGTCACTGATGCCAGCATCGAAACACTGAGCCAGTTTAAAAATCTTCGCGCGCTTCATCTGGAGGGTACGGCCGTGAACGGACGGACTCTCGCTAAGCTTTCCTCCTTATCGCAACTCACTTACTTGAATCTGAGCAGGACAAGAGTGACTAGCGACGCCGTCGCTCCGTTGAAAAGCACGCCCAATTTACGTCACTTGTATCTTTTCAATACCGCAGCCGAACCAACATCCACGGCGGACAGCGGCGTGAGGAGCACACAATGACAAACTTCAATCGGCGTACGTTCATGAGCCTTGCAGGAATCGCAGCAGCGGAGCCCGCTATGTCTCTTCTCGGTTCGGCCGAAACGAGATCGTCTGCATTGCCTGAGGTCCAGACTGGAAATGGCGAATGGACATACGAAGTTGTGCGTGGCTGGGGATTGCTGCCCCCGGGCACGAGCTTTGGAGGGACGCATGGCGCCGTCGCGCAGGACAATGCGGGCAACATCTATGTCAGCACACGTGCAACCGGAGTGCTCGTCTATAACCGCGATGGAAGATTGGTCCGAACCATAGCAAATGCGTATCCCGAAGTTCCTTCGATGGTCCACGCCGAGGAGCACGGAGAGGAGTTCTTCTACGCTACCGTTCAGAAAGGCATCCCCACGGAGAACTGGCTCTTTGTAAAGATGAAGACCGACGGCACAGTGGTGTTGAAAATCACCGCTCCTCCGGAAGCCGGTTTCAAGGCTCCCAATGAGTGGCGCCTTACCGCTGCGATTCCAGGTCCAGACGGTTCCAACGTCATCGCCAACGGTTACGGCGACTCGCGCATTTTCCGTTTCGACAAGGATGGCAATTACAAGGGAAGCTTTGCGGAGAAAGGAAACCGTGAAGGACAACTAGATTGTTCTCATGGCCTCACCCTCGACCTGCGTTACGATCAGCCGTTGCTGCTAGTATGCGATCGCGAAAACCGGCGCTTGTGCCACTTTGACCTTGATGGCAAATATGTCCGCTCGGTAACGCAACACCTACGCCGGCCCTGCCAGGTCAGCTTTCACGGCGATTACGCGGTGGTGTCTGAATTGGAAGGGCGCGTTACCGTTCTCGATGGAGACAACGTGCCGATTGCTTTTTTGGGCGACAATCCGCAAAAGCCGCAGTGGGCGAATTACGAACTCGATCCGCGTGACATCAAAGCGGACGTGTTCAGCGCAGCGCACGGCTGCTTCATCGATTCCGATGCAAACATCTTCGTTTCGGATTGGAACCACACAGGCCGAGTCACGAAACTCGCCAAGCGCAAAATCTGAATCTTGCAACCGCGTGGTGCGATCGAGTGCCGTGCGGGGACGAGCGACCCACATCCGATTTACAAACAAGCTCCTGACCCCTGTGGTCACGCACCTTCACGGCGGTCACACTCCCTCTGACTCAGACGGGTGGCCGACGGATGTGATCTTGCCGGCGGAACATCCGGTGCTGGCAACTTCCATGCAGATGGATCACACGGAAGATACCGGGCGGATCGCTCGGGTCTCCGCCGCGAAGTACCAACACAACTTCACGTATCCGAACGACAGACGAGCGGCCACACTCTGGTACCACGATCATGCGATGGGGGCGACCGGTCAGAATGTCTACATGGGCCTGGCGGGGTTCTATCTCGTCGAGGACGATGAAGAGCGCTCGCTGCCGCTACCGAGGGGGCGTTACGACATTCCTCTGATGGTCTACGCAAGGCAATTCAACGATGACGGTTCGTTTCGATACAACCCGCACGGACACGCCGGGGCAGACGGCGACGTCATTCTTGTGAACGGCGCGCCATGGCCCGTTTTGCGGGTGGAGCGACGCAGCTATCGCTTCCGCATTCTGAACGCCTCCAATGCCACGACCTTCACTCTTGCCCTCAGTTCCGCATTGCCCTTCGTACAAATCGCGACCGATGGCGGATTGATGGCGCGGCCTGTCGAACTACTGCGCATCCCGATGGCGATGGCGGAGCGTGTCGAGGTCGTGATCGATTTCTCAGCATACGCCGCGGGCGATTCGGTTGTTCTTCGCAACACCGAGAAACAAGGACCGCTTGGAGAGATCATGCGTTTCGATATTACCGGTCCGGCTGTTTCGGATCATGGCCAACTGCCCGACCACCTGAGCGTGATCGAGAATCTAAGGCCCGACGCGGCTGTCAGGACTCGGACATTCACCTTCGGTCCCCGCCCTGAGTTGAAGGACCACTTTCCCCCGATCTACTGGGCGATTAACGGTAACCGATTCGACCCGGAACGCGCGCAAGCGGAGTCGCGCCTTGGCGATGTCGAGATCTGGCGCTTCGTCTATGAGAAAAGCCCATTCAAGCAGACGCATCCGCCTCATGTCCATCTGGTGAACTTCCAGATACTCGACCGCAACGGTCGGGCGCCCGGCGACCATGAGCGCGGCTGGAAGGATACCTTGCGGCTGGACTCCGGCGACGATGTTCGCGTCATCATGCGATTCGACGGCTATCGGGGACGTTATTTGATGCACTGCCACAACCTCGAACATGAAGACTACGACATGATGATGCGCTTCGATGTTGTCTAAGTTCGTAAATCGCCCTCGCCGGGGCACACGGGATCGCTGATCGGGGGGTCGCGCTTGGGCGGCTTTAGGAGTCCTTCACCTATGACGATGTTACAAAACTTAAGTCCACATTGCAGATTGCTTGCATTGGTCGCCTTCTGGGTGCCGTCGGCCCTCCCTCTGCTCTCGGCCCAAAATCCGAAACAGCGGATTGCTGATGCATGTGAAAACAACTGCACCAACGCAAACAGAGTGCTTTATGGATGAGCCAGGTGGAACGTCGCATTGGCGGACATGTGTACCGCGAAGAAGAAATTGACACAGTGGACGGTCCAGTCCATCACCTACTTTCGGTAGATGGTCATGAACCGTCCACTTCGGAACGTAAACAAGACGATGATCGAATCCGTGACTTGAAGGAGAATCCGAAGGCACGACTGATACTGAGGAGGAATCGAGAGGCGCAGGAAAAGAAAGTCGACGATCTTCTTCGCGTAATCCCGGCTATCTTTCTCTTCGAGGATCAAGGCAAGCAAGGAGACTTCGAAAGGCTTGCGTTTGTTCCCAATCCCGCATACAAACCCGCGACCTACGAGGAGATGGCACTTCACGCGCTGAACGGTGTAGTCCTAGTTGATCTTCGGGAGAAACGGCTTGCTCGATTTTCAGGGACTCGCAGCCAGTGAATTTTGGTCATGGGTTGCTGGGTCACCTAAACAAGGGAGGCATGATCGAAGTCAACCGAGCCCGACTCTCGCGTGGCCTATGGGGAACAACCTTCTTTCGGACCGACTTCGATGGCCGCTTCGCCATCTTCAAGAACATTAGTGAACACGTGGACGAAACTCGCAACGACTTTGAACCAGTACCTCCCGGTACAAACATCCAGCGTGCACCGGAACAGATTGCCCGTAAATCAGCAATTTTGTCTCAACCGGCACAAGGAGATATCGAACGATCCCATGAATCCGAAAAGGCATTTTGAAGAGGGTCTCGAGATGTTTGCTGAATCGATGAATGCCGTTTCCACAACTGCTCTCGCGAGCCGCAACAAGCTCGCTATGAAGAATATCCGTAAGATGCTCCTCACGTTTGCTATCACATTGCTCGGTCTCGCAGCACTAGTGTTGTGCTACCTAATCTATCCGGGCACACCCAGCAAATCGAAGGTCATGACCTTTGAAGGCTTCATCGATCTTCCGCGAGGCGGTCCGCTTACCGTACTCGATTACTTGATGCTAGACGATCAGACTCTGTTCATTACATGTGAGTCGTCCGGTGCCTTGTTCAAAATCGCCTTCGACTCCGGTGATCTGAGAGCGAGTACCGTATCAGAAATGCCTGGAGCCGGCGCTGCCCACGGAGTCGCTCTATTGCCCGACCCGACAGTTGCATTCATCACACGAAGCGAAGCGAATACGGTGGACGTCTTCGATCCGAAGTCCCTTCACCAGCTTGCCAGCATCCCGGTTGCAGATGACGCAGATGCCATCCTCTACATCCCGTCAGCCAAGCTTCATTTATGTAGGCCATGGAGACGCGCACATGGCGACCCTGATTGATCCCGAAAAACGCGCGACGGTCGGAACCATCCAGCTTCCGGGGAAGCCAGAGTTTCCAGCCATGGACTCGGAGAGCGGATTGCTCTTCCAGAATCTAAAAGACACGAATGAGGTAGCGGCAATAGATGTTGGCCAGCGGTCGGTAATAGGGCAGTGGCCTCTCGCTCCATGCGAAGGGCCATCTGGCATGGCGATTGATTCCGAGCAAAGACGGCTCTTTGCGGTCTGTAGCGGAAATGCGAAATTGGTGGTCTTTGACCTGGAGAGGCATCGGGTCATTACAGCGCTGGGGGTCGGCGGCGGGCCTGACTCGGTCGTATTCGACCGAGGCATTCATCGCATTTACACCGCCGGAAGAGCCGGAGAGATGACGGTGATCCAGCAAGACGATCCTGACAATTATCGAGTATTGGATCAGATACACACTCACTACGGGGCTCATACCTTGACAGTAGACCCAATGTCGCACAGGGTTTTCGTGGCATACGCAAGCCTCCTGGCGCGTCCCAGAATTGCTGTTTTCTCCGCAGCGCAGTGAAGACTGTGGAGCGTGGTGATGGGGGCCCTCGGTCAGGTCGGTCGACCGAGGAATAGCCGAGAAGACAACACCGCTGCGAGCGCGACTGTGGACTTCACCACGTCAATCGTCCTCCGCATCACGGTCCACCGGAACGATCTAGTTTTGTCGAGAGAACATTTCACAAATCTTGCCTGTTCCAATACAAACCTCGACGGAATACTTCGTGCAATCTGGGTATGTTTGGACAAGCACCTTTGACGTAACGGGAGACTGAGTTGCAAGCGGAGCGAACATGGCGAAGTTGACCATTCACAAATTAGGCGAAGCGATCGTCTTTCGATGTGCCGGCCGAATCGGCTTGGGCGAATGCCATATTCTGCGCCACGCGGTTTTCAGTAATCCGCATATTGCGATTGCCGTGCGAGACATGGCGGGGGTCACTGCTATCGATGCAGCGGGCCGATCAACACCAACCGAGATGCAGTCGACGAGCGAGAATGTTTCCAGATTCGAGCCCCATGAGTATTCGCGGGGGTTGACAACACGGGCGCATCGGGTTTATGGTATGAGTTAGTTAAATAACTAACTCCTCCGAGTCGGAGAATATGCGA
>Ga0209526_10001071_pt1 | contig 18102 bp, 11 predicted proteins | sample JacPinW_OM2H0_M1_FD_188566 | JGI IMG/M metagenome (GOLD analysis project Ga0209526, IMG submission 188566) | Forest soil microbial communities from Algoma, Ontario, Canada - Jack Pine, Ontario site 1_JW_OM2H0_M1 (SPAdes) (version 2) | ecosystem: Environmental > Terrestrial > Soil > Boreal... | reverse complement strand
CGGTCGCCTCCTTCAACGAGAAGCAGGCCCGATCGACATGCGGGTGTTGCTCGCGGAGAGGTGAGCCTCACCAGTTCGAATGAGGCCGGCTATGGTGCGGGCCCATGAAGCCCTACGTCATCTGCCACATGTGCACCACGATCGACGGCCGCATCCTCGGTGGCCGCTGGCCGCCCCTGCCGGGCGGAAAGAACAGTGCGGAGCTGTTCGAGAGCACCGCGGCCAGCTTCGGGATCGGCGCCTGGCTCGTCGGTACTACGACGATGCGCGAGTTCGCCGGCCGCAACGTGCGGCTCAAGGCGGCGCGCCGGCGAATCGAGCGGACCGACCACGTCGCCGACCGGCGCGCGCGGCGCTTCGCCATCGGCGCCGACGCGAAGGGCGCGCTGCGCTTCCAGGAGCCGGAGGTCGAGGGCGACCACGTGGTCCTGCTGGTCAGCGAGCGGGTGGGCGACGATTACCTCTCGCACCTCCAGGACGCCGGCGTCTCGTATCTGTTCTGCGGCAAGGACCGCGTCAACGTGAAGGTGGCGCTCGACAAGATCCGCCGCATCCTCGGGATCCGCCGGCTGATGCTCGAGGGCGGCGGGACGTTCAACGGCGAAGTGCTGCACGCGGGGCTGGTGGACGAGATCAGCCAGGTGGTGGTGCCGGTGGTCGATGGGGGCCGCGGGGTGACGACCATCTTCGACATTCCCGGCGACCCGCCGCGCAAGGTGGCCGCCGCGCTGCGGCTCAAGTCGTACCGCCGGCTGCCGGGCGGGGTGAGCTGGTTTCGCTATCGGGTATTGGGGGTGTGACGTGTTCGAGGGCCTCGAGGGGTCGAGGCAGGACCGTCCGCGATCTCCGTGAGGTGGTGCATCGAGCTGTGGAGGACCTCGTCCCAGAACCCCTTATCTCGGGCAGCCTCTAGCACGTAAAGGCCCTCGCGCGCCCGGCCGAGCTCACCGAGCGAGAGCGCCAGCCCATTGTAGGCATATGCATGCGGCCGCACCCGAGCACCACACGGTAGAGTTGGACCGCGATCGCGCTCTCGCCGAGCCGATTGCACACGCAGGCGATGTTCTGCACGCCGTCCCAGTAGAACGGGTGATCTTCGTTGCTCAACTCGATGAAGAGCGTGCTCGCCTGCAGCGAGCCGCGGTCCTGATCCAACTCCAACCGGCAGTATCAGAGCGAGAACAGCGCGGGAGGCGCGGTCTCGCTCGCCGGTCCTTCGCGGCGGAGCAGCTCTTCGAAAGCTCGAGCAGCCTCGCGCCACCGGCCCGTGTCGTAGAGCGCGACCGCCCGATTGCACCGCGCGACGCCGTCATCGGGATCCTTCAGCAAGCGCTCTCCGTACTTGGCTGCCGCTACCCGCCATCGCTCCTCGAGCAAGGCCTTGAAGGCTTCATCGCGCATCGCCCATCTCCGATGCGCACTGAGTAGCCCCCAGCCCTGACAGGTACGGTCATGCGGCTGCGACGGCGGGAATAACGAAAGAGGGCGCACAGTTGGGTCACTGCCGCCGCCTCCAGCTCACCTTCACGCGCAAACTGGGTTGTCGTCGAGCGAGGTACATCGTGGGCCGAAATAAGAGCACCACCGCACGGCGGGCGTACAGCGTTCACCAGCTTCAGCGCGCGCGTTTGCGTTGTCCTTTCCTCACTCGCGGTAGTACCCTCCCATCCGTCGACTCACTCGACCGCGCCACTCGCGTTCACGCCCGATTGCGTGGCGTGCATGGTGGAATTCTTTGTTGTCCGCAATGACCGATGGAGATATTTTCGACGGCATACTGGACGCGCTTGGTCGAGCCGATCATGCGCTCAGTCCAGAGGAGATTGTGCAGCGCGCGAATCCGCGCTTGAATATCGGCGACGTTCGTCGGGGACTTCTTCGGCTAAAGGCGGAACGAGATGCGTTCGAAGACCACGTCGGACGGTGGTCAGCGGAAGAGCAGAGCGGGGCGCAACGAACGGCCGATGCCCCGATTGAATCCCGGAGCGCGCCCTCTGTCGTGGAGCCCACGCCGCAGCAATGGGCGCGTCCAAGCGGACAGACACAAGACGATCTCTGGGCGTCCTTCGCCAAAGGGCTGAATCGTCCTTATGAGCGCCTGCCAAGAGAGATCCCACTCGAACTTCTGGTTGCCGCTCACGAATGGTCCCTTGCGACGCCGCTGGCAATCCGGTCGAAGGAGGATCTGAAGTCCCTACCGAGACTAAACGTCGATCCTTATCTGCATCAGGTTGAGGCCGTGAAAGCGTTCATGAACCGCCTCAAGCCGCGCGGCTTGATTGCAGATGACGTAGGCCTCGGGAAGACCATCACCGTCGGCATCATCTTGACCGAATTGATGGTGCGGCGACGAGTGTCCAATTTCCTCGTGGTCGCCCCGAAGATCGTAACAGGTCAGTGGCAGCAGGAACTTGCCACGAAGTTCAACATCAGCGCCGACGTATACTTTGGTGCCGAACTGAAGAGAGTACGACGCGGCGACAATGTCATCACAACGTACCAGAGCGCCGCACGGTACATGCAGTCTCTCGAGGACGCCGGCTTCGACTTCCTGGTCCTCGATGAGGTTCACAAGCTGCGCAACTTGCACGCACCGAACCCGCCCGAGATGGCGAAACGCTTCTTGGCGATCCAGACAAAGCGTGCGTTTCGTTTCGTCGTTGGCCTCAGTGCGACGCCTCTCCAAAATTCGTTGCTTGATCTGTTCTCGGTCGCCGATGTCATTCGAGCGCCTGACCCGAATCCATACGGGAGCAAGCAGCACTTCTTCGGCACGTACGTAGAAGATCCGCCCACGTGCCGTCACGTCAGTCGTTACGCGCGGGATGAATTCAAGCGCCGAACCAGTGAGTTCATGCACCGAACGTCACGCAAGGATGCGCGGCTGCAGTTTCCCGCCCGCGAAGTCCGCATCGAGCGCGTAAAGCCTCGCAGCGACGAGCGCCGCCTCTATGTAGAGGCGATCCAGTCTGTCGTCGACGGCTCTGGTTCCGCGTTCGAGAAGATCAACTTGGCACAGACGATCCTCTCTAGCCCTGCAGCGGCAGAGAAGGCTCTTCGGAGCCGCGCAGAGAAGGAGAAGAGCGGCGGCCATCTCGCGGAACTGGCGGCCTCGATCCAGAGCAGCGCAAAACTCGAAAGGCTTCTGCAGCTCGTGCGCGCTCTGAAAAGCGAGGATCCGGACTGGCGCATTCTCGTGTTCACGCTGCGCAAGGAGACTGCACGTTTCATCGAGCGGGCCCTCGACCGGGAGGGTCTCCGGAACGTGCTCGCGGTCGTTCGTGGAGACCAGGGCGACAGGGCCAACAAACAGGCGGTTCTGGACTTCGTCAGCAGCCCGCCGAAAAAGCGCGTCCTGGTATCCACGGATGCGGGCGCTGAAGGCGTCAATCTCCAGGCCTGCAACGTCGTGGTCAACTTCGATTTGCCCTGGAACCCCATGGTGCTCGAACAGCGCATTGGGCGTATCCAACGGCTCGGTCAAGCCGCCGAAAAGGTGATCGTCTATAACCTAGTCACTGAGGACTCTGTTGAGGATGCGGTCGTCTCTCGGTTGTACGAGAAGCTCGCGCTGTACGACGCTACGATCGGTTTGGCGGAGGAAATCCTCGGTCAGCTGTCCGATGACGAGGACTCATTTGAGACGCAGATCTGGTCCCTGGTCGAAAAGGCCGTCCGAAAGCGGGACATTGAGGGAGTTCTGAGAGAGCAGCAACGAAATGCCGAGGCTGCTAAGCGTGAGCTGAACGAGCAGCGACGGCGCATGGACGAAGTCCTCGGTGCTCTCGGAGACAGTACTGCACCGGTGCGTCCCCCTGACATCTCGCCGGTGCAACCCTCGGTTCCATGGAAAGAGTTCTGGAAGGGCGGCATGGGAGCGCTGGGCTGGAGCTTGAAACCGCTTGGAGAGGGCGACACGTATGAGGCGACGTCAGCGGGCCGGAAGTCGAAGCGCTTCACGTTCGATGCAGCGATGCAATCGCGTGCTGGGGATGTCATACTCGGCGCGTACGGAATCGAGCTCGTTGCGCCTGAGGAGCGTGCCTTCGAAGACGTTACCCGCGCTCTGACTAGATATGCTCAGGACGCGACTGACATTGCTTGTATCGATGCTACGCCTGAGTTTGCCGAGCGCCTTCGCGCGTTGCTTGGGTCGCGCGTTACTCGGGTCGAGAGTATTGTTCTAAAGAACCGCCGTGCCCAGGTAAGGGTCGAGCCGATCGCGCGGGTGAACTCCAGTGTGTTCCACGATCAGTTCGACAAGACAATCGCACTAAACACGCCGATCCCACTCGATTGTTCGCTTGCCGCGGATGAACGCGCCAACGACGCCCTTCAACGCCCAGAGATCAGGGATGCCGCGACTAAGGCGCTGCGACGGGCGGTAGCATCCGATCCGGACTTCAGTGCTTTCCGAGCCTTTTATGACGTGAGACGGAAGGAAGAAGAGGATCGAATTCGAAGGGCCGCGCGTGAGGGCCTCGATTCCCAAGTCATCGAGCGGCAGGCGAACGACGCGAGGATGCGTCTCACCACACTCGACGAGGCTCGGCTTGTCGCTTGGCGAGGCAGGATTGTCGAACAGGCAGTGGTCGAGGCGACTCTCGCCCTTACAAATGGCAAGCGCGCGATCGTTTCTTTTCCGCATCGTGGAGATCAGGAATTAGAGGATGCACTCCACGTTTCTGCCACAAGAACTGTCTGCGACTCAGGACACGTCGTTGGCCAAGCAGAGTTGACTCCTTGCTCCCAAGATTCGTGCGGTTCCGTTGGTTGCCCGTCATGTGAGGAGTTTGCGACCTGTGCGTCGTGCTCTTCTGTGCGCTGCGCGCAGCATATGAGGCGATGCGATCAATGCGATGCTCCCTTCTGCCCATCGCATCTTCAGGAGGTCGACGGCGGCTCTGGCTGCCCGCGCTGCATCCAGGTCTGTGCTGCGACCGGGACCCATGCCCTCACGAACCGCCTTGTCGAGACCCAGCCTGGTCGGCACGTCCTCGCCGAGCTCACTGCAAAGTGTGACGATACCGGAGCCATCTGCGAGTTGAATCAACTGACCCAGTGCGCTGAATGCGGTCGTCGGGTGGTTCCGACGCGCCTCGAGCGTAGCGCCCTTACCGGGCAACTCGCCCACCTTGAACATTTCAAGACTTGTGGGGAGACGGGCGTTCGCGCGCTTCCGTCCGAACTCGGCCAATGCTCTGTCACCGGCAAGTACTACCAGAAGCACTTTCTCAAGCAATGTGATGTCTCGGGCAACTTGGCTCACCCTACTGCACTCGCGACGTCCGAGGTTAGCGGAAAGCAGGTGCTTCCCTCACTGCTGCAAACGTGCGCTGTCGGTTCTCAGCACCTATGGACCCCGGTTATTCACCAGCATTCCCCCCGGGGCGCGCGTGACGACGCAGAGTTGATCACCTCGCCTTGCGCTGTCCAGCGCGAGCGTCGGGCTTGAGGCGGCGGCGGTACGACTCGCCGTCGATGACCAGGTCGTAGGAGTTGTTGGTGAAGCGATCGATCGCGCTTTGGGCGCGCATCGGATCGGCGAAAGTGGCGAGCCACTCGTCGGGTCCGCGATTGGAGGTGACGATCATCGAGCCTGCGCGGTGGCGCTCGGTGAGGATCTCGTAGGCATCGCGGCTCTCCTGCGCGTCCATTGTGTCGAGACAGAAGTCGTCGACGATGAGCAACTCGACGGCGATGAGCTTGCGCAGCTCGACCTCGTGCGAGTTGTCGAGGCGAGCGTGCTTGAGCGTCTTGAGCATGTGATCGGCGCGCAGCGCCAGCACCGACTTGCCTCGCCGACACGCGATGTGGCCGAGGGCGTGAGCGAGAAAAGTCTTTCCGACGCCGACGGGCCCGACGATGGCGACGTGGTGATGCGACTCAAGGAAGCGCAGCGAGACGATCTCGTTGAGCAAAGTCTTGTCGAGCGTCACCTTGCTGGACTCGTCCCACGCTTCGAGTTGCATCGCCGGATCGAGGTGAGCGCGTTGCGCGCGGAGCGTGCTGGCGAGTCCGTCGCGGCGCGAGGCTTCGTCGGCGAGGACCAGGAGGAGGAAGTCCTGGTGAGGCATCTTCTGCTGTCGCGCGAGAGTGAATCGGTCGGGCAGCGTGTCGAGCATGCGCGAGAGCTTGAGCCTGCGCATGACGGTCTTGAGATCGGATGAGATCGTTTCGGTGGTCACGTCTTCTCCTCTGGTTTCTCCGTCTCGCGAGATGCGAGCGGAAGTGCGTACTGGCTCGATGGGCGCAGGAAGCGCGAGAGCGGAATGACGTTGGAAGCGCGCGGCGGAGGTGGCGGCTGCGGCGCGAGCTTGAGCATGCGCTCGAGACGATGCACGTCGAGCATCTCGATCGCGAGAGCGGTGGTGCACGCCTCCTCGACGCGCGCATCGCCGTAACGCTTGGCGAAACCGAGCAGCGCGTAGACGCGGCGCATGCGCGTCCAAGGCAGCGGCGCGTCGAGGAGCGCATGGGCGAAGCGGCCGATCGCCTCTCCGTGCTTGCCCGCCTGCTTCTCGAGAAAAGCGACGTCGCGCAGCGCGTAAGCGCTCTTGTGCTCGGGATAGTCGCTGGCGTCGATCGACTTGCCGCCGGGCACCTGGCGCGCGTGCGTCTTGACGAGCAGGGCGCCGTCGTAGAAGCGCACGGTGCTGCGATCGGCGCGAGCACGCAGATGCTTGCTGACGAATCGCGTGGGCAACGAGTAGAGCGCTTTCGCGACCTGCGCGCACTGGTCGCGCGCGACGAGCGGCTCGCACCACAGCGGCACGTCGTACTGCTCGCGCGGCGGGGGCAGCAGAGCTGATTTCTCCTCGGCATTGAACTGCTCGAGCGGCATGCGCTGCGTGCGCGAGTGCCGGCGCTGACCGTATTCGTTTGAGCACCAATGATCCGCGCGCTCCTGCGCTTGCTCGAGCGCGTGAAGACGCTCGCCGCCGAAGCAGTCGTCGCGCACCGGCTGCACCGCGCGCTCGACGCGGCCTTTGTCGCGCGGGCTGCGCACGCGCGCGGTGTCGATGTGAAAGCCACGCGACTGCGCGTACTCGAGAAACGCAGCCGTGATGCGCGGCGCGAGCGGATCCGCCATCTGCACGATGCTCTTGGTGTTGTCGGGGATGAGCACGCGAAAAATGCCGCCGAAGAACTCCCACGCTGCCTCGCACGCGGCGATCGCCGTGCGTGTCGTCTCCTCGAAGCAGACGTGCGCGTAGCGATGTCGCGAGCGAACCGCAGTGAAGATCCATGCGCGGAAGCGACGCCGCTTGCCGAAGAGATCCGGCTCGAGCAACGTCATCCAGCCGGTGTCGAGCTGCAACTCCTCGCCGGGGGCGCAGTCGGCGACGGGGATCGTCGTCGCGGTGCGGCCGAACGCCAGCTCCGCGACGGCGAAGCGGTACAGCGTCGCGTAGGGCACGGCGACGCCCCTGCGCAAGAGCAGCCGCCGCACTTTGTTGAGCTTGACGTGATGACCGAGGTGCTGCGCGATGAAGTCGCGCTGTCGCTCGCATAGCTCCCAGGTCTCTCCGTGCAACCGCTCCACCGGCGAGCCCAGGGCTGCGAGGACCTGCGCGAACTGCTCGTCGGTCAGCCATTGCTGTCCCTGCGTCAGCCCGCAGGTCTCGGCGGCGCTCACGTATCGGCGGACCGTCTTGACGTCGAGCCCGAGCTGCGCAGCGATCGGTTTCTTACCGACGCCCGCCATCCACAGCCTGAGTGCCTCTCTGAGCTCCAGCATGGTGACCTCGCGATAGGCCATCGGCCCTCCTCGCCCGACGGGGCAAGCAGAGTCGTAGGCGCAAAGTCACGCGCGCTGTGAGGGGGGAAAGGTGCTGAATAAAATCAGCCCGGAGGGGGGAATGCTCGTGAATAAAACCTCACGAGAGGGTCCCTACCTCGTGAGAACCGACACGTGCGCAGTAACGGGAAAGAAGGGGCTCGATTCCGAGCTGACGAAGTCTGCGGTAAGCGGCAAGCCTGCTCTGCCGTCCGCCATCGTGCGCTGCGAAGTGACCAATGAACCAGCCCTACCCGGCGAGCTCGGCTTCTGCTCCGTTTCTGGCAAGCGCGTGCTCCCGCGGCTCCTCGTGCAGTCTGCACAATCCGGCCGCTATGCGCTTCCCGATTTCACGACGTCGTGCGCCGTCTGCGGGAAGACATCACTCAGTTCCGAGCTGACGGCTTGCGCGGACACGGGACGGCTCGCAGACCCGACATGTCTAAACAGATGCGCCGTTTCCGACAAGCTCGTATTGCCGGGACTTCTCGCGAAGTGCGACGCTACTGGGCGCGGTGTCCGGGTCAGCGAACTAGCAGAGTGCCGGGACGGCGAGACGCAGCGTCGGGTCGCGAAAGATTGTGTGACGACCTGTGCGTATACAGGTCGCTTGATAGGAAAGGACCGCAGCGCGGTTTCGTCCGTTACGGGAAAGGTCGGGTGGGTTGGCGTTCTCTCGAGTTCCGACGCAAGCGGCGCGATTGCGCATGGCGATGAAATGGTTAGGTCTGTGACCGGCAAGCTTGTTCTGCCCTCGGAGGTCAGCGTGTGCCCCGGTTGCGGCGGGCGAGCGCTTCTCGAGCCTCCTCACGCCGAGGAAGCATTCGCTTGCGGATCGTGTCATCAGGTCGTTTGCGTCAAGGATGTCGCACCTGACGGCAGAACCTGTCGAGCATGTCACGCTGCGTTATCGGGGTCGGGTGAGGATCGCGCGCCACCAATTTACGACGCGCCACGAGCGAAACGATGGTCGACGGCAGCTGCAAACGCGTACCTCGTGGCTCTTTCCTACCCGCCTGCTTGGCAGCTCCTTGCAAAACCTCGCCTTTACGTGACCACACCTTCAGGACATCTGCTTTTCGACCGAACGCCGTCCAAAACGGAGCTCACGGCGGCATGAAGGCAGTCGACCGAGCGTTGAGTGCGGCGTGGCGTTCTGAATGTGCCCGCGCTGCGGGAGCGCGAAGGCGATCTCAAACCGCTCGCTGAGCATCTCTTGGAGGTGATCAACGAGGGCAACGCTAATGGATCAACTTCAACTTCCAGTAGCCGCTGGCAACCGACCCGGTGCAAGCCCCGACGGCGGGCACGGATCGTCATCCCAGACCTTCGCCTTGCCGCAAGGCACGACGTAAAGTTTTCTGTGGTTCGGTCATCGCCGCACCCTTTGCCTTCGTGGCGTGACAGTACCCCCTCGGACCTACACTTCCATGTCGAACGCGTCCGAGCTATGATCCGGACCTAAATTCGCATGTTCACCTGAGTGTTGAGTCTGTGCCATGGCGCTCAGCCGCTCCGAACAGATGGCACGCATCAAGGGATGGGACACGTCACCTGAGCTGCGTCTTCGTCGCGCCCTCTGGCGCGCAGGACTCCGGTTCAGGCTCAGGCGGCCGGGCATGCAGATACGCCCGGACCTAGTGCTTTCCTGTGACTCATCAAAGTTGGCACTCTTCATCGACGGATGCTTCTGGCACGGCTGTCCGGAACATTACGTTCCTCCACGATCGGCAATCGGGTTCTGGGCGAGGAAGCTGGCCACGAACGTAGAAAGAGATCGTCGGCAAACGCTGGTCCTGGAAAGTGCGGGCTGGCGCGTGCTGCGGTTGTGGGAGTGCGACGTGATTGAGGCCCTCGATCGCTGTGTCGCCCGCGTGCAGCATGCGCTGAGGGGTCGTCACCAGAGATCGCGGCGTGCTTGGCGCGTTGGCCGGATTGAATGGCTGGATGCCGATCGCAACCTCGAACGTCGCTGGCTCGAAGATCTTCGCGACGCCGAGCTTGTCTTGCCACGTGAGCGGCGCAGATCGACCGCGAAGGCGCGGCTGCCCACGTCGACTTGAGCTGAGACGGACGGTTCATCGGCATCGCCTAGCTAGGTCGTGCCTCGTAACCCGCAACGACCGGTCCAGCTGCCTAGACCGAAGGTGCGCAAGAGCGGCCAGGAGCGCAGCTGACAGCTTGGGCTGCTACCCTTGAGCGTGCGGCTTGGACCATCGATGTCGGACCCCGGCGTTACCCTTGTCCTGACCCGCATCATCGGGATCGCACTTGCTATAGGAAATCGATCATGCTAGCTCGATCAGATGAGTCGGAGGGGCGAGGGCGCCGCAGACTTGGTACGAACCATCCGCTCACGACTCAACCTGACCCAGGAGCAGCTCGCCCGCGAACTCCGCGTGTCCTTCAGCACCGTGAATGCGTGGGAGAATGGGAAGCACACGCCACTACCGGCTCTCCTCCGCCAGCTCCGAATAATGGCTGCGGAGGCCTCGGGCCCATCACAGCATCGGAGCTCATCGCGGCGAGCCACAAAGCGATGAGTGAAAGCACCGAGACCCCGGCCGAGTTCGCCCGACGGCCAGCGAACGACTACAAGGTCCAGCACGCTTGGCCCCTGGACGCGCGCGAGCGCGCCGACTTCTACCATCGCCCCAGAGCCATCCCGGAGTCAGTGCGCGAGTGGCGCGATGCCTTGGTCCGGCGGATCGCCGATAACCCGTCCGCGTTTCCCGCTGTTCCGCGCAACTCCTCACCCGATGAGAAGCGTGCGAGCGTCGATGACGGTCTCGCGCGGCTACGGGAGATCACTCGCATCGTTGAGCTGCTGTACGGGACGCCCGACCTCGGCAGGAAATCGGTTTCCGCCGCGAATGCGCACGTTGGCCGTGTGCTTGCCCGGCTCGGGCCATTCAACGAACTCGGCGTGCGTCTGGACGGCCTGGATCCCAAGCAACTTCAGGCTGTGCTGCCCGAAGTCGTGCCGCCACCGATCCGGCATTCGCTCCACGTCAACCTGGCAGTTCACGGCCTCGAGGTGTGCAAGAGCATCGCTCCCGATTGCTCGTCCTGCGATCTCCGGAATCTCTGCCAGACGTACCGACGTGCACAGATCAGCACTGCGCGCGCCAGCAAGGCACCGCGCGTGATCGACCTGTTTTGCGGTGCCGGTGGGATGTCCGAGGGGTTCAGCCGTGCCGGCTTCCAAATCGTAGCCGCAGCCGACATGGACCCGATTGCTTTGAGGACCCTAGCACTGAACCATCCGTCGTTGCCGCCGGAAGGGGTTCTCGCCGGGGACATTCGCGAACTCGATCATCGCAGTCTCCGCAAGCTAGTGGGTCGGCGGCGCCTTGACGTACTTGCTGGTGCTCCGCCGTGTCAGGGCTTTTCCTCGGCCGGCTTTCGTTCCAAGAGCACGCGCACCGGGTACCGCGCTATCGGGGATGAACGAAACTATCTCTTCGAATGGCTCGTCGGAATGGCGCTCGAGCTCGAGCCGCGTCTGTTCCTGATGGAGAACGTCCCGGGAATGAAGACCGCTCGGCGCCAAGACGTGTCGTTCCTCGAGGCGGCTGCGCGTCGCCTGCGGGCGGGTGGATACATCACCGCCGTCTGGCAACTCAACGCGGCGGCTTTCGGCGTTCCGCAGGAGCGCACTCGCTGTTTCCTGGTTGCGGCTGCACCCGACATCGAGCTGCCTGGGCAGCCGCCGGAGGAGTACCAGAACACGCGATCCGCGTTCGATGTCGACGCGTTGCCACCAGTCACCCTGACCGAGGCGGTCTTTGACCTGCCGCCGCTCGAGGCGGGTACGGGAAGTGCGGTGGCCGGGCGCGTGAGCCCCGTGTCGGACAATGACGTCCGCCTGCGTCGTTACCTCTCGAAGTTCCAGGTCCGGGAAGCGTCGAAGGTTACCTACAACCACTATGCGCGTTACCAGAATAAGCAGGATCTCGAGCTCTACGCCCTGCTTCGACCTGGCGAAGACAGCGTTCACGCCATCGAACGCTACGGTCGCGCTGATCTGATGCGTTACCGCAGGGACGTGTTCGACGACAAGTATTTCCGCCTTCGCGGTGACAGGCCATCGAAAACGATCGTCTCGCACCTGGCGAAGGATGGGAATGGATACATCCACCCGACGCAGACTCGCGGCATCACGCCGCGCGAGGCGGCGCGGCTCCAGTCGTTTCGCGATCGCTACGCGTTTTGCGGTTCACCGACGGACCAGTGGTCGCAGATCGGCAACGCGGTCCCGCCCATGATGGCCGAGAAGATCGCCCGCAGCTTCCTGGCGGCACTCCGGAGGGGATGATGACTGCCGAAGTCCAGCACGGATTCGCGTCTTTCCAGCCTCGAGCGCGGCTTCTGAAGCTCATCGGCGCTGAGCTCATCAGCGACGAGGTCGTTGCGGTCACCGAACTGGTGAAGAATGCACACGACGCCGACGCAACGATAGTGACCATCCGTTTCAAAGGTGCTGGCGAGGAAGCTCGTGTGGAAGTCATCGATGACGGTCTCGGTATGGACCGCCAGACGTTGCTCAGCGGATGGATGGAGCCCGCGGGATCTACCAAGCTCGGTGCCAGCCGCAGGGTCACCGCAAAAGGCCGACGTGTGCTCGGGGAGAAGGGTCTCGGGCGATTCGCAGCTGACAAGCTGGGGCGGAAGCTCGAGCTCCTCTCTCGCCGAAAGGGGGCCGCTGCCGAGATCCACGCCGTCTTCGACTGGGATCTGTTCGACAGTGACACGCACATGCTCTCCGATATCGAGAGCCGCTGGGAGATTCGACCTGCCCGCGAAATCCGATCGCATGGGACTTTGCTACGGATCGATGGACTCCGGACCCAGTGGACGGAGCGCATGTTCCGCCGTTTGTCGACTCGGCTCGCGAGATTGCGCTGTCCCTTCGAGGACCGAGCGGACTTCACGATCAGGATAGAGTCCGACGCCTTCCCGGATTACTCGGGCGAGCTGGCCAGCGGCTTTCTCGATCGAGCTCCGTACCACATGGATGCCACATTCAATGGCGCGGATACGGTTCGAGTATCCGTCGGCAGTGGTCCATCTGCGGTGCACAGGTGGAATGGCCCCTCTCTAACCTGTGGGCCGGTGCGCGCGCGGCTGTATGCCTTCGATCTCGAGACCGAGTCGCTGTCGAAGGTAGGGCCGCGCGCGGAGGCACGAGCCTGGCTACGCGAGTGGTCGGGCGTGAGCGTGTACCGTGACGGATTTCGCGTGTGGCCTTACGGCGAGCCGCACGATGACTGGCTTCGCCTCGACCAGCGTCGCGTCAACAACCCCGTCGTTCGCCTGAGCAACAATCAGGTCGTCGGGTTCGTCGAGATCACACAAGACGGCAACCCGGAGCTGCGCGACCAGACGAACCGTGAGGGAATTGTCCACACGCAGGCCTTCGAGGATCTGCGCCGCTTCCTCTATTTCGCGTTGCAGATGATCGAAGCCGAGCGTCAGGCGGTCCGTCACCCGACCGCATCACGGAAGCCGCGCGGCTTGGCACCTGCCGATCAAACAGCGCCGGCTGACGATCGCTTGGCGCTGCTTCTCTCGACCGTGAACGGTAGACTAGGCGCCCAGCTTCGCGGCGCGCTTTCCGAGTCGCGCGAACAGCGCACCCAAGAGGCGCAACAGCACCGGCGATTCCTCGACGGGTACACGGAGCTGGCAGCGGTCGGCCAGGCAGCCTTGGGCCTGTCCGTCGAGGCGCATGTCGCCCTCTCGCAGTTGACGAGCGCTATCGCGGATCTGCGCGCTTCGGACTCGCGCCGTGCGAAGGGCGCTGAACCGCTCGCCGCCGTCGAGCAACATCTGGGCGTTCTTGCTGAGCGTCTGTCCATGTTATCGGCGATCGAGGCTGGCACCGTGCGCCGGCGGCGGACCATCGAGGTTGGAGCAGAGATCGAATCCTTCCGTCGGATCTTCGCGCCATTGATGGCGGCGCGAGGTACACGGATGCGTCTTGAGCAGCCCGAAGACGTTGTCATTCGAGCGGAGATCAATCCGCAGAGCTTCAGGCGCGTGCTGCACATCCTGCTCTCGAACTCCTTGGACTGGCTGCACGGGGTTGACGACCCAGTTGTCTTGGCCTCCGTGAAAGTGACCGCCAGTTCTTGCGAAATCCTGTTTTCCGATAATGGGCCAGGGATTGCAGCGGAGGTCGCCGAGAGAATCTTCGAGCCGATGTTCTCGCTCAAGGAGGGTGGGCAAGGTATGGGGCTGACGATTGCTCGCCATCTCGTGAAACTCGCTGGTGGCAGCGTCCACGCGGTGATCGATCGCCGGAGACGAGGTGCCACCATCCGCGTCGCTCTGCCACGGAAGCGATCCCGCTCGACCTGACCACCGAGAACGGGCATCGTCTCGTCCGCCACCACGTACAGGACCGCGGGGCTGGAAGGTCCGCTATTTGATGCCCGTTCAAGGTGCACTCCCAAGCGGTCGGAGCGCACTCCAATCCGAGGCGCTCATGACTGCGTGTAGACGCCCGGCGTGCCGACCCAATACCCCGTAGTGGCAAAGCTGTCGGAGTCGGGAAAGACCAACGCGATGCCGATCACGGTGGGAGTGGCATCACGGCTGTTTGGAGGGAACAGAGGCTCGCGCTTTTGCCGCGATTCCTTGCCGGCGATCTCCTTGGGCATGGACGCCGGGCTTATCGGGTAGACGATCAGCAGGCCACGGTCTTTGTCGCGCGACCTGCGAAGCGCGCGGCCCCACTTGAGTTTGGGATCGTGTTGCATGAGCTTTGTCGCACTCGCGACCTGCTCGTCGGTCATCCCTACGCACTCGTCGCCGGTATTGGTGTATTTCTCCGCGGGATTGACCAGGATGCCGATAGACTCCGTTCCGGCGAGCCGCGATCGAGAAATGCGGTTCACCTTCCTGCCACCCGCAAGCCCGAGCGATTCCTGCCCGAGTTCCTCCGACGCTTCCTCGTTCTCTCGCACGAGAATGTCCCAGTGGAGCAGCTCCTTCTCCTTAACTTGGGCGCTGATGTATCCGCGAATCGCGTCAGCATCGACAGTTCCCGCGCCGCCGTGTGTCCGGTATTTCGCCAGGAAATCGATCACGATATCCACCGGCACGCCTCGCCATAGAAGACGACCGTCCTCCGACGGCTGCCCGAGCTTCTTCACGAGTTCCCGCGCCGCTTCGAGGTTTGCCGTCAACCACGACCGGTCCTTCAGCCTGAAGAGGATCGTCTGCTTGAGGTGGCCCGCGAACGAGCTACTGACCTCGTCGGCATGCTGCATCTTGTTCCTGGCCGTCGGGCGCAAAGCAGGATGACTCCGTACGCGTGGACCGAAGTCGATGGGCGTCCGTCCCGTCGCGGCGTACAAGCGTATATCGTCGCGGAGCTCTTCCTCCGCGGCCGCCACTTCTTGAAACCAGTCCATGAGAGTGGAGGTCGTGTATAGCCGCGTCAAGTCGACGTACGCGCGCCGGTGTCCGAACCACCGACCCATTTGGAGCAGCGTGTCGAGGATGGCGCTCTCACGGAGGAAATAGCTCACGAGCAGATTCTCCAAGGTGAGTCCTCGTGATAGTCGGTTGCCACCAACCACGATGGCCTTGAGCCCTGGCTCGCGCTCATAGTCCAGAACGTCGTCGCTCTCCGAGTTGATCGTCAGGACACGAAGCTCTTTCAGGAACCCACCCACGAGTGTCTCTACGGCTGAGAACGGCAAAACGCGCCAGGCGTTGACTCGCGCTGTGATCGGCGTGATCTTGTCAACCCAGCGCTGCTTGAAATCCTTGCCGAGTCTTCTATCTTTGTCGTAGCGCCATTCTCTTCTGAGGTCGTCCAAATACACGGCCACTGCTGCGCCCAGTTGCTGGTGAACGGCAATGGTGTGGTGCGAGTGCACGAGCATGGTCAGTGGAGTACTGGGGCGGTCCTTTTCCACCTTTCGAGCAAGAAAGCCGGCGCCAAGAAGGACGAAATCCTTGATGGCCTCCTCGAGCGAGATGGAAACAGACGCTTGAAATTCAAGCGGCTGCTCTTCGCCGTCGTCCAGGTTCGTTTTCTTCCGCCTCGGCGGTATGACCTGCGCGACATCTCCCTCGCTGACTTCGACGGTAATGTCGAGTCCCGGCAGCGCCTCCTCCTCTCGAAGGGCAGGTCGCCCGAACAGATCCCCCGCCCCGACGTACCCGTGTGGCTTGTCCAGCGCGACGATGAAGTCGCGCGGGTAGAGGTCTTGCATGACTTCTCGGTCCATCCCCTCGTGGTCGATGAACACGTTGGCAAAGGGCGTTGCCGTGTAAGCTACGTATGAGACGCGCTGGAACCGCTTGATGAGATCGCGAATCAGACGGTTGATGGTCGACGGCCGCTCGTCCTCACTCAACTCCTCGGGCTGATTCCCACCGGTGTTCACGGAAGCTTGATCTGCCTCGTCATCGATGATGAGGACTGGAAGGTCCCCGAGTGAACCTATACCGATCCACTGGAGAAGCCGTCTGAGCACCGCCCCGTTTTTCTTCACGACCGCCAAGATGGGTTGGTTCCCATGGAGAATCGTGCCGCCCATTGTCCCCGCTCGGAAGTCCCCGGAGAGATCGGGCTTTGTAAGCGTGACCCATGCCTTCTCGGGCGATGGAGCGGGGACCCCGTCTCTTTCCGGACGAAGGCCAAACTCGAGCTCGAGGCGCTGCTGCGTCTGGCGACGGAGGGTGTTGTGGATGCCGGCAAGAACGATGAAGAGCCTGTACCCCGCATCGGCAGCCTTCGCGATTGTCGCGGTGAAGTTTGCGGTCTTGCCGCTCTGCACGTACCCGACCACGAGACCCTGCACTCTGAATTTGTCTGATCCTAGGGGCGGCGGACGCGGGTCACCGAGAAGACGGACCACGCGAGTGCTCTCGAGGTCAAGATTGCGTACGGCTTCCGGATGGCGTCCGCGCACGTCGACGAGCCACTCCCGCAGGCGCGACCAGTAGTAGTACTCCGACTCGAGGACCGAGCTCCACCACTCCCTTGTCGACCCTTTCGATAGCACTGCCGGCTGCGCGATTTCGGACGGCCGCTGTTCCTCGTGTAGGCGTCGCACGTCTTGTCTAAGCGATTCTGGGACGCTCCCGAGAGCCTTCTCCAACGATAGGCCGAGCGCGTCCATCTGTACCTGGATAACGCGGAGATAGTTCTCAGTATCCGAGGGCACGAGCGACCTCCGGAAACTCCTCGACAAGGAGTGCAATGATTTTTTTCAGCGCGGCCTGAGCTCTTGCGCGTACGGCCGTCCTCTCCAGCGCAACACGAATCTGCTTCGCACGTGGAACCTCCTCGCCACGACCAATCGACGAGGAAACAGCCGCTGTATCCGCTCCTCCACGTGCGTGACCTTCCGCCCCCGATGGAGAGCTCGCCTCGGAGACGCCGACCATGCGATCCGACGGCTCGTTGTAGCCGTTCTCGCTCTTTCGATACGCCTCCTGGGCACGACGCACAAGCGCATCGATTTGAGGCTTCAGTTCATCTCGCAGCTCCGCCGGAAGAGTCACCCGTTCCTTGGCCATGTTGACCTTGAAGGCTCCGTCCAGCCTCGAGCTAAAGTCAATCGAGGCGCGCGCAAGTTTCGTGTGCTCGTCCGGAGTGCGAAGCCAGCTCCACCCTCCAGACTGGATCATCCGATCGTTGCGATAGATGTAAAACCCTTGCTGCTTGTTCCATCGCTCTGGGCCGCCGAGTTCCTCGAACGCCTGAGGAGTCGAGAACTTGTCCTTCGGGGGCAGCACATATCCAGTAAACCGGACGGTTCCGCTGCCGGCCGGATTGGTTATGTTGAACTCACAGCTGCGAAGTTGCTGAGTATGCTTCTCGGAGCGAGCGAACGGATCCCAAGGCTTCACTGGGGCGCCGTTCACCGTAATGCTCAACTTCTTCTTGTACTTGGCGGCTTCCCCGGCAAGGAATCGGTGAAAGACCATCGCAAGATGCTGCTCGAGCTCCTCGGCGCGCAGCAGGAAACCTTTGCGCGCACTCTCGCCATCAGGAAACCGGTAATCGAGTACGCGGTCCAAGTTCTCCCAGAGCACGACTGTACCGGTCCGAGATTCGAGCGGCTCAAGGAGATAGTCTTCACACCCTTCGGGATCAAGCTCCTCCACTGCCCACTGATCGTGTTTCTTGACTACGTCGAGGTCCCACCGTCGTACGTGGATCCGACGTTGCGAAACGCTCGAGCGTGTCGCGACCGTGAGTCGTGTGCACTGCGACGTCGATGCCGACTTCAGACCGATGCCAAACTTCCCGAGTTCATCCTCCTGGTACTCTCGGCGGGAGCCGTAGCGCATTG